>NNBV01000637.1_pt1 | contig 66242 bp, 60 predicted proteins | sample 1173771 | NCBI WGS metagenome assembly NNBV01 (sample SAMN07173938, study PRJNA388173) | plant metagenome | isolation source: symbiotic tissue sample KVS11 | place: Norway: Troms, Kvaloya island | reverse complement strand
CCGAACACCACCCCGCCCACCCCGCCAACCCTGGGGCACGCTCCCCCCGCCCGGCGCATGCCGCCCCCACGCGCGTCAACGCGCACCTGCTGCCGACGCTGTTCGACCGCCTGCGCGACGACGCGCCCAGCCGCACCGTGGAGCCGCCGTCGGACTACACCGTCACGCCCGCGCAGATGCGCGACATCGTGCAGCGCGACCTGGCTTTTCTGCTCAACACCACCAGCGCCGAAGACCTGATCGACCGCAAGCGCCATGCGGAGGCGGCCGCCTCGACCCTCAACTTCGGCGTGCCGCCGCTGGCGGGCAGCTACCTGTCGCAGCGCAAGTGGGCGGACATCGAACGCATCATTCGCCGCGCCGTGCACGACTACGAACCGCGCCTGGTGCCGGAGTCGCTGTCGGTGGTGCCGCTCATGCAGGAAGACGGCGCGGCCGATGCCTGCAACGTGCTGATGTTCGAGATTCGCGCGCTGATCAACCTGCAGCCCTACCCGCTGGCGTTCACGGTGCAGAGCGCGGTCGATCTGGAAACCAACCGCATGAGCGTGCTGCGCAGCGCGCGCTGAGCAGCTTCTTTCGCTCCGCCTTTCATTGCCCTTCCATCTCCCTTTCATCTCCCTTTCATCCCCATTCAGCGAGCCCACCCTCATGGATCCCCGACTCCTCGACTGCTACAACAAAGAGCTGGTCTACATGCGCGAGGCGGCCAGCGAATTCGCCCGCGCGCACCCCAAGATCGCCCGCCGCCTGGGCATGCACGGCATCGAAGTGGCCGACCCTTATGTGGAGCGCCTCATCGAGTCGTTCAGCTTTCTGTCGGCGCGCATGCAGATCAAGCTGGACGCGGAGTTTCCGCGCTTCACGCAGCGCCTGCTCGAGGTGCTGTACCCCAACTACCTGAGCCCCACGCCATCGATGGCCGTGGCGCAGCTGCACCCCAGCGTGAAGGAGGGCGACTTCACGCGCGGCTTCGTGGTGCCGCGCGGCACCGCCTTTCATGCGCGCGTGCCGCCCGGCGAGGAAACGCCGTGCGAGTTCCGCTCCAGCCAGGACGTGACGCTGTGGCCCATCGAGATAGCAGAGGCGAAGCTCACCGGCGCGCCGCCTGATATTCCCGCGCTGGAGCGCTACCTGCCGCCACATGTGCAGGTGACGGGCGCGCTGCGCCTGCGGCTGCGCATTGCGGGCGAGATGAACTTCAGCACGCTGGTGGGGCTCGACCGCCTGCCCATCTACCTGCGCGGCAACGAGCAGGTGGCCTCGCACCTGTTCGAGCTGCTGCACACCTCGGCCGTGGCCACCTTCGTCGCCGCGCCCGGCAAGCTGGCCGACCGGCCGCACGTGGTGACCGAAGGCGCGCTGGTGCACGAAGGGCTGGGGCCGGGCGAAGGGCTGCTGCCGCTCGAATGGAACACCTTTCACGGCCACAACCTGCTGCACGAGTACTTCGCGTGCCCGGAGCGCTTCTACTTCTTCACGCTGACGCAGCTCGCGCCCGGCCTGGCGCGCGTGCACGGCAAGGAGGTGGAGATCGTCGTGCTGCTGGGCAAGCCGCCGGGGGCGCTGGGCGCACTGGTCGATGCGGGCCAGTTCGCGCTGTTCAGCACGCCGGTGGTCAACCTGTTCGAGCGGCGCACCGACCGCATCGAGCTCGACGAGGCGCAGCCCGAGTTCCACCTGGTGCCCGACCGCTCGCGCCCGCTCGACTTCGAGGTCTATTCGGTGCAGCGCATCGCGGGCCAGCAGGCGCAGACCACGGCCGAGCTGGCGTTTCGCCCGCTGTACCAGACGCTCAATGAAGACGAAGGCAACCACGGGCGTTACTTCGCGGTGCGCCGCGAGCCGCGCCTGGCGTCCAACACCGCGCGCAAGTACGGCACGCGCACCCCGTACATCGGCACCGAGGTCTTTTTGTCGCTGGTCGACCAGCACGAGGCGCCGTACCCGGAGAGCCTGCGCTACCTGTCGGTGAAGGCGCTGCTCACCAACCGCGACCTGCCGTGCCTGGTGCCGCGCAACGGGCATTCCGACCTGGCCGTGTCCGACTCGGTGCCCGTGGCCGCCGTGGGCCTCATTCGCGCGCCGAGCACGCCCAAGTCGCCGTTCGCGCAACGCGAGATTGCGTGGCGGTTGATACGCCAGCTGGGCTTCAACCACCTGCCGCTGGCCGACCTGCCGCACCGCGAGGGCGCGCAGGCGCTGCGCGACATGCTGCGCCTGTTCGTCACCGCCGACAACGACGTGCTGGCCCGCCAGATCGACAGCCTCGTCGGCTCGCGCATCGAACCGGTCACGCGCCGCCTGCCGGGCGCGGGGCCGTTGATTTACGGCCGCGGCGTGCAGTGCACGCTGAGCGTGGACGAGGAGGGGTTTTCGGGCACCAGCCCGTACCTGCTGGGCCTGGTGCTGGAGCATTACCTTGCGCGGCACGTGAGCATCAATGTGTTCACGCAGACGGTGCTGGAGTCGATGCAGCGCGGCACGGTGGCGAAGTGGCCGGTGCGGATGGGAGGGCGGGGGATTGTTTGATTGGCGTGCAGTTCTTCAGCCGGAATGCGGTATCCAACAAAGGGCGCCATGAAATCGATTTCGATCGGCTTGATGTTTTTTGCCATTCATTTTTCTTGCAATGCACAAGATGGCAAATTTAGAAAACCCACCGCTGCAGAAAGACTTGAGACGGAATGCGGGTTCGATCTCGGGGAAAGAATAAAACGTGAAATTGCGTCGGAGGAAGTAAGCGAGATCGATTTCAATTCAATGCGATATGTCAATATTGAGTTTCAAATTAATTTGAATATACTCAAAAAGAAAACGACGGCCAGAATTTCATTCAACTGCACTATCGATGAAATTTCCTCGAAGTCAAATTCGCCAACGCCAGCGCAATTGATCCGGCAGCAAGATGTCGGCGGTCGTTATTTTCGGCATGTTGCATGGCAACGGAAAATCGAGGGAAATAATTGGCGTGGGCTTATTGCGTATTCCGATTATCTTTTTGGGGATGGCCAAAAATCACAGACTTACAGTTATCTTATTTGCCTCCCGACATCGCAATGTTTTGGGTATGAAGTTGATCCTGAAGTCAGGCTTACCCCTCAAGAGCGTGAAATTGCGATCCGGTTGATTGAAGGCGTGTCCCGCAAAAAATAACAAGATCATTTTCAAGACCCAGGGACGCATGCAATTCTATTCTGACTTGGTGCCTGTGCAGAGCTGTCTCCCATGTCAAAAAAGAAAAGCAAAAAACCGACTCAAGCAAAGATGAAGCTCAGAAAGTCATTTTTTTTGAAAAAGACGCGTCTGCATTAACGGAGCTAAATAAAGCGCTGCGCTCATTCAGGGACGTTGAGTCCAATGTCAATCAAGGGCTTGATGGCGTGGTTTTGTATTCTGGAGCACCTTTTTCCCGCATGATGAGTTTTACCGTCGGCAAACGAAAAATTAAGATTCATCCAACGAAAATAGGAGCCTGGTCAAAACAGAAGGAGATCGAGGATGCGTTCTGCGAGCTCCTCCCTTCCATAGCTCGTGCGCCATAGAATATTCGCCAATTTTCATCAAGCGTCACGAAATTCCAATGCAACGAGCAAATATCGAAGCAATTGCCCAGGGGCGCTTTCAAAAGCCAGGAGTCTGGGCAAAGCGGCAGCACCGCGGACACCGTGCCCAATTCATGAGCGATGCGTTGAACCGTTGGACCTGTGCGCCTTGAAAGCGAACTAAAAAAATTCGGCGAATGGTCGATATGCCGAAGACCCGACAGCGGGCCCAGGTGCGAGTGGCATCGGGTGTCCCCCGCAGCGAAATAAAGGAGGAGGGCGAAGCCCGGGGGACATTCGCGGAGGGGGACACCCGGTGCCACTCGCACGCCCCCCGAACCGCAACCAGCAACCAGCAACCAGCAACCAGCAACCAGCAAACCTGCAGGCCTTCAGGCCCGCATACCCTCGTCATCCACGCCGTCTTCCCCCAAAAACCCGCCACTCTGATGCGCCCAAAGCCGCGCATACAGCCCGCCTTGCGCCATCAGCGTGCGGTGATCGCCTTCTTCCACCACGCGCCCTTCGTCCAGCACGATCAGCCGGTCCATCGCCGCGATGGTCGACAGCCGGTGCGCAATGGCGATCACGGTCTTGCCCTCCATCAGCGTGTACAGGCTCTGCTGAATCGCGGCCTCCACCTCGGAGTCGAGCGCGCTGGTGGCCTCGTCCAGCAGCAGGATCGGCGCGTCCTTGAGCATCACGCGCGCAATGGCCACGCGCTGGCGCTGGCCGCCCGACAGCTTCACGCCGCGCTCGCCCACATGCGCCTCATAGCCGCGCCGCCCGCTCGCGTCGCCCAGCGTCTGAATGAAGTCGTGCGCCTCGGCACGACGCGCCGCCGCTTCTATCTGCGCCGGCGTGGCGTCGGGCCGGCCGTAGGCCACGTTGTCGGCCACCGAACGGTGCATCAGCGAGGTGTCCTGCGTGACCATGCCGATGTGGGTGCGCAGCGAATCCTGCGTGACCCGCGCGATGTCCTGACCGTCGATCAAGATGCGCCCGCTCTCCAGGTCATGAAAGCGCAGCAGCAGGTTCACCAGCGTCGACTTGCCCGCGCCCGAGCGGCCCACCAGGCCGATCTTTTCGCCCGGCTTCACCGTGAGGTTCAGGTCGTCGATCACGCGGCGCCCACCGTCTGCATCGCTCAGTCCATAGCTGAAGCTCGCATGCTCGAAGCGCACCTCGCCGTGCGGCACCTGCAGCACCGTGGCATCGGCGGCGTCCAGCACGGTGCGCGGGCGTGACAGCGTCTTCATGCCGTCCTGCACCGTGCCGATGTTCTCGAACAGGCTGGTCATTTCCCACATGATCCAGTGCGACATGCCCTGCAGCCGCAGCGCCATGGCGGTGGCCGCGGCCACCGTGCCCACGCCGACCGCGCCGTTCGACCACAGCCACAGCGCCATGCCCGCCATGCCGGCCGTGAGGCCCATGCTCAGCGTGTGGTTGACGATTTCGAAGGCGCTCACCAGCCGCATCTGGCCGTAGCCGGTGTGCATGAACTCGCGCATGGCGTCGCGCGCAAAGCCGGCCTCGCGCTGCGTGTGCGAGAACAGCTTGACGGTGGCGATGTTGGTGTAGGCGTCGGTCACGCGGCCGGTCATCAGGGAGCGGGCGTCGGCCTGTGCCTTGCCGACCTTGCCCAGGCGCGGCACGAAGTACACCAGCGCCGCGATGTACAGCACCAGCCAGATCACGAAGGGCCACACCAGTTGCGCGTCGAGCACGCCCACCAGAATGATCATGGTGGCCACGTACACGCCCATGGCCACCAGCACGTCGGCCAGCACGAACACGGTTTCGCGCACGGCCAGCGCGGTCTGCATCACCTTGGCCGTGATGCGGCCGGCAAATTCGTCCTGGTAGAAGGCCATGCTCTGGCCCAGCATCAGCCGGTGAAAGTTCCAGCGCAGGCGCATCGGCAGGTTCACCGCCAGCGTCTGGTGCTTCACGATGGTCTGCAGCGCCACCACGCCGATGCTGATCACCAGAAACCCGGCCAGCCACAGCAGCGTGTCGCCACGCTCGGCCCACAGCCGCGAGGGCACCTGCCCGCCCAGCCAGTCGACGATGCGCCCGAGGATGGCGAACAGCGCCGCCTCGAAGCTCGACATCACGGCGGTGAGCACCGCCATGGCCGCGATCTTGCCGCGCACGCCGTGCGTGCAGGCCCACAAGAAGGCGAAGAAGCCCTGCGGCGGCAGCGCGGGCTCGGCGGCGGGGTAGGGGTGTAGAAGTTTTTCGAAGAAGCGGAACAAGCAGACGGTCTCCCAGGCAGCCCAGGACTTTAGCCGCGCTGGCATGACCTTGCCCCGAAAAGGTGCGTTGTGAAATGGCTAGCGGCCTTTGAAAGCTGCGGCTCGCTGCGGCGGGAGCGCCGACGCGCTCCCGAGCCGCTCGCTCAGAAAGTCGATGAACGTGCGCAGCTTGGGCGACATGTACTGCCGGCTCGTGTACACCGCGAACAGCGTGACGGGCGTCGACTCGAACTCCGGCAGCAGCCGCAGCAGCCGGCCCTGCGCGATGTCCTCGTCGATCAGCCACAGCGGCATGAAGGCGATGCCCATGTCCGCGTGCACCGCATGCAGCGTGAGCGTGGTGTCGTCCGAGCGCATGGCCGGCGCCAGCCGCAGCGCAAATTTGCGCCCGCCCGGGCCCTTGAGCGACAGGTTCTCCAGGTTCACATAGCTCGGCACGATGGCGCCCAGCCGGGCCAGGTCGGCCGGCACCGTGGGCAGGCCGCCCCTGCGCCCTATGTAGGCCGGCGTGCCCGCCAGGTAGAAGGGCACGCGGCACAGCGGCCGGGCAATGAGCGCGGGCGAAGGCTCCTGCGTGGCGCGCAGGGCCAGGTCGTAGCCGTCGGCGGCCAGGTCGACCTTGCGGTTTTCCAGGTGCATGTCGACCAGCACCTCCGGGTACTTCTCGCGGTAGTCGGCCAGCACGCGCGCGAAGCGCGGCGTGGCGCACCACACGGGCGCGCTCACCTTGAGCTGGCCGCGCGGCGTGTCGTGGGTCTGGCCGATGGCGGCCTCGGCCGCGTCGAGCAGGTCGAGCGCGCGGCGGCTCTGCTCGTACCAGGCGGTGCCGGCTTCGGTCAGGCTCAAGTGGCGGCTGGAGCGGTGCAGCAGGCGCGCGCCCAGCGACTTCTCCAGCTGCGCCACATGCTTGCTGGCCATCGGCGGCGACAGGCCCAGCCGCTCGGCCGCGGCCACGAAGCTGCCGGCCTCCACCACTTCGCGGAACACCCGCAGGCTGGTCATTCGGTCCATGAGGGCATCTTTCAAACATTCCTGGGAGGAACTGATTCGATGCATCGTAGCCTGTCGATTTCCTGGCAGGAAATGTCTAGAGTCGGTGCAACGCTTTCAAGGAGCATCGACTTGACCCACGACAACACCCTCACCACGCGCCTGCCCACGTACTTCATCTCGCACGGCGGCGGCCCCTGGCCCTGGATGAGAAAGGAAATGGGCCCGACCTACGACCAGCTCGCCGCCTCGCTGGCCGACATGCCGCGCCAGATCGGCCGCACGCCCAGCGCCATCCTGATGGTGTCGGCGCACTGGGAGGCGCCCGTGTTCGCGGTGCAGGGCAACCCCAAGCCGCCCATGATCTACGACTACGGCGGCTTCCCCGCCCACACCTACGAGGTGCGCTACGACGCGCCGGGCTCGCCCCAGCTCGCGCAGCGCGTGCAGTCGCTGATTGCCGCGGCCGGCCTGCCGGTGCAGATCGACCCCGAGCGCGGCTATGACCACGGCATGTTCGCGCCCATGGCCGCCATCTACCCGAAGGCGGACGTGCCGGTGGTGCAGCTGTCGCTGCGGCGCGGGCTCGACCCGGCGGAGCACCTGGCGCTGGGCCGTGCGTTGGCGCCGCTGCGCGACGAAAACGTGCTGATCGTGGGCAGCGGCCTGAGCTATCACAACCTGCGCAACTTCGGCCCGCAGGCGCATGGCGTTTCCAAGGCCTTCGACGACTGGCTCGATGCCGCGGTGGTCAAGGGCGCGGCCGCCGAGCGCAGCGCGCAGTTGCTCGACTGGGCGTCAGCGCCCGCGGCGCGCATGGCGCATCCGCGAGAGGAGCACCTGATTCCGCTGATGGTGGCGGTGGGCGCGGCCGAGGCGGATGCGGGCGAACGCGTGTATCACGAGGAGGCCTTCATGGGAGGCCTTGTCGTCTCCAGCTTCCGCTTCGGAAGCTGAAGACCTAACTGCGCCGCACCCCGTCCGCGTCCACCAACCCGACGCGCGTTTGCCGCCCCCAGGTGCCGCGCCCGGTCAGGAACGTCCACCACCCCCAGGCCGCGCCCGTGTGGCGCAGGATCTGGAAGGTGAAAGGCTCCACCAGCGCGGCCAAAAAGGCTTGGAGCATGTTGGCTTCGCTGCCCTGGCCGATCCAGCGGCGGTACAGGTACACCGACCACAAATGAAACAGCAGGTCGAGCACGATCTTCGCGCCGATCACACCCGCCACCGGCGCCAGCACGCCCAGGTTGCCGCGCACCAGGTACACCAGCAGCAGCCCGAAAGCCGCCAGGCCGTACAGCGGCTGCAGCGTGTCGATGGCCTTCACTGGCAGCATGGCCACGCCAAGCCAGCCGTAGCGCCGGTCGCCCACCATCGCGCGGTACCAGTACTGGGTCTGAAGGAAGCCGCCGAACCAGCGGCGGCGCTGGCGCAGAAAGGCGCCGGTGCTGCTGGGCGCGTCGGTGTGCGCCTGGGCGTCGCCCAGCACGCGCACGGTCCAGGGCAGGCCGTGGGCCTGCGCATGGCGGTGCAGGCGATGGATGAGTTCGTAGTCTTCCACCAGGCAGTCGGTGTCGAAGCCGCCCACGGCGCGCACCGCGTCGGTTCTGAAGCCCGCGAAGGCGCCTGAGATGAGCAGCAGCCCGTTCACCTGCATCCACGCATAGCGCGAGAGAAAGTTGCGGATGTACTCGTACGTCTGGAACCACTGAAAGCAGCGCCCGGCCAGCGTGCGGCTGCACACCGGGGTGATGACGCCGGTGGCGGCCACCAGGTTCGGCTCTTCGGAGAAGGCCCGGCGCACGGCGCCGATGGCCTTGCTGTCGAGCAGCGTGTCGCCGTCGACCGTGAGCACGGTGTCGGTGTCGATGCACAGGATGGCCGCGTTCAGCGCCACCGCCTTGCCGCCGTGGGGCAGGCGCAGCCAGTACAGGGTGGGGTGCGTGGTGCTGGCGGCGCTCAGCGTTCCCAGGGGCGGGGCGACCAGGCCGTAGCGTAAGGCCAGCAGCTCGGCGGTGCCGTCGCTGGAGCCGTCGTCCGCGACCACGATACGGTCGGGCAGGTCGGTCTGGCCGAGCAGGGCGGCCAGCGTGACGGGCAGCACGGCGGCCTCGTTATGGGAGGCGACGATCACGCCCAGCGTGTTGCGCGGCGCCGATGTCGAGGCGGTGGGGGAGGCCGGTGGCCGCAGCCGCAAGATCGGCAGCGTCATCCAGCCGACGAACAGCAGCAGCACGGTGTCGTACAGCACATAGGCCACACCCACCGACCAGGCCCGCACATTGCCGACCTTGAACGCCATGGCGAACAGCAACACCCACAGCACGAGCACGCCGCCGTGAATGAGCCAGCTGCGCAGCGGTGTGCGGGGCGGGGACAGGCGCGGGGACGCGGCCAGAAAGGCGCTTTGGAGTGGATCGTTCAAAAGGGAAAGTGCGAAGGTGCCTGGGCGACTGGTCATGGATACGCAAAAACTCGGCCTGCGGTTTCGAAAGCCCCAAGCCAAACCCGGGACAATCGCTCGCGCGACAGACTGACTCGCTCCACGCCTGAAAATTCCCCCCATGCTCGCAGAAACCCCCCACAAGCGCCCAACCCGCTCCGGCCGCTACACCCGCACCGCCATCGCCCTGCACTGGTTCATCGCCTTGCTCATGGCGGTGAACATCGCCCTGATCCTGCTGGTCGAGCGCTACCCCGACGACTGGGTGCGCCCGGCCGTGGACACCCACAAGTCGATCGGCATCACGGTGCTGGGGCTGGTGCTGTTGCGCCTGCTGTGGCGTTTCACGCACAAGCCGCCGGCCATGCCGGGCTCGTTCGGCGCGCTGGAGCGCTTTGCGGCGCACGCGGCCCATGGGGCGCTGTACGTCCTGATGGTGCTGTTGCCGCTGTCGGGCTGGATGCACGACTCGGCCTGGAAAGACGCCGACACGCACCCGATGTTCCTGTTCGGCCTGTTCGAATGGCCGCGCATCGGCTGGATCATGGCCATCGAGCCGGCCGTGAAGGAAACCTGGCACACCGTGCTGGGGGGCGTGCACACCTGGGCGGGCTACGTGCTGTACGTGATCTTCGGGCTGCACGTGCTGGGCGCGCTGAAGCACCAGTTTCTGGACGGCGAGCGCGAGCTGCAAAGGATGTGGCCATGACGGCGCAAGGCAGCGCGGCCGACGCGGCCAGCAAGGCCGGCGAGTCCCACGAGTCCGGTAACTCCCAGGACGCCCGCGAGGCCATCGCCCGCATCGACGCGCTGTCCACCCCACTCGACGTGGTGCACAACGGCGTGCGTGTGCGCTGGCGCCGCTTCGGCCCCGACGCCGATTCCGGCGCCGGCACCACCCAGCCCCCGCTCGTGCTGCTGCACGGCGGCCACGGCAGCTGGATGCACTGGCTGCGCAACGCGCAGGCGCTGTCGGCCGGCCGCACGCTGTGGCTGCCGGACATGCCGGGCTTCAACGAGTCCGACGCGCCCCCGCGCACCGCCCCCGGGCAGGACTCGCTGCCGCCTTTGCTGGCCGCGCTGGGTGGCACGCTCGACCAGCTCATCGGCGCGGGCACGCCCATCGACCTGGGCGGGTTCTCCTTCGGCGGGCTGACCGCGGCCCGCTTCGCGGTGCAGCGCGGCGCCGTTCGCCGCTTGGCGCTGCTGGGCAGCGGCGGCCACGGCACGCTGCGGCGCATGACGGTGCAGATGATCAATTGGCGCGCCGCCGCCGACCGCGAGGCCGAGCGCGCCGCGCTGCTGCACAACCTGGCCGCGCTGATGCTGCATGACAAGGCGGCCATCGACGCGCTGGCCTTCGAGATTCACGACATCTCGTGCCACGGCACGCGGTTTCGCAGCAAGGAGGTGTCGCTCTCGGGCGGCCTGCAGCAGGCGCTGAACACGTTGGGCGTGCCCACGCTGCTGCTGTGGGGTGAGTTCGACGTGACGGCCGACCCGCGCCCGCTGGTGGCGCAACTGGTGAGCGAGGGGCCGCAACGCGAGGGCGCGGTGATCGACGGCGCCGGGCACTGGGCGCAGTACGAGCGCGCCGACGAGGTCAATGCGCGCTTGCTGAACTTCTTCGGCTGAAGCCCGACGCTTCCGGGCTGTCGAGAGCGCACCGACGCGCGCGTCAGAGGCTCAGCAGGGCCGTGGCATCTCGGCGGGCGCGTCGATCATCACGATCGACACGCCGTCGTCGCTGCCCGACTGCCAGGTCAGCAGGCCCTGGTGCATCGCCTCGCGGATCGCCTGGGTGCGCGACTTCACGCTCAGCTTGCGGTAGATGCTTTTCACCTGCGCCTCGATGGTGTGAATGGAGCGGTGCGTGTCGTCGGCAATCTGCTGGTTGCTGGCACCGCGCGCAATCATCCACAGCACCTTCAGCTCGCGCGAGGTCAGCAGCGGGTGCGCGGTTGCGGAGGCGGGGCGCGGCGGCGCGTCGATGTGCGTGGTCATGCGCAGCGGCGGCGCCGGCTGCGGCTGCACCGCGAAGGCCATGGCGCCCAGGATGCCGTGCGCCACCCGCGCCGCGGTGGGGGCGTCGCCCTGCTCGATGGACGCGAGCATGAACTCGAGCTCCGCCTCGGTGGCCTGGGTGAACAGGTGGGACAGCGCGGAGGCCACGGCGTCGACGTTGGTCGAATGGCTCGTGTGCCTTGCGTGAGCCGCGTGAGGCGCATGGCCCGCGTGGCTGGCATGGATGGGGCGCGGCGGCGGGCAGCGTTCGTAACGCATCGGCGCTGCGGCTTCTTCGAAGTTGGGCATGGGCGGCGTCATGGTGTGGCGAGGCGGCCTGGGCCCTAAGCCGAAGACTGCGCTCGCGGGTGGATCGATGAGAGCTGAACGAATCGTAGGCATCGGCGCCGCCTTGCGCATCCGCTTTCACGCCGCAGATGTGTCGCAGATCACAACCCCGCGCAAAGAGCCCACGAGGCCCAAGCGGGCCCCTTCGGCCCCTTTGGGCCCCATCCACCTGTGCGCCCAGACCCCCAGCGCGCCGCTACCCCTGGCGCATCAGCTCGCGCGCAATCACCACGCGCTGGATCTGGTTCGTGCCTTCGAAGATCTGGTTGAGCTTGGCGTCGCGCATCATCTTCTCGACCGGGTAGTCGCGCACATAGCCGTAGCCGCCGAACACCTGCACCGCGTCGGTCGTGACCTTCATGGCCACGTCGCTCGCGAAGCACTTGGCCATGCTGGCGAACTTGGGCAGCTGCTGCCAGTCGCCGATGTCGGCCAGCCGCGCGGTTTCGTACACCAAACAGCGCGCCGCCTCTATCTGCATCGCCATGTCGGCCAGCATGAACTGGATGCCCTGAAACTCGATGATCGCGCGCTTGAACTGCTTGCGCTGCTTGGCATAGGCCAGCGCCGCGTCGAGCGCGCCCTGCGCCAGCCCGACCGACGCCGCGGCGATGGCCGGGCGGTTGAGGTCCAGCGCGCGCATGGCCGAGCGGAAGCCCTTGCCTTCCTCGCCGAGCCGGTTCTCGGCGGGCACGCGCACGCTGTCGAGGTAGATGGGCACGTTGATCGTGCCCTTCATGCCCATCTTGCGTTCGTTGCGGCCGAAGCTCAGGCCCTGGCTGTTCTTCACGTCGACGATGAAGGGGCTGATGTCGTCCGCCCCGCCGCGATCGCCGGTCTTGGCGAACACCAGGATGTAGTCGGCCCGGCTGCCGAAGGTGCACCACTGCTTCTGGCCGTTGAGCACATAGCTGTCGCCGTCGCGCACCGCGCGCGTGCGCATGCCGCCCACATCGCTGCCGCAGTCGGGCTCGGAGATGGCGATGGCCGTGACGGTGCGGCCTTCGGCCAGCAGCGGCAAGAAGCGGTTCTTTTGCTCGTCGGTGCCGAAATGCATGATCGGCAGCGCGAACATGGTGTTCATGCCCGCCATCAAGGCGCACGATTCCGACACGCGCGAGATTTCTTCGCGCGCGATGCACACCATGGTGAGGTCGGCGCCCGGCCCGCCGTAGGCCTCGGGCACCCACAGCTGCAGCAGGCCCATGTCGCCATAGATGGGGATCAGCTCTTCGGGAAAGCGGTCGTTCTCGTCGATTTCCGCCGCAATGGGTGCGACATGGCGCTCGACCATGCGGCGCACGCCGTCGCGAAAGGCAATCTGTTCTTCGGTGAAGTTCATGGGGTGTCTCCGGGCTTGGCGGCATGTGGTGCCGCTCATGTGTCGTCCATGTGTCAATGGTTCAACATATGATAAGTCGCGAAGCGCGGCCGTGGCAAGCAACAACGCCAGGCGGTCATCCCGGCGGTGCCGCGCATCAGGGCACTGCAGCCTTTTCAACCTGCGCGATCAGCCGGTCCGCATACCCCTCCCACGGCCTCCGCCCGTCCAGCCCTTCGAGCAGCCCGGGTTGCGCCTGCCGCGCCACGCCGCCCTGTTTGCTGGCGATGCAGCGGTCATGAGGGGCTCGAAGCCCGCCTCGCGCACCGTCTGCGCCGACTCGCGCATTTCTTCTGCGCGCCGCTTGCCGTGCTGTACCACGCGGCTGAAAAAGCAGGCGCCTTGGTGCAGCCAGTCGATCTGCGGAATGGTCTCCTGCAGCGTGGCGAGCACCTGGCGGCTTTTTCCGCGCCCACCGAGCCGCTCGCGCCGGGCAAGTTGTCGGCCACTACGGTCCGGTCGAACGCACAGCCCAGCGCCTGGCCGATGGCGTGTGTCTCCTGGTGTTCTTGTGAGCGAGCGTGATTGGCCATGGGTAGCCACGGGTGGTAGCTCAATCCGGCTTGATGCCCGCTTCTCGAATCAGCTTGCCGTAGCGCGCCGCATCGCTCTTCAGCAGCTTGGCGAACTGCTCCGACGAGCCCGGCAGCACCACGCCGCCCGCGGCGGCCAGTTGCTCGCGAACTTCCTTCGAGTCGAGCGCCTTCTCCACCGCGTCGTGCACCGCGGTCAGCACCGGCTTGGGCGTGCCTGCGGGTGCCACGAAGCCGTACCACACGCTGGCCTCGAAGCCCGGGTAGCCCGACTCCGCCACGGTGGGCACGCCGGGCAGCACGGCGGAGCGCTCGGCGCTCATCACCGCCAGCACGCGCAACTTGCCGGCCTTCACCAGCGGCAGCACTTCCAGCGCATTGACCGCCACCATATCCACATGCCCGCCCAGCACGTCGGTGATGGCCTGGGCGCCGCCCTTGTAGGGCACGTGGCGCAGTTGCAGGCCGGCGGTGTGCTGGAACAGCTCCATTGCCAGGTGCGGCGTGGAGCCGTTGCCCGGCGTGGCGACCGTCAAGCCGCCGGGCTTGGCCTTGGCGGTGGCCACCAGCTGCGCCACCGTCTTGATGGCCGATTCCTCGCGCACCGTGAACACCACCGGCACGCGGCCGACCAGCGCCACGGGCGTGAGCTCGCGGTCCAGGTCGTAGGGCGCGGGTTCGAACAGCGAGGGGTTCACCGCCAGCGCATTGGCCGCCAGCAGCAGCGTGTAGCCGTCGGGCGCGGCCGTGGTCAGCGCCTTCACGGCAATGTTGGTGCCCGCGCCGGGCTTGTTCTCCACGATGACCGACTGGCCCAGCGTGGCCGCCATGCGCTGCCCCACGGAGCGCGCGATGGCGTCGACCGCGCCGCCGGCGCTGTAGCCGACCAGAATCTTCACGGGCTTGGACGGATACGGGTCGGCCGCTGCGGCGTGGCCCATGGTCAACAGCGCGGCAAGGGTGCACGCGACGGTGCGAAAGAAATGTCTCATGGTCAGGGTCCTTTGTGTGTCTGTGTCTGTGTTTGTGTGCGGGCTTCAGCGGGCGGGCGGCGTGGCCGCCGTGTCCCAGGCCTGTGGCGCGGCGTCCTTGCCGGCCACCGAATACAGCGCGCCGGGTGCGTTGCGCGTCTGCTGAAAGTCTTCGAGCGTCTGGCCGCGCATGGCGGCGTAGATGTGCAGGTTCGACACGCCCAACACCGCGCCCAGCTTCTCCAGCATGAAGAAGATCACGCCGTAGTGAATCAGCCCGCGCCAGTCGCGCCGGCGCAGCAGGTCGCGCTCCTGCTCGGTGAGCGCGGCGGCGGCAAAGGCGGCGTCTTCGTCGGCCAGAAAGGCCGCGCGGTGCGCCGGGCGCGTCATGCCGTGCAGAAACTTGTTCAGCCGGTAGGCGCGCACGCTGGTTTCCAGCGTGAAGGGGTAGGTGCCTGGCAGCGCCTCGATGCCGGCGAGCTGTTCGTTCATGTGGCGGCGGTGCCGCTCGGCCTCACCCGCAATGGGCGCGCTGGCCTGGTTCTCGTAGATGGCCGTGGCAATGCCGGTCATGGAGGGCAGGTAGTAGCTCTGGTGCGTCTTGCGCACGTTGGCCGACAGCGCGCCGCGCATCACCAGCCACATGATGACCTCCGCGCCTTCGGCCCCGCCCAGCGTGGCCAGCTCGGCCTGCGTCATTTCGGTGAGGCGCACCGGGTCGTTCTCTATCAGCTCCAGAAAGCGCGCGTCCCAGCCCGTGTTGTTGAAGCCCGCGCGCTCGCCGTGCACCTGGTGCGACAGCCCGCCGGTGGCCACAATGGCCACCTTCAGGTCTTCAGGGTAGCTTTCGATGGCGCGGCGCAGTGCCTGCCCCAGCCGCCAGCAGCGTCGGCCCGACGGCACCGGTGACTGCAGCACGCCCACCTGCAACGGAATCACCGGCACCGGCCAGGCGGGCTCGTGCGCGCACAGCAGGGACAGTGGAGAGAACACGCCGTGGTCGAGCGCGCGGTCCTGAAAGAAAGACATGTCGAACTCGTCCGCCACCAGCGAGCGGCCGATGTGCTGCGCCAGCGCGGGGTGGCCGGCCAGCGCGGGCAGGTCGCGCGCGCCGCCGCCTTCGTCGGCCACCGCATGCTGCTCGCCCACGCCCAGCGTGAAGGCCGAGTAATGGTCGAAAAAGAACGAGCTGACGTGGTCGTTGTAGATGAAGAAAAGCGCGTCGGGCTGGTTGGCTTCCAGCCAGCGCCGGGCCGGCGCAAAGGCTTCGAAGATGGGCGCCCACACGGGGTCTTGCTGCTTGTTTTTGTCGTACGCAAAGCCGATGGTGGGCGTGTGCGAGCACGCGACGGCGCCAATGATGCGGGCCATGGTGCGCGGCCCTCAGTCGATGTAGCGCAGCCCGGCCTTGGCCAGCGGCTCGCGCATTGCGTACATGTCCAGGCCCAGCGTGCCGCCGGCCAGCTTCTGGCGCTTGGCGTGCTCGTTGTCCTCGCGGGCCTGCGCGGCTTCTGCCACCTGCTGCGCCAGGTGCGCGGGCACCACCACCACCCCGTCGATGTCGGCCAGCACCACGTCGCCGGGGTGCACCAGCGCGCCGGCGCACACCACCGGCACGTTCACCGAGCCCAGCGTGGCCTTGATGGTGCCCTTGGCATGAATGGCGCAGCTGAACACCGGAAAGCCCATCTCCGCGAGGTCGCGCACATCGCGCACGCCGCCGTCGATCACCAAGCCACGGCAGCCGCGCGAGACGAAAGAGGTGGCCAGCAGGTCGCCGAAGAAGCCGTCGGTGCTGTCGGCGGTGCAGGCCGCCACCACCACGTCGCCGGGCTGAATCTGCTCCGCCGCCACATGCAGCATCCAGTTGTCGCCCGGCTGCAGCAGCACGGTAATGGCCGTGCCGCACATGCGCGCCTGCGGGTAGATCGGGCGAATGCGCGGCTGCATCAGCCCCAGGCGGCCCATGGCTTCGTGCACGGTGGACACGCCATGGCGCGACAACAGTTCCACCGCAGCCGGGTCGGCGCGGTGGACGGTGCGGTGCACGACGCCCAGCGCCTGAAAGTGAGCTTGTGGTGCGGTCATGGTCAGAGTCCCTTCGCGGTGAGTGCGCGGTCCAGCCGCGGGTACACGCGCCGGGCATTGCCTTCGTAGATCTGGTGGCGCGCCTCGGCGCTCAGCGTGGTGGCCGCGTCGATGTAGCGGCGCGTGTCGTCGTAGGGGAAACCGGTCTCGGGGTCGATGCCGCGCACCGCGCCGATCATTTCGCTCGCAAACAGGATGTTGTCGACCGGAATCACCCGCGTGAGCAGGTCGATGCCCGGCTGGTGGTACACGCAGGTGTCGAAGAAGATGTTGTTCAGCAGGTGGTCTTTGAGCAGCGGCTTCTTCATCTCTTGCGCCAGCCCCCTGAAGCGTCCCCAGTGGTAGGGCACCGCGCCGCCGCCGTGCGGAATGACGAAGCGCAGCGACGGAAAGTCCGTGAACAGGTCGGACGTGAGGCACTGCATGAAGGCGGTGGTGTCCGCATTGAGGTAGTGCGCGCCGGTGGTGTGAAAGCAGTCGTTGCAACTGGTGCTCACGTGCACCATGGCCGGAATGTCGTGCTCCACCATCTTTTCGTACAGCGGATACCACTGGCGGTCCGACAGCGGCGGCGATGTCCAGTGCCCGCCCGAGGGGTCGGGGTTCAGGTTGATGCCGACAAAGCCGTAGTCCTTCACGCAGCGCTCCAGCTCGGGAATGCAGCTGCGCGGGTCCACCCCCGGCGACTGCGGCAGCATGGCCGCGCCCGCAAAGTGCGCGGGAAACATCTGCGCCACGCGGTGGCACAGCTCGTTGCAGATGGCGGCCCAGGTCGCGCTGGTCTCGAAGTTGCCGATGTGGTGCGCCATGAAGCTGGCGCGCGGCGAAAAGATGGTCAGGTCGCTGCCGCGCTCGCGCATCTTGAGCAGCTGGTTGTGCTCGATGGACTCGCGCAGCTCGTCGTCGCTGATGCGCAGAGACGCCGCGCTGGGCGCCTCCGCCGGGTTGCCCAGGCTGGCAATCTGGCGCTTGCGCCAGGTTTCCAGCGCGGCGGGGGCGGTGGTGTAGTGGCCGTGGCAATCGATGATCACGGGGGCTCCGATCAGTTCAAAAAGTAAGAGGCACCGCAGGCACCAGCACCTGGCCGCGAAACAGCGGCCGTGCGGTGCGCAGCAGCGCGGCGCCGGCAATCGCGTGGCCGGCGGCGTCCATCAGCAGGCGCACGGTGAATTCGCCGGTGGGGTGTTCCACCGACAGGTCGTGCAGGCGCTGCTCGGCGCCGGTTGCGACCGCGCACAGCCCGTGCATCACCGTGCCCGGCACCACGCAGGCCGATGCCACCGACACCGCGCCCAGCACGCCGATGGCGTCGTGGCACTTGCGGGGAATGAAGGTGCGCGTGTTCAGCGCGCCGCCTGCCAACGCGGGGGACAGCAGCGTCATCTTGGGCACGACCTTGGCACTCACATCACCCAGGCCCATGCGCCGGCCGGCCTGCAGGCGGATGGATTCGACGCGCGCTTTCAGCTCGCCATTGGCATCGAGCTCGGCCGGCGTCTCGCTGCCGCTCACGCCCAGGTCCTCCGCGCGCATCAGCACCACGGGCATGCCGTTGTCGATGCAGGTCACGTCGATGCCGTCGATGCGCTCCAGCGGCAAGCCCGTTGGCAGCAGCGCACCGCAGCTGGAACCCAGAATGTCGGAGAACTGCAGCTCCACCGGAGCGCCGTGCCCGGGCACGCCGCTGATGGCCGTGTCGCCGCTGTAGCGCACGCGGCCTCCGGGCGTGTGCACCACCGCATCGCAGTACGAGGCGGTGTTGACCATGCGGATGCACACGATCGACTGGCCGTCTTGCGCGGGCACCAGTCCTTCGTCGAGCGCGAAGGGCCCTACGGCCGAGAGGATGTTGCCGCAGGTCGGCGCGTAGTCGATGCGCGACTCGGTGGCCACCACCTGTCCGAAGAGGTAGTCGACGTCGGCACACGGGTCTGCGGAGGGCGAGATGATCGCGACCTTGGTGGTCAGTGGCGTGCCGCCGCCGATGCCGTCGATCTGCCGGGGCTCGCCATGGCCCATGGCGGCGAGGATCGTGGCGTCACGCGCGGCCGGGTCGCTAGGCAGGTCTTTGGCGTGGAAGAACGCCGCCTTGGACGTGCCGCCGCGCATCAGCACGCAGGGCAGCGACATCAGGTCCGGGGCAGGGTCGAAAGTCATGCCGCCAGTGTGGGCGCGGCACGCCCGGCGCGGGTTGAGTTCGGCTAGCACTGCGTTCTCATTTGTTTATTGACAAGGGGTTAACCCTGAGTGCTGTTCATTCGCTTGCCGGCGACTGTCATCGGCAGAATCGGCACATGCCCGCAAAGAAACTTATCGACAGCCCCAGGCCGCCGGAGCCGGGTGGCGCGCCGCGCATCAACCTGCGGCACCTGCAGGCCTTCTCGGCCGTGGCGGCCGCGGGCAGCGTGACGCAGGCGGCGGAAGCGTTGTTTCGCGTGGCCTCGGCGGTCACTCGCTCGGTGGCGGAGTTGGAGGCCGGCCTTGGCGTGGCGCTCTTCGAGCGCAAGGCGCGCGGCATGCTGCTGAACGCCTACGGCGAGGCGGTGCGCGTGCGAGCGAATCGGGTGGAGCAGGAGTTTGCCGCGGCCTGCCAGGAACTCGCGGGCAGCGACGGCGCGGCGCCGAGTCACCCGGTCGGAACGATCAAGCCCATCGAGGCACGCAGCCTGTTGGCATCGATGTTCAGCGGGCGCCGGCTCGCGCTGTTCGCAAGCCTCTCGGAGCTGCACAACATGCCGGCGGTGGCCGCCGCCTTCGGCGTGACGCAACCCGCGCTCAGTGCACTGGTGCGCGAGCTGGAGGCCCGCACCGGCCGCGCGCTGTTCACCCGCTCCGCGCGCGGCGTCACGCCCACGCGCGCGGGCAGCCTGCTGGCGTTTCGCTGCAAGCGCGCGCTGGCCGAGCTGCGCAGCATCGAGTCGGACCTGGCGGCCTTGCGCGGCGCGGTGGAAGGCCGCGTGGTGGTGGGCGCGCTGCCGCTGTCGCGCACGCTGATCCTGCCTTCGGCCATCGCAGCGCTGGTGGCCAGGCATCCGAGGCTGCATGCCAGCACGGTAGAGAGCCCTTACGAGGCGCTGGCCGCGGCGCTGCGCAGCGGCGACATCGACTTCATCATCGGCGCGCTGCGCCCGCCGGAAGACGCGAAAGACCTGGTGCAGAGCGCGCTGTTCGAAGACCGCATCTCGCTCATCGTGCGCGCCGGCCATCCGCTGGCGAAGCTGTCGCGCATCGGGCGGGCGGCGCTGCAGCGTGCGCAGTGGGTGCTGTCGCGCACCGGCTCACCGTCGCGCGAGCTGCTGGAGCGCGCGTTCCGCGAAGCCGGCCACCCGCCGCCCGTGCCCACCGTGGAAACGGGTGACCTGGCGCTGCTGCGCGGGCTGCTGTTGCGAAGCGACATGGTGACCGCCATTTCGGCGCACCAACTGCATTACGAAATAGAGACCGGCGCGCTGGTGGTGCTGAACCATCCGCTGGAAGGCACGCGGCGCAGCATCGGCATCACGCAGCGCAAGAACGCGCTGCCTTCTCCGGCGGCGCAAGCATTGATCGACACGGTGCGGCAGGTGGTGGCCACGCTGTGAGGCGGAAAAGGTCGGGCACAGTGCGCAAGCGTTTTCATTGCAGCCGCTGCGCAAGTTCTTTTGCGCCGGTGCGCAGGCCCGCCTCGGCCGCGGCCATGGTGCCCGCGCCGGCCGGTAGTTGCAGCGGGCCGGGGCATTGCCTGGTGGCGTAGGCCATCAACAGCCGCTGGGACGAAGCGTCTCGCATTTCCACCGCGTAGCTGACGCACGGCGCCATGCCGTCACCGTTGCGCGCGGGCGCTGTGGCGCCGGTCAGCGTGAGCTTCAACCGCAGCGTGCCGGGGCTCACCCAGTTGACCAGGGCGCGCGTTTCGTTCAGCGCATCGCCGAAGCGCGCGTCCATGTATAGCGCCAAGGCTTCCTGCTCGCTGTCGGTCAGGCCTTCGAAGGTATTGCCGTCGCCGGGCTGCACCGCGATCGGGTCGAGCATCACTTTCGGGTAGGCCTGCCAGTCGGTGTGCGCGGCACATGCGGGGCAGGGCAAGTTCTGGCTGCTCGCGCAGCCTGCCAGGGCCAACGCGGCGGCGCAGTGCATCAGGCTCAGCAGAGGCATCGTCGGGCGCATGGCGCGGTCCTTGGCAAGGTGCTAGTCGAGCGGCACGGTGCGGTCGCCCGCACCTGCACGGCAGCCGTCCGCCACGGCGGTCCAGCCGCTGTGCACCACCACCTGGTGCGTGTCGTGGCACAGCTCCACGCGCTCGCTGGCGGGCTGCTGTTGGTGCACGAAGGTCTCCACGGTCGATGGCAGGCTCACGCGCAGCTTCAGGCTGTAGCGGTCTTCTTCGGGGTGGTCGTCCAGGTGCAGCAGCGGCACGAAGCTGGACGCGAAGATGAGCGCGTGCGAGCCGACGTCGACCGGCTCGGGCCGGTAGGGCGCCGCGCGCAACCATTGCTGAGCCCTGCCACGCAGGTCATCGCCATCGGCCAGGTCGCCCCATGCCGCCGCGAGCAGCTCCATGACCCACTGGTTGCAGTTCTGGTAGCGCAGGCTGAACGGATAGGCATTGGCGCTGTAGCGCGCCGCCAGCAGGCGCAGCGCGCGGGGCGTGTCGAGTGCCGCGTTGCGCAACGCGCGCGCCGCGGCGTCGGGCAGCCGCACGATGGAAACATAGCCCAGCGCCGTGTCGTCGATGCCCATCACAAAGCCGGCCAGGCCCTGGTCGTAGAGCCGTGGGCGCCCCTCGTCGCAGGCGTAGTAGAGCTGCCGCGCGGACCAGGCGCCGCTGGCGTCCTTCCAGGCAATGGCGGTGTGCGAATAGCGGATGTGGAAGCGCGAAAGGTCCAGGCCGGAGCGGCTGATGAGCACCGCGTCGCTGCCGGTGGCGGAGAGTGCGTCTTGCACCACGGCGGTGAAGCGCAGCACGCGATCTTGCTGGCTTGCGCTGAGCGGCTGCGCACGGTCGCAGAACTGTGAGGATCCCGCGTGCGCCATGCCGGCCGCGAAGACCAGCGCCGCCGCAACGCAGTGCGCCACCCGACGGACCACGCTGAAGATGCTCAAAGGCGCACGAGGCGCGCGGCAAGGCCCCCGTACCAGTCGTCGGCCAGCACCAGGTAGAAGGCTTCGCGCTTGCCATCGCGCGTGCCTGCTTTCATCTCTGTGCGCATGAATGCGGTGCCGTAGTCGCGCTGTTGCGCATGTACCAGGTCGCCGGGGCCCAGGCCTTCTTTCTCGAAGGTCGCTTGCGGCAGCAGCAGCACGATGCTGCGCTGCGCGTCGTCGCTCTGCATCGCCACGCGGGTGAAGCCCGCGCGCTCTGTGGCCTGCGCCACCTCGGTGATGCGGTAGTCGCCCTCGGCCACCTTGTTGCCGTCGAACGAACTCCTGCTCGAGCCGCGCAGCGAATCGGACACGCTGCCGCTGGACGCCGAGCCCGCACTGGAGGCCACGGACGAGGTGAAGCTGTCGGCCTGGGCATGCAAGGCCACGGAGAGCAGGGCGCTCAGGCAGGCCACGCGAAAGGAAGGGACGAAGGTCATTGAAGGCTCCTGGGAGTGAGTTGGGCAAGGGTTCATTTCGCGTGGAAGATGCCGATGCGCGAGCGGCTCGCCACCGTCCAGTTGCGGCGCAGCCAGATGCAGGCCCTGCGCAAACGCCTGGGCAACGCGCGCTTCCATGCAGTGGTGTCGCGCGTCATCGCAGGTACGCGACCAGCTGGTCGGCGCCGTTCTCGATGCCTGCGACAGACGCGCTGCGCGCGCCGATGCCGGCCTTGAGGTTCCATGCATTCGGGTACTGCTTGGCGACGTAGGCGCCCAGCAGTTCGTTGCTTGCCGCGTCGTACAGCTCGACGGCAAAGCTCACCGATCCGGTCATGGCGCCTTCCCTGCCGCGAATGGCCTGCACCGCGTTGTAAGGCCCGCCCAGCAGGTCGAAGCGCGAGACGGTGCTGAGCACCGCCGTGTTGGTGCTGGCGCCGGTGAGCGTGAGGCGGATGCGCACCGCACGCGCGCCCTGGCGCGGCGCATTGCCGAAGCGCGCATTCAGCTTCTCGGTGAACTCGCCCTGCATGTAGCGCGCGAGAAATGCCTTGTCGTCTTCGGATACCCCGTCGAACTGCGCGTCGCTGCCGCGGTAGACGGCCACCGGTTCCAGAACAAAGCCTGTGTAGCGCCGCCAGTCGATGGCGGTGCGGTACTCGAAGGGAACGCGGCCGGCGTCGTCGTTGCGGCTGGGGCGCAGTTGCGTGGACGACGCAATGCCCGCATACGGAACGGGCTGGGTGCCGGCACAGCCAGCCAGAGCCACAAGAACAGCCACGGCCGCCATTTTTGGCATGTTGAAAAAAGCACGCATCGGATTCCTTGGAGATGAAGGGTTGAAAAGTGGATTGCTGAAAAGCGTACAACCGGGTTCATTATTGAAGCGTCGTTTTCCAAAGTCAAGAAAACTGTACAGTCGGGTCTTCTTTCGAAGGGAGTGCGATGAAGGTCAGGACTGAGGCGCGGCGCAATGCCATCCTTGAATCGGCGTTGGCGTTGTTCAGGGAGGTGGGCTTCGAACGCGCCTCCATGAACGAACTGGCCAAGCGCCTGGGCGGCTCCAAGGCCACGCTGTACGGCTACTTCGCCTCGAAGGAAGACCTCTTCGTGGCGGTGGTGCAGGCCGTGGCCACCTCGCACCTGGCGCAGGCCGCGGGCGAATTGCTGGAGGTGAAGGAGGGCGCCACGCTGGCCAGCGTGCTCACCCGCTTCGGCGAGCGAATGCTGCGCGTGCTCACCAACGACACCGATGCGCTGGCGGTCTACCGCATGGTCATTGCCGAAGCCGGGCACTCCAGCGTGGGGCAGCAGTTTTATGACTCAGGGCCTGCCGAGTACATCCACGCGCTGGCGCAGCTGATGACAGCGGCCATGGCACGCGGCGAACTGAGGCGTGCCGATGCGCAGGTGACCGCGCTGCAGTTTCTGGCGCTGGTCACGGCCGAGACCGGCGCGCGGCTCTACCAGGTCGACCCGCAGCCCTTGTCGGTCAAGCAGATCCGCGGCATGGTCGAACGCGCTGTGGAAACGTTTCTGGCCGGCGCGATGAAGCGCTGAGCATCAGCGCTTCGAAGCCCGGCCTGCTCAGCCCATCGCGGCCAGCCGCATGGCCTGCGCCTCGGTGTCGCCGAACAGCTGGTCGACGAGCGTCACGCGGCGCAGGCAATGGCCGACCGCGTACTCCTCCGTCATGCCGATGCCGCCGTGCAGTTGAATGGCCGCGTGGCACACCGCACGGCCGTGCCGCCCGATCATCAGCTTGGCGCGGGCCAGGTCGGCACGCGCGCCGGGCGCCTCGATGTCGTCCGCCGCCAGCGCGGCGGCCATGGCCATGCTGCGGCACATCTCCAAACTCACCAGCATTTCCGCCGCGCGGTGGCGCAAGGCCTGGTTCTCGCCGATGAAGCGGCCGAACTGCTGGCGCGTGCGCAGGTAGTCGATGGCCAATGCGTAAGCCGAGGCCATGGCGCCGAGCGCATCCGCGCAGACCGCGGCGGTGCCCAGCGCCAGCGTGTGATCGATGGCGCGCAGGGCAGCGGTGCCATCGAGCGGATCGCCCAGCACCTGTGCCTTCACGCCGTCGAAGTGCAGCTCGCCGGCGGGTGTGTCGTCCACCAGCCGGTGCGCGCGGCATGTCAGGCCCGGGGCATGCGCATCGACATGGAACAGCGCCACGCCTTGCACATCGCCCGGGCTGCCTGCCACGCGCGCGCTCACCACGAAGCGGTGCGCCCCCGGCGCATGCAGCACGTTGCACTTGCCGCCGTGCAGCAGCCAATGGCCGCCTTCCAGCCGCGCGCGGGTCTCCACCCACAGCGGCGCATGGCGCGCGCCGGCCTCGTCGTGCGCCCAGGCCAATCGCACTTCGCCGCTGGCCACGCCGGGCAGCAGCTGGGCCTGCAGCACATCGTCGGCCAGCAGCCGCACGGCGGTGGCCGCCAGCACCACGGACGACAGAAAGGGCTCCAGCGACAGCGCGCCGCCCAGCGCCTGCATCACCGGCAGCAGGTCGACCGCATTGCCGCCGAAGCCGCCATGCGCCTGCGGCAGGGGCAGGGCGGTGATGCCTAGCTCGGCCAGTTGCTGCCACACCGGCAGGCTCCAGCCCGCGGCCGACGCGGCAATGGCGCGGCGCTGCTCGAAGCCGTACACATCGCCGAGCAGGCGCGACAGGCTGTGTTGCAGGGCCTGCTGTTCGTCATTCAGTTCGAAGTTCATGCGTGGCTATCCGAGGATGGTCTTGGCCAGAATGTCTTTCTGGACTTCGCTGGTGCCGCCGTAGATGCTGGCCGCGCGGCTGTAGAAATAGCGCATGCCCAGCGGGCCGGCCCAATGGGCGGCGCCCTCGCCATCGCCATCGTGGGGCCGGCGCTCCATGGCCGAGGGGCCGGCGATGCGCTGCAGCAGCTGCGCGATGTCCTGCTGCAACTCGGTGCCCTTGAGCTTCAGCACCGAGGCAAAGCCGGGCGTCTTCTGCGCCGTGTCGCTCGACAGCAGAAAGCGCCAGTTGGTGATTTCCAGCGCGCGAATCTCGGCGTCGAGCATGGCGATTTCGCTGCGCAGCTTGGGGCTGTCGAGCACCGGCCTGCCGGCCTCGGTGAGCCGGCCGGCCAGCTCGCGCGCATAGCCGAGCCGCTCGCGGCACAGGCCCACGTTGGCGATGCCGGTGCGCTCGTTCATCAGCAGGTACTTGGCGCAGTCCCAGCCGCGGCCTTCCTCGCCCACCAGGTTCTCCACCGGCACGCGCACCTCGTCGAAGAACACCTCGTTCAGGTGGTGCTGCCCGTCGATGGAGGTGATCGGGCGAATGGTGATGCCCGGCGTGCGCAGGTCGATCAGAAGAAACGAAATGCCTTGCTGTTTTTTGGCCGCCGCGTCGGTGCGCACCAGCGCGAACACCCAGTCGGCCAGGTGCGCGGTGGTGGTCCAGATCTTCTGGCCGTTGACGATGTAGTGCGCTGCCTCGCGCCGTGCCGATGTGCGCAGCGAGGCCAGGTCGGAGCCCGAGCCCGGCTCCGAGAAGCCCTGGCAGAACCACAGGTCGAGGTTGGCCAGCTTGGGCAGAAAGTGCCGCTTCTGCGCGTCGGTGCCGAACTTCAGCAGTACCGGCCCGAGCATGCCCACGTTGAACACCTGCGGCAGCGGCGCGCTGGCACGGAACAACTCGTCCAGCAATATCAGCCGCTCCGCCTGGCCCAGCTCGGCCCCGCCGTATTCGCGCGGCCAGTGCGGCGCGGCCCAGCCCTTCTCGTTGAGGATGCGCTGCCAGGTCACGGTGTCCTGCTTGCGCGGCGGATGGCCCAGGCGCAGGCGCGCCTGGATGTCGGCGGGCAGGCGCTCGCGCACGAAGCGGCGAACCTCGTCGCGGAATTCGGCCTGTGGGGCGGTCAGATCCAGATTCATCTCAATCAGGGCGCGGGCGCCTGTAGTTGGCTCAGGGGATGATAGCCCGATGAACTTCATTGGATCAACCATTAAATTGTTGGCGTAAAAAAAGCGCCGGGTTGGTCGGCGCTTTTCGCTGCACTGAAGAACCCTGGTTCAGGGCTTGACGAACTTCAGCACGAATTCGTCCTTCGGTTGCAGCGGCTCCGGCGTGTTGCGGTCGCGCGGGTCCGACGGGTTGCGCAGAAAGCGACCCTCGGCCACTTGCCTGAACCCGGCCTGCTCGACCTCCGCGCGCAGAAAAGCCTCTTCGATGCGGTGCAGCGTGCCTGCTTCTGAAATGCCGGTGCCCGGGCGCCCCGCATGGTCGGCAATGACGTAGAGGCCGCCCGGCTTGAGCGCGGCGAACACCGCGCGGTTGACCGCGGCGCGGTTCACGCCCATGTGACCGAAGTCGTGGTAGTTGAACATCAGCGTGACCAGGTCGAGGCCGTTCGATGCGAGCTCCGGCGGTGCCGGGTCTTCGAAGGGGCGCACGACGGCAACGATGTTGCCGGCGTTCGGATTTTTGGCGCGCTCGGCCAGGGCGACGGGGGAGGGGCGCGGGCCCGCTGAAGGCGCTGCAGGTGCGGCGCCCATGGGCATGGGTGACGCCATGCCCTCGGGTTGCGCGGGGCGGCTCGCCGGTGGGCGCGGTGGGCTTTGGCCGTAGACGCGCCCGGTCGGGCCGGTGGCCCGCGCGATCAGCTCGGTGGTGTAGCCGCCGGCCGCGCTGATGTCCAGCGCGACCATGCCGGGGCGCACGCCGATGAAGGCCAGCATCTCCCGCGGCTTGCGCCGTGCGTCGTTGCGGCGGTCGGCCTCGCTGCGGTCGGGGCTGGCCACGATCTCGGCGATGCGCGCTTGCGAGATCACAGGCGCTGGCGGCGTCTGCGGCCCCGGCGTCGTGCAGGCGCCAAGCGCCAGCGTGAGGCCCGCAAGGGCAACGCCAAGCGTGGAGGAAAGGGTCGGGCGAATGGGCATGGGTCGGCTCCGTGTAGGAAGGCGGAAAGCGTTCGGGCCTTGCGACGCGAATGCAGGCCTGCGAGTCTATGCCCGGGTTCTTTCACCCGGCTGCGCTGGGCAAGCTTCTTGCGTCGGCTGCAGCGCCGCCCGGGCAACTCCCATGGCGGCAAGCCGTTGCCGGACGTAGAGTTCCGGCGTGCGACAGGCATCCGTTTCTGTTCGCTTCCCCCCACTTTGCCCCCCGCAGGAGTGTCCGTGGACGCATGGTCGAGCCAGCAGCTTTCTCCGTTGTACGGACGCGAGGTCTTTCGCTCGCGCGAGGCCGACGAAACCCATGCACGCGTGGCCCATGAACTGAAGCCCCACCGCAGCGCGTGGGGCCATGGCGATGTCGACGCCGTTTTCTGCCGCGCCGAACTGAGCGCACTGTCGTTGTGCATCCTGCGCTACGGCTGCGACGTGGACATCGAGCCCGACGCGCTCGGCAACTTCGTGCTCGTGCAGATGCCGTTGCGCGGCCACGCAGAGATCCACACCGGTGGCCAGACGCTGCAGATCCACCCCGGGCAGGGCGCCGTCGTTTCAGCGCACAAGCCGGTGCGTCTGCGCTGGCATGCGGACTGCGAGCAGCTGATGCTGAAGATCAATCTCAGCCGGCTGCAGGAGGTGGCGCGCCAGGCCTTCTCGCTGCGCGGCACCGACACCGTGGGCGAGATCGATTTCGAGATGCCCTTTCGGCTGGACGACGTGGCCGGCGCGCAGTGGTGCCGCATGGTGGCCGGCCTGGCGTCGCTGCTGCCGGCGGCAAGCGGCAACCAGGCCTTCGACGCGCGCTGGCTGGCCCATTGCGAAGACAACCTCATGCTCTACCTGCTGTGCCACCGGCCCAACTCGGTGCTGCAGCGGCATGCGCAGGCGCAACGCGGCTCCGAGCAGACGACGCTGCGGCAGCTGCGGCGCGCGGAAGAGTTCATGCGAGAGCGGCTCGACACGCCGCTGTCGCTCGAAGACGTGGCGCAGGCCGCGGGCGTCACGCGCCGCGCGCTGGCCCTGCTGTTCAGGCGCTATCGCGAGCTGTCGCCCGGCGAGGTGCTGCGCAACATGCGGCTGGACGCCGCGCATGCGCAATTGGCGCGCAACGACGGTGCGAGTGTGACGGAGGTGGCGCTGAACTGCGGGTTCTCGCACCTGAGCCGGTTTGCGGCTTGCTACCGGGAGCGGTTCGGGCAGCTGCCGCGGGATACGCCTCGGGATACATCGCAGGAGGTGTCGCGAGACAGCTCGCATGTTGCGGTGGCGAAGCATTGAGCGACATCACGCTTCAGATCGACGCGTTCGACGAAGGGCTCGCGCATCGGAACATCGTTCCGTATGACGCGGTGTATGCCCGCGTCTTCGCGGCAGTTCGGGCCTTCATCGGCGCACGTCTTGGCACGGACTTTGAAGGCGTCGAGCTCGTGCACATCGGCAGCACGGCCATTTGCGAACTGCGTGGCAAGCCCATGATCGACATCGCGGCCATCACGGCCTGCGATGACCTCCGAGAAGCGCAGAAGGCCTTCGAGCGCATCGGCTTGCATCGCCGGCCGGTGTGGGTCGACAGGGACGAGAAGCCGTACGTGTGCGCGTCGGTGCTGCACGAGGGACGGCGCTTCAACATCAATGTGCATATCTGCCATCGCGGCGACCCTGTTCACACGCAATCGCTGGCGTTCATGGACATCCTCCGGCAACGCCCCGACCTGCGCAGCAAGTACGAGCAAGCCAAGGACCGGGCCCACGCGGTGGACCCGGCCGACCCCCAGGTCTACAACCGGGAGAAGGAGTCGGTCATCCGGGAGATAGAGGGCGAAATTGCGAGGTTGGGCGGCGCGCAATAGGCAGCAGGGCTTCGGCTTCGCGCACCGCCCTCTGCACGCTGACATGCACGCATTTCAAGACTTCATCGCACACATCGCCGCGCTGGTGTCCTGGTAGTTCTGCAGCACCGTGCCGATCACCTTGTTCGCGATGCGCCCGTTCGCGTCCTTGCCGATCACGCGCAGGTAGTAGTTCTGAATGGGGAAGTTGTTCGCGCCGTAGCGAAAGTCCCCCCGCACCGACTTGTAGTTGGCCGCCTTGATCGCCTTCAGCAGCGCCGGCCGGTCGGCCACCTTGCCGCCGACGTCGCGCACGGCCGCGTCCATCGCCATCAGCACGTCGTAGGCCTGGCCCGCGTAGAAAGAAGGGTTGCGCCCGTTGTTCTGCTCGCGAAACGCCGCCACAAAGCGCTGGTTGGCCGGGTTGTCCAGGTCGAAGGACCAGTGCGCGGTGTTGAACAGCCCGAGCATGGGCTCGCCGACCGCCGGAATCATGTCTTCGTCGGCGGAGAACGCAGTGGAGATCAGCGCCACGTCTTTCGACAGCCCCGCGCCGACGAACTGCTTGATGAAGCTCACGCCCATGGCGCCGGGCAAGAAGAAGTAGAGCGCGTCGGGCTTTGACGCACGAATCTGCGCCAACTCCGCCGAGTAGTCGAGCTGGCCGAGCTTGGTGTACAGCTCGTCGCCCACCGCGCCCTTGTAGGTGCGCTTGAACCCGGTGATGGCGTCCTTGCCGCCCGGGTAGCTGGGCGCGATGAGCGCCACTTTCTTGAACGCCTTGTCGGAGGCGAACTTGCCGGCCGCCTCGTGGTAGGCGTCGTTGGGGTAAGACGCGCCGAAAAAGTACGGGTTGCAGCGCGCGCCCGAATAGTCGCTCGGCCCGGTGTTGCTCGACAGGTAGGGCACCTTGGCCGCGAAGAGCGGCGGCCCCACGGCCAGCGCCACTGAGGAGCCGACCGGGCCGGTGAACAGATCGATCTTGTCGCGCAGCAGCATGCGGTCGACCGTTTGGCGCGCGGTTTCCGGGTTGCCGGCGGTGTCGGCCTCGACGTACTCCACCGGCACGCCGCCGAGCTTGCCGCCCAGCTGCTTCATGGCCACGGCAAAGCCGGCCTTGGCCTCGGCGCCGCCCACGGCGAACGGGCCCGAGAGGTCCATGGCCAGACCGACCTTGACTGTCTGCGCCTGCGCGGGAATGGCCAGTGCGCCGACGGCGACGGCGACGGCCCACAAGGCGGTGGGAATGCTTGCCTGCGACATGAAAGAGCTCTCCTGTGGAGGGGGTTCGGTGAACGGGTGGAGGTGAACGCAGGGCGCAGTCTGTGGGCCGCGGCGGCGCGCCGCTATCCGTTTCGTGCAGGCGAATGCGCTGCACGAAACGGACAGACAGGCGAACAAGGTGGTTCACAGAATTGCGGCCGAACCCCGCCACCTCATTCAATCCACTCCAGAGACGAAACCCCCGATGAGCAGCTACATCGACATTCCGGCCGCAAACGGCGCGCAGACTTTCCGCGGCTACCTGGCACTGCCAGCCTCGGGGCGCGGTCCCGGCATCGTGCTGTGCCAGGAAATCTTCGGCATCAACGACTACGTGCGCGAGGTGGCCGACCTCTACGCCGAAGAGGGCTACGTGGTGCTCGCACCCGACCTGTTCTGGCGCATGGAACCCAACGTCGACCTGGGCTATTCGCCCGAAGAGTGGCAGCGCGCCTTCGGCTTCTTCCAGAAGTTCGACCTGGAGGCCGGCATCGCGGACGTCACGGCCAGCGTGAAGGCGCTGCGCGCGCACCCGGCTTGCACCGGCAAGGTCGGCGCGCTGGGCTTCTGCCTGGGCGGCAAGCTCGCTTACATGGCCGCCGCGCACTCGGGCGTGGACGCGGCGGTGGGCTACTACGGCGTGGGCATCGAGGGCGCGCTCGACCTGGTGCCCAAGATCGAATGCCCCATTGCGCTGCACTTTGCGGAGCTCGACCAGTTCTGCCCGCCCGAGGCCCGCGCGCAAGTGCTCGATGCCTTTGCCGGCAAGCCCGGCGCGCAGATGTACGTGTACCCCGGCGTGGACCATGCCTTCGCGCGCACCGGCGGCGAGCACTTCGACAAGCCCTCGACCCTCATGGCGCACCAGCGTTCCATGGCTTTGTTCAAGGAAGCGATCGGCCCCGTGTACGACCTGTCGGCGCTATGGGACAAGCACTGCGAATACGAGTTCGCCACGCGCGACGTGGTCGCCACCATGGCCACGATGGTGAGCGAGCCCTACGTCAACCACATCCCCACGATGACGGGTGGCGTGGGCGCGAAGGAGCTGTCGCGCTTCTACAAGCACCACTTCATTCCGACCACGCCACCCGACACGCGGCTCATACCCATCTCGCGCACCGTGGGCGCCACGCAGATCGTCGACGAAATGCTGTTCTGCTTCACCCACACGGTGGAGGTCGACTGGATGCTGCCGGGCATCGCGCCCACGGGCAAGCCGGTGGAAATTCCGCTGATCGCCATCGTCAAGTTCCGTGGTGACAAGCTCTACCACGAGCACATTTACTGGGACCAGGCCAGCGTGCTGGTGCAGATCGGCCTGCTCGACCCGCAGGGCCTGCCCGTGGCCGGCGTGGAGACCGCGCGCAAGCTGGTCGATGAGACGCTGGTGTCGAACACGCTGATGCCGCGCTGGGCGAAGTCCACCGGGCTCACGATTGCAGACCCCGCGCTGCCGCTGGGATGAGCGGCAAGCCTGACATGCCGGACACGCTGGAACTGGTGGTGGCATCCGTCACCTCGCTCACGCCGGCCATCAAGGCCTTCGTGCTGCGCAGCGCGAACGGCGCGTCATTGCCGCCGTTCACGCCGGGCGCTCACCTGGGCGTGCAGGTGATGCAGCCCAACGGGCATGCCGGGCAGCGTGCCTATTCGCTGGCCAAGCCGCACGACGCGTCTGGCTGCTACGAGATTGCGGTGCTGCACGAGCCGCAAGGCGCGGGCGGCTCGGCGTGGATGCATGGCCTGGCGGAAGGCGCTGTGCTGAGCGCACATGCGCCGCGCAACGACTTCGCACTGCACAAGGGCAACGCCGCGCCGCTGCTCATTGCAGGAGGCATCGGCATCACGCCCCTGCTGTGCATGGCGCGGGCCTTGGCGGAAGAAGGGCAGGCTTTCGAATTCGTCTACGCCACGCGCAGCGAAGAGGCGACGGCGTATCTGTACGAGGTGCGCGCGCTGGGCGGCACGCTGGTGCACGACGCCGGCGACGCGTCGCGTGGCCTCGACCTGCGCGCCTTGCTCGCATCGCCAGCCACCGGGCGCCACCTGCACGTGTGCGGCCCGCGCGGCATGGTGCAGGCCGTGGTGGACACTGCCCGCGCGCTCGGCTGGGCCGGCGACCACGTGCACTTCGAACTGTTTGCCGGTGCGCTGGAGCAAGCCGGCGACAAGGTCTTCGAGGTGCGCACGCTGCGCTCCGGCAAGACGCTGACCGTGCGGCCCGAGCAGAGCCTGCTCGACGTGCTCATCGCCGCGGGGCTCGACCCGCTGTACGACTGCCGCCAGGGCGACTGCGGTGTGTGCGCCGTCGACGTGGTCGAAGGCGTGCCCGACCACCGCGACCACAACCTGAGCCCGCGCGAGAAGGCGAGCGGCAAGACCCTGTGCACCTGCGTGTCGCGCGCGAAGACGCCGCACCTGGTGCTCGACATCTGACGACCCACCCGATTCAGGAGACCCACCCCATGACCCTCGACCTGCAAGCCCTTGTGCAGCCCGACCGCGTGCACAAAAGCGTGTACACCGACCCCGCCATCTTCGAGCTGGAGATGGACCGCGTCTTCGGCCAGGCCTGGCTCTACGTCGGCCATGAAAGCCAGGTGCCCAAGCCCGGCGACTACTTCACCACCCGCCTGGGCCGCGAGCCCGTGGTCATGCTGCGCCATACCGACGGCCAGGTGCATGTGATGTTCAACCGCTGCCCGCACAAGGGCGCCAAGATCGTGCCCGAGGGCAGCGGCAGCGCCGGCAAGTTCCTGCGCTGCCTGTACCACGGCTGGACTTTCAAGTGCGACGGCTCGCTGCTGTCGGTGCCGCTGCGCAGCGGCTACGAAGACACCGCGCTCGACCTGAAAGACCCGCAGTACGGCGTGCGCAACGTGGCGCGAGTGGCCACGCACCGCGGCTTCGTGTTCGCGAGCCTGTCGAAAGAAGGCCCCGGCCTCACCGAGTTTCTGGGTGGCGTGGCCACCTCACTCGACAACTTCTGCGACCGCGCACCCGACGGCGAGGTCGAAGTGGCCGGCGGCGTGCAGCGCGTGGTACAGCGCAACAACTGGAAAATTTTCTTCGAGAACCTGCACGACACCATCCATGCCGTGGCCACGCACGAGTCTTCATGGCGCGCGGCCAAGGAAGAGTTCGAGGCCATGCCCGCCGGCACGCCCAAGCCCTTCGAGGTGGTGATCGTCGACGGCAACGGCGAGCCGCTCGATTTCTGGGAGAAGCTGGAGCTGAAGGGCTACGACAACGGCCACGGCTTCATGGAAGGCATCTTCGTGCCGCCGACCGATCCGGTGAGCCTGGCCTATGTCGCTTCACTGGAGGCCGCCAAGGGGGCCGAGCGCGCCGACGAAATACTTCGGGTGAACCGGCACAACACCATCGTCTACCCGAGCTGTTCGCCGCATACCTCGTTCCAGCAGATTCGCGTGATACGGCCGCTGTCGGTCGACCGCACGCTGGTCGAAATCTTCAGCTTCAGGCTGAAGGGCGCGCCGGAGGCCAGCTTTCAGCGCACGCTGAAGTACACCAACATCGTCAACTCGCCCTCGTCCAACGTGATGGCCGACGACCTGGAGGCCTACAACCGCGTGCAGGAAGGCCTGGGTTCCGACGGCGGCGAGTGGGTCAGCATGCACCGTGCGGCCGGGCGCGATCAGCCCCTGGCCGGCGGGCGCGCCTCCAACGGCAACAGCGAGATGCCCTCGCGCAACATGTTCGCGGCCTGGGCCGGGTACATGCGCGCGGGAGTGGATGTTGGTGAGGGCACGGGCGCGGGCACGGGCACTGGCGCGCAGACCGGGAGCACCGAATGAACTTCCGCGACTGGAACGAGCAGCAGGAGATCACGCAGTTTCTGCACCACGAGGCCCGCCTGCTCGACGAGCACCGCTGGGACGAATGGCAGAAGCTCTTCACGCCCGACGGTTTGTACTGGGTGCCGCTGGTGCACGGGCAGGCCGACCACCTCAACCATGCCTCGCTGTTCTGCGAAGACGCATTGCTGCGCTCCATGCGCGCCCGGCGGCTAGAGCAGGCCCGCGCCTATTCGCAGCAGCCACCCACGCGCACGGTGCATGTACTGGGCAACATCGGGATCGAATCGCGCGACGACAGTGGCGATGCAGGCTCTGGGGGGTGCGTGGTGCGCTCCACCTTCATGCTGCTGGAGTGGCGCAAGACGGAGCAGCGCAGCTTCGGCGGCAGCGTGCTGCACACGCTGAAGCGGGAGGGCGACGGGTTTCGCATTCAGATGAAACGCATCGACCTCATCAACTGTGACGCGCCCCACGAAGCTTTGCAGGTGTTCATGTGAAGGCCGCGCTGCTGGCCATGCACTACCAGAACGACGTGCTGCACGCGGAAGGCAAGGTGCGCGTGGGCGTGGCCGCGGACGACCCCGCGCGACCCCGGCTGATCGCGTCCGCCGCACGGCTGATTGCCGGCGCGCGTGCGAGCGGCGTGCCGGTGATCTTCGTGCGCATCGCGTTCGCGCCGGGCTATGCGGACTGCCTGAACAACTGCACGCTGTTCCGCCGCGTCGCGCAGAGCGGCGCTGTGCAGGATGGCACATGGGGCGCGGAGTTCTATAGCGAGCTCGCGCCGCTCCCTGGCGAGGCCGTGGTCACCCACAAGCGCAACAACCCTTTCTGGGCCAGCGGTCTCGAAGAGGCGGTGCGCGCGACCGGCGCCACGCGGCTCTATGTGGCGGGCATCGCAACCAACCATGTGGTCGAGCACGGCGCGCGCCATGCAAGCGACCTGGGCTACAGCGTGGCCGTGGTGGCCGACGCCTGCAGCACGGCGCAGGCGCATCTGCACGCGGCCAGCCTCGAAACCCTGGCGATGCTGGCCGACGTGGTTCAGGTGGATGATGCCGTCACCCAAATGAAAGGCACCCCATGAAGCTGCAGGACAAGGTTGCGATCGTCACCGGCGCGGCCGCCATGCTGGGCAGCGCCATCGTGCGTGCGTTCGTGCAGGCCGGCGCGCGTGTGCTGGCGGTGGACATCGACGTGGCGCGCGGCCAGGCGCTGGCAGAAGAACTTGGGCCGCGTTGCCGCTTCGTGGCGTGCGACATCGCGTCCGACGAGGCGCTCGACGCGCTGGTGGCCGACGTGTTGCGCACCGAGGGGCGCATCGACTTTCTGGTCAACAACGCGGTGGTCTATGGCGACGCCGGGCTGGACGCGGCGCGCGCCGACTGGTTGAGCGCGCTGAACGTCAACCTGGTCTCCGGCGCGATGCTGGTGCAGAAGACGGCCGACGCTTTGGCCGCGCAGGGCGGCGCCATCGTGAACATGGGCAGCGTGGGCGGCAAGTTCGGTGCGGCGGGGCGGGCGCTGTACCCGGCGGCGAAGGCGGCGATTCTTCAGCTCACGCGCAACCAGGCTGCGACCTTGGCGCCGCGGCGGGTGAGGGTGAATTCGGTGTCGCCGGGCTGGACGTGGTCGGACGCGCTGTCGCGCATGGCCGGTGGCGACCGTGCGTTGGCTGACCGTGTCGGCACGCCGATGCATCCGTTGGGTCGCGTGGGCGATGGGGACGATGTGGCGCAGGTGGTGCTGTTCTTGTGCTCTGATGCGGCGCGTTTCGTCACCGGTGCGGACATTCCGGTGGACGGCGGCTATTCGATGCTCGGGCCTGATCAGGGGCGCTCGGCGCGCGGTTGGTTCGACACGCTCGAGAGCTGACAGCGCCGAGTCCATCGGCACATGCTTTCGGGGCGCGTGCACAGGCCGCCGGGTACTCCCCTCCGCGAATGTCCCCCGCTTCGCTCCTCCTTTATTTCGCTGCGGGGAGTACCCGACGCCCTGTGCACCAGGGCACGCTGCTGGTGATCGCACGATCAACGACTGCTCTGAAAACGCTCACGCCGATGGGGTGCCTTGCGCAGCGAAATAAAGGAGGAGGGGCGCAGCCCCGGGGGACATTCGCGGAGCAAGGTACCCCGTCGGCGTGAGCGTCGCCCTGAACCACCGACGTCCATCAACAGCCGCCAAGGCCTCAGCCCATCAGCGTGCGCAGGCTCGCCAGCGCCACCTTCGGGTCGGCAATGCCGTGGTAGATGGGCGGCACCTGCTTGTCCACGCCCATGAGCCCGTACACGCCGTGCATGGCGCCGCGCACCGAGTATTCGACGGTGAACACCACGTCCTCCGCAATCTCCACGTACTGACCCAGCAGTGCGAAGTTCTTTGCGCCAGTCGGAATCACCGGTGGCCGGTCGGAGAGTGCGCGGCACTCGAACTCGCTGGTGATGTACGGCATCATCACCGGCACCACGGTGGTGGTGCGACGCACGTCGTCCAGGATGTCCTCGAAACCCAGGTGATGCAACAGCTCCGTGAGGATCTCCTGGCCTGTGGCCTGCGCCATGGTGCGGTCGATGTAGTTGCCCCGCGTTTCCAGCAGCAGGCCGTAGCCCCAGAGCGTGAACACACCCTCGGGCTGCGCATCGAAATGCGGCGCGTGCGGCACGACGATCGACATCAGCCAGCTCGAGTCCTTGAAGGTCATGAGGCCGCCGGTGCCGGGCGCGTTGCCCGTGAACGCCTGGATGCGCTCCAGCAGCAGCGGGCTGCGCATGGTGAGCGTGAAAGACTCCCACTTGCTCTCGTCCACATGGCCGCAGAAGGCCTCGGGTCGGCCCAGGCCGGGCGCCTTGCGTGCCAGGTTCTTCCACAGCGTCCAGGCGCCGTCGCGCGGCTCGCGCACGAGCTCTGGGGCCTGGTGGTCGTCGCCGTTGCGGGAGTCGGCCGTCATGGAGCCAAGGGTGAGCAAGGCGCAGTCCTGCGGACCGAGTGGGTACGCCACCGGGCGGCCGTCGCGCACGCAGTGCAGCGTTGTCAGCCGCAGCGCGCTGTCACCATCGCCTCCCGAATCGGCAAAGTCCGCATCGACCACGCGCGTACCGAACTCGAACAGCACCCCGTGTGCCAGCAGCCAGCGCACCATCGGCCGCACGATGGTGTCGTACTGGTTGAGCTCTGTGCGCCGCACGCCGCCCAGCGTGTGGATGCGCGGCAGCTCCTGCAGAAAGCGCAGCAGGTAGCGCTTGAGCTCGACCGCGCTGTGCCAGTTCTGAAAAGCGAAGGTGGTGCGCCACATGGCCCAGAAGTTGGTGTCCAGGAAGTGCGGCGACAGCCACTCCTCGATGCGCTTGATGCCCAGCGCGCGCTCGGGCATCGCCAGCAGGCGCATCAGCTCCAGCCGGTCCTGCAGGTCGAAGCCGAGGTCGCTGGCGTCCAGGATGCGGTGGTGCCGGTCGATGAGCCGTGCATTCGCGTGGGAGTGCACCTGCTGGTTGAAAGCGCGTACCTCGTCGTGCACGGTGCGCGAAGGTGTGTTCAGCGACGGGATACTGCCGAGCACATTCCACAGGCAGGTGTAGGTCTCGTCGGTGAACATGCGACCGCCGCGGGTGACGTAGGCCTGTTTTGCGTTGCCCGCGCCATCGAATGTGCCGTCGAGTGGGCCATCGATTGCGCCGTCGATCCCGCCGTCGATCCCGCCGTCGAGCGCGCCGCCGGGCAGCGCCAGCTCTTCCAGGATGCGGATGCGCGAGCCGTGCATGCCGGCGTCGCGAATCAGCAGCACCGCCGCGCTGAGCGCCCCGATGCCGCTGCCGACGATGATGGCCTGTTGGAAAGGGGGCATGGTGTTCCTGTGCAAAGCGGGCACGCAAAGGCTGCGCGACACAAGGCTACAGACGCCTTCGCCGCGCGGGCTTGATGCAACGCAAGCCGCTTGGCAGCATTGCGGCCTAACGTGGCGCCATCGAAGCAACGGCTTCTTTCCCACGGAGTCCCCCCATGCCGACCCCCCGATCCATCCTGCTTCATCTCGACAGCTCGGCCCGCACGGTGGAGCGCATTCAGGTGGCGCGCCATCTGGCCGAAACCTTCGACGCGCAGGTCACGGCGCAGCCCTGCACGCTGTCGTCGCTCATGCGCTATTCGCTGGCGATGGAGGGCGCGGCCGAGGCTGTGGCGATCATGCAGTCGCTCGACCAGGAGGCCAGCGAGCGCATGCATGCCACCTTCACGGCGCACAGCGCGGGCTCGCAGCGCATGCACTGGTCGCAGCCGCTGGCTGACGCGCCCTGGGGCTTTGCCCGGCGCGCGCTCTATGCCGACCTGATGGTTCTGGGCCAGCGCGACCGCAACGACCCCTTCGACGCCGAGCTGCCGGGCGACTTTCTCACCAACGCGCTGGTCGAGAGCGGGCGGCCCGCGTTGGTGCTGCCCTGCGTGGGCCCGGTGGCGCCCATCGGGCGCACGGTGCTGGTGGCGTGGAAGGCCACGAGGGAGTCGGCGCGGGCGGTGACGGCGTCGCTGCCGTGGCTGCGCACGGCGTCGCGCGTGCATGCGGTGTCCTTCGGCGGCGACGCCGAGGCGTCGCTGCAGGCGCTGCGCGGCTACCTGCGCACCCAGGGCATCGCCGATCCGACGCTGCACTTCGGCGACCAGGACGAAGGCGACGTGGGTAACCGCCTGCTGTCGCTGGCCGCCGACCTGGGCGCCGACCTGTTGGTCATGGGCTGCTACGGCCACAGCCGCGCGCGCGAATGGGTGATGGGCGGAGCCACGCTGTCGCTGCTGCAGTCGATGACGCTGCCCGTGCTGATGTCGCATTGAGCGGCGGTTGCCGCATCGCGCGGCCGATGCGCTCAGGCCAGCCCGCCCACCAGCAAGGCCTGCAGCACGAAGCGCCGGTTGTCGCCCGCCACCGCCTCACCGCCCAGCCCGTCCCCCAGCCTGTAGATCAGACGCGCCGACGGGTGCCCGTCGCTGGCGATGTCGTCCCACACGGGCACCCCCGCGGCCTGCGCGATCTGGCTCACCAGCGCCGCCGGCATGCCCTGGCAGACCAGGCCGTCGTACAGGCGGCCCAGCATGCGGCCGGTGTGCGGCACCTCGCCCGGTCTGTCTGCCGCCGACAGGCTCCAGCGCACGATGGCCACCTGCGCGCCCAGCTCCCTGGCGGCCCGCAGCAGCGGCGCCGGGTCTTGCGTGTCGGTGGCGCCGCGCAGCAGGGCGATGTTCTTGGCGCGCAGCAACTGCGGCAGCGCGCCGCTGCGTGCAAGCTGGCGCAGCCGCAGCGCCAGCGCCATCAGGTCGGTGTCCAGTGCCTGGAACAGAGGCTGGGGCTGGGCGGGCGGGGCCGGCGGATGAACGGGTTCGAAGGGCGAGAGCATGGCGCAGCAAGGTGTGACGCCGCCAAGGCTAGTGCTGTGGCCCGCGCGGTGCTTGATGTGCATCAAGGCGCGCGAGTGGCCCGCCGTTGACGCGCGACGGATACAGGCCGGACACAAAGCATTCACCGAACGTTACCGGCCGATGCCGAGCGTTGTCATTGCGGTGCCCGGTGCTTCCTAGCATCGGTTCATCGACACGCGACGCCTTCGCGTGGCACCCGACCGCCAGGAGTTCCAGATGCTCGACACCGCCCACCCCGGCACTCAGGCCGATACAGCCCACGAGTGCACCACCGACACGCTCAAGCGCCTGGCCGCGCAGTTGCACCCGCAGCGCCGCGTGGTGCACACCGGCGAGGTGATCTACCGGGCCGGCGAGCGCTTCGAGAACCTTTACGTGTTGAACGCGGGTTTCTACAAGATCGTGAACCTCTCGGCCGACGGCCGCGAGCAAGTGGTGGGGCTGAAGTTTCGTGGCGACTGGCTCGGCTTCGAAGGCATTGGCAGCGGCAGCTACGGCTGCGACGCGGTGGCCATGGACACCGGTGAGATCTGGGTGGTGCCGTACGACGTGTTCATGGCCGCCTGCAAGGCCAACCCCTCGTTGCTGCAGGTGCTGCACGCGGCCATGAGCCGCGAGATTGCCAACGACCGCGACTCGCTGATGTCGGTGTGCACGCTGCCGGCCGACGCACGCGTGGCCGACTTCTTGCGCTACTGGGCCGAGTCGCTGGCCGAGCGCGGCATGCGCACCGACCAGATCACGCTGCGCATGACGCGCGCCGAAATCGGCAATTACCTGGGCATGACGCTGGAGACGGTGAGCCGCGCGCTCTCGCGGCTGGCGCGCGACAAGGTCATCGGCTTTGCCGAGAAGGGCCGGCGCGACGTGCAGATTCCGGACGTGGGCGCGTTGTCTGCCTTTGTGCAGCGCTGTCTGGCGCCGGTGCCGGTGGCAGTGGCGGTCCCGGCGATGCTGCAGTGAGGGTGCGCTGAGCCTTCAGCCCAGCAGCCGCGCAATGGCGCGCGCCAGGTCGGCGCGCGTATAGGGCTTGGGCAGCAGCTCCCAGCTGGCCGGCATGTCGCGGTCGGCGTCCAGCAGCTCCGACGAAAAGCCCGACATCAGCAAGATCGCCAGGCCCGGAAAGAGCTGCTGCGCCTTCGTGGCGAGCTGCGTGCCGCGCATGCCGGCGCCCAGCGCGATGTCGCTCAGCAGCAAGTCGAAGGGCGTGGCAGCCGCGCGCAGGCTGGCCAGCGCCTGTTCGCCGTTGGCGGCCGCTTCCACGGTGCAGCCCAGCGTGACCAGGAAGGTGTGCACCACCTTTCGCACCTCGGCGTCGTCTTCGACCAACATCACGCGCAGGCCCGGCGGCACGGGCGCGTCGGCGCGTTCATCTTCCACGGCGGGCGGCGCGGCACCGGCGTGGTCCTGCGCCTGCGGCAGGTACAGCGTGACGGTGGTGCCCGCGCCCGGCTGGCTCTGAATGGCGATGGCGCCCTTCGACTGCTTGACGAACCCGTACACCGTGCTCAGCCCCAGCCCTGTGCCGCGGCCCGCTTCCTTGGTGGTGAAGAAAGGCTCGAAGGCGCGCTCCTTCACGTCGCAGGCCATGCCGGTGCCGCTGTCGGTGATGGAGATGGCGACGAAGCGCCCGTGCGCATGCGTGTTCGGGGCGCTGCTGTTGTGCGTGCTTTCCGTGCGCTCGGTTCGCAGGCCGGCCGGCAGCATGCCGCAGTCTTCGCACCGAAAGTGCAGCGTGCCGCCGTCGGGCATGGCGTCGCGCGCATTGATGGCGATGTTGAGCAACGCCGACTCCAACTGCACCGGATCGGCCAGCACCGGCGGGCAGTGGGCTGCGGTGTCGATCGTGATGTGGATGCGCTGGTCCAGCGTGCGGCGCAGCATGTCGGCCAGCGAATGCAGCAGGGCGTGCGTGTCGACGGCGTCCGGCTGCAGCATCTGGCGGCGCGAGAAGGCCAGCAGCTTGCCCGTGAGCTCAGCGCCGCGCCGGCTCGCGCGCATGGCCGCGGCCACCAGTTGCTGCGCATGCGGGTCGTGCGCCAGCGCGGGCAGCTCTTCGAGCACCTGCAGGTTGCCCTGGATCACGGTGAGCAGGTTGTTGAAGTCGTGCGCGATGCCGCCGGTGAGCTGGCCGACGCTTTCCAGCCGCTGGGCATGGGCCAGAGCCTCTTCGGTCCGCACGCGCTGCAGGCTGGTGGCCAGCAGGTTGGACAGCGACTCCAGAAAGCGCAGCTCCTCGTCGCCGAAGCGCTTGGCCTGCCGCGAGCGCGCCGACAGCATGCCGATCACGCGGCCCCGGTCCGACAGCGGCACGGCCAGCGCGCTGACCAGGCCGGCCTCCAGATAAGCGGGCGGCACGGCGAAGCGGCGCTCTTCGCGGTAGTCCGCAATCACGACCGGCCGACCCTGCGACAGCACGTAGCCCGGCGGCGTGTCGGGCCGGTTGGCGATGCGCGCGCCAATCTCCTCGCCGGCCACGTTGCCCACGCCGCTGGCCACGCGAAACACCAGGCCGTTGTCTTCCAGCAGCAGCACCATCGCCACCTCGACCTGCAGGCCCGCCGCGGCAATGTGCGGCACCTGTTCCAGCACCACGTTCAGGTCGCGCGTGTCCACGGCCAGGCGGCCCAGCTGGGCCAGGTGGTCGCTGTAGCGCGCGCGCTGCAGCGCCTGCTTGACGCGCGGGTAGGCGCCGATGTCGCGGATGGCGGCCACCACGAAGGGCAGGCCGTGGTCCTGCAGCGGGCTGAGCGCAATCTCGACCATGACCTCGCTGCCGTCCTTGCGCTTGGCCACCAGTTCCATGTCCGTGCCCATGGGGCGCGGGCGCGGCGCGCGGCCGTAGGCCTCGCGGTAGGAGGCATGACGCGGGCGGATGCTGTCGGGCACCAGCACGTCGACGTTCAGGCCCATGAATTCGTCCACGGTGTAGCCCAGCAGCGCCGCGGCCGAGGGGTTGGCCAGCGCGATGACGCCGGCCTGGTCGACCAGCAGCAGCGAGTCGGGGTAGGCGATGAAGAGCGAGCGGAACACGCTGCCTTCCTCGATGCCCGAGGGCAGCGACAGAAAGGCGGGGTGGTGCGCCGCGTCAGCCATGGGAGACCGAAGGCACCAGGATGTAGCCCGCGCCCCGCACCGACTTGATGAGCTGCGGCGCGTCCGGGTCGGGCTCTATCTTCTTGCGCAGCCGCCCGACCTGCACGTCGATCGTGCGGTCGAAGGGCGCGGCTTCGCGCCCTCGCGTCTGCTCCAGAAGAAAGTCGCGCGACAGCACGCGCCCGGGGTGCCGCGCAAAGGCGCACAGCAGGTCGAACTCGCCGCCGGTGAGCACCACTTCCCGGCCTTGCGGGTCGCAAAGGCGGCGCGCGGCCGTGTCGAGCTGCCAGTCGGCGAAGCGCATTTTTTCCAGGGGCGCGGCAGGCGCTGCGGCGGCTGTGGCCATGGTCATGGCGGCCGGCGCAACCGGCGGCTCGGGCGCGAGGCGGCGCAGCACGGCCTTCACACGCGCCACCAGTTCGCGCAGGTCGAAGGGCTTGGTCACGTAGTCGTCTGCGCCCACCTCCAGGCCCACCACCTTGTCGACCGCATCGCCCCGGCCGGTGACGATGACCAGGCCGCAGCGCCAGCGCTCTCGCATGCGCCGCGCGATGGAAAAGCCGTCTTCACCGGGCAGCCCCAGGTCGAGCAGCACCAGGTCGGCCGGGTCGCTGGCCATGAGCGCCATGAGGGCGCCGCCGTTGTGCAGCTGGGTCACACGAAAGCCATGGCTCTGCAGGTAAGTGGCCAGGAGTTGCGTGATGTCGACTTCGTCGTCGAGCACCGCGATGTGGGGTGCGGATTTCATGCGGAAGGGGGCGTGCGGAATCCGGGCAGGGTAGCACGCGTACCCTCCGAGCGCCCCCCCTCTCCGATGCGCTGCAATGCTCAGCGCGGGTTCCAGCGCCAGTGCGCAATCTCGGGCATGTCGGTGCCGTGGCGGGTGATGTAGGCGCGGTGCTCCAGCAAGCGGTCGCGCAGGTGCTGCTGCACATGGCCGGCGCTGTCGCGAATGTGCGGCACGCGGTCGATGGCGTCTGCCGCCAGGTGGAAGCGGTCGAGCCGGTTGAGCACCGTCATGTCGAAGGGCGTGGTGGTCGTGCCTTCTTCCTCATACCCGTGCACATGAAAGTTGGCATGGTTGCGCCGCTTGTAGGTCAGCCGGTGAATCAGCGCAGGATAACCATGAAACGCGAAGATCACCGGCGCGCCGGTGCTGAAGTTCGAATCGAACACCGCATCGTCCAGCCCGTGCGGATGGCCTGAGGGCGACTCCAGCGCCATCAGGTCGACCACGTTCACCACCCGCACCTTCAGCGCGGGCAGCAGCGTGCGCAGCAGGTCGACCGCGGCCATGGTCTCCAGCGTGGGCACGTCGCCCGCGCAGGCCATCACCACGTCGGGCGCCACGCCGTCGTCGTTGCTGGCCCACTCCCAGATGCCCAGGCCCATGGTGCAGTGGCGTTCGGCCGCGGCCATGTCCAGCCACTGCGCCTCGGGCTGCTTGCCGGCCACGATCACGTTCACGTAGTTGCGGCTGCGCAGGCAGTGGTCGGTGACGGACAGCAGCGTGTTGGCATCGGGCGGCAGGTACACGCGCACCACCTCGGCCTTCTTGTTGACGACGTGGTCGATGAAGCCCGGGTCCTGGTGGCTGAAGCCGTTGTGGTCCTGGCGCCAGACGTGGCTGGTCAGCAGGTAGTTGAGCGACGCGATGGGCCGGCGCCACGGAATGTGGCGCGTCACCTTCAGCCACTTCGCGTGCTGGTTGAACATGGAGTCGACGATGTGGATGAAGGCCTCGTAGCAAGAGAAGAAGCCGTGCCGCCCGGTCAGCAGATAGCCTTCGAGCCAGCCCTGGCACAGGTGCTCGCTGAGCACCTCCATCACACGGCCGTCGGGCGCCACATGGTCGTCGCCGGGCCGTATCTCGGCGGTCGATGTGCGGTTGCTCACCTCGAACACCGCGCCCAGCCGGTTGGAGGCGGTTTCGTCGGGGCCCATCAGGCGAAAGTTGCTGTCCGCGGCGTTGAGCCGCATCACGTCGCGCAAGAACTCGCCCATGACGCGCGTGGCCTCTGCATCCACAGCGCCGGGCTGGGGCACCGCCACGGCGTAGTCGCGAAAGTCGGGCAGCTTCAGGTTCTTCAGCAGCAGGCCGCCGTTGGCATGCGGGTTGGCGCTCATGCGGCGCGTGCCCTCGGGGGCCAGCGCGGCGATGTCGGCGCGCAAGGTGCCTTCGGCGTCGAACAGTTCATCGGGCCGATAACTCTGCATCCATTGCTGCAGCAGCGCGATGTGCGCGGGCTGGTCGGCAAAGCCGGTCAGCGGCACCTGGTGCGCGCGCTGCGTGCCTTCGATGGGCACGCCGTCCACCGTCTTCGGACCGGTCCAGCCCTTGGGCGAGCGCAGCACCAGCATCGGCCAGCGGTGGCGGCGGCTGAAGCCGTCGGAGCGCGCCTCCACCTGAATGGCGTGGATGGCGTCGAGCGCCGCATCGAGCGCCGCGGCCATCAGCCCGTGCATCAGCGCCGGGTCGTCACCCGACACGAAGCGCGGCTCGTAGCCGTAGCCGCGCAGCAGCTGCGTGAGCTGCTCGTCGCCGATGCGCGCCAGCACCGTCGGCCCGGCGATCTTGTAGCCGTTCAGATGCAGGATCGGCAGCACCGCGCCGTCGCTGGCCGGGTTGAGGAACTTGTTCGAATGCCAGCTGGCCGCCAGCGCGCCGGTCTCGGCCTCGCCGTCGCCGATGACGCAGCACGCCAGCAGCGCGGGGTTGTCGAACACCGCGCCATGCGCATGCAGCAGCGAGTAGCCGAGCTCGCCGCCTTCATGAATGGAGCCCGGCGTTTCCGGCGACACATGGCTGGGAATGCCACCCGGAAACGAGAACTGCGTGAACAGGCGCTTCAGGCCTTGCGCATCGCGCGAAATGTGCGGATACACCTCGCTGTAGGTGCCTTCGAGGTAGGTGCTGGCCACCACGCCCGGGCCGCCATGGCCCGGCCCGGCGATGAAGATGGCGTCGAGGTCGCGCGCCTTGATGGCGCGGTTCATGTGCGCGTAGATGAAGTTCAGGCCCGGCGTGGTGCCCCAGTGGCCCAGCAGGCGCGGCTTGATGTGCTCCAGCCGCAGTGTCTCGCGCAGCAGCGGGTTGCCCATGAGGTAGATCTGCCCGACCGCCAGGTAGTTGGCGGCGCGCCACCAGGCGTCCAGCAAGGCGAAGCTTTCAGGGGGTGAGTGGGCGGCGGGGTGTGGCATGCGTTGGCTTCCGGTCAGGGCGTGCGGCCGCCTGCGATGGCGGGCGTGGTCTTGGTAGGGACTGTGCGCGAACGATGTGCACCGGTCTGTTCGACGTCGCACAGACGGCGCCCCCAAGTGGCCGACAGAATAAGCCGCTCCAATCATCTGCCTTCGCAGCCAACATATGAAATTTCTCCTGGCCATCGACGGCTCACCTGCGGCCTTGCGGGCGGTGAAGTACGCGGCAAAGCTCATCGCATCGATGAATTCGACCGACCACAAGGTCACGCTGGTCAGCGTGCACGACGACGCGGGCTTGCGCCATGCCAGGAAGTTCGTCGGCGGCGACGTCGTGCAGGACTACCTTCGCGAGCTCAGCGAGAAGGAACTGCGGCCCGCCAGGAAGGTGCTGGACGCAGCGGGCGTCGGGCACGACATGGTGATCCGCACCGGCAGCGTGGCCGAGGAAATCGTCGCGCTCGCGAACCGGGGCAGGTTCGACATGATCGTGCTGGGATCCAAGGGCCGCGGTGCCATGCTCGACATCCTGATCGGCTCGGTGGCCCAGCGTGTGCTCGCCACCGCGAAGCAGCCGGTGGTCCTGGTGAAGTAGGCGCATGTCGCCTCGCCATGGGGTCGCTTCGACAGCGCCCGAAGAAGCGGCGGGAAGGGCGGAGTTTCCCTCGGCGGAAAACCCTTGCACGACCGGCGTTCAGGCGCTGGCGAAGCGCTGGTCCACCGATCTGCATCACGGGCTGAATTCCGAAGAAGCGGCGGCCCGGTTGCGAGCCGACGGCCCCAACGCATTGCGCGCCGCGCCGCCGACGCCTTCATGGGTGCGGCTGCTGGCGCAACTGCGCAGCCCGCTCGTCTACCTGCTGGCGGGCGCGGTGGTCGTCTCGCTGGCGGCCTGGGCGATGGAGGGCCGGCACGGCTGGCCGGTGGATGCGATCGTGATCGCGCTGGTCGTCGCGGTGAATGCCGTGCTGGGCTACATGCAGGAAGCCAAGGCCCGCCAGGCCGTGGCTGCACTGGCCCGCATGACGACGGCCACGTCGACCGTGCTGCGCGACGGGTGTGCGAGCCCGGTCCCCGGCGTCGATTTGGTATGCGGCGATGTGCTCGTGCTGGCGGAGGGCGACGCCGTGGGGGCGGACGCCCGGCTGTTCCGGGCCACGGCGCTGCGGGTGCAGGAGTCTTCGCTCACGGGCGAGAGCCATGCCGTGCTCAAGGACGTGCGCACGCTCGATGCGCCCGCGATGCTCGGTGACCGCACCAACATGGTCTTCAAGGGCACGGCGATCGTTCAGGGAAGCGCCCGCGCGATCGTGACGGCGACCGGCATGCAAACGGAGCTGGGCGCCATCGCCGCGATGCTCGAGCGCACGCCCGAGGCGCCCACGCCGCTGCAGCAGGAAGTGCAGCACATCGGCCGCGTGCTGAGCGTGGCCGTGCTGGCGATTGCGGCCATCGTCGTCGCCACCATCCTGCTGCTCGCGGACGTGCGCTCCGTGTCGGACGTGGTCGCCGCCTTGCTGCTGGGCGTGTCGTTGGCGGTGGCCGCCGTGCCCGAGGGGCTGCCGGCCATTCTCTCGGTGGTGCTGGCGCTGGGCGTACAGCGCATGGCCGGGCGCCACGCCATCGTCAAGCACCTCGCGTCGGTCGAGACCTTGGGCTGCGCCACGGTCATCTGCTCCGACAAGACCGGTACGCTGACCCGCTCCGAAATGACGGTCGAACAGACGGCGACCGCCTCTGGCAGCAGCCACGTGACAGGTGGCGGCTATGCGCCGCAAGGCAGCGTCCGCCACGAAGGCAAGGCGCTGGCAGGGGACCTGCTTGCCGAGCACGTCGTGCTGCTCGGCGGGGGCAGCCTGGCGGGCAACGCCATCTTGCGGCAAGACGCGCGCGGCCAGTGGGAAGTGCAGGGCGACCCGAGCGAGGCGGCCTTTCTGGTGGCCGAGCGCAAGTTGGGTGTGAACGAGCGGCGGGCGCGGCGCTTCGAGCGCCTGGGCGAAATTCCGTTCACTTCGGACCGCAAGATGATGTCCACGCTCCAGCGCGACCTGGAACGCGAGGGCGAGGTGGTGCTGGTCTGCAAGGGCGCCCCCGACGTGCTGCTGCAGCGCTGCACGCACGTGCGTGTCGGCCCGCATGTCGCCCTGCTCGACGCCGCGCGCAGGGCGCATGCCGTGGCCGAGGTCGACCGCATGTCCGACGCCGCGCTGCGCACGCTGGCGGTGGCCTACCGACCGCTTGCATCGAACGAGAACCTCGGCGCGGGCGAAGTGCTGGAACACGACCTGGTCTTCTGCGGAACCATCGGCATGGCCGATCCGCCGCGCCCCGAAGCGGCCGCGGCCATCCGCGAGGCGCACCGTGCTTCCGTGCGGGTCTTGATGATCACCGGGGACCATCCGCGCACGGCGGCCCGCATCGCGGCCCAGTTGGGCATCGTCGAGCCCGGCACCGCGGCGCTGACGGGTGCGCAACTCGACGCGATGGACCCCGCGGCCTTTGCGGCGGCGGTGCGCGTCGGCTGCGTCTATGCGCGCGTGGCCCCGGCGCACAAGCTGCGCATCGTCCAGGCGCTGCAGGCCGACGGCAACGTGGTGGCGATGACCGGCGACGGCGTGAACGACGCCCCGGCTCTCAAAGCCGCCGACATCGGCATCGCCATGGGCATCACCGGCACCGAGGTCACCAAGGAGGCCGCCCGGATGATCCTGGCCGACGACAACTTCGCGACGATCGTTGAGGCGGTGCGGGAAGGCCGCACGATCTTCGACAACATCCGCAAGTTCCTGCGCTATCTGCTGTCGTCCAACATGGGCGAAGTGCTGACGGTGTTCCTGGGCGTCGCCGGTGCCGGCGTGCTTGGTCTGCGGGGTGGCGACGGCGCGGTGGCCATGCCGCTGCTGGCAACGCAGATCCTGTGGATCAACCTGATCACCGACTCCGGTCCGGCGTTTGCGATGGGTGTGGACCCTTCAACGGACGACGTCATGGCGCGCAAGCCGCGACGCGCCCGCGAGCGGGCCATCGACATGCGGATGTGGGCGGGCGTCGTCGAGGTGGGGCTCGTGATGGCGGTGGCCACGCTGCTGACCATCGACATGTACCTGCCGGGCGGCCTGATCGACGGGACGCACGATCTCGCGACAGCGCGCACCGCCGGCTTTACCGTGCTGGTGTTTGCGCAGCTGTTCAATTGCTTCAACGCGCGTTCCGAGCGCTTGAGCGCGTTGCGGCACATGTTCACCAACCGCTGGCTCTGGGGCGCGATAGGTGTGTCGGTGGTCCTGCAGGTCGCGGTCGTTGAGCTCGGCGTCCTCAACGCGGCTTTCGGCACCGTGCCCCTGGACCTGTACCAATGGATGGTGTGCGTGGCCATGGGCAGCGCAGTGCTGTGGACGAGCGAGTTGCGCAAATGGGGTCTGCACAGCTTGCGAAAGAGGGCCGGCGTCGAGCCTACTTCGCGATCCCGCGCGGAAGCAGCCGGTCGTATTCTTTCTTGACCACGTCGTAGCACTCGCAGCAGCGCTTTTCCAGTCCGGGACGGTCGAGCACCGAGATGCGGCCTCTCGCATAGCGGATCAGCCCGGCCTTCTGCAGTTTGAGCGCACCTTCGGTCACGCCTTCGCGCCTGACGCCCAGCATGTTGGAGATGAGCTCCTGCGTCATCACCAGTTCGTCGCCTTGCAGGCGGTCCAGGCTCAGCAACAGCCAGCGGCACAGCTGCTGGTCGAGCGAGTGGTGCCTGTTGCAAACCGCGGTCTGGGCCATCTGTGTGATCAGCGCCTGCGTATAGCGCAACAGCAGGTGCAGCACCGGAGGCTGGTTGAACTCGTCCTTGATCGCGTCCGAGGGCAGCCTGTAGCCGTGACCCGCGCTCTGGACCACGGCCCGGCTCGGGGTGGAGCCGCCGCCCATGAAAAGCGAGATGCCCACGATGCCCTCGTTGCCCACCACGGCAATCTCGGCGGAGGCCCCGTCCTCCATGACATAGAGCAAAGAAACGATGGCCGTCGTCGGAAAGTAGACGTGGCTCATCGTTTTGCCGGGTTCATAGAGCACTTTGCCCAACGGCAGGTCGGCTTCTTCGAGCTGAGGCCGCCAGCGCTGCCATTCGGCATCCGGCAGCGACGCGAGCAGGTGGTTTTTCTTGGGGGCAAGGGTAGAGGGCAACGCTTGGCTCCGCAGTAATAGACGCGCTTGACCAGCGCAAGTGTCCCGCAACTGGCCGGAAAACCAATCTACCGATTTCCCTGCGTCCGCTCTGTGCGGTAGCGCACAGAGCGCTGCCTTGAACGGCTTGGTGGGGCAACGCACGGACGCTTGCAGCAGTTGCGCGCACCGTGCAGGGCAAGAGCTTTGTCCTGTTCAATCCGCCGGTGCAACCCCGCATCGCACATCCGAGGGTATTTTCATGTCACTGTTTCACGCCATCGTCTGGGCCGACCATCACAGCGCCCAGATCCTGCAGTTCGACGCCACGCAGGTGCTGGAAAAGCAGGTCAAGTCGCACGTGCATTACACACGCCAGCACGGCAGCAAGGTGCGCAGCGAGCATGAGTTTTTCAGCGACGTTTGCGACGCACTGGTCGGCATCGCGCAGGTGCTTGTTGCGGGTTCGCACACGGTGCAGGCCGACTTTCGCCACTACGTCGAAAAGCACCGCCCCAACGTGGCAAAGCAGATCGTCGACTGGCAGACGCTGGACCATCCGACCCCGAACGAGCTCGTTGCCCTGGCAAGGCGCTATTTCTCGACCCATGCGGCAATGGCCACACCCATGAAGGCGGACTGACGCGCCAAGCTTGCCTGTTCCCAACCTCACACCGAGCAACAACCATGATCACAGACTTGCAACTTCAGAACAACGTGCTGGCCCAACTCAAGTGGTGGCCCCGGGTCGATGCGGCGCACATCGGCGTCTCGGCCAAGGACGGCATCGTCGCGCTCACCGGCCAGGTGAGCCACTACGCCGAGAAGTCGGCCGCCGAGGAGTCGACCAAAGGCGTCTACGGCGTGAAGGGCCTGGCCAACGACATCGTGGTAGAGCCCATGGGGACGCAAGGGCGCAGCGACCTCGACATTGCCGGTGCGGCCGTCAACGCGCTGAAGTGGCACTTCGAGGTCCCCGAGGACAAGATCAAGGTGATCGTGAAGAACGGCTGGGTCACCCTGGAAGGCTCCGTCGACTGGGCGTTCCAGAAGAACGCGGCGGCGCAGTGCGTGCGCTACCTCATGGGGGTGGTATCGCTCACCAATGCCATCGTCATCAAGCCGTCGGCAACCTGGACCGATGTCACGACCGAGATCGAGAACGCGTTCCGCCGCCATGCGGATCTGGACGCTCGCCGCATCACGGTGACCACCAAGGGCAGCGAGGTGAGCCTTAGCGGCAGTGTGTCGTCGTGGTCGGAGCGCGACCAGGCTGTTGCCGCCGCCTGGGCCGCGCCGGGCGTGAGTGCGGTGCATGTCGATCTTGCGGTGATGACCTGACCGGCCCCGGTTGTGACGTGTTGCTGCGCTACGTGAGCGCAAGGTTTGGCGGCAACAGGCGAACCAGCTCGCTGCGCACCACGCCATAGCACTCGCAGGTCTGCGTCTCCAGGCCGTGCCGGTCCAGCACCTCGATGTGGCCGCGGCGATAGCGTATGAAGCCCGATCGCTGCAGGTTGCCGGCGGCTTCCGTCACGCCTTCACGGCGCACGCCCAGCATGCTGGCGATCAGTTCCTGTGTCATGACCAGTTCGCCCGACGGGATGCGGTCGACGGTCAACAGGAGCCAGCGGCACAGCTGTTGGTGCAGCGAGTGGTGCCGGTTGCACACAGCCGTTTGCGCGGTCTGGGCGATCAGCGCCTGCGTGTAGCGCAGGAACAGCGCTTGCACGGCATGGTCGCGATCGAACTGCCGCTTCATCAGGTGGCGCTCCAGCCGGTAGGCATGGCCGGCCGTTTGCACGACGGCTGAGCTCGGTGTGGTGTCTCCCCCCATGAAAAGGGAGATGCCGACCAGCCCTTCGTTGCCGACGCCCGCGGTTTCGGTCGAGTCGCCGGCCTGCGTGACGTAATGCAGCGACACGATGGCCGTGGTGGGAAAGTACACATGCTGCAGCTGGCCGCCGGACTCGTAGAGCACGTCGCCGAGCTTGAGCTGAACCAGCTCCAGGGCCGAGGCAAAGGGCTCGAACGCGGCCTTTGCCAGCTGGCCCAGCAGGTGGTTCTGGCTCGGATGGTGGAGGGCCGACATCGTCAGCTGCCCGTGTCGGCGGCGGCGGTCTTCAGCGCGAACTCCACGCCGATGCCGCGGTAGCCCATGAAGCGACTGGCCGGGCTGAACATCGGCTCGCCGCTGACCCGAAAATGCTGGTGCGCGCCGTCAGGGGCGGTTCGGCTGAAGACAAAGTCGAGGAAGGGCCGGCGCGCTTCGATCAGCTGTTGCAGCGCCATTCGCTCCACCTCGTTCCAGCCCGCCTGCGCACTCGCCTGGGCGTCGCCAGCCGCCGCGCGCAGGCCGATGCCCAGCGTCTCCATGGCGGGCCCCGAGACCGTGGTCAGCTCCCCAAGTTCGTTCTGTTCCCAGTACCAGTCCGAGGCGAGCTCGGTCAGCCGGCGAAAACGCTCTTCGCTGGCGCGCAACTCGGCCGTGCGTTCCAGCACCGTGCGCTCCAGCAGTTGGTTGTGCTGCGCCAGCTTCTGGTAGAGCAGGCGAACTTCCAGCATGTTGCGGATGCGCGTCTTCACCTCCACCAGATCGAAGGGCTTGCTGATGAAGTCCTTGGCACCGGCCTCCAGCGCGCGCAGCTTGTGGGCCGGTTGAGCGGTCAGCACAATGACCGGCAGGTAGCTGCCAGCGTCGATGCCGCCAAGGGCCTGCATGACCTGGAAGCCGTCCATGCCCGGCATCTGCAGATCGAGCAGGATCAGGTGGTAGCCGTTCTTGCGGTGCATGGCTTCGACCTCCTGCGGATTGGTCGTCGACGACACCTGGAGGTAGCCGGCCTCGCCCAGCAGGCGTTCGAGCAGCCGCACGTTGGCTGCCTGGTCGTCCACGATGAGGATGGAGGCATCGAGTATTTCGGGTGTGCTGATCAGCATTTCTTTTCTTCCGGCGCGGTAGGGATCGATGGGGCCTGCGCCACGTTCAGGGCGGCGTCCAGCGTGTCCATGAATGCACCCACGTGAATCGGCTTGGTGAGATAGCGGAAGAATCCAGCTGCCAGGCCCTTCTCGACATCGTGGGGCATGGCATTGGCAGTGAGTGCAATCACCGGAATGTGCGCAGTCGTCGGGTCGTCCGCCAACAGCCTGCGGGCCGTGATGCCGCTGATTCCGGGCAGATTGATGTCCATCAGGATGACGTCGGGCTGCGTTGCGCGGGCCATCGCCACGCCGGTGCTGCCGTCCTGCGCGCTCAGTAGACGAAGGTCGGGCCGCCGGGCAATGAGCTTCTCTACCAACAGCAGGTTGGCCGGGTTGTCTTCCACGCAAAGCACCGTGCGTTTGACGGTGCCCGTCTGCAGATGCACCGCGGCGGGCACTTCGCTTTCATAGGGGTCGAGCACCAGCACGGGTGCGGCCGTGGCGTCCAGCTCGATCCAGAACAGGCTACCCACCCCAACAGTGCTTTCCACCCCTATTTCTCCGCCCATCAACTCGATCAGGCGCTTGCTGACGACCAAGCCGATGCCCGTGCCTTCCTCGATGCCCGATTCCTGGCCGAGACGGTTGAAAGGCTGGAAAAGTTGTGCCATTTTTTCCGCGGACAGCCCGTGGCCCGTGTCGCGAAAGCTGATGCGCGTGCGCTCGCTGGTCGTTGCCTGGCAGGTGATCTCCACCATGCCTTCGGCGCGGTTGTACTTGATGGCATTGGAGAGCAGGTTGACAAAAACCTGCTTCACCCGTGTTCGATCGGCCTTGACGAAGTAGGGCTCGCTGAACTCGGGAAATCGGGTGCGCACACCGCTCTTCTTGGCCAGCGGTTCGATCATGGACTGGCAGTCGTTCAGCACCTCGGCCAGCGAGATGCGTTCCGGCGACAAGGACAGCTTGCCCGATTCGATCAGCGACAGGTCGAGAATTTCATTGATCAGTGCCAGCAGGTACCAGCCGGCCTGAAGAATCTGGTCGATGCTGTCCTTTTGCGCCGGCGTGGGCAACGGCGTGCCCGATTCCATCAGCTGCGCGAAACCCAGGATCGCATTGAGCGGCGAGCGCAGCTCGTGGCTCATGCTCGACAGGAAATCAGACTTCGCCAGGTTGGCCGTCTCGGCCAGCGCCTTTGCGCGCGCCAGTTGCGCGTTGAGTTCGCGCCGCGCAATCTCAGCCTGGCGGCGCGCGGTGTTGTCGGTGCCGATCAGCAGGTAGCCGATGATCGAGGTCTGCGCGTCGCGCAGCGCGGTGACCGACACCACCGCCGGGAAGCGGCTGCCGTCCTTGCGGATGTAGGTGAGTTCATAGATGTCTTCGATGCCGCGCGAGGCCTTGAACACCAGGGCCTCGAAGCCGGGCGCGATGGGCGTTGCAAGCTCCAGACTCAATGCGTGCGCGCGCGCGAGGAGCTCACCCGGATCGGAGATGTCCGCTGGAGTGATCCGGTTCACCACGTCCGCCGCCGCATAGCCGAGCATGTGCTCGGCGCCCACGTTGAAGATCTGGATTACCCCCCTGGCGTCGGTCGCGATCTTCGAGAACATGGCGCTGTTGAAGATGGCGCTCTGCAGCGCCTCGGCCTGAAGCGGGGTCTCGGGGCGCGGTGGCCCGGCACTGTCGTGTGCGCGATTCGGTCCGTTCATGGCGTCCTGTCGCAAGCTCGATAAACACGGAGTCTGGGGCATGTGCCGTCTCTGCTCTGTTCGGTGGCGCTCATAGGCGGCGAGCAAGCCGTTCGGTGGCGCACAGACCCTTGTGATCAATGTGCTTACAACCTGTTGTTTCCATCAACCGGTACAACACCATGAACAAGAACTTCCGCATTGCCGCACTCGGCGTTGCTTTCGCACTCACAACCGTGGGCACCGCCAGCGCACAGGTCGCAGGTGTCACGCCATTGGGCGTCACCGTGACCGAAATGGAACGCGTGGCCATGGGCTGGAGCGCCAGACAGAGCATCCTGGGCAAGAGCATGTACAACGAAGCTGGCGACAAGGTCGGCAAGGTCGAAGACTTGATCATCGATCCCGACAAGAACGTGTCCTACCTCATCGTCGGTGTCGGCGGCTTCGTTGGCATGGGCAAGCATGCGGTGGCCATTCCCGCGTCGCAGGTTCATGACAGGGGCGCCCGCATGGTGCTTGCCGGCGCAACCAAAGAGGCGCTGGCGGCCATGCCGCCGTTTCGCTACGCGCCAGTCACGCGCACGCAGAGTTCGGTCGCTGCCCGGGCCGAGCACGACATCGACACGGCCAAGAAGAAGATCGCTTCGCTGGAGAAGCAGTCGGAGGCCGGCGTAGGCGAAACGAAGAATCGCATGGGCCGTCAGATCGCCGACATTAAGCAGAGCCAGAAAAAGGTCGAGGACAAGCTCGAAGAGATGAAGGTCGCCGGCGAGGCCAAATGGAAAGAGGTGGAAGCCGAGGTTGGAAAGGCATCGGCCCAGTTGCGCGATTCGATCAAGAAGGCCGTGGGCTGAACCCCGACGGCCATGTACCGGCGAATTCTTGTGCCCGTGGACGGCAGTCCTGCGTCCAACCGGGGCTTGAGAACGCCATCAACCCTGCGAGGTTGACCAAGGAGGGCCAACTGCGGCTGATCCACGTCATTGACGAGCTGTCCATGGCATGGGGCATGGAAGCCTACAGCGCCTGCGGTGGCAGCGACTGGATCGGCGTGTTGCGAGCCAACTGCGACCTGGTCGTGCGCAACGCCAAGGCGCTGTTCGACGCGGCGGGCATCGACATCGACACGGTGGTCTACGACAGCTTCTCCGGCGTGGTCCACGAATTGGTCACACAGGAGGTCAGCAAGTGGTCGGCCGAGTTCATTGTGGTGGGCACCCATGGGCACCCATGGGCGCCGCGGCGTGGCGCGGCTGGTGGTGGGCAGTGGCGCGGAGAGCATCTTGCGCCACGCATCGGTGCCGGTGTTGCTGGTGCGTGCGGCAAGCGAGCCTGTGCGCCAACAGGAAACAACCGCAGGGAAAGCGGCGCATCTGGGTGTGTCGGTCGGCACGGTGGCAATGCAGTAGGCTGCCCAGGGCACCCTCAAGGGTGCCCTGGGGCTTCTAGTTACTTCAGCAATTGGGCGGTCACCACCTGGGTGGCCTTGAAGTCCTCGTGGTATTCGTCCAGCACACGGCGCGTGAATTTGCCGACCGCCGCATATTCGGCATCCGTGAGATTGGCCAGCGACACCCGGGCCGACATGTCAATCACCTCGAAGCCCTTGCCCGGCAGCAGCACGACGCCGGTCTCTTCGGCCAGGCGAAAGAGAAAGTCGATGCCGAGTTCGCGCTTGACGAACCAGCCCTCGAAGTCGAGCCCGTAAAGCTTGCAGCCCAGCTCCTGCAGATCGATGAGGGTGTAGTAGTTGACGTCGTTGGCCGTGCGGTCTACCGCAACACCCATGCTGCGGTATAGCGTCTGGTGGCGCTGCCGGATGAGCAGCTTGGCGGCGTCCTTGTAGCGGCCCTGGCGGTCCATCAGGCCGTTGAGTGCGAACAGCGCCATCTGCAGCTGCTGCGGCACCGAAAGACCGGCGGTGTGGTTCAGCGCCACGGCGCGGCTGTCGGCCACCAGCCGGTCGATGAACAGCAACTTGCGCGGCTCGGTGGTCAGCGTTGCGTAGCGCGTATCGAGCAACAGCTTGGTGGCTTCGGGCAGCGCGGCGAGCGCGGCGTCCAGCACGTTGTCGTGGTGCAGCGCAATGGCGCCCAGGCGCCAGCCTGTCGCACCGAAGAACTTGGAGAACGAGTACACGCACAAGGTGTTGCGCGGGCACTTGGCGAACAGCGAGACGAAGTCGTCGGCGAAGGTGCCGTAGACGTCGTCCGTCACGATGAGCAGGTCGCTGCGCTGGGTGGACACCAGCGTCGCGATCCTGTCGAGCATCTTGTCGGAGAGTTTGGAGGAGGGCGGGTTGCTCGGGTTCACCAGAAAGAAGATCTTGATGGCCGGGTCTAGCAGCTTGTCGATTTCCGCTTCGGGAAACTGCCAGTCGGCGTGGCCGTCCATGCGCACGTCGACAACCTCGAGGCCGTACTCGGCCAGCAGCGGTATCTCCAGGTAGGGCGAGAAGATCGGTGTGGCAATGGCGATCTTGTCGCCCGGCTTCATCAGCTTGTTGGCCGCGAGGCTTTGAAAGATGTAGGCCATTGCCGCCGTGCCGCCTTCGGTGGCGAACACCGAGAAGCTGCCGTCCGACTTCACGGGCCCGAACATCTCCTGCGCCAGGTAGGCCTTGACGATGGTTTCGGTGTGCACCAGCGCGCGGGGCGGCGTGGGGTAGTTGCAGCCCAGGAAGGCCGAGGTCATCTCGAACAGGAAGGCGTCGCGGTCCAGGCCCAGCCGGTCTTTTACGTACGAGATGGCCGAGCGCAGAAACTTGATGCCGTCGCTGTCGTTGCGGCTCGATGCATAGGCTTCGAAGCGCTGCACGATGCCCTGCAGCTCGGGCAGGCCGCCGAAGCCGCTGTCCAGGTATGAGTAGCTGCGCTCGGCTTCGAGCATCGCGAACTCGCCCAGGCTCAGGAAGGCCCAGCGCGGGAGGGTAGCCAGAAAGTTGGGGTTGCCGCGCCCGGCGTTGAGCATCAGCCGCTGGGCGTCCGAGGAAGCCCGCTGGATGAGTTGGTCCTTCAGCTCGAACGGGCTCAGTTCGGCGAATTGGCTGTAGTCTTTTTCGGAGTTCATGGTGTACCAGGGTGGTTTCAGGGGGCCGCGTTCCGGGTGACCAGGCCGACGATGATTGGCCCCCAGAGCGTCAGGAATACATTGGCGACGGCATAGGTCACGGTGAAGGAAACGACCGGCGTGGCATTGCCGGCCTTGGCGAGCAGCGCCGCGAACGCCGGGTTGGCGCTGCGACCGCCCGCCACGCAGGCCAGCGCTTCGATCGGGTTGCGAATGCGCAGCACGTAGTACGAGAAGTAGAAGGTGACGATCTGCGGAATCAGCGTCACGCCGAACCCGAGGAACAGCAGGGTCAGCCCGTATTTCTGGATGGCGACCAGCGCCTGCGGCCCGGCGGTGATGCCCACGATGCCCACGAACACCGCGAGCCCGAAGTCGCGCAGAAAATTCGATGCGCCCAGCGGCAGCGCCGCAAACCTCGGGTGCACGCTGCGCAGCCAGCCGAACATCAGCCCCGACAGCAGGCAGCCGCCGCCGCTGCCGATGGAGATCGGCACGCCCCACAGCTTGAACTGGATCAAGCCGATCAGGATGCCCACCGCCATGCCGATGCCGAAGAAGATGAAGTCTGTGACGGCCGCCGCGTTGATGCGGTAGCCGATCTTCGGTTCGGCACGGTCGAGGTCTTGCGGGCGGCCGATGAAGCGCAGTTCGTCGCCGCTCTTCAAGGGGAGCTTATCGAGCAGTGGCAGCGCATGCCCCATGCGCTTGACCTGGGTCAGGAACACGCCGTGTCGGGTCTCGACGCGGGTGTGGTCGTGGATATCGCCGACCTCCCGGCCGCTGAGGGCCCGGCTCGTGAGGATGATGTCGCGCTCTTCCTCGACGATGGAGTAACCGTCCGGTGCCTGTGCCTCCTGCCCGAACAACGCGAGCGCCTGCGCCATGACCGCCACCTTGCCGCTCACTGCGACGATGTCGCCCGCCAAGAGGGGGGTGGCGTTGGTGAGCTCCAGTGTCTTGCCGCTGCGCACGACGGCTTCCACGGCCGCATCCGACAGCGTGGTGTTCACCTGCAGCGCGGTCTGCCCGACAGCAGCACCTTGCGGCGCAGCCAGGTAGAAGCGCGTGACGATACTGCGAACCGCATCGAACTGGCCCGGGTCGAGTTCGGCCCGGCCGCCCGACAAGGTCTTTGCGAGGCTGATCGCTTCCTGCCGGATGTCCCACCTCATCACGGCCGGAAAGAACCAGGTGATCAGAATGATCGGCCCGAGCGAGCCGAAGATGTAGCAGACGGCATAGCCCACGGCCACGTTGGTCTGCATGGTCTTGACCAGTTCCGGCGACAGCCCGAGCTTGGCGATGGCATCGCCCGCCGTGCCGATGATGGCCGACTGCGTCAGGCCGCCTGCAGCGAGGCCGGCGGCCATGCCACGGTCCAGGTCGAACATCCACGCCGCCGCCAGCACGCAGAGCAAACCCGTCACGCACATGATGAACGCCGACGCCAGCTGGTTGAGCGACCGGCGGTTCAGCGCATGGAAGAACTGCGGGCCGCCCTGGAAACCGACGGCGTAAATGAACAGCGCGAAGAAGATCGCCTTGATGCCGTCGTCCAGCCGAATGCCGAACTGCCCGATGAGCACGCCCACCAGCAAGGTGCCCGCGACCCCGCCGAGCACGAACTTGCCGATCTTGATTTTTCCGACGAGGTAGCCGAGCGCGATGGTGATGAACAGTGCGACCAGCGGGGAGGTGGCGAAGAGATGCTTTATCACCGCAGCACCGCCTTCACGGCGCGGAGCAACACGCCGGGGTCATGGTGGCCCTTGTAGATTGGCGACACCTCGCAATCCAACCTCAGCAATTGAACGACAGCCATCTGCGCCGACCGCACCGAATATTCGACGGTGAACACCACGTCGTCGGCTATCTCGCAATACTGTCCAAGGAACGCGAAGTTTGCGGCCCCCTGGGGCACTACGGCAGGCCTGTCGCCTGGTGAGCGCACCAGAAACTGGCTCGTAACGAGCGGCATCATGCAGGGAATGCAGTTGGCGGCCTTCAGCAGTTGGGCCTCCTGATCGTCGAAATGCAGGTGCGCAAACAACTCGATCAGGATCTCCTCGCCAGAGCATTCGGACATCTTCTTCTTCACGAAGTTGCCGGGGGTTTGCGGGAACAGACCGTAGCCCCAACAGACGTACACGTCCTCCGGCTGCTTCAGAAAGTGCGGTTGGTGTGGCAGCACGATCGACATCAGCCAGTTCGAGTCCTTGAATGTCACCAGCCCGCCAGTGCCGGCCTCGTTGCCGGTGAATTCCTTCATCCTCCGAAAGAACAGCGGATCGCGCAAAGTCAGCGTGAACGACTGCCAGAGCGATTGGTCGACATGGCTGTCGAACACCTCCGGATGGCCGAAGTCGGGCCTGTCCTTGGAGATCGTGCGCCACAGGGCCCACGACCCGTCCGACGGCGCTCCCGCTGCACGGGCCGGCGAGGTCATGGTGCCCAGGGACGAGCCGGCCGTCATGGAGCCGAGCGTGATGAACAGCTTGTCGTTTTCGCACACCCTGTGCACATGCGACGTGCCGTCCTTCATGCAGGTGAATTGCGTGGCCTGCGTGCAGCCGTGGCCCGTGGCCGTGAATTCGATGTCGACGACCTGTACGCCCGACTGCATGTCCACGCCTTGCGCCAGCAACCATTGAATCAGCGGGCGGACGAGGGAGTCGAACTGGTTGTAGGGTGTGCGACGCACGCCCGAAAGCGTGTCGATGTCCGGAAACTCCTGAATGAACCGCAGCATGTAGCGCCTGAACTCGACCGCGCTGTGCCACGGCTGGAAAGCAAAGGTCGTGCACCACATGAACCAGAAATTGGTCTTGAAGAACGAGGGCTGAAAGCAGTCGTCGATGCGGCGCGAGCCCACCGAGGTCTCCGACTTCAGCATCAACTCGATCAGGTCGAGCCGGTCGCGGTGGGCGAAGCCGGGCGACGAGACATCGACGGCCACACCGTCACTGACAAGGCGGCTTCGTGCGTGCGAGCGAAAGGTTTCGTTGAAATCGAGAAACTCCTGCTTCACCGTTTTTCGCGGGTCGGACAGCGAGGGAATGATGGACATCAAGTCGAAGGTGCAGGCATAGGCCTGTTCGTCGAACATGCGTCCGCCGCGCATGACGTAGCCGTGATCGGCTGTCCCATGGGCGTCGAGACTGCCGCCTGCGTGGCGGGTCTCTTCCAGGACATGGATATCGTTGCCGGCCATGCAGCCGTCGCGAATGAGATAAGCCGCCGTCGCCAGGCCTGCAATGCCGGCGCCGACGATGAATGCCTGCGGGCCGCCCGAGTCGTTGATGCCGATCATGTCGAGATTTCGGCGCGGCGCTGCTGCAGCTTGCGTTCGAGCTGCAGCTCCAGCGCCTCGACCATGCTGCAGCCCTCGAGGTACTTCTCCTCGCTGCCCGCGACGCGCCAGGCGTCGCGTTTTTCTTCTTCCAGGGGGATGCGCAGTTCGAGCGCGGCGATGTCTTGTTCGAATGTCATTGGGTGCCTTGTGCGGATCGACCCCGACGATGCGCGCCAATGAAATTCGCGTCCGTTCGTTGGCGCACGCAGCAGTTCCCCACAGCGGTTTTGCGTACAGGCGTCAGCGAAAAATTCGGTAGAGGGCGGACGCTCGCCTGCCCAGGCGCGGCTTGCCGGCGATCGACTTCCGCGCGACAAGCGACTCGCCGATGGCTGTGATCGCGCGGGCCACCGCGTCGTTCGATTCGCTGAAGCGCGCTTCGATTTGCCGCCGCTGCACGCTTTCCGCGCGCAGTGCAAGGTGCAAAAGGTCGAGGTCCGCAGCGCATTCGAGCACCACGTGCTGCACGCGGTGTGCGCGGGCATTCGCAGTGGACGAGGCGCCCGGGTCGACGACCACTGACCGAAGCCGGGCGCTCAGTGCCGTCAACAGAAGGTCCCAGTCGTCGATGGCATCGCGCCTGGGCTGGCCCGGGGCGGGCACGCTCTGCTGCAGCGCCCGCAGAGGCTGTGGGGCACCGGCCTGTGCCAATGCGCTGGCTGGCGCGCGCTTTTCGTGAAAGACAAGATGAGGAAAACCGGTAGATGGCGAATAGATCATGGCGAGTCCGGCAGGTTGAGCGGCAAGGATTGCTGTGACGTTTGTAGGCGTCCCCCTACGCACTGTCTGTTCGCCACACCACCCAGTCGCAAGAACCATCCGAGGCTCAAAGCGGGGCAACGCACAGAACGAACTCAGCATGCGTCGCAGACTGACTGCTCACTACCAACAGAAAGCACGCATGAAAACCGATTCGCAATTGCAGCAGGACGTACACACCGAGCTCCAGTGGGAGCCATCGGTCAACGCGACCCAGATCGGCGTCGAGGTGAAAGACGGCATCGTCACGCTGGCCGGCCATGTCGACAGCTACCCCGAGAAATGGGATGCCGAGCGAGCAGCGATGCGCGTGGCCGGCGTGTCGGGCCTGGCGGTGGAGATCGATGTGAAGCTGCCCGGCGCGAGCCAGCGCACCGACGCCGACATCGCGCGCTCCGCCGAGCAGGTTCTGGGCTGGTCGTCGTTCCTGCCCAAGGACAGCATCAAGGTCATGGTGGAGAAGGGATGGGTCACCCTGACCGGTCAGGTGCACTGGGACTTCGAGCGGCGCGGCGCCGCGTCAAGCATCCGCCAACTCATGGGCGTCACCGGCGTCAGCGACCAGATCACCCTCAAGCAGAAAGTTTCCTCGTCGGTGGTCAAGGCAGACATCGAAGCGGCACTCAAGCGGCGCGCACAGAACGACGCGCAGATGATCTCCGTCAAGGTGGATGGCGGCGACGTGACGCTGTCGGGCACCACGCACAGCTGGGCGGAACGTGACCTGGCGAGCCACGCAGCATGGAGCGCGCCCGGTGTGCGCAACGTGGTGGACAACATCACCGTCACGTACTGACGGCCGCTTTGCAAACGGCGGCATGAGACCAGTGCGCCCGGCTTCAGGCGACTGGTCTTTCTTCACTCATTCAATCAAGGAGCTTTCATGGAAAACAACCACGCGCCCTTCTATGTCTTCGACACGCATGTTCAGGCCGAAGAGGCGATACAGACGCTGAACAAGGCGGGCTTCGACGTCAAGAAGCTGTCGCTGGTCGGCAAAGGCTATCACTCCGAGGAACACCCCCTGGGCTTCTACACCAAGGGGTGACCGGATCAAGGCCTGGGGGGGCATGGGTGCGTTCTGGGGTGGCGTGTGGGGCGTACTGCTGGCGCCGGCGGTCTTCTTTCTTCCCGGCATCGGACTGGTTGCAATGGCAGGGCCTGTGGTCACAGCGCTCGTGGGCGCGCTGGAAGGCGCCGTGGTAGTGGGAGGTGCCTCAGCTATAGGCGCTGCGCTGTCGCAGATCGGCGCTTCGACGGATCAGGTGATCAAGTACGAGACAGCGTTAAAGGCCGACAAGTACGTCCTCATGGTGCACGGCACTGCACAAGACCAGGCGAGGGTACGGTCCGTGCTCTCCAGTGCCAAGGCCTGGGAAGCCGCTTAGCGGGTGGTGCCGGGTGCAGCCTGCAGTCCGAACAGCGCGTCGTAAGAAAGCTTGTCTGAGGCATAGCAGGTGCACGCCGCTTTTTCAAGGCCAACGCGGTCCAGCACATGAACCGCTCCGCGGTGGTACTCGATCAGGCGATCGCGTTGCAACGCGACGGCCGCCATGGTGACACCCACTCGGCGCACGCCCAGCATGTAGGCGAGGAATTCCTGTGTCACATGGAAGGTTTCGGCCCGTGCCCGGTCCGCACTCATCAGCAGCCAGCGCGCCAGCCGAGCGTTGACCAGGTGGAAACGTTGGCACGCCGCCGAGTTGGCCAGTTGAGCCATCAGTACGTAGACATAGCGCTTCAGCAATCGCTGAAGGGATGGGCTCAGTGCCAACTCCCGGCGAAAGGCATCGGTCTCGATACGCAATGCCGATCCTGCTCCTTGTACGAGGGCATGCAACGGCGATGTCAGGACATCCAGCGACAGTTGCGCGCCCAGCATCCCTTCGCTGCCGATCATGCCCACTTCAACGCCGGCGCTGCCCTCGACCTTGGCTACCAGCGAGATGAATCCTTCGTTCGGAAAGTACACGTGCCGGGTCGGTGCCTCGGGTTCGCAGAGAACCTCTGTAAGCACCAACGGGACCGATTCGCCGGACGCGACGAGCCGCTTGCGATCTTCCGGGGGAAGAAGTTGGATCAGGTGGTTGCGGCTTGATGGCATGTTTGCTCCAGTGCGTGCAGCGTGCGCCCGTTGCTTGGCCTCGACTGTCTGCCAGCGTACATAGCCAAGCCGACTGCTTTTCGTCGAGCAGGTCACCCGCTAACGATGGTCATGGACGCGCGGGGGGGGCCGGGCAGCCGGCCCGGCTGACCGTTACGCCTTGCAACGACGTGCTGATCATCAGGTCGTTGTCGGACATCCAGAACGCGATCAGGGGCGCGCGCGCCGCCTCGGCGTCCATGACGCCGGCTGCGTCGATTGCCATCACTGCGACGGCGTCGTCGATGCCTGCAGCCCAGTCTGGGCCGACGATGAACCGATCCAGTGCCTCCTGCGTCATGAAGAGAAAGACAAGAGCCTTTGATCGCATGCCGATGGGCAGGCCTACCGGTCTTGTCGTGGCCCTGTAGTAGCTGTGGACCCGGCCATTCGTTCTCAGCTCGCCTTGTCCGTGTTGCCCCGGTTCAAAGAACCCGTCCGAGATCAGGCGTGGAAATATCAGAATGCCGGCGGCGGTGCCGGCCAGGTCGCTGCTGCCGCGCGCGACATTGAACATACGGGCCAGCGACTCCCGGTATCTGTTGTCCAGTTCTTCGCGCTTGTTCGCTGCCGCCAGCCGGCTTCCTTTCGAGCCCTTGCCGTGCTCCGTGCGGAGCGCACTTTCTGGTGCGGCGCAACTTGCCGCGAACATCGAGAAGGCGATGGCTGCCAGAGCCGTTTGCGAGTGATTCATGTGGAGCCCTGTACTGAAAAGATCGTCAGCGCGCAGGGCGCCCGCATTCATCACTTGGTGACTGCGGCGCTCGACCGCATGCCCTGCTCGAGCGCGCCGCGTTGACTTGTTTGGAGAGGGGCCGCTGGCGAGCCCGGACGATCCCGGCACGCCGGCTTTTTTGCAGCTTAGGCCTGCGCCCCTCTGCCGCGCTGTTCGCTGGCGCACGGACGGGCGGAAGGCACAGGCCTAAAACCAAGGCTCTTACTCAGGAGTCCAAAGACCATGGCCAGAATCATCGGCATCGACCTAGGCACCACCAACTCGTGCGTGGCCATCATGGACGGCAACACCATGCGTGTGATCGAGAACTCGGAAGGTGCGCGCACCACGCCGTCGATCGTCGCGTACCAGGAGGACGGTGAAGTCCTCGTCGGTGCCGCGGCCAAGCGCCAGGCGGTGACGAATCCCAGGAACACGATCTACGCAGTGAAGCGGCTCATTGGGCGAAAGTTCGACGAAAAGGAAGTACAGAAAGACATCGACCTGATGCCCTACACCATTGCCAAGGCCGACAACGGCGACGCATGGGTGGAAGTGCGCGGCAAGAAGATGGCGCCGCAACAGATCAGCGCCGACATCCTGCGCAAGATGAAAAAAACGGCCGAAGACTATCTCGGCGAACCGGTGACCGAAGCCGTGATCACGGTGCCGGCATACTTCAACGACGCCCAGCGCCAGGCCACCAAGGACGCCGGCCGCATCGCGGGCCTGGACGTCAGGCGCATCATCAACGAGCCCACTGCGGCAGCCCTGGCCTTCGGCCTGGACAAGAAAGACAAGGCCGACCGCAAGATCGCCGTGTATGACCTGGGCGGCGGCACCTTCGACATTTCGATCATCGACATCGGCCATGTAGAGGGCGACAAACAGTTCGAGGTGCTGTCGACCAACGGCGACACCTCCCTGGGCGGCGAAGACTTCGACCAGCGCATCATCGACTACATCATTGCCGAGTTCAAGAAAGAACAGGCGGTGGACCTGGGCAAGGACGTGCTCGCGCTGCAGCGCTTGAAAGACGCGGCCGAGAAAGCCAAGATCGAACTGTCGAACAGCGCGCAGACCGACATCAACCTGCCCTACATCACGGCCGATGCCTCGGGTCCGAAGCACCTGAACATCAAGCTCACCCGCGCCAAGCTCGAGAGCCTGGTCGACGAGCTGGTCGAGCGCACCATTGCGCCTTGCCGCCTGGCCATCAAGGACGCCGGCATCAGCGTGAACGACATCAACGACGTGATCCTGGTCGGCGGCATGACCCGCATGCCCAAGGTGCAGGAAAAGGTGAAGGCCTTCTTCGGCAAGGAACCGCGCAAGGACGTGAACCCCGACGAAGCCGTGGCCGTCGGCGCCGCCATCCAGGGCCAGGTGCTCTCGGGCGACCGCAAGGACGTGCTGCTGCTGGACGTGACCCCGCTGTCGCTCGGCATCGAGACGATGGGCGGCGTCATGACCAAGATGATCACCAAGAACACCACGATCCCGACGAAGTTCGCACAGACCTTCTCGACCGCGGAAGACAACCAGCCCGCAGTGACCATCAAGGTGTTCCAGGGCGAGCGCGAAATTGCCTCGGGCAACAAGGCGCTGGGCGAGTTCAACCTGGAAGGCATTCCGCCGGCAGCGCGCGGCACGCCGCAGATCGAAGTGAGCTTCGACATCGACGCCAACGGCATCCTGCACGTGGGCGCCAAGGACAAGGGCACGGGCAAGGAAAACAAGATCACCATCAAGGCGAACTCGGGCTTGAG
>NNBV01004666.1_pt1 | contig 66847 bp, 68 predicted proteins | sample 1173771 | NCBI WGS metagenome assembly NNBV01 (sample SAMN07173938, study PRJNA388173) | plant metagenome | isolation source: symbiotic tissue sample KVS11 | place: Norway: Troms, Kvaloya island | reverse complement strand
TCTTACTTCTCGACCGACTTCACTGCGCCACGGCGCATCGTCGTCCGGGTGACCGCTTCTCAACTCGCCTCAGCATCCGCTGCATCGGTTTTCCCGCGCTTCACATACGGCTTAACATAGTCTGGCGTCATGAGGCACACCTCATGGCCGATCGCCATCAACTCACGCGCCCAGTGATGCGCCGAGGCACACGCTTCCATGCCGACCAGGCAACGCGGCAACTCAGCGAAGAAGCGGATGACTTCGGTCCTGCGCAGCTTGCGCCGGATCAGCACTGCGCCATCGGCGCCGATAGCGTGAACCTGAAACACATTCTTCGCCAGATCCAATCCGGCGGTGACAACCTCCTGCTCCATGGAACGACTCCTAGACGTGGACCTACAACGACCACATCATCGCACAGCTACGCTGGTGCGGAGGTCGTCCACGACATCACGTCAATAACCGCCGTGGGAACCTCCCACGATCTCATATCAGTCCTGGGAATTTTCGGCGGAAAGGGCGGACGGTTATGAGCGCGCATTGCTGTTCTCCTTATTCGTCGCAACCTCCGCCTCGAAACTGAGATCGTCTAATTGCTCCATTCGTCTCGAGTTTTGGCGAATGGCGCTCGCCGCATTCGTCGAAGTCAATGCCGTGTTCTGGAGGACATCAGATCGCATCGCCGTCGTTAGATCGGCGACGGATTGCATCACCTTCTCGCCGTCAGCCCCGGAAAGCGCGCCATCCGCAAAGCCGGACAACAGTGCGTCGAGAACAGCCTCAAAGCGGACCACAACCTCTTCGCTGGCTACTACCGCAAGCTGATGATTTAGAACCCTCAAATCATCGATCAGCACGGCATCATGTCTGATATTTTCGACAATTTTCGCCACCTTTTCTATGCAAGCCATGTATATGGCACATTGCTGCTGAAGGATGATCACTCTTCCTTCTTTCCGAAGTTCGAGTTCTGTCTGACGATTGAGGAGAGCGGCCGTCAGTGCGATCGTGACGACGCCACCCAGAAAGACCAGCGTCATCTCCTGGGCGAAGGGCAGGGGCTCTTCCGCCATATACATGGTGCGGAACATGAAGTAGATACCGATCCCGCACACGACGGCGACAACTAGATAGGCAAGATCGCGCGACCTGTAAGTCATTGACGAATTGTCCCGTCGCAACCGTCGTTCCGCCGAACGTTGGGCTTCCCGGAGCATTGTCCTTGGTCTGCCTGTCGAAGAAAGACCGGTGTCGGTCCGCTGCCGAAGGGATTGAAGCCGGTTCTTAAGCAGCGTTCGAAGATCGTCTCGTCCCAACGGGTGAGATCGTCTTCATCGCCGACAGGCCGCCCGGCTTTCCCCAAGCGCGTCATGTGCCAGCCGCCAGGTTGACGCCGGGAGTTTTGTCGTGCCCTGCCTGATTTGCGCGCTGCAGCCGCAGGCCCAGCAGGATCATCATTGCTCCGAAAAGGGCGGCGTAGAAGCCGAGCAGCCAGCCGAGGGCAAGGAAGCTTTCGAGCGGGCGCGTCAGCAGCATCCAGGTCACGATGATACCCAGCACGACCGAGATGAGGCCGCTCAGGATGAGCCAGACCTCTCCCTTGATTTCCTTGCGCAGGCGGATCGCCGCCGCGATTTCTAGGACGCCGGAAAACACCGACCAGAACGCGATGCTGGCCCAGAGGAATGTAGCGAGGACCAGCGTTGCGACGAAGGGCGAGACGACCACGACCACGCCCGTGGCGATCCCCAGGAGGCCGCTGAACATCAGCCAGCCCCAGCGTTCGCCCTTGCGGATGTTGCGTATCCCGGCGACCAGACCGAACACTCCGTCGGCAAAAGAGAAGGCGCCGAACACCAGCGTCAGGGCCAGAAGCGACTCGGCCGGCATCAGGAAAGCGAGCCCAGCAATCATCAGCGCCAGCACCCCACGCAGACCGAACAGCCACCAGTTGCGCGAAAGGGTGAACAGCATGTCCTGTATCGAGTTCGAAGCAGTTTCCGAGGTTGTCGTCATCGTCTCATCTCCCCTACAGGTTTCGTCAGGCCGTTGTGCCGGTGGAGCCTTCGCTCAGGGCGGCAGCCACGCGGCGGCGCTCGTCGATCGGCAGGGGCAGGCGCATTGCGCGGGCGATCTCGGAGTCAACGCAATCATCCTCTGCGATCGGGACCGCCAGCCCCGCTTCGCGCAGTCTCGCGCGCAGGAAACCGCGGGCGGCCGCGGCGATGGTCGCCACCTCGTCCTCTCGTATGCCGATAAGCGCCGCCGTGTCTGCCGCCGCCTCGTCCTCGATGCAGGTCCGATAGAGGACCTGTCGCCAGAGCGCGGGCAGTGCGGAAAGTGCGCGGTGCAGGCACAGCGCCGTTTCGTGGCGGTCGAGGGCCGATTCGGGATCGGTCGCCGTGCCGTCGCCGACCAGATCCTCCAGCCGCAGCACTTCGTCAGGCTGGTGAAATTCGAACAGCTCCTGATCAGTCTCAGTCGGATCCTGTGCCGGCTGTTCGGGCGCGGCATCGAGCGAGGCGGCGTTTTCCGGCACAACCCGGCGGGCGGCGCGGGCCTCTTCGCCGATGGTCTCGAAGGCGAGTTGGGTGAGCCAGTCGCCCACCGAGAACCGCATCGGCCGCCGCTCGAACCGCTCGAGCCCCTTGAGGATCGTCGCATCGACGAGATCGCGAACACTCAGGTATCCTTGGGGCACCGATCCACTGCATTCGAAATAGGTCAATTCGCGCCGGACCGCGTCATAGACCGTATCGAGGTGGTCCTCGATCAGGCCGAAGAAAAGCTGGCGCCGCCCCGCCTCCGCCGCATCCCGCGCGGGCGGGAGTGGGGCGCCAATCCGGCGCCGGCGGGCGGGACGCTTGAACTCCGACTCGTGCTTGAGGCGCGCCACATGCCGGTCGACGCGGTGGCGCAGGTCGGCAAAGGCCTTGCGCAAGGTAGGCTCGATCTCGAACCCCTCTTCCTGCGCCGCGATCACGCTTGAGGGCAGTTGCAGCCGCAGTCTGACCTGGATTCGCGTCTTGCCCTTCGTCTGCGAGGCGACGACCTCAAGCCGGACCAACTCAGAACGAAACCGCTTAAGATGGTTTTCAAGTTGCCGGCCCTCTTCTGCAATCACCTCCGGCGCGCGCTGCTGGCCATGCTTGTCCAGATTGCGCAATGCGGTTCGTATCTTCATTTTCGTCATTTTCTTTAGAGTCTGATCCGAAATTAAGTTGAGTGTGACATGCTCCCCAAAGCTCTACCAGTCATAACTGGAGTCCGGGGTTGTTATGGTGCCCCTCGGGGCGGGGTTGCGCAACCCGCCTGGCAGCATCGGCGGGCGTCAGCCCGCCAACACCGCTATGCGGGCGCACATGGTTGTAGTCGTCTCGCCAGAGCCGCAGCACCGAGCGGGCGTGGCCGAGCGACACGAACAGCGTCTCGTTGAGGCATTCGTCGCGCAGACGACCGTTGAAGCTCTCGACGTAGCCGTTCTGCTGCGGCTTGCCCGGCGCGATGTAGTGCCACTCGACAGGTCGCTCCTGCGTCCATCTCAGGATCGCCAGGCTGGTCAGCTCGGTGCCGTTGTCGCTGACGATCATCAGCGGCGGCACACCGCGCACAGCGATGACGGCGTCGAGCTCGCGGGCGACCCGCGCACCTGACAGCGAGGTGTCGACCACCAGCGCCAGGCACTCGCGCGTGAAGTCGTCGACCACCGCCAGGATGCGGATGCGCCGGCCGCTGATCAGCGTGTCGCTGACGAAGTCGAGGCTCCACCGCTGGTTCGGTCCCTGGGGCAGCGTCATAGGCGCTCGGGTGCCCATCGCTCGCTTGCGGCCACGCCGGCGCCTGACCCGCAGGTTCTCCTCGCGGTACAGCCGCAGCAGCTTCTTGTGGTTCATGACCAGCCCCTCGCGGGCCAGCATGATCCCAAGCCGACGGTAGCCAAAGCGCCGACGCTCGGCCGCGATCTCCCGTAACCGCGACCGCAGGTCGCCATCATCACTACGCCGGGGCGCGTAGCGCACCGACGTCCTATCCACGCCAAAGATGGTACATGCCCGACGCTCGCTGATGCCGAACAGCTGCCGAGCATTCTCAACAGCCTTCCGCTGAGCGGCGGGCGTGCCGTGTCATCGAAGCGGATCGCAAGAGCGTTCACTACCAGTCCCGGCGACCGCCGGAGGTGGAGCTGCGCGCCCGCTTGCGCGAGCTTGCCAACGAGCGGCGCCGTTTCGGTTGTCGCCGGCTGCACATCCTGTTGCGGCGGGAGGGCGAGCCTTCGGGCATCAACCGCGTCTACCGTCTCTATCGGGAAGAGGGGCTCGGCGTGCGCAAGCGTCGGGCCCGGCGCCGGGCCGTTGGCACACGAGCACCGCTCCTCGTGGAGGCTCGGCCTAATGCCCGCTGGAGCCTGGACTTCATCCACGACCAGTTCGCCTGCGGCAGGCGGTTCCGGGTGCTCAACATCGTCGATGACGTGACCCGGGAGTGCCTTGCAGCGATCCCCGACACATCGATCTCGGGACGCCGCGTGGCGCGCGAGCTGACCGACATCATCGCCTGGCGCGGCAAGCCGGGGCTGATCGTCAGCGACAATGGGACCGAGTTCACCGCCAATGCGATCCTGACTTGGTGCAAGGATTACGGGATCGAGTGGCACTACATCGCTCCGGGAAAGCCGATGCAGAACGGCTACGTGGAATCCTTCAACGGGCGGATGCGCGACGAGCTGTTGAACGAGACGTTGTTCCATGGCCTCGACCACGCCCGCGCCGTGATCCGGGAGTGGGCAGAGGATTACAACACCTGCCGACCTCACTCCTCGATCGGATACCAGACCCCGGCCGGCTACGCCGAAACGATCTTTGCAATGGGGTCAGGCATGCCTGACCCCATTGCAAACAAGCCACCGAAAGGCATAACCACTATCGCCGAGGCTCTAATCAGAGCTGGATGAAAGTCCCGTGGCAGGTCATCCATCATCAAGCTCCGGCGTCCGGCCGGCCGGTCTTCACAGGTCGAGCCCCAGGCTCCGTTCCGGCAGCGGCGGCAGAGCGTCGCCACGGTCCGGCTTGAGGTCGGGCGGTGACTTGGAAGCGCCGGCAGCGGCGGCGGCGCCTTGCGTGTGGGCCGGGGACGGCAGCTCACCCGGCAACGGCGGCAGGTCCGCCAGGTCGACCGGACCGACATGAAGCTTCTCGCGGGGTCCGCTGCTCTTGCCGCGTGTGCGTTCGTGATCAACGTCGAGGCGACCGACGGTTTCGAGTGCCGACGACTTGTTGCCCGGATTGTTGTCGAGCTGGCGCTCGAGCTTCTCCTTGTCGTCGACCACCATCGTGAGCTCATCGCGCACGCGCGTGACCCCGACGTTGAACAGGCGCTGGTTTGAGAGATTGCGCTCCTGGCTCGACATGACGGTGATCGCCTTGTCGGTCGTGATGCCCTGCGCCATGTGCATGTTGAGCGAGTAGGCAAGGTCGAGCCGCGACAGCATCGGGTCGCCGAGATCGAGCGTCAGCCTCTCCTTGCCGGCGGTCTCGACGGTCACGCCCTCGGCGTCGATCGCGAGCACCCGCGCCAGCGCCGAGTTGTGGAGCCCGCGTTCCTTGTCGTTGGCGGTCCAGCGGATGCGGTCGCCCTCACGCAGGTGGAGATCCTTTTTCTCGCTGAGCTGCAGCCGGTCGCGCTTTTCGGTCGGCGACAGCTTCTGCGGATCAAAGCGTATGGACCGGTTGCCGAGCTTCAGGTCGACCTTGCCGTTCGGGTGGACCTTGGCGACGTCATAGCGGCCAGCGGCCAGGCCGACGTCCTGGCCGCCGCCGCGGCCGACCTCGAGCGTCTGCCCGGCCTGATAGGTGGCCGCATAGCGTAGCTCCTCGCGCGTGGTGTTGACGCGCTCGTACACCGTGAGATGGATGCCCTCCCCTCGCACGCTGCCTTCGGTGGCGAGGCCGTCCTGGATCCGCTGGTTGATGACCGCTCGCGCCGCGCGCCCCGACGCGAACACGGCCGTCGCCTCGCGATCGGCGGCGGAAAGGCCGAGCCACATCTCGGCCGCATAGAGCGCCGGACTCTGATGCTCGACGACGCTTTCGCCCAGCACCTTCATCGCTTTGGACGCTTCGCCGAGGTTGGCGAGCGCCGCGACGGTGCGGAGCTGATCCGTGCGCTGCCGGATATTCTCGTCCATTCGCGCCATCGTGCCTCCACCCGCCTGGATGAGCGCGAACGACTTGCCGGCGTCGATTGAAGAGAGCTGCTGGCGGTCGCCCACGAGGACGAGCTTGTCGACGCCGAGCGCGGCGGCGATCTGATGGAGCTTGAGCATGTCGTCGGACGAGACCATCGAGGTTTCGTCGACGATGAGCATCGAGCCGGCGAGCGCGGCGCGGGCTTCGTCGTATGCGGGGCCCCCGGCCTGAACGTGGCGCTCGTTGGCGAGGATGAACGAGGCGATCGTCTGGGATCTGATCTCTGCCCCTTCCGCGAGATCGGCGACCATCTTGTTCTGGAAGGCCAGGCCCATGACGGCGCGGCCCTCGGCTTGCGCGACGCGCGCGACCGCCTGCAGCATGGTCGACTTACCGGCCCCGGCGATGCCCTGGATCACGACAGTCCTGTCGTTGGAGGACAGGATCAGCGCCGCCGCGCCGAGCTGGCCGGCGTTGAGCTCCCTGTCAGCCGCCGCCTGGAGCCGGTGTGGCGCGTCCTGCGGGGCGAGGACGGGCGAGGCGCGCCCCCTGCCTTCCTGAACCGCGTCCAGGATCCGCTCCTCGGTGCGAAGCGCTTCCTGGGTGGTGACCAGCCGGGGCCGCGTGTCGCCGATCCGCGCCTCGCCCGCGATGAGCTGGCCACGCCCGACAAGCTGCTCGATCCGCCGCTCGACATGGTCGACTGTCACTCCCTTCAGCCCGAGGTCGAGCGCGGTCTTGCCAAGCTGGTGGACGCTGAAGGCGGCTTCGCGTTCGGACAGCATCCGGACGGCGGAGGCGACCCCCAGTTGCGCGCGTGCTTCGGCCGGCGAGGTGGTCACTCGCGCAAGGCCGCGATCGACGAGAGGATCGTGCGCGCGCAGGGCAGACCCGAGCTTGTCCCATGCCGTCGACACCGCTTCCGATACGGCGCGGTAGCCGCGTTCGAGCGCGCTGCCGGGATCGCGTTGCGCCGCCCGGGCGAGGGCTGCGTCGAGGAGCGACTTGCCGTCGAAACCGAGCGCTGCCGCCTTGTCGATCCATGCCTGCCGCAGCGCCTCGCGATCCTCGACGTTGAGCTTGGGATCGCGCGTGTTGGTGGTGACGCCGTCCCGCCCCTTGGCCGATACAATGCCGAGCTCGGCCGCCTTTTCGAGTATCGCCTCGCGGCGCTGGCTGAACGCGTCGAGCACCGGCTTGGGCACGCCGGCGATCTCGAACGTGCCGTGCTTGCCCTTGAGCTCCACCTGGTAGCCGAGCTTCTCGAGCTCCTCGCGCAGGAAGGCATGGTAGATCGAGCCGATCACGGAGTTGTTAGACCAGATCTTGTCTGCGTGGAGCGCCTGCCACTTGCCGTCGGGCATTTTGGTCAGGTTGGCGATGACGGCGTGGACATGGGCCTGCGGGTCGAGGGCGCGGCTCGTGTCGTGTTGGAAGAGCGCGTAGACGAGGTTCCCGCTCCGCATCGGAACCTTGCGGCCTTCGATGTCCTTGCGCCCCTCGGCGAGGTTGCTCTCTACCCAGGCCATTGCGCGGGTCACGGCTTTCATGTTGGCGCCGTCGGGACCGAGGATGCGCTTGTCGCCGGCGACATAGGCGAGCACCGAAACGGATTTCGGGGCCGAAAAGGTGAGATCGACTCCGGCCCGCCGGTTCTCGACCTGGGCGACGGCCTCGCCGCCCGGCAAGATGCCGTTGAGAACGCCTTCGAATGCCTCCTTCGACACCTCTCCCGAAAGGCCGAGCGCGGCGGAACCTTCCCCGCCCCAGGCGCTGATCTCCGACGAGCCTTCGACCGTGTAATAGTCGTCCTTCGCGAAGTAGCCGGCGGCGCCGGACGCGGAACGGACCGATGCGACCGAGAGCATGGGTCAGATCCCCATGTCTGCGCCGTCATGATCGCGGCTCGCGGAGAAGTCCTGCCGCAATTCGGCGAGCGTCTGATCCTCGGGCGTGGGCGCCGTTCGGGCAGCGCGACTCTCGCGGCGATCGTCACGGCCTTCCGTTGGCGCCTGCGCCTGATCGGGCGCATTGCGGACCGCCTGCGCCCGATCGGCGGCGTGCGCGCGCGGAGCTTGCTCCTCGCCGCGATCCTCGGTGCGCTCGGCTGGCGGGCGGCTCGCTTGGTTGTGCTCCTCCGTTGCCTCCGCGGAAAGGATCCGCGCGGCCATTTCCTTGGCGATGTTGACCGGCTCGACGGCCTCTTCCACGACCTGGCCGGCGCCATCCCGCCCGCCCGCGTCGCCCTCCCCGCCATCGTCGAACACCTCCTCTCCGCGCCTTGACCGGACCGGCTGAAGGTCGGGTCGCGGCAGGAAGCCCTCGGCGACCTGGGGATAGTCCTTCCAAAGGAGTTGGATGCGCGCGGCGGGGAAGCCGTCGGGGAACTTCACGAAGCCGTGCATCGACGGCAGGTTCGTGATGTCGTCCGCGATCACGAGCGGCTCGACCTGCTTCCTGGGAGTCAGTGTCGAGGCGTCGCGGGTGTTGTTGTAGCCATAGCTATAGGCTTCATCCATCTGCCGCACTTCGCGATTGCCGATGTAGCGCGCGCACTGCTCGGCGGTGTCGAGATCGGCCGTCGCAAGGATCAGCTTGGAACGTGCAAGCGAGGCGAGATTGCGGGCGCCTTGCTCGCCATAAACCTCGATCAGTTTCTCGAAGCTGTGGATGCCGAGGATCATGGCGCCGCCGAACGCGCGCGCGGTCTGGAGGCCGTTCTCGATTGCCGGCAGCTTGTGCAGCGCGCCGAGCTCGTCGAACATGAACCAGGTCCGCAACTCGCGCGTGCGCGGCATTGTCATGAGGCGGTTGATGGCGAGGTCCATCCAAAGCGTCAGCAGCGCCCGGTTCATCGGCAGATCGACGTAGTTGGAGGTGATGAAGAGGATCGACCCGGGCTGCTTCTCGCCGGTGATCCAGTCCCGGATCGAGAACGGCTCGCCCGTGTCGGGAAGGAAGCGCAGAACCTGCGCATTGGTGTTGAAGACGGCGCGGATCGACTCCGCCATGCGCGCCGCTTCGGGCGCGGTCAGCGGGTCGGCGATCGTGTTCTGGAGGAAGCGATGGACCCGCTTCAGATCGGCGGTCATCAGGTTCTCGGAAAGCGCCAGGTTGGTCGTCTGGCCCCGCTCGACCAGGCGGATGCACATCTCGATGAACAGGGTCCGCGCTGCGAGCGCCCAGAACGGCTCGGACGAGCCGCCATCGGCGGGGATGAGGGCGGCGGCGGCAGCGGTGAACTCGCTGTGCGTGCGGCAGTCCGAAAAGATCGACCATGCAGGGCAGCGGCGGTCCATCGGATTGAGGATCGTGTCGCGCGCCGGGTCGTAGAAGGCCTCCACATAGGCACCGGTCAGGTCGAAGATTACGGCGCTGTCCTGACGCTCGCGCATCTGCCGGACGAGGCTCCGGAGCTCGGTGGTCTTGCCCGAGCCGGTCGTACCGATCAGCATGGTGTGCGACTGCTCCATCCGGTGCGGAAAGGGGATGCCGGCGAGCGTGTAGGGATGGTGGATTCCGGCGCGCTTGCGCGCCGTGAAGGGAAGGGCGAGCACCTGCTTGGGCGACAGGCCCGGGAAGCATTTGCGCACGTCCGTCTCGAAGGCGGCCGCGTTATGCTGCGAGACCTCGGCAACGAGGACCTCGCGATCGACCAGCATAGCGCCGCGCTCGTGCCGCTCCTGAAGGATCGTCTTGCCACGGCGACGCGAGAGATCGACGAACCAGATCGGCAGGGGAATGGTGAGGAACACCGAGAAAAGCAGCGCGCCGAGAAGGCCGCGCATGGCGATGCTCCAGGCCCGCTGGACCTCGGGCATCAACGGGACCACGGCCATGATCGTGCGGTGGAGTTCGCCGCTCGGAAGCCTGACGTTGACGCGCTTCGTCGGGTCGAAGCCGACCCAGTCCCAGAGCATGGCGTAGAGCTTCATGCAGACGAGTTGGAAGCCGTGCTCGTCCAGTTTGAGCGACATGATCACGAACCAGGCCGCGAGGAACACGAAGAACCAGACGACGAAGGGAAGTTTTGCGCCGGCGAACCACATCAGCAGCTCGTGGGTCAGGAGCTGGCTGCCGCGGGTGAAATTGCCCGAGTTGCGTTGGACTTTTCCGCGTGCGGAATGGTGGGTCAGCGGGATCGGCCGGCCGTCGGTGCGGATGTCGTTACGCGCCATGGTATTGCTCCAGGCGCTTGTCGGCGTTGGCGATGATCCGGTCGCGGAACTCGGGATATTGCTCGCTGATGATGACGTCGAGCGCGAGCTGCATGAACTCGCTGATGCGCGCGAGCCGGCGATGGCTTGACGTGAGGAGCGTGGCGGTGCCGAGATAGGCATCGACAGCCGCCCGGATCACCTCCGACGGATTGCAATTCTGCTCGGTAGCGAGCGCGAGGATGCGATCGTGCTGCTGGCGGTTCAGCCGAACCGTGCAGTGCCTGGTAGTGGACAAACCAGCCTCCTAGCAGAGAGGCTGGTGGGGATCGAAAGAGGCGACGGGCCTTATAGTCGATCGCCGCACTCGGCGCAAAGGGTATTGCCGTCGACTGGACCGCGTGCGACCGCGTGGGACGGCTAAGCCATTGGAACCGCTGGGATCGGACGTAAGCGCCGAACTGTCCCACGGCGTGGCACTCACCAGATTGCCCGTAAGCCACTGACATACCCCGGAAAACCTGCACCGCCAGGTGCGTAGGGTGTGCTAGAATCTATCAGGATTGCTCCAGGTCCCGCGCGGTCCTGGCGTTCGTCGTTCAGGGGTGGGTCCCGGCTCCGGCCGGGAATGGAGCCGCGCGTCGCGCGGAACCGGCGCCGCCGGGAACGGCTGGCGCGAAAGGGAGGACCTACGGCCTGCGTCGCCAGCTGTCCGGAACGTCCGCGGCTCGGATGCGAAGGCCGAACCCGATCGGCAGGGATCGTCACCCGAATGGGCGAAGACGGCGCGTGCCGGCTTCGTGAGCGTGTCTTCGACACGCGAGTAGAGCCCGTGCGGCGGCGCCGGTAGGTGCCGCCGAGCCGCCCGAAACATGCCAAGCCCCTTGAATGCGCGATCAAGGCGCTTCAACAATAGGCCGCGTTCACGGCCCGATCAGCTTTGAACAGCGAGGCCCTTATGGCACGGACTTTGGAACAGGAACGACAGGCGCTCGAGGAAGAGGAGCGCCGGTTGGCGGAGCGCCGCGAGCAGCTCGCGAAACGCGAGCGCGAGGAGGCGATCAGGACGATCGAGAAGGCGGGGCTGCTCAGGCTCCCTGCCTCTCGCCTGGAAGCGCTGACCAAGCGCATCAAGGCGCTCGGAATCGAGGAAGTGGAGCGGCGGCTCGCGGCCTGAGCCGGACCCGCCGCGACGCAGTCGCGGCACGGGCATGGGGGGCTCGATGCCCCTCATGCCCGTATGCCCCGGCAGCAAAAAAAGGGAGAGGCGTTTCCGCCCCTCCCTGTCGTTTCAGAACTCGTCGGACATGCCGCCCGGGACCGTGTGCACCACTCGGTCGATGAGCGCCATCGGCAGCGCGCCATAGTCGCCCTCATCGATGGCGATGTAGCCCCGCGTATCGTCCTCGATGACGTGCTGGTCGAAGAAGCTGTGGAGTGCGCGGAGCTCGGCGTATGCGAGGGCGGCGAGGTAGGCGGCGGTATCGTTGTGAGCGCTGGTGGGGTTGATCTGCATCGGAGCCTCCTGTCGTCTTGAATGACAGGGGAATGGCCGTCGTTGAGGGAGACGCCGGGTCAGGAACGGAGGCGAAGCCGGAGCCGCGAAGCGGGGAGCGGGGGTGCCGATTTTGTCGTGGTCGGAGTGGAGCGAAGCGGAGCGCAGGCCGCGGCAAAATTGGGGGCACCGCTCATTCTTGACGCGGCGTCTCCCTCAACGACACACTGGGAAGTCTGTGAGAGATTTCATCCTCTGATCTGGGCGCGACGGCTGGCGTGAGCAGCCTCGACCGCGGCGCTCGATTTGACACGCGGGAATGGTCCGGCCACGTGCGGCGGGACCGCGAGATCTGATCGATCTTGGGGCCGCCGCGCGGGCGCGCCCAACCATCATTGACCGGGAGGCGCAAACAGCCGGCGAGCAGTCGCGGGTTGGTTCGCCGATATGCCTATGTTAGTCCGCAGGGGCGCTGCAAAGCGGCAGCGCTGGGACTGGTAATCCCGTCGAGAACGGCAACTCGGTGTGGTCTCACGCCGGGGTGCCTGCGCATATGTCCAGGTGCCCCGGCACTAAAAGCGTAGGCGCATGTCTCGACGTGTTACCAGCCCCGGCTCCCGCGCCCAGCGCGCGGGAGTTCGTTGGACGGGGCGCTCCGACGCGACCGCTGGGATCAGGTGCGCCCGGGCAATCGGAATGGACGATCTCGATACGGACCCGACGCTCCAGAAAGCGATGGCGCTCGCGCTGATGCGGCAGGCGCTGGATTGGCTGGAAGCGGCGGACGAGGAGAAGGCTGCCGCGCACCTCCGCGACGCCGTGGATGCAGTGCTGAAGCGGGCTCCGCGGATGGATCGTGCGGCGGCATCCTGACGCGGGTGAGAGGCCTGGCTTTCGGAGCCGCTGAGGGCGTCAGCGAGCTGGCGCGCCCCGCCTGGCGACCGGTTCTGGGTGGAGGCTAGGCCCATTCCAGCCGGCAGGATTCGTCGGGAGCCGCCGCCGCGACAAGGCGCTCGAGCCGTTCGATATAGTGGGCGATGCCCTGCGCGGCCGCGTGCCGCCGGACGGCCGGGCTGGCGAGGCGTTCCCGGATGGTCTCGATCGCGGTCTCGCCCACGCTTTCTGCGCTGAGGCCGAGGCTCTCGAGCAGCGCGAACGCGTTGCTCGAGGCGAGGTCGAGTTCGAGCCCCATATCGGTGGTGAGTGCCACGGCCAGGTTGATCGTGCCGGCCGCCTCGTCGCGAAAGACGCTGACGCGCCGCCCGCGAAACTGTGCCTCCTCGACCACGGTGATGACGTCCGTGGCAAAGTCGAAGAGGCGTGCGATCGATGCGAGTGCGAGCGGGCAGACGCGAGCCTCGAAGCGGTAGGAGAGGAACGCGTCCTCGGGAGCATCCGGGTCGAGCAGCACGGTGCCGATACGCTCGCCCTCGCCGCGCAGGAAGGTGCGAAAGGCGGCGAGCTGGCGCGAGCTAATGACCGCCGTCGGGCGGGCCTCGTCGTCAGCGGCGGTGGCGATGCGAAACGTGATGGACATCTCGTCCTCCCCTGTTGAACGCTCGCATCCAATCCCTCTCCCCTTGGCCGCCTCGCGGGACTGCAGGTCGGCGGCGCATCGGCGCCGGCTCCTCGCGGCGCGAGGGGGCTCGATGCCCCCGAGCGCCGCCCGTGACGCAGCAAAAGGAGGAGAGGCCCCGGCCGTAACCGGAGCCTCTCCGCGAGGGCTTCACGCCCGCCGTGCGGTGCGCTGGTGGGCGAGCCGGACGATGTGCAGCGGCACGCCTGCCTGGCGCAGCTTCTGGGCGAGGTTCTGCTGGATGCCCGAGCCCTCGCAGATGACCGCCTCGACCGGCTTCAGGCCAAGGATTCGGTCGTTTCGGACGAAGGCCGCGCGGTTGCCCTGGCTGCGGTCGAGACGGAACTGGATGACCTTGACGCCGCGCGATGCCGCCCAGGCGTGTGCCACCGCATCGCAGCCCTTGGCCTGCGCGGTGGTCGCGAGGATCATCTCGGGGATGCGGGCCTTGATGCTGTCGAGGCCATTCCACAAGAGGTCGGCATCCTCCCAGACCTGCCCGCCCGAGAAGGCCACCACGGGACCCTCGGGTGCGAACTGCTCGCGGCGTTCCCGCGCGCGCGACGCGAGATAGTCACGGGCGTCAATCATCGAGGCGTTGAGGGCGCTGGAGACCCTGCTGCCGCGGACCGGCGAGAAGGGCTTGCCGGTCTCGACGCGGTACACCTCGGCGGCGTGATCGCGCATGCATTCCATTGCCTCGCGGCACCCCTGGAGGGTCTGGCAGAGCAGCTGCGTGTCCTCCAGTTCGGTCGCGTAGATCTCGGACGGATCGTAGTTGCGGGCGAGTTCGCCGAGCTTCTTGGCGGCATCGTCCTCGCGCCCTTCGATCCGCTTGGCGACGACGTGGAAGCTGTTGGCGAACCCCCAGGCGAGATCGTTCGCGAAAGGCTCCATGCGCGTGTCGCGAAGGACATCGAACATCGTCTGCATCATCATGTCGACGGCGGCCCGGACCTGCTCGGGATCGGGCATGTCGAGTGCCTCCGGCGCGTCGACGATGCTGAGCTTCGCCATCTCGTTCGGCTCGATGAAAGCGCCGTCGTAGGTCTGCGTCAGCTCCTCGTTCTCTCGGCTTGCCGCGATGTGGCTGGCGAGGTCGGCGAAGTTGGTGAAAGTGGTCTGCATGATAGCCTCCGTTGGATCTCATCCACTCGATGAGGCTTCCCCTTCGACGTGCGGCGGTCGGGGCAGTCAGGGACGTTAGCCGGGAAGCCGGCGCAGCCGGACCCCGGTTAACGCCGCGCCAGCGGGGAGCGGGGGAGCCGATTTTCTCGGGCGCGGAACGGACGCGCAGCGGGCGTTGCGGGCTCGTGAAAATTGGGGGGACCGCTCATCCTTGACGGGCTCGAATCCCCGCACGTCATATCTAGGAAGTCAGAGAGAGAGATTTTTTGGTCACCACGGTGCAGCCAGGCCCCCCGCAAGGTGATCGTCACCCGAAGGGCGGAGACCCGCGCATCGCGGGGCTCCGGGAGCCGGAGGCGAGTAGAGCGCCGTTCCCGGCCTGAGCAGCGCGAAGGGCCGGGATGCGCCGCCCTCCAGCGCATGCTCTGGTGCGGCGATTGCCGGTCGCGCGGAGGGAGACGATCTGACAGGATCGCGCGCATGAAGGACACGTTTGGCTTTCCCGAGAGCAGCGTCGAGCGCCTCCTGCGCGAGGAGCGCGAGCGCACCCGGCGCTACCGCGAGCTGCTCGGCGGCGGCACCGCCGCCCAGGTTATTCTAGAGGCGACCGACGTGCGAAAGCGGCTCGGTCTGGACTTCGGCGCTCCCTATCGCGGCGTCCTCGATATGCTGGAGCGGGATCGCCGGCAGCAGCGCGAGATCCGGCAGCTCATCAGCAGTGCCTGGGCGCTGTCGATCTCTGAAACCGCGCGCAGCATCGTCGACCGGAACGCAGGGTTGCTCGACGACCAGCGTCGCCTCTCGAGCAGCCTGCTCGAGACGGTGAAGACCTTCGATCTCAACCGGTCGACGATGGCGAGCGCGATCGCCGCCGCGGCGACCGGAGGGACCTACCGCCGGATGATTGAGGACGCGCTGCCGCGCCTGTCGGCATTCGGCGCCATTGCCGAGCAGATGCGGCTGCTCGATGCGATGACGCTTCGCGCGAGCGAAGGCGTGGTCCAGTCGGCGACGGCGCTCGCGGCCGAGATGGTGCTTGAGACGCAGCGGATCGCCGAAGCGATCCTTGCCGCGTCGACGGACGAGGAAAGCGCCGAGCTGCAGGGCCGGCTGCTCGACCTCATCGTCGGGTTCGTGCAGCAGCTCGGTCCGCGGACGATCGCCGAGCTGCACGAGATGGGCCTGTTCCAGTGGTCCGGCTGGCTGGCCGGAATCCTCGGCCTGTTGCTGGCGATCGCCGCACTCCATCCTGATCAGTCGCCCGAGGAGAAAGCGGCGTTGGCCGCGTTGAACCAGAAGGTGGAGGCGCTTCAACAGGAGACCCGTCGCTATCACGAGGCCGAGGCGCGCGCGGACGAAGCCTATGTCGCGGACCTTCCAAGGGCCGAGCTGAGCCGGGATGCGACGTTTCGGCGCGAACCGCGGCGCGAGGGCGCCGTGGTGCTGAAGGCGCCCGACGGAATGGTGCTGGCGATCGAGAGGCGGCAGGGGCGCTGGCGCCTGGTGGTGTATCGCGATCCGCTCACCGGCCAGCTTGCCCGAGCGTGGGTCCATGCGAGCGCGGTGTCGCCGCTCGCAACGCCCGCTGACGCGCGGTAAGCGGAGCTCGACCGATCCGGACGGCGCCGGAGCGCCGTCCGGCATTCGCTCAGAAGAAGTCGAGCTTGTCCGCGATGATCTCGCAACCGTAGCGGGTGATGCCGTCGCGGTCTTCCCAGCTCGAATAGTGCAGCCGGCCGGACACTGCGACGACATTGCCCTTCTCGCGCGACGCCGCCGCCTTGCCGAGGCCGTTGAAGCAGGTGACCTTGTGGAACTCGGTTTCCTTGGCGGTATAGCCGGTCGCCTCGTCGACATAGGTCTTCCCGTCCCTGAGCTTCACGCGATCGGTCGCGACGATGAGGGTCGTGACGCTGCCGCGGGTGTCGGGATCCTTGGCGACCCGGCCGGCGATGTTGACGTTGTTCATGGCGATGCTCCTTGTTGGGTCCAGCGGCCTTTCCGCCGGTGACACCGGGAAGCGGCGTGCAGGCCCGCTCCGCACCGGAGCGCGAGCGGAGGGGAACTCCTGAAGGGAGCTGGCGCGGGCAGCCGCGATAGCGGCAACACGGGCGACCGGCAGGGGTTGCGGGGCGGGCCTGTCTCGCCGCAGGTGGCAGGAACAGGCGGAGGAAGGCCGCGGCGCGCTGGGGACGCGGCGCCCCTGCGACGACCGGCCGCCGGCCGGCGGCTCAGACCGAGGTCGGCAGGCTCCCGCCCCGGTCGATGACGCGGAGGCGCAGATGGGGGACTGGCTGGCGCAGTCCGAGCGAGACGGCCGCCGAACGCGGACCGTGGGTCTCGACCGAATGACGGACGAGACGGCGGCGATCGGCGCTGGTCAGTGCGTCCCACCAGGCCGGGCTCAGATAGCTGTTCTCGAGATATTCGAGACCAAGGCGGACCGCGGCGGCGGCGCGGTCATCGTCCCCGAGGTTCTGGTAGGACCGCACGAAGCGCTCCGCCGGGCCCTCGGGCTTGCCGGTCCACCCGAAGACGATGACCGACTGGCCGCCATAGGATGTGATGTTGAGCGTGACCTGCTCGAACGGACCCGTGCCATGGGCAAGCCGCTGAAGCGGGCGACCGGTCAGATCATTGTCGGGCAGGAACGCGCCGCAGCAGACCAGTGGCAGGAGCCCGTCGAAGCGCGTCCAGGCGTAGGAGAAGCCGTTCACGTCCCGGGCTCGGACCCGCGTGTCATAGGCTGCCTTCCGGGCGCGCGTGCCGGCCTCGCCCGCGACAGCGCCGTGATGGAAATGGCGCGCCATGTTCTGGGCGAGTTCCTGGTCCTCGACCGGCAGGCCCTCGTCCAGCCGTGCGAAGAGCGGCGCCACCGCAAGCATGGCGCGCTTGAAGAAGGCTTCGAACGACACCGCGCGATAGGCGAAGAGCAGCGCCTCCCAGGCGCCGATCGCGCAGTCCTTCCCCTCGATCGGCTTGAAGAGATCGTTGTCGTGGGTCGAGCAGAAGCCCGGGAAGACCGAAGCGTCGCCGATGCCCACCAGCCGCGGGTCGAGGCGGCCACCATTCTTCTCGAGCCCGCCCATGGTCGCGATGAGGGAATAGACCTTCCCAGCGCGCGAGATCGCGCGCAGCCCGCCTTCCTTCTGAACGGTGTGGGCGCCGATGATTTCGGCGCCACATGGCTCGCCTGCCTCGCCGGCATAGGAGCAGTAGCGTCGGCGCAGCTCCTTGCGGAACGCCTCGGCAACATGGTGGTGGTTGAATTGCGGCAGCCGCTCACGCCCGTCGTGACACGCCTTGAACTTCCTGCCCGATCCGCACCAGCACGGGTCGTTGCGGCCGATCTTCGGCGGGCGGTGGACGCGGGGCGGCCGGTTGAGGGGCATGAACAGCGAGGGGTGCGGAGCGGGAGGCGGTTGGATCGGCATGTCTTGGAGGTTGAGCGGAACAGGGTTGTGCGGCGTGCCGGGCAGACGGAGAGGACCGGCGACTTTGGGGAGCTATCGTCACTCGGTGCGAACGCCTCAATGGACGTCGCTCAGCCAATTCTCCACCTTGAGGGCCCGGACGCGGGAGAACTCGCCCATGTTGGCGGTCACCAATGTGGCGCCGAGCGCATAGGCATGAGCCGCGATGAAGAGGTCGTTGGGCCCGATGGGTTTGCCCGCGCTCTCCAGCTCGGCTCGGATACCGCCATATTCAGTGTCCGCCGGGACATCGAGCGCAAGCACGGACACGCTGCCGAGGATCGCCTCCATTTGGGCCAGGAGCCTGGGGGACCCCTTCTTCGCGCAGCCGTAGCGCAGCTCGGCCGCGGTGATGATGCTGACGCAAATCGCATCGGCACCGACTTGCGCGATCCGGGTGGCTACGGCGCCGTGCGGGTTTCGCGCGAGTTCCGACACGATGTTGGTATCGAGCATGTAGAGCTGGGTCACAATTCGATGGCCTTGGCCGGAAGCAAGGTGCTGTCGATGTCCGGGAATTCATCCTCGGGGCCAAGGGGTTCGAGGCTCGCAAGGACCTCGACGATGTTTCGGCGGCGGATCGGCTCGATGACCAGTCGATCTCCCTCCCGGTGGATCATGACTCGATCTCCAGGCAGCTCGAAATCGGCCGGGATGCGCACTGCTTGGCTCTTGTTGTTGCGGAACAGCTTCGCTTCTCTGGTGACCGTTGCTTCATGATCGGGTGTCACGGCAGACTCCTTGCATATACATAGGCATATACATCACCGGACGGATTTGTTCAATGATGTGTTGCCGAGGGGAAGAGAACGTCCTCGCACGCTGGCAAAAAAGGGCCCGCTTCGCGGTGACGCGAAGCAGGCCCTGTCGTGGCGCCGGCGCGCAGAGCAGCTGCGCGCCAATCGGTTGGCGGCAATTAGTCCGCCATCTCGGGCGTGCGGCGCCGGCGGCCGCCCGGCGCGGGCTCGCTGCCGCCGAACGCGCCTTCGGCGGAGGACTCACCCAGACCGTCGGTTCCCACGGGCGCGGCCGGCTGCTCGGTCCCCGGCAGCGGCGGCAGACCGTCGTCGGTCGCGACCGTGTCGGTGGGCGCCTCGCGGCGGCGGGTGGGACGCGACCAGACGATGTTGTAGGAGCCGTCCTCCTGGCGGAACGCCGAGATGTAGAGCGGCTTGTCGAGGCTCGGATCCTCGATCTTGCCGTTGAGGAAGGTCTCGCCGGTCGAGTTGGAGGCGAGCTCGAAAAGCGCTCCGACCTGCACCCACTGGCGGGCGGCCGACAGTGCGAGGATTTCGAACTTGGGCGCGCGCGGGTTGGTCGACTGGACCGTCCGAAGCGCGATCACGATCGCGACGGTGAGCGTCGAGATCTTGCCGGTGTAGGTGCCGCTGGCGTTCTGGGTGATGGTGCCGATGTTCATGGGAAGTCTCCTGAGATTGAGCGCTCGAACCCCTTGTCCGAACACTCTCTCTCACCCACTCAGCTCCTCGGCCGTTCGGCCGAGTAAGGCGCGTCAGCGCCGCTCCGACGAGCGCCTCTTCGGCGCCGTCGGGATCGTACCGTCGTCGCAGGTGGCTCGGCCCGAACCCTCAGGCCTCGACTGCGCCAGCGTCTGCGGGTTCCCGCTTGCGCCGCCGCGGTGTCTTGGCGCCGGCCTGGGCGGGGGACGGGTCCTCGGCCTTGGCGCGGCGGGCGCGGGGCTTCGGTTGTGGAGCGGGCGCGGCGTCACCTGATGGCGGTGGTGCCTCGGCGGGCGCTATGGGCTCCTGCCGCTTGCGACCCAGGCCGAGACGCTTGGCTACCTCGCGCCGCTGCGCCGAGTAACCGGGCGCCACCATCGGATAGTCGGACTTGAGGCCATAGCGGGCGCGGTATTCGGCAGGGGTCAGGCCGTGGCCGCTGAGATGTCGCTTCAGCGACTTGTAGGGCTTGCCGTCGATCATCGAGAGAATGTGATCAGGCGAGGCGAGGCTCTTGCGCACGGAGACGGCCGGCGTGAACTCGGACTGGGCTGCCGGTGTCTCTTCGGCGGGTATTTCGGGTTCCTTGGCGATGCCGGCGATCGCAGCGTGGGTCTTGGCGATGAAGTCCGGCACGTCTTCGGGTCGGATATTATTGTGCGCCACGTAGCTTGCGACGACTTCGATCGTCATCGCGACAAGGTTGTTCTCTTCCGGCAACCGCACCTCCCACGAAAGGATACGCCTGGCGATCTTCGCCCGACGACTTCCGTTATGGCGCGCGATGAATGCCGCGCAAGGTTTGGCGCCCCTGGGGTGTCTGTGGCGGCCTCGGTCCGAGAAATTCGGGTGCTGGGGCCCCGGTCAGGTCGCCGAAGTCGAGACCGGCTTGCCCCAGAGCGCGATGATATCCTGCATCTCCTCGGCGAAACCGAGGGCGTCGATGTAGATGGCGCCGGGGCGTTGTCCGAGATAGCCGACGATGGTCGCAATGTCGTTGGCGACAGCGACATCCAGCCCGAACAGGTCGGCGATCTCGAAATGGCCGAGTTCCGGCCCGTTCCACCACGCCATCAGGAAGTTCGCGACCCGGCGCGACTGGCCGGTATCGCTCATCGCAATCGGTATCAGCCGGGTCAGCGCCGCCAGCATCGCGTCGTGATCGGTGGGTATCGAAGTCATCAGCATCTCCAGCGACGATGCTATACGTCTGTGTCGATCGCGCAATCGCGACGTTCGGATCAAAGGCGCAGGGGCTCCGGCATCGCCAGCCATTCGGGCTGGTCCTGCGCGAGCGGCACGTCATGGTTCGCGGCCTCGGCTTCGCTGAAGACCCGCGCGCGCGACAATCGGTCAAAGCCGGTATCGTCGTTCCAGAAGCTGAGCCCGTGCTGCGGATCGCGGATTGCGAGGACGAATCCGTCGGCGCCCTCGTCGCGCGCGCGGGCAATTGCACGGTCGAGCAATTGGGTCGTGTGGCCATAGCTGATGCCGTGTTCGGTGATGACGACATAGCCGCCGCCGAACTCCCCGATCCGCAGCCTGTCGCAATCCGACGCCCATTCGAACCCGAAGGGCAGCGCCGAGCGCGCGCAACGTTGGATCAGCTTGGCCGCAACATCGATTCCGAACTGCTCGCCGGAGAAGGTCACGAGCACCTGGCCGAGCTGGTCGGCCTCGCTGAACGCGACATCGAAATCGAGATAGGGATAGTGCGGATCCTCGAAGAGGTCGAGCAGTCCCGCGAACGGGTCCTCGTCGCTGCGCGGGAACAGGGCGGCGAAGTCCCGGCCAAGGCTGGCATAATGCGCCTCGCGAACGTCGTTCCGGGCCTCGGTGCCGTCGATCAGTTCCGCCGCGGCGATGACCCGGCGTAGCATGTCGGCCTCGGCGACGGTGACGGTCAGGTCGAAGGCCGCCTTGGTGTAGCTATTGGACATGGTGCGCTCCGTCAGTCGAGGGGAGCGCGGGAGCGGCGGCGCCGGCATCCGCAACGACGAGCGCCGGCACGACGAATTCGGCTGTATCGAAATGAGCGAAGATCGCATCGAGCGAGCCAAGCGCCGTGATGGCGCTGCGGCTGATGACAACCTCGTCATCCTCGGTGACAGCGTAGGACACCGCCTTGCCGTCGCCGGTGGCGACGACGCGCTCGGGTCCCCACTGCCCGGAATAGCCCCCGCACCAGCGTACGAAGGGGACGCGATGCATAATGCACCAGTCCTCGATCTCCTCGAAGCGACCGCCTGCGACTTCGTGCGCAAACAGGCGAAGTGGCTCGCCGTCGATGCGATGTTCCGGCTCGAACGGATCGCCGTCCCACTCGACGGCAAGGCGCTCGGCAGCAATGAGCTCGGCAAGTTCTGCGAAGGCGGAAGCGTCAAGCGCGCCGCCGATCATGATGGAGGCGGATACCCGGTCGGCCATGATGGTCTCCTCTGGTTGGGCGCGGCGCAGCGCGCACGTTCGGCCACCGCGCGGTGATCGCGGCGACCGGTGATGATCGGGCCATGGAAAGGATCGTGGCGGCAGCGGCTCGGCCGCGCCGGCACATGTCTGATTGCAGCGTCAGTGAGTCGAGCCGAACAGGTAGCGCTTGGCGGCGACTTGCTGGCTGCCATCCTCGACGCCGATGGACGACTGCATGTCGGCAGTGAGCTGCCGGCGGAGGTCGGGAGGAATGATGGCATGAGGCGCGACCAAGGCGATCGCGGCCTCGGCGGAGAGGAGTTCGCCCGGCTCCGTGCCGATCCAGACGAGGGGTTCGCCTTCTGCGGGCTCGTCTTCGGTGCGAAAGAAGACTTGCGCGAAGAAGGTCTGAAGCGGCCGGTCCCATCCGACCGTCGCGCGGACGACGTCTGGGCTGTCCGGCTTGGGCTGAAGGTCGTGACGGCTCATTCCATCGTCCTCCGGATGCGATGCTGGACATGGCGCGCCGCGCCTTCGGCGCTGCTGATCGCCTTGCCGGCGGCCGACGCAGCCTGCCGCGCTCCGGCCTGCCGAAGCAAGGTACGGGCTTCGCGCAGCCGCTCAACGGCTACCGCGATGGCGTGCCCGTCAGCGGGCGTGGCGGAGGCGATCCGTCGCATGGGCTTCTCCCTTGGATGGACGATGGATGCGGAAAGGCGCGTCTGCGGCGGGGCGCAAGGTCATTCGCAGGGTAGGGTCCGCTTGCATTCACGCGCCGACGGCCCCGACCCGCCCCCCCCCTTTCCCCAGGTTCAGTCGTCCTCGAGCAGCATGATCGTCATGACTCGCGTGGTGACGTGCGGATCGCCAGGGTCCTCCGATCCCCATTCCAGCGCGCGGTCGTAATAGTCGATCGCGAAACGGACGGCCTGGCCACGGACGGTGAACTCCCCGCGAGAGCGTTCCGGGCCATCGTCGCGCGTGAATGCGTAATCTCGGATCGCCGCGAGCAGCTCGGCCTGGGCGGAGAGCTCGCCGGCGAAGGCGGCGAGGCAAGCCGCAGTGATGACGACGCGGGCATTCGGATCGAGGCCGTGCCGGCAGCGGTCGTTGAGTTCGGCGATGCGGGATAGCTGGTCGGTCATGCAGCCTCCATCAGGCCAGCGTTGAAGGTCTCGATCCAGGCTTCCATCGTCGGCCGCTCGGAAAGCGGCACGATGCTCGCTGCATCCTGGAACCGGATGAGATCAGTGGGCGCATCGCGGCGAATGGCTTCGATCTCGGCGGCCGGGAGCAGCCGCTCGCCGCGTATGAAGTCGGTGATCCTGCCGGGCTTCGTCCTGGTCGAACGCCGCCAGAGCCCCTCGACGGTGCGCAGCCGAGGTTCCGCGCGCGCCTCGATGAGCACGATCAGCCTGAGGCACCAGGTTGGCAGCGCCCGGACTTCGTCCGGCTGGATGGCCCCGCAGAAGAAGCAGCTCGATTTCGGAGGGATCGGAAGACCGGCCTGCTCGATACGCGCGGCGCACCGGTCGCGGTTCCAGTTCCACTCGCGCAGCGGATAGCGGCACTCGAACAGCGGATCGTTCAACGCGGACGCATGCGCGTAGCGATGGGTGTCGGCAGGCGAGGCATCGTAGCCGATCAGCCGAACGACCTTCTGGCCTAGCTGCCACGCGGCCTGGGCCGGCGCCCATTGCTTGAGGTAGGCGTCCTGCGGCGCGACCTTCCATTTGAGAGAGCAGCTATGCCGGCCAAGGCTGATGCTGGGGAGCGTCGCATTGGTGAGCACGTTGGCCAGGATCGAGTAATAGGGTGGCCAATGCTTGAAGCGCTGCGGCACGTAGCGGACCACCTCATAGGGGATGCGACGCGCGGCCATCCACGCCGCGACCAGCTTCTGGTATTCGTAGGTATCAGGCTTCTCGGCGCCGGGATCGGCGGTGAGAACCAGGTCCGGCGGCTCGCCCCGCGATTCGAGTTCGACGAGCAGGGCCGTGGAGTCGACGCCGATGCCATAGGCGAGGACGACCGGTGGCGGCGCGCACACCATGATGGTGTCGACCGGCCTCGGCGTGGCAGAGGTGATCATAGGGGCCTCGGGCTTGAACGCGGCTGAATGCCGCCAAACTCAAGGCCCCCCTCCCCTCGCTTGTCCGATGCGACAGCGCCGGAGAGGCGGGTGTCTTCGGACCGCCTCTCGAAAGCGGGTCTCGCCGGTTATCCAGCGGCCGTGTCGTGCCGGGGTGCCGGGACGCTCGGTTCGCCCATCAGGATCACGGCGATCGAGGGCTTGTCGTCGGGTCCGAGGCGGCGGCTGTCGAAGACGTTCCGGCCGCCAAGGCCGATCGTCAGCATGTCGAAGGTCGGTGACGTACCGCCGTTGGCGTTGGCGATGCGTGTCCCGTTGTCGTGATACTGGACGTCGACGAAGCTTGGCGGGGAGCCGCGCTTGTATTCGCCGAAGAAGAACGTGATCCGACGACCGTCGGTGGTCTTGGCGCTGATCGTGAAGTTGCCGTCGGGGATGTCGATCGGGAGCGTCGGCACGTCGTTGAAGCGGGCGAAGCCGATGCTTTCGGCATCGGCCGCGGTCATGACGGGCAGCTGCGTGATGTCAGCCATCGAGGGTCTCCTGATCAGGCCAAATGAGCGGAAGCAGCGCGTTGCGCGACGGAAGGGCCTTGGGATACGGCAGGCGCGGAAGGGTGCGGCCGCGGCGGCGGGCCTCGCGCGTCAGCTCAAAGCAATAGGCGAACAGCCCAGCCTGCTGATGCGTGACGAGATGGCGCTCGCGCTGGAGCCGCCACAGCCAGCTTCGCGGTTCCTCGCCGATGCGCGGCCTCGGGACCCCCAGTGAGACGAGCTGATCGATTGCGCCGGCATGGCCCTGCTCGCCCAGGCGTATCTTGGACAGCGTGCGCCCCGAGATCGTGATGTTGCCGACCCGAAGGACCGATCGCGGCTTCGTGACCGCGCGGTGCGCGGCTGAGAGCGCGCAATAGACGCGGCCGATATGGCCCGCCCCTGGATCGCTGTAGGATACCACCGCCTCGATCCCAGGCCGTTCCCGGCGCAGGTGGCGAAAGGCCCGCGCGACAAAGAAGCTCTCGCCGTTCTGGGGCACGGCGTCGGTCAGAATGAGGCGCGCGAGGACGCAGCCGCGGCGAGGATCGTCAAACCCGGTGTGGCGCGAGATGACGGCCGCGGTGGTCGGTACGGCGAAAACGGCGACGCCTTCGAGCGCGCCCTTGCGCGCGAACAGCCCCACCGCAAGCTGCGCGGCCGGATACCGAGGCAGATAATGGTGCTGCGCGATGAAGGCGCGCGCGTCCGCGTGATCGATGACATCGACGCTGTAGGCGCCGGGATCGATCAGCGTGAGATCGCGCGCCCACAGAGCGCGCCGTTCGCGCCAGCGCTGGCTGCGGTCGGTCTGCATGGGTCGTGGTCCGTCGGTCAGAGGAGCGCGCGCTGGCGGGCGTGGCGGGCGATGATCGCGTTCGCGAAGGCGTCCGCGCCCGCCTGGCTCGGGCAGGGGAAGAGATCGTGAGCACACAGCAGGCGGAAGCTGTGGTCGAGCTCCATCGCACAGAGCCAGCGGTCGCTGCCGTCGACATCGACGACGGTGAGCGCGAGGCAGCGCGAGCCGCCATAGGGGCTCGGATCCAGTGGATCGCCCGGAAAGCCGGCGAGCATCCAGAAGCGCCAGCCGAGGGGCGGCGGGTCCTCGATGCGGGCGACGATCCGGAAGGAGCCGACGGCGGCATCGATCGTCGTCACGCCGACTTCTGCCACCCGGCCGCGACCCTCAGCTCTGCAAAGCGCGCCTGGACGGCTGATCCTGTCGGATAGCGGTTCTCGAGCCTGTGGCGCGCCAGGATGGGCCGGCGTGCCGCGGCGATGTCCTCGGCCTCGGCGAGGGTGGGCATCCGCGGAGGCCAGCCTTTGACGTATCTTAGGCCTGCCGGCATCGAGGCCTCGAGATGCCGGCGCTCGAGCTGGTCGGCCTTGGCGCGTTCGACGTCCGCGCGGRGCCCGCCGCTCAACAGATGCGGTGCGATGTCGGCGAGCCAGCGTGTCGGCTGGAATGGAAAGGTCGATCGCGCCTCGATGCCGACGAGCTCGCGATAAACCTCGGTGTTCGCAGGGGCTGCGGCAGAAGCCGACAGGTCGTGAAGCGAGGCGAAGATGCAATAGCGGCACGAGAGGCGCGTTGCGCCCCATATCGAATAGGCCTCATGCAGGGTGATGCCGAGCGTGCCGTGAGCACGAAATACGTCTTCGCTGTTCCAATGCGCGATCGGGTGCCAGAGGGTGATCGCGGTGCCGTGCCGGTTCCCGGCCTTGGCATAGCGAAGATCGGCCTTGGCGATGGGGGTGGCGGCGCGGTTGTGGCTTTCGTCGCGGCGCAGGCCCAGAACGGAGATGATCTGCTGGCCTCGCAGCATTCTGGCGATCGCCGGTCCGATCACGGCCGCCTTCATCTCGGATTGGCAGAAGCGGAGCGACGCCGACGACCAGGGACCAATCAGGTTGTAGGTCTCGAGCGCCTCGTAGCGGCGCTTGCCGCTTTCGAACCGCTGTATCCAGCGGTCGACCAGGTCGCCGGCCGCCCGGCGCACGACCGTCAGCGGCACGCCGGCGCTGGCGGCTATGCGCGCGACGGTAGCGGGGGTCGAATCCCATTCGGCGCGGCCAAGATCGGCATGAACCGCCATCCGCCGCGCCCGCGGATGGCCGAGTGAATCGAGTTGACGGTTGACCGCGAACAGGGCCGCGCTTGAGTCCTTGCCACCTGAGAGGTTGAAGACGATCCAGGCGCCGGCGCGAAGCGCGGCGGCGATCTCGGAAGTGATGGCGATGTCCGGCAGGCCGGGGGCCGCCGGATAGGACCGAGCGGCCGCTGCCGCGACCGCGAGCTGGGCGATGGGTGGCATGACGGCTCCGGAAAAAGGGCGGCGGTCTGGTAACTGGCGGCGTCAGGCGAAGAGGCGCTCGGACTGCCGGACCGGCGGCGAGAGCGCGAGTTCGCGGCGGAGCCGGTCGGCGAAGCGGTCCGGGGCCAGCAATTCGGCGACCGAGGCAAAGTGGTTGCGCTCGCCGGTATAGTCCTTGCGCCCCCTGCAGCGCCGGAACAGGATCTCGCGGCCCACCCCCATCGCACCCAGGCTGAGCTGGACGTACACCTCCTCGCCGTGGAGGGTGATCTCGCCCGAGACGGCCGGACCACCCTTGTTGGAGCGGACCTCGTAGCTATCGGCCTCCAGCCCAAGGGCGTCGGCGAGCCGGCGCATGGCGGTGCGGCCTTCGCTGTGGAAGGTGCGTTTGGCAGCCTCGTCATAGGCGACACCACGGCAAGCGAGGGTCCGAAGAACAGGGTGGCGCCGGATCTCGGCGATCTGGTCCATGCAGTTGCGGCGCAGCGCCATGTCGTCCGGGCGGCGTTCGCAGACAGTTACGAGATGGCGGGCGAGAAGGATGACCGCCGCGTCGATCTCGGGGTCCTTGCCCGCGTTGCGGCAGTCGGTGATGGCGGCACCGATCGCGTGGAGGGTGGCTGCCATCGTGGTCAGCGCGCTGGGATCGAGCGCCTGCTGGTGGCGCATCGCGACATCGTAGTGCATGGGGAGGTTCTCCGGGCTCAAGCGCACGTCCGCTCGCCCCTCCCCTTCCCCCCTCTCCTTCTCCTGGCGGTCAGCCGCGCCGACGCACTGGCCCGGGGCCGATCGCGCGCGCGATGTGACCGGCTAGACACCGCAGGCGACCCAATATGCGGCAACCGGTGGCTTGCGGCTCCGCCAGCTCCGTTCGGCGCGCAGCCGGGCTTCGCTTTGGATGTCGAGCAGCACGGACTGCAGCGCGAGGCGCGCCTCGGGACTGAGCGCCCGGAGGCGGGCGACCGCCGGCAGGGCAAGAACGGGGTTGCGCACCTCGGCCCTGGAGGATCGAGCGCCCATCACGCGGGTCCGGGCAGCGCGGCCGATACGCGCTGATCCTGCGCCTCCTCGACCGCGGGAAGCGGGATCGGGACGCATTGCCCGCGGATGAGGTTGATGAAGCCACCAGCGTGGCCGATCGACCCGCGCCCGACGAGGTCGAACAGCAGCGCCAGAGCGTGGCTTGCGAGAACGCGGTTGACGAAAAGCGACTGCCGTTCGAGCGCCTCGGCCACCGAGCAGGACGGCGCATCGTCGTCGGGCTCCGTTTCGTCGGCGATCTCAGGGAAATATTCGAGGACGGTCGGGAGGCGCCGCCGGTCGTGGCCGGTGGAGCGGCGAGGCGACCCGATCAGGAACTGCCCGTCTCCGGCGCGGTTGCCGAGGTCCATCCAATAGGCGGGCACGGACGTCCCATTCGCCAGATCGGCGCCGAGGGCGCGGCGCGCGGAAGCGGTGTCGACGCAGCTGATGAGGATATCCGCGTCGGCGAGCTTGACCGCTTCGGGAGCGCGGCCATGGACGGCTCGCCAGCAAAGGCCGTGCGCGAGATTGATCCGCTCGACGAGCGTGCGGGCCTTGGAAGCGCCGAGGTCGCATCGGTAGAAGGGTTGCCGGCCGAGATTGGCTTCGCTGACGACGTCGTCATCGACGACGGTGACCTGGAGCGACCGGGTGGAGATCGCGCGTAGCGCTGTCTCGAGCGAAGCCAGTCCCATCAGCATCTGCGCGCCATTTCCGCCGCAGCCGACTAGAAGGACCTTGATCGCGCGATTGTCGAAGCCGGCAGGAAGATAGTGGCGATTGGGGATGTCAGGCTGCATCGTCGTCTCCTGAAAACGGGCTGCGCGGCAGCGGCAGGAACATCCCGCCGGCGCACAAGCGCGAGGCGATGGCCGGTCCTTCCGGTTGACCAAGACGGCCGAGCACCAGCGCGATCTTGGTGGAGTGCGCGTCGTCGGCATCGTCCGTCGCGCTGAAGAATGCCGCGCCATGCGCATGACTGTGGATGTCGCAGATGAGATGTTGGTCAGGCGCCAGTATCGGGGACCGATAGGTCACGCGGGAGGGAGTGGCATCGTCGATGTGCGGGTAGTGGATCGAGAAGCTTCGCTCATTCTCGTTCCACAGGACGAAGGCGGCAGCTTCGTTGGGCAAGGCCGCGCGGAAGTGATCGAGAATCCGGCCGAACAGTCCGTGTGGGATGAGCCCGCAGCGTAGTTCCGCCTGGCGCTCGCCGACGCTCCCATAAGGCAGGTAGGCGGGGAACGCCGGCGTGACAGGAATGTCGAGCTCGAGCCATGGCCGTCGCACGATAAGCATGACACCGTCCCTGCCGACCGCGAGACAATGGCCTGTGCGGGAGGCGCGTACCGCGTCGATCGCGGGGGACCGACCGATCGGCGGAACCGGATAACAGGGCGCCGCTGCGAGAATGGCGGCCGCGGTGGGATCGTCGGCCAGGACGGTCATGACGCCGCGTCCTCGGCGATCAGCCGCTCCAGCGTCATCGGTTCGGCGTTGGCCTTTGTCGAAGGCCGCCGCTGGCTTGTGCCGGTGAACGGCCGGAGGCGTCTCACCGGGAAGCGCGTCGCCTGGCGCGCCGCAAGGTCGTCCCACAGCTTCAGCAGGCCGCCCTTGCCGGTCACGGTCAGCTCCTGCCCGGGATTGGGGTGCGTCGACCAGGAATCGAACAGCGCCCGCTCGAAGTCGGGGATGGCCGCGACGTCCAGCGTGCGCGGCCTCGGGATGTTCCCCCAGCAGAGAGAGCCGTCGACGAAGACGTTGAGGACCGGCGAATGGAGTACATGCGTGGTCGCCGAGGGGCGCTCATTTTCGGCGAGTGCATAGACCCCGAGCCTGCGCGGCGGCGCCACGAACAGCTGGGCGGGATACGGAACGGGCCGGATCGTCCGTTGCGCGAGGACGCGCAGGCCGGCCGGCGGTGTGGACAGATGGAAATAAGCCGGGCGGACCTGCCCGGGCGTCCACCAGGCGAGCATGTCGCGATGAGCAACCAGCACATTGTGGGGAAGGATCTGAGGCGGCGCTGCGCGCCCGAGGGCCTCGGTCCATTGGCGAAGGTGGGCGCGGGTCAGCGGCGTGCCGGCGGCGATCGTCGGCCCGCCTCCGCCGCCATGCTCCACATGATGGATGCTGGCAAAGGCATGTCCATCCTGCCCGGGGGCGCGGTAGGGATCGAGCCCGCGGGGGGTCTCGGTGCGGTACAGGAGGATGGCGTTGGTGAGCACCATGCCTCCGGCGGTGGCTTCGAAATGGGCGCTATGGTCCGGCATGGGGGCCTCACAATTTGTCGGGATCGAGCTGGATCAGCTGCTGCGCAGCGAGCAGGAAGTGAGCGCCGGTTCGCAGCGACGCGAACCATCGCTCGACGTGCGCGGCCTCGGAGAGCGGACAGATCCCCGCGACATCCATGAAGCCGTATTCCATGCCGTGGCGTCCGACATCGTCCACCTCGGCCGCGAAGAACTCGACCGGCACGAGCGTCAACGGGGGCAGCGTCGAACATTCCTCAAGGCCGGGAACATATTCGTAGAGAATTTGCCCGTCGAAGTGCCAGGCGTTGCAATCTCCCGGCAGGCGCCGAAGCGCGTCGTGAGCGCTGCGGAGTTCGCGTAGTGCCTTGCGAAGGTCGAGAGGAAGCTTCGCCAGCGGCGCTGCATTCGCCGCGATCATCCATGCGGGCTTCTTGGCCTCCATGGTCGACGGCAGCGCGACTTCGTCAAGATCGCCGGGGTCTGCGCCGTGATAGTCGATGAGGCACTGGCGGGCGGCGTCATCCTCAGTCTCGCCATCCCAATAGTACATGGATATCTCGTCGAAGAGATCCTGGTAGCCGAAGATCGGCAGCGCAGCCCCCAGGGTCTGCTCGAGCGCCGCGTAGGCAGCCGCGCGCCAGGCGATCGGCGCCTCGCTGGTCTCGATCCATCCGAGATCCAGTTGGCCGATGCTCTCGCAGATGATCACGATCGCCGGCGCTCCCTCGGACTCGCCGTTCAGCACGACCACGCGAAGCTCGGCGAGATCGATCGGACGCAGCGCCTCGACAGCGGCAGAGTTGAAAACATGCTCGATGCGCCGTCGCGCCTCGCAACGGGAATATCGTCTCGTCGCCTTCTCGTGCGACGCGACCCAACGCCCGATCAGCTTATGGTGTCGTGCAAGAGGCTGGTCGAAGGTCAGTGGTATGTCGGGCGAGATCTCGACCGATCGGCCGGCGAGATCAGCCGAGCGGCGGAAGTCGGAGGCTTGCCGGTGGCTGAAGCGGCTCGGGGGAGTGGCCTCGGTGGGTGGGCTCGAGCGCGAGCTGCGCATGGAGGGCCCGGGCCTGGATGCTGCAGGAAGGCTGGGAAGTGCCGGTTGCGTTGCCATCATCGAACTCGATCCACTCGAGAAGGGTCTTGCGGGGGGCGGCGGGGATGGCTCCGCCGTGACGGCGGGGCACGATCAACCCTTGGTGCCGACGGCGCGGCGGTATTCGGTGACGTGGACACCCCCGTTCACGCCGGCGTCGACCGTCTCGGCGTTGAGGATCGCCGGGTAGAGCGTTGCGTGATAGGCACGCAGAGCCTGCGGGTCGTGCGCGAGATGGGGTGGAACCGGGAGATCGATGCCGTCATATCGATAGGCGCGGTCAAGCTGGTTGATCTGCATTGGGGCGTACTCCTTGGCGCTGGACAGGGGCTCGTGCTCACCAGAGGCTGGCGGGTTCGTCCGACTTGGCATCGGCCGGAAGCGCGCCCGCAGGCGGCGTGGCCGGCGAGCTGCTCGTCGGGGCCGGTCGGGGTGCTGCGGAGGCGGCTTTCGCCTTGGCCGCTTCCGCCGACGCCGCGCGTGCGGCCTCGGCCGCCTCGCGCTGCTCGGAAATCTGGTCGGCGAGGGTCTTGCGCGAAGCGATAAGCTGGCCGAGCGCGCCGTCTGCCCCCTTGGCGAGTTCGGTGTCGATTTCCGCTGCCGTCGCCGTGATCGAGATCGGCCGCAGCTCTCCCGTCTCGAGGCGCTGGGCTTTGCCCTCAGTTGCGCGAGGGATGACGGTCAACGTAACGGTCTCGTCCGGACCCGCCACGAGGTCGAATCCGAGCGAGTAGCGGCCGAGCAACGGCAAGAGACTTGCGATCAGCATGATTGTCAGTCCTTATTTCGGAGGGAAGCGAGGGCCGTCAGGCCGCGATCGCGGGAATGCCGCGGTCGGCGTCGGGGCGAATAGGGGCCGGAGGAGGCCCGTATTTCCCGTCGAGGGTCATGCCGCTCGGCAGGCGGCCGGCCCAATCGAAGCCGACCGCGTTGAGCATCCCGGCGACAAGGTCGGCCTTCTTGGAAGCGAGCAGCTTCGCGAAAGCCTTCTCGCCCATGTGCGCGATGAGGCCGCACTCCTGGGCGATGAATTTGAGCTCGTCCTTGGTGTACCGCTCCAGGAAGGGTCGATCGACACGCCAGCCGTGCCGGATGTCGATTGCGAACGCCCGGGCGAGGTCGGCGACATGCGCGAACGACTGCACATCGCGCGCATAGGCCGCCGCGATCGCGGCAAGGGCGGTCGCTGCCTGCGCGTCCGAAAGCGCGCGGATCCCCTCGATCTTCTCTTCGAAGCTCAGGTCGGGAAACGAAGGGCTGACCAGCAGCCCGGCGCGCGACGTCAAGGTAGCCGGCTTGATCTGCGCGAGCGTACCGGTCAGGCCGGCGACGAGGATCGCGGCATGCGCATGGGACGGATTATCGGCGAGGCCCCGGGCAAGCGCCGTTCGCCAGGTCGCCTCCCGAAGATCGGCGGTGCGGCCGGCGATCGATCTGGCGGAGACGGTCGCACCGCCAGCCCGGGCGGCCGGCTTGACGATCGCGCCGGACGACGACCGATTGGCCGCGACCGCGGCCGCTCGAACCCCTGGATGCGAGGCCTCACCGTCGCCATCGTCGTCGGTATCGGCCAGCTCGTCGGCGTCGGGAGCAGGTTCCCCACCGTCAGCGTCCGCTTGCCGATCGGCGGCCTCGGCCTGTGCGGCAGCCGCAGCGCGCTCCTGGGCCTCGATCCGGGCCTTTTCGATTGCTTCGGTCTTGAGCTGGAAGCAGCCGGGATTGGTGCAATGGCCTTCATCGACATGGGTTTCGAAGAGGGCTCGTTGCGTTCCGGAGTTGAACGGGCAGGCCATGCATTCGGTCTTGTCGAAGCAGGCGTTGGCGAGATCCTGCGTGACGCGCATCAGGAGGTCGCGCGTCTTTCCGACGTCGAGACCGGAAGCGGTGATCGTGTCGAGAGCCTTGTCCTGCTTGTCCGCTGGAATGGCAGCGAGCAGCTCGGCATGCCCGACCTTGATGCGGCGCTCATCGAGCGCGAGCTTCACGGCGTCGGAGAGATTCGCGAGGGCGAGGCGGCGGTCGAATTTGGCCTGGGACCAGCCGAGCCGCCGCGCCGCCTCGGCGCGATCATTCTGGCAGGCGGCGAGAACCCGAACGGCGGCGTCCGCCTGCTCCGTCTCCGACGCATCGTCGCGATTGTCGTTCTCGTCGATCGCCGCTTCCAGCGCTTCCTGGTCGGTCATCTCGCGGATGACGACGGGCACCTCCCCTTCGGGACCGAAGGCCTCGAGCGCGGCCCGATACCGGCGGCCTCCCGCGACAACGACGTAGGTGTCGTCGCCGCCGGCTGCCGGGCGGAGGAGCATCGGCTGAAGCATGCCGCGCAGCCGGAACGAGGCGACCAGGTCCTCGTGCTTCTTACGGTCGAAATAGCGACGTGGATTGTACCCAAGCATGATCTTGGAGAGCGGCAGCGTCATGGCTGCATGCGGGTGCGATGGGGTCAAGGCGGGTCTCCTTCGGGATTGGCGTCGCGCCTCCTTCGCGGGTGCGCGCCCTCTTTCCGTCGAGCCTGATGCTCAACCCTGCCCTTCCCCCTCCCCTCTTCATTGCTCGGCGGCTTGCCTTCGGTGGATGTCAGCGGCCCATTGCTCGACCCAGGCTGCGGTAATCTCGTCATGGTCGAGATCGCCGGACTCGATGAGGTCACGGATTTCCGAACGGGCTCGCGAAATCGCCGCTTCCCAGGGATCGGACGGAGGGTTCTCGCGCTCGGCGTGGAGCTGCTGGGGGAGCCGCTGTGGCGGCACGCTCAGCCTGCGTTGCTGACCCGCCACCCAACGCTCCAGGTGATCCGCGACGAACTCGTCCGTCTTGGGGGTGCGGGCAGTGTGGGCTGCTCGTCGCGCGCTGATCCCATAGGCCTGGCTGTCGATCGAAGCGATCCTGTGGCGGAACGGAAGCAAGAATGGCAGCGCTGTACCCTTCACGCCGAAGGCATGGAGCCGGACACCGGCCGGCAGGATCTGGTCGAGGTGATCGACGACAGCGATGAGACCTTCCGGTCCATGGATGTCGCGCCGGCACATGCTTCCGACGCCAATAAGCGCCCCAGGCCGGAGCGAGCCCGAGAGGGCATCGACGCATCGCTCATAGTCGGTCGGCCGCCAGCCCTGGATCACCGGGATCAAGGTATCGGCGTTGCCTTGGTCCTCGGCGAGCCTGCGGCAATCGCGGTTGGCGCGGATCGTCCGGGCGAGCCGGTCGATGACCTCCTCTCTGTCGGCGGCGATCTCGGGCTCGACGCAATAGTCGGCGCTCGCCCACCATTTGAAGGGATAGGCAGCTGCAAGCGAGACATAGTCCGCCAGCGACCATGGGAAGCCGCCATAGCGGGCCGCTGCGACGAACCCACCGGAATCGAGACAGAGCGACGCCAGGCCTCGTGCGTTTCGAAGCTGACCGAGCCGCCAGCCCGTCCATTCGCGCCAGCCGCGCCGGTCTGACCAGCGCGACAGACAGTTCGCTGAGATCAGCGTGGGCTGCCGCAGCGTGCAGGCTCGCCTGAGGATCGGACCGTCGCCTAGGTGCGGAAGCCCGACGATGATCTCGATACCCATTGATTGCCCCTTCTGAATGGTGGGGAGACGACGCGGTTGACGGAAGCCGTTGTTCACGTTACGTTCCCAATCGCAGGAGATTCGCCATGACGGCCGCCAGGTTCAGAGAACGGTTCGACCTCGACATCACGCTGCGGGACGCGGCGCTGGATGCCGACAACCGACCGACGCGAAGGATGATCGCGAACGCCGCAATCGGCATCGACGTCGAGGACGCCTATTATTCCGTCCGCGAGCTGCGCGAGGCGGTCAGCTGGGTCCATGAAGGCGTGCCCGGTGGCAAGCTGAAGCTGGCAGCGATCCTCGCCAACGATGGTGCTGACGACTTCCAGCGCTGCATCTACTTCTGCCTTGCGGGCCGCGGCGTCGTCGCCATGCTCGACGACCTTGAGTGGCTCGAGGACCTTCTGGAACGAAGGGGCCGCGTCGCGGGAGAGCAGAAGCGGATGAAGACCACGCTGATGCCGCTCATCAATCCCTATGTCGCCGATACGCCTGATGGGCCGATGGTGAAGCTGGATGGCGAATTCGAGCAGGGTCCGTCCTGGTGGGCCGAGACGATGCCGTCGGCCTGACTGTCAGGGGGCCGGTCGTCGTTCACAGCGAAGACGTTCCCCGTGGCGCCAGCGTGATGGTTCGATCCATGTGCCGGCGAAAGCCCCTGCCCTGCTGGCCTTCGCTTGTACGAATGCTGCCCGGTACCGGGTAGCGCGACCGGGGTCGTTCTGCAGATACTGGATTTCGGGCACGGCAAGACCGGCGCGGATGAGGCGTTCCCCGAGGTCCTTGCCGGCCACCGTCACCGTCGCGATCGGTCGCCCGTAAGAGTTGCCAGCGGTGAGGCGGATCACGGCGGTCCTGGAGCGCAGGGCGTTCGCTGCGAGATCCTGGGCGGCCTTGCCGCAAGGCCAGCATCCGGAAGCGCGCTGGCAGAGCTGTCGGCGCTCGAAGGAATCGACACCGAGCAATCGGAAGTCGACGGCAACGGTGTCGCCGTCGAGCGCGCGCGCCTGCGCTTCAAACGTCTGTGCGCCGCTCGGCGCGGCCGGACCGAGCATCACCATCGCGAGAAGGGAGGGTGCGAGGAGGCGCATCAGGACACCATCTCGACTTCAACACGCTCGCCGCGGCAGGGCATGGTGCAGACGCGGAAAGGCTGCAGGGGATTGCCGGTCCGCACGATGCTGACGCGGCCGGGCTGCAGGTCGAAAAGGCGCGTCGCGACGCGCTGGGCGTTCTCGCGACTGCACAAGAGCAGACGCTTCGGCGAAAGGCCGGGGTCGGGAGCAAACATGGGGGTTCCTCTTCGGAATACATGATACCGGCTCACCGGCTTAGGCAAAGATCGTCTTGTGGACCTTGGTGGTCGGCACGACTTGCCACTGCCGATCCATGAAGCGGCTGATACGATAGCGACACCCGGTCTCAGGATTCCGGAAGCACAGCTTGCGGCCGCGCTTCTCGACAACAAACTCCTGGCCGACATGACCATCGTTGAAGGTGAGCGGTGTCTCCAGCCTGATCCGATCGCCATCCTCGAGCTTGCGGGCGCGCCGCTTGAGATTCTCGGCGCAGCGCCGTCGCCAGTCGATGGCATGCTCCCGGTCGGTGGGGGTGAGAAGATCGAGTATGTGCCGCGGGCAGTGGTCCTCGCATGGTCCCATTGCTTCGGTCATGTCCTTATAGCCGAACTGCTCGCCCGACTTGCTGGCGGGGTTCCAATGCACCTTGCAGACGACCGCGAAGACTTTGCCTCCGACCCCGTTCGTCAGGACCTGGACCGCGGCGTAGTAGGTTCGGTTCTGCGGACAGGATGAAGCGAGCACCCTCAAGCCTGAGGTGCCACCTTCCACCTCACGGACATAGGTGAACTGGTCATCGAGATAGGCTTTCGCCGTGGCGTGTCCGCCCATCGAACGGAGCGGCATCGTGAGCCATCCCATAGAAGCATCTCCTTTGCTGGTGGCGGGTCGGCGGCGCGCCTATGCGGCTGCGGCCAACGGCTGCTCGGTTGCTACGACTGGATCGATTCTGGTCGCACTCATCTGCCCGCCGCTGAAGGCGAGCAGATAGTTGAAGGCCTGCTCGGCCTTGGAAGCGGCATGAATGATCGCGGTCTTGTCCGCCCGCAGAATGCCGAGCCAATGCGCGACATAACTCGCGTGACTGTCGTGGAGCTCGTTCGGGAGCCCGAGATGTGCGCACACCAGGCCGCTGCCGATCTCCGCGACGAGTTCCTCGAAGCTATAGGCCTGATCCCCGAAACGCTTGCCGAAGGTCCTGGCGAGACGGCTGGTGCCGCCCGACCAATGGGTCGTCTCGTGCGCACGGACCGAGGCATAATGATCCATCGTCCTGAACGAGCGCTGGTGCGGCATTTGGATGTAGTCGAAAGTTGGATGGAAGAAGGCGCGGTCGCCGCCGTGGCGGACCTCGGCCGGAATGGCACCGAAGAAGCCGTCGATAGCGCTCTGCCGAACCGACGGATCGACGGGGGCGATGTCGTCTTCGGCAGGATAGAAATAGGCCGGCAGGGCATCGATCTGGTCAGCGTTGAAGACGATGTAGTGGCGCAGGAAGCGAATGTTGCGCTCGCTCTCGGCGCCCGTGACCGGATTGGCCTCTGTCTTCTTGAAGCTCGAATAATAGACCGACAATGAGCCGGCCTCGCCCCGGCGAACATGCCCGCCGAGCGCTTCTGCCTGACGATAGGTCATCCAGTAGCGCGACCGGTAGCCGTTCGCATCGGCGATGGCCCACAGATAGACGGTGTTGATGCCCGTGTAGGGCGTGCCGCAATGGCGCAGCGGGCGTCCGCCGGCGCCGCCGACGCGCCAGGGTCGGCTCCAAGGCGCGACGCCTTCCTCGAGCTTGCGGATGATAAGACCGGTGATCTCCGCCGCGACGTCGCGGCTCGACCTGGATTTTGCGGACATGGCAGTGGGCTCCAAGTGGCAAGGAAGCACCGCCGACGCGTAAGGCGCCGGCGGCAGGTTGCTGAGGAGGGCGATGGTCGACGCTGAAGCCGGTCCATCGCCGGCGCCCAGCGGCCGGCTGAGTCAGGCGTCAGCGCCTTCGAGCTCTCCGGCGGCTGAACCTTCGGGCACGCCCGGCTCGCCGCCGTCAGCGAAGCTATCGCCGATATCGAACGCATCTTCGGTCACGGGACTGGATGCCGAGCCGGGGTGGGCATCGAGGAAGCGCATCGCGTTGGGCACCCAGGCGAGCGCGGCCGCCTTGACCTCGGGTTCGACGATCGACTCGCCCGCGAACAGCTTCTGGCAGCTTTCCGAGATCTCCGTCTTCTTGAGCGAGGCGTGGCGGGCGGAGAGCGCCGGACCGCCGACGTCATGAAGGAGGCTCATGATGCTGCCCTTGTTCACTCGATCGAAGAAGTTCGCCGAGGTCGGGCGCCACCAGCTCGCCACATCGATGTCGAGGATCGAGGCCATTCGATTGTGCAGCGGGATCTGCTCGTTCGAGAGGCCCGGCTTGGCTTCGAGCGACATCGCGACGATGTAGGCAAGCCAGTTCGCCTTGCTGTCATCGTCGAGCGCTCGGAACGCCTCGAACCGGTCGACCTCGCTGTCGAACTCGGTCCAGCCCGCGTCGAGACCGTCATGGGCTTCAGCGAGATATTCGCGCGCGCGAGACGCCGGCATGTCGCCGGTCGCAGGATCCTGCGGACCCATGGCACGGATCGTCGTGCCGTACTTGGTCGAGCTACTGGCGAGACCGCCCGACGGATTGGTCCGGGCGTCGACCATCACGAACAGAGCATAGTCGAGCGCCAGCGCCGGCTGCGCCAGGAGGCAGGAGGCGAGAATGTCGCGGCGCTGGACCGCGAGCTCATCATAGAGGCGGGCGCTGAGCGGCTTGCCGCCGGGCGCGACCGCCTCGCGCCGGTAGGTCGGTTCGGCCGGAGCGCCGCCGCCGACGCGGAAGCTGCCGGTCGGCTGCTCCGGCTCATCCCCTTCCCCGACATCGCCGCCGATGTCGTCCGGCCGCTCGATCAGGATTTCCTGCTCGCTGTAATACTGCGTGTCGAGACGCATCTCGCCCTGGGGCGTCAGCAGCAGGAAGGCGCCGACATGAGGCCGCAGTTCGTCGGGAAGCACCGGCGCGCGGTTCTCGATCGCTTCCGCCTCGGCGATGAGCCGGTCATCTTCCTGGTCGAGCAGCTTGAACGCCTCTTCGGTGAGCTGCTCGTCCTGCATCGCCACCTCGAGGACGCCGCGACGCGCCTCGATCTCGACGAGGCGCGCTTTCTGTTCGTCGCTGAGGGGAGGTGGTTGGAGAATGGCGCGGTAAAGGCCGTGGGCGGCGTTGTGCGCGTAGTTGCTGGCGATCGGCCGGATCCAGGCAAGTCCGGTTTCCTCACCGATGCGCTTCGCCTCCGCTTCCATGATCTCGCCGGCAAGCCGATGCGCGATCTCAGGGTTGATCCAGCGATCGTTCCCATCGGTGAAAAGGTCGCCGTCGATCTTGCCGCCGGCGTGGCGGTAGCGCGCCTCCCCTACCAGCATGGCGATCGGATCGCTCGCCTTGAGCGTTTCGTTGGCGATCACGCGCCGGATCGTGTCGGCCGTGACGTGGCTATGCTGATAGCTGCTCCAGACGAGGAGCTGCTTGTCCTGGCTTTCGGTCGAGGCGTAGGCCTTTGCGATATCGAGCGTGATCTCGCCCTTGCTCAGCGCTTCGAAGATCGGCTCCGCGAGCGAGGCAAGGCGCAGGCGGCCTTCGACGAAGCGCCGGGTGACGCCGAAGCGCTTGGCGACCGCGTCGATGTCGCCGGTCGTGCCGATGAAATGCTGGAATGCGCGGCATTCTTCCGCCGGCGTCATCTTGAGCTGGTGGAAGTTCGTTGCGGTCGAGGTCTCGGAAAGCTCGGCGTCGTCGCCGGTCAGCACCATGACGGGCACGTCGAAGTCGGCATCGCTGATCGACCCGCGATCGGCAAGGAGGCGGAGCGCGCGCCAGCGACGTCCTCCGTCGAATACCTCATAGGTGCCCCTGGGCTTCTTGGCCGGCGTGACGAGAAGGTTCTGGAGAACGCCCTTGGCTTCGATGCTCGCGGCCATGGGCTCGATCTGGAGCTGCTCGTCGGGCGCGGTGCGCACGTTGATCGGCGACAGGCGCAGCTTGTTCAGTTTGACGGTCTGGATCATCGGGGGAACTCCTGGTGGCGTCCGGCATCTCCCGGACACCACCCCCGCTCCCCCTCCCCTTTCCCGAGACGTCCCGGCGGCCCCGGGCAGAGTCCGGTGCGTCAGCCGCTGCCGGCCAGGATGCGCTCGAGCACCTCCGCGGCGGCGGGCACCGGCAGGAACACCCGCGTGCGGTACTGGATCACCTCGGTGAAGCAGCCGATCGACTTCAGCCACGCGATCTGCTGGGCAGGCGCGCCCACCAGCTCGATGCGCGGCGATCCGTTCACGAGCGCGCGCTTGATCGTCATCGGGAAGGGGCGGCTGAGGTCGACGCTACGGCCGGAGAAGGCCGATTTCGCGATGTCGCTCGCGGGCAGGTCCTCGGCGCGATCGAGGCCGAGCTTGGTGAAGAGCTGAACAACATGCTCGTCAAAGACGAGACGGCCCAGCCAGCTGTTCCCAGCCTTGTCGGCGATGCGGTTGACCACAAGATGGTCGCTGGGCAGCGCCGACCAGATCGGCAGGAGGAGTCCGGTCGCAAGACGGATCGTCTCGGTGTCGACCTTGTTGGCGGCGCGCTCGGCTTCCTCCAGCCATTTCGCGCAGAAGGCCTCGCGATCAATCATCGTCCAGGAACTTTCGAAGAGCTCCTGCTCGCGCAGATATTCGCGGCGCGTCGGCCGCGTCAGCTCGAAGCGCGGGATTGGGGTGCCCTCCTTCTCCTCCATAAGCGAGCGGGCCCGCGTCTGGAGGGCCACCATGCCGGACTTGCCGTTGACCAGAAATGCCGCGGTCGCATCGGCATCGGCGATGTGGAGGATGCGTTCGAGCGGGACCGGCGTGCGTCGATGCGCGATCTCGATGGTGAGAAGATGCGAGGTTGCGCCGCTGACCGGGTCGGTTCTGAGCAGCGTGTCGTCCGTCAGCGTTGCCGTGTCGACGAGGATGGTCTCGACGCCGACGTCGAGCCTGCCGGCGTCGCGCGCAGCCGAGATCCGCGTTTCCACCAGCGCAAGGAACTCGTCGAAGATCCTGTTCTGGAGCGCGATCGGAAGCGCCAGGATGCGATTGAGCCAGCGCTGGATGGGCGGGAGCTCGTCCTTCATGACGCCGTCCTTGTCGCAGAGCTCGAGCCCGGTGCGCCGCTCGAACTCGGCTTGGCTGACGCTGGTCAGCTTGCCGCCTACGAGCAGGTGGAACCAACTCACCAGCGCCGCACAGGCATATTCGCTCTCGAGATTGTCGGCAGGATCGAAGAGGTTTTGACCGCCTGTCTGGCGCTGGCCGCGGGTGAGCGCGCCGAGGCTGTCCAGCCGGCGAGCGATCGTGCTCGTGAAGCGCAGCTCGCCCTTGCAGTCGGTCGTGACCGGCCGGAAAAGCGGCGTGCTCGCCTGGTGGGTGCGATGAGTGCGGCCCAGGCCCTGGATGGCTCGATCGGCGCGCCAGCCCGGCTCGAGGAGCAGGTGAACGCGCTGCTCCTGGTTCACGGCATCGCGGGACGCGTGGTACGACCGGCCGGTGCCGCCGGCGTCCGAGAAGATGAGGACGCGCTTGCGGCCTTGCATGAAGGCAGCCGCCTCGGCCTGGCTGGTCCTGCTGGAGCGGGTCTCCAGCTTCTGCCGACCGTCTCCGGTCGAGATCAGCCGCTTGGTGCGCCCGGTCACCTCTGCCACATTGTCGTGGCCGAAGTGCTCGAGCAGCCCATCGAGCGCCGACATGATGGGCGGCAGCGCGCAGAGATGCTCGATGAGCTGGGTGCGCGCGGCCTCGGCTTCGGGGTTGTAGACGGGATTGCCCGCCTCGTCCTCCATCGGCACGGAGCGCTGCGTTCCCGTGTCGTCGGTGAACACCCGCATCTGCCGGGTCGGGAAGGCGCGTTCGAGATAGTCGATCACATATTCGCGGGGCGAGAGGTCGATCTCGAGGTCGGCCCGCTCGTCGGGGGTCAACGCGCCGAGCCGGCGATCGAGGATGGACTCGGCCGTGGTGACGAGTTGAAGCACGACCGACTGGCCGTTTGCCAAATGGTCCTGAACGGCCGCGATCACGGTCGGCAGCTTCATCGAGAGGAGGACCTGTCCGAAGAAGCGCTGCTTGGTCGATTCGAAGCGTGACCGCGCGGAGGCCTTGGCGCCGCTGTTAAGCGTCGTGCTTTCCAGGCCATCGACGACGCTGGTCAGCTCGAGCGCCCGCTCCATGTTCTGGTGGATGATGGCCCAGGCATCGGCATAGGTGTCGTAGATTGCGATCTGCGCGGGTGTCAGCTCGTGGCGCAGGATCTCGTATTCGACGCCGGCGAAGCTGAGCGCGCGTGCCACGTAGAGGCCGGTCGCCTTGAGGTCGCGCGCGACAAGCTCCATCGCGGCGATGCCGCCTTTGCGTATGCCGCTGATGAACTGCTCGCGGTCCGCGAAGGCGGTCTCCGGACCCCAGAGACCGAGCCGCACCGCATAAGCGAGATTGTTCACGTCGGATGCGCCGGTCGCCGATGCATAAAGCACGCGCGCACCTGGCAGCTGGTTCTGGAGGAGGACGCCGCAGACGCCCTGCTGCGACCCTTCCTTTGCGCCGAGAGCCCCCTCCCCGCCCGCCACGCCGCCCATCTCGTGCGCTTCGTCGAATGCAATGACCCCGTCGAAGTCGCCGCCCGCCCAGTCGACGATCTGTTTCAGCCGGCTGTGGTCGCCGCGCAGCGAGCGCAAGGTGGGATAGGTAACGAGAAGGACGCCCTGGTCGAGCCTGATCGGCTCGTCGATCTTCCAGTTGGAGATGGGCTGGATGTCGCCGCTGAGACCGCCAAGAGCAGTCCAGTCGCGGCGCGCATCTTCGAGCAGCGGCGCGTTCTTGGTGACCCAGATATTCCGCCGACGTCCCTGGAGCCAGCTATCGAGGATGCAGGCCGCGATCTGGCGACCCTTGCCGGCGCCCGTGCCGTCGCCAAGGAAGAACCCTTTGCGGTAGGCTTCGCCGTCCTCGGCCAGGACCAGCCCGACGCCTTCCTTGTCGGGCTTGAAACGTCCCGGGATGGTCTGCGCCCATGCGTGCCCGGCATAGACGACCGTCTCGAGCTGCGATGCGGACAGCAAGCGTTCCGCGACAGTTCGCTCAGGCAGTGCAGGCAGATAGTCGGGGATGGGCGCGGGTATCGACCCCATCGCCACCGATTCCACGAGAGGGGTCGGGTGATCGCCGGCCTTGGCGAAGAGGATGCGGCTCGGTCGATAGGGGAGATAGACGCCCGTCTGCTCGAGGAGGGGCGCCGGCGTGACCAGCTTTTCATATTCGACAGGAAGCACATCGTTGCGGACGGGCGCGTGATAGGCGCGGGGTGCCGGGCGGCTGCTCTTGACGGCCCGAAAGAACGAAATGCCACCTGATCGGTTGGGCCGTGTCACGGTAGGCTCCGCCCGCGCCGCCGATCGTTCGGAGACGCTGAGCGCGCCGAGGAGATCCGCGATGGAGGAGCGCTGAATGGTAGCGGGCGGTGCCTTGCCCGGCGTCTTGTCGATGACGAGCATGCGGACCGCGATCGAGGTCGCATGCTTGAGATAGCAGTTCTCGAGCCTGATGGCGGTCCGGACCGTAACGTCGCGCAGTATGGTTTCATACTGATCGCGCATCCTGGCGCTGGGACCGAACCAGTCCGGCATGATCGCGACCAGTCGCCCGCCTGCCTGCAGCCGCCGTATGGCTGCCTGGAGATGACGGACGGCGGCATAGTCGTCTGCGCCGCGGCCGAATGAGCGCGAGAACGGCGGGTTCATCAGGATCAACGTCGGGCGGTCGCTCGCCGAAAGCACGGAGTTGATGGTGGCGCCGTCGTGGCCGGTCACCGCAGCACTGGGGAAGACGTCGGGCAGCCGAGCACGACGCGAGCGGTCGAGTTCGTTGAGGTGGAGCGCCCGGTGGGCGGCGATCTGTGCCACCAGAAGCCCGTTGCCGGCGCTCGGCTCCAGGATCACATCGTCGGGCTGGATGTTGGCGAGCAGCACGGCAACGGCGGCAATGTCGACGGGAGTCGAGAACTGCTGCCATTCGATCTGCTCTTCGCTGCGCACGGTCTGGGTCGGCAGCCGAGATGAAAGGTCGATCAGCGCCGTGACGTCAGCGAATGAGGAGAGGCTTGGCCCGGCAGCCCGCAGGTGGAGCGCGACCGCATGTTCAAGAACCTCGAAGCTGGCCCGCTGAGTCCAGCGACCTTCAGCGTCGGAGCCGCCGAAGGCTTCGACCATGGCCTCATTAAGCAGCCGACGGGTGATCGTGTCCCCTGCGTGCAAATGTGGAAGGAGGAGGCGCGCGGCGCGGCGATCGGCGCCTTCGGCCGCATGGATCGGGGTCGTCATGTGGGAGTCTCCTGCGTGGCTGCACCCTCGGCAGCTGCACGCCCTCGATCCCCCTCCCCTCTTCCGGCGCGGCGAGCCTAGCCGCGCTTGTCCCGTTCACGGGCATCGAGAACCTTCGCCCAGTCCTTGAAGCCATGCGGTGGAGGTGCCCGACGGATGGCGAGACCCTGCCGGGCATAACGTTCCTCGGCCTTGTCCGCGGCGCGTCGGCCCTCGGGGTCGTTATCTTGCGCAATCATAAGCGTCGTGACGCTGCCCGGGATGACGAGCTGGTCGAGGCGGCGCGCGCCGAGCGAAGCCCAGCACGGGATGCCGTGGAGCCGGGTGAAAGCGGCCGCGGTCTCGAAGCCTTCGGCGATCGCGAGGGTCGCACCCCCTCCCCCGCCCCGCCACGCGCCGCTTTGCGGCGTTCCGATCATGAGCTTGCGGGTGTAATCCGCCGTGGCAGGATCAAGGAAGATCCGCTGGACCGCGACAAGCTGACGGGGATTGCGGACTGCGACCAGCAGCGCCGGTTCGAAGATCGTCCTTGGCCTCGGAAGATAGGGGCAGCGCGGGTGGAAGCGAATGTCCGAGGGGGGTGGAAGCAGATGGCGTCGGCCAAGATATCGTTCGGCGAGCGTGCCGCGCACATCGTCTGCCTGGTCCCAGAGTCGGTCCACGTTTCCAGCGCGGGGTTGGCCGGATTCGGCGGGCCTCGGATAATGGCGATCGGCGCGCACGCGGCGCAGCTCGCGCAACACGTCGTCGCGGGCGCATCCGGCGAAGCAGGTGACCAGAATATCGCTGTCGCCCTGGCGAATCGAAAGGCTGGGGGTGGTGTCGCTGTGCGCCGGACACCGGCACATCGCGACATAGCCATGCCAGGTGCCGCCGAGGGTGCCGACGAGGTCGACCAGCTGCTGTGTTGGACGTCGTGCGGTTAGAGGCATGAATCTTCTCCGGGCTCAGCCGCTCGGCCCCCCTCCCCTCTTCATCCAAAAAATATCTAAACCACCGCTGCGTCAGCAGCGGGAGCGATTCTCCGATTCTAGAGATTCTGATTCAGGCCGGCATTACCGTCTGGTTTCAACAGCTTGGGTGCCCATCCCTGACCGCTTGGGGGAGATAGCCTGACCTGCTGGGGGCTATTACCTGCCGAATCGGGGGCCCATTCCTGACCTGCTGGGGCCTGCCTGTCCTGCTGGGGGACTTGGATTTGCGCCGTTTCTCGACCTGCCTCCGGGCTTGATCGCTCGGCAAGGGTAGATCTGGCGCGACTCGCGGACTCAGGCCAACTTTTCGGGGAAATGCGGACCGTTGCATCCTGACCGTGTGGGGGCAGCCGACGGTCGCTATTCCTGTCCTGACTTGACGTTACGGGTCAGGTCAGGCAGCCAACACGCCCGGAGCCAATGTATGGATGATTCGCCGGTACAGGATGTCGAGCCAAGCGACGACGAGCAAGAGCGTGCTGGCCGTGCGATGCGCGTTGCGCATGCGCTCGCGTCCAAGCAGACCGAGGAATTCGCCAAGCCGGGGAAGCTCGTCGAGGTAAGGTTCGTCAAGGGCCAGTCGCTTAGCCTGACCGCATCCCGCTTATTGGCGCTGATGATCCTGGCCGCGGGCGGTGATGCCTGGCGCGACATGTCGCACCGGATGCGCAAGGCGGACATCCGGCGAGGCCATAAGGGCAACGAACGCATCTCGGATATGCTCGAGGAGCTTCACCGCACCCTGTTTGCCGAAGACGATCGAAGCTGGCGCGGCCGCAAGGCGACGCGCCGGTTCCCGCTGATCCAGATGTCGAAAGAGGAGGTTGAGGACGAGGACGGCGTGGAGAGCGGTTGGATCGAATGGGAATTTACTGCAGACGCACGCAAGCTAATTCAGGAGTCGGAAACATACGCGGTCCTGAATAGACAGGCCGTGCTCGGATTTCGATCGAGCTACGCCCTCAAGCTCTACGAGATCGGCGCGCTGCGGATCTATCGGCGGCAGCCGACCTGGCGCTGCGACATCACGGCGCTTCGCGCCGCGCTCGGCATAGCTCCCGACGTATATAAGGATTTCGCGCAGCTGCGCCGAAAGGTGCTTCAGACCGCGAAGGGCGAGATCGATCAACTCGCGCACTTCCGCGTTGAGTGGAAGGAGACGCGGCAGGGAAGGGCGGTTGCGGAAGTCGAGTTCCGCTTCGAAGCGAAAGACGCGCCTGCGCAGATCGGGACGGTGGACGAGCTGGAGCGACACTCGGCAGGCCGGCGCGCGCGGCGTGAAGGTGCGGTCGAGACGGTCGCAATCGCCGAGACGCCGCGCCCGGTCAGTCCCCAGGCCCGGCTGCCTGTCGTTATGGGGATAGCGAAGGACGAAGCTGACGGTGCCGCTGGCCAAACAAGTGACGCCGCCTCGGCCGAGCGCGCGGTTGCCGTCTCGGACCTGGTGCGTCAGGCCGCGGGGCGGATGAGGTCGGCCGACGCCGAGCGGCCGCGCACCAAGTTCGCAAGCTTCCCTTCCGGCTCATTGCGTTGGTCGGGAGCGGAGGAGTTCCTGGCGATCGGTCGGTCCCATGGCGGAGGCTGGGACGTGGATCTAATTGCCGAGGCTTATCGCGGCCATATGGGCGAGCGCGTTGCCAGGCTGAGCGGCGTCAAGCTGCAGAAGTCCTGGCAGGGCTTTTGCGAAAGTTATGTCGCGCGAAAGGGTCGGCCAAGCTGAAATTGCACCGGTGCAATTTTGTGCGGAGTAGGTCGAGTACGGCCCCCAAGCGGTCAGGGAAGCAGCACTCTCGGCAGGTGCGCGTGTTTGCTTTCGAAATATAGCCTACCGTTGACGGAAAAGTGCAAATGCGGCATGCCATGCTCTCCTAGCGAAAGGACGGCCTATGGCGACCGCAATTGCGCGGGTCAGACCGGATCAGACCCGAATCAGCGCGCTCGCCGAGCGATGCTCGAATATTCTTGAGAAGCTGCGGGATGGCGCGCAGAGCAAGCGCGCCGACGAGCGCCGCGAACCGATCTTCACGATCGGAAAGGCGGCTGACTTGGTCGGGCGCACGCCGGCGGCGATACGCGAGGCTGAGAAGGACGGCCGTCTGCCTGAACCAGGGCGCACCGAGACGAACCGCAGGGTGGGCTATACGCTGGCACAGCTGAACGACATGCGCGGGGTGTTCGGCACGCGCCCTTGGCGCGCAGCGGACGATCGCTGCGCTATCGTTGCCGTCCAGAACTTCAAGGGCGGGGTGGGTAAGTCGACGATCTCGGTGCATTTGGCCCAATTTCTGGCGATCCGGGGCTACCGGGTGCTGCTGATCGACTGCGACAGCCAAGCGTCGGCAACGACCTTGTTCGGTTACGTCCCGGATCTCGACCTTCAGGAGGAGGACACGCTCTATCCGTTCCTGCGGCAGGACGAGCTGGGGAGCCTCGAATATGCCATTCGCGCCACGCATTTCGACGGTCTCGACCTGATCCCGGCCAATCTGCGGCTTTTCCAGTCCGAGTACGAGCTCGCGGCCAGAATGGCGCGGGGGCAGGGGGCGCTGCTGGATCGGCTGCAACAGGGCATCGCTTCGGTTGCGGACCGCTACGACGTGGTTGTCATCGACCCACCGCCGGCGCTTGGCGCGATCTCGCTCTCGGTGCTGCGGGCTGCCAACGCCCTTGTCGTGCCGGTACCGCCCACCGTCATGGATTTCTCCTCGACCGCCGCTTATCTCGCGATGCTCGATGAGACGATGCAGGTTCTCCTCGAGCACGGCATGAACACCGATCTCGCCTTCCTCCGCTTCGTGGCGTCGAAGGTGGACGAGAACAAATCGATGCAGCGCGAGCTGATGGGACTGATGGGGCAGCTCTTCGGCAATGCGCTCGTCCGCACGCCGCTCAAGGATTCGGCGGAGATCGACAACGCCAGCGCGCGGTTGATGACGGTCTATGAACTGGAGGGCCCGACGACGAGCAGGTCTGTGCGTGACCGGTGCCTGACGTATCTCGACGGGGTGAATTCCGAGATCGAGACGGATATCCGATCGATGTGGCCGAGCCACGAAGGCCGTCTGAGGCGGGAGGGACTGGCATGAGCGCGGATGGAAATTGCACCGGTGCAATTTCGGGTGAAGGAGAGGCGCCATGAGCGCGAAAAACCGTAGTTTTGCGGCGGATCTGGCCGGTGCGATCGAGGCCCCGGATGATCCGGCAACGCGACCGTCACGGCTCGGCATGGGCGTGCTCGCCGGACGCAGCACGCGACTTGCCGAACTCGCCACCGGCGCGCTCGTCAACCGCGCCACCGAGCTGGTCGACCCGGCCCGGTGCCGGATGTGGCACGGGCACAACCGCGACTATGCCGCACTCTCAGAGGAGCGGTGCCGCGACCTGATCGACAGTCTCAAGGCGCAGGGCAAGCAGGAGATGCCGGCGCTGGTACGCCGTGTCCGGGACGATCCTGATCACGACTTCGAGGTGATCTCGGGCGCGCGGCGGCACTGGTCGGTGAGTTGGCTACGCAGCCACAACTATCCCGAGTTCCGCTTTCTCGTCGAAATCCGCGAACTCACCGACGAGGAGGCTTTCCGGCTTTCGGATATCGAGAACCGGGCGCGCGAAGACATTTCGGACTTCGAGCGGGCCCGCGACTATCTTCGCGCGCTGGACGCCTATTATGGCGGGAAGCAGCAGGAGATGGCCGAGCGCATCAACGTCACGGCGAGCTGGCTCAGCCGCTATCTCGACATGGCGCGCCTGCCGGCCGAGATCATCGCCGCGTTCGCGTCGCCTCATGACCTCGGCATCAAGCACGTGACGCAGATCAAGCCGCTGCTGAAGCCTGAGGATCGCCGTGCGCGCGTGCTCGCCGAAGGGCACCGGATCGCAGCCGCGCGCGCGAGCGGGGAATCGGTTCCGCAAGCCCCCGCAGACGTGGTGCGGATGCTCGCCGCGGCCGCCGAAGCCCCCAAGAAGACAGGCTCCCCCAAGAGGACAGGAAAGGTGTCGAGCACCGTCATGACGAGTGACGGGACAGAGATCCTCCGCGTCGACGGCCACGGCCGAGCCGGAGTGACCCTGACCTTGCTTCCCAAGGCGGGCGCGAGCCGCGCCGATGCGGAGCAGGCGCTTGGCGAGATTCTGGACCGCTTCTGGCCGGCGAGTTGACCCGGCATGGATCCGCGCTCACTCGCCTTCGGTGGTGCTGAGCCCCAGGCGTGCGAGGCGCTCGTCGATCGCGCGCATCTCGGCATCGAAGTCGGACAGCACCGCATCGAGCGCCGGTCTCGGCGGGGGAGGGGCCAGCGGACGCCCCCGGCGGGCCGGCACGAAGCCGAAGGACTGAGCGAGGTCCGGGGTGAGGTAGGCGCGCCAGCTCTGGCGTCCGCTCACCTCGACAAGCAGGCCGGAGGCTGCGGCGCGCGCCAGCAGCTTGCCGGCTCCGGAGATGGTCAGCCGAAGCCGGATCGCCACGGCGCGGGGGCTCAGCACCGGCTGGATCTGGACGAGCGCGAGGAGCGGCAAGAGCGCGCCAGGCCGGCGCGTGCGCGACAGGGCCTCGGCCGCGCGCAGGCGGTCGCCTTCGATCGCCTCGAGCCGCTGCAGGCCGGTTTCGGCGGCGCGGCGCAGCTGCTTGAGGTAACGCCGCACGATCGCCTCGCGATCGCCGGGCTGCAGCCGCAGTGCCTTGTCGGCGCAGAGCAGATTGGGGAGCGTATGGCGTGTCGCGCCAAGCTCGTTGAGGAGCATCGGCATCGCCAGCCAGGGTGCGCTGGTGCGATTGGCCCGCGCGTGGCGGGCGGTCAGCTCGAGCGCGCGCAGCAGCACCGGCCGGCTGCCCCAGTCGGAAGGGGGGTCGAAGGTGAAGGGCAGGGCCTCGCGCCAGTGGCGACGGGGGGTCACGCGAAGGTTCGCCTGCCATTCTATGAGCTGGGACAGGTCGTCGCCAACGGTCGGCTGCCGCGTCCGGGAGGGCAGGGGAAGGTCGCAGGCTTGGCCGAAAATGTCGATTTCGTCGATTTCCACGCCTTGTCCACGCAGCGCTTCGGCATAGCCGCTCCACGCGGCCCGGCGCGCCCAGGCGGATCGGCAGTTTGTGGCGGAAATCCGCGCATCCAGGCTGGCGACGGCGGCTGCTGTGGTCTCGAGTTCGTGCGCGAGCGGGCCCGTCCAGCTGGGCATCGAAAGATCGGGAATGGGTGCGGCCATCTGGCGGATAGTAGACGCAAGCACAGTGTTCTGTCTAGCGTGCCGGTACTCACAGTGTTGATAATGAACCCTTATCAACACCCCCATTGTTGAAGCTTCTATATGCCGGTAAGGATTAGGAGCCGGCTGTCCGTACGCCGGCGGGCCTCGACACCGGGGCGTAACAGGGAAGACGAGGCGTGTACGAGCATCTGAGTGACCTTGCGCAGCGGCTCGGCCGCCACATGGCCGAGCATAGCCCCAAGGGCCTGCCCACGCATTTTGGCGACGAGCTGCTAGAGGCCTTTCCCCAGGAAAGCCGCAAGACGTTGGGATTGGCGCTGGCCGAGCTCGAGGCCGACGGGCTCGTGACGCTCTCGCACGTGCTGGGGCCGCACCTGCCGCGGGTGCGCACAACGGTAGAGCTGTTCATCGCCAGCGATCCGGCGATCACCGGGCACGACCCGGTCGAGGATTCGGTCGTGCTCGCCCGGTTGCTGCTCGACCAGCCCGAACTGGGCGGGAACGCCAGGAAGCTCGAGGAGGCCGCGGGCTGGGAGCGCCGCCGCTTCAACCCCGCCTTCGCGCTGCTGATCCCATGCGTTCACGACGGCCGCGTGCGCAAGTCGCTGCAGGACGACTACCCGACGATGGGGATCCTGCTCGCCGACGAGGATCTGGTCGAGCTGCGCCGATATGTTCAGCGCACCAGCCAATGATCAGGTTCACCCACAATGGCCGGCCGTTCGACGCCAGCAGGTTTGCCGCCGAAATTGAGGCCAAGGCGATCGCGCTCGGCATGCAGGCGCTCGAGGAGAAGGCGAGGGGCGCCGCCGCGTCGATCGTCGACCCCGAGACCGGCCACAATGCCGACGTCTTCGTCGATCGGCTGTCGGGCAATCGGGTGGCGATCCGCACCACCGGCTCGCCGGCTTTCGCGCGGCTTCTCGAAAAGCGTCTGGGGGTCGACCCGGGAAAGGTTCAAGTCATGAATGCTGCCGACGGCGCCCCGCACCCCAAAGTCTATCTGGCGCATGCGAGCGAGGACAAGGATCGGGTGCGTCCGGTCGCGGAATATCTGATGGCGAACGGCGTCGACGTCTGGTTCGACGAGTGGGAGATCGAGCCCGGCGACAGTCTTCGACAGAAGATGGAGGAGGGCCTCGGCGCCATGACCCATTTCGTCGTGGTGCTGACCGAAACGTCGATCGCCAAGCCGTGGGTCGCAAAGGAGATCGACGTCGGCCTCGTCCAGCAGGTCGGGGGCAAGAGCCGCTTCGTGCCGCTCGTCGTCGACCTCGATCCCGCGAAGCTCTCACCCTTCCTGCAGGCGATGCTGTTCCTCAAGATCGATCCAGCGAGCGAGGCGGACCTCAAGGGGCTGGTGGACCGCCTGCACGGCGTGAGCCGCAAGCCGGCGCTCGGCGACGCCCCCCGCTACGTCCAAACCGCGCCCAGCGGGCTGGAGGGCTGGTCGCCGGCTGCGATCGCGGTGGGCAAGCACGTCATCGAGACCAGCGCGCATGCGCTGGCCGTTGATCCGGCGGTGACCCTCGAGGATCTCACGGCCGCGCTCGACATCGCGACGGATGATCTCAGGATCGCGCTGCTCGATCTGAACGACGGCGGTTACCTGCGCGAGATGAACGTGCCCGGACATTACGCGCCGCAGCCCGCGCTGTTCGTGGACTTCGACGAGGCGTTCATGCCGTTCAGCCCCAGCGGGGATGCGCGGACGGTGGCGAACCGGATGGTGACTGGCGAGGAGCGGGCCGCCGACACCAAGCGGCTTGCCGAGGCGCTCGGATGGGAACCGCGCCGGATGAACAGCGCCATCTGCTATCTCGAGCGGGTCGGGGCGATCAAATCCAGGCATGCGCTGGCCTCGGCGCCCTGGCGGGCCGTGCAGCTTGTGCGCACGGACGAGACGTTGCGCTTCGCGCGCAGTCATGGCTGAACCTGCGCTCCACCGTGCCGAGGCGGCGCCGATCAGCGAGATCGTCTCGCAAGTCGAGGCGCTGGCGCCGGCCCGCCGGCTCGCCGATCCGCAGCTCGTCGCTGCGGCCGCGCGGGCCTGGTCGACGAACACGATCCGCGCCTTCCTGTCGGATCTGAAGATCTGGGACCAATGGTGTCGGCGGCGCGGACTTGCCACAGCCCGGGCCGATGCGGACGCGGTCGCTTCCTATCTGCGCGCCTTGTCGGGGGTCGAGCAGGATCCGCGCAATCCGTTGAAGCAACGGGCGCCGGCGACGATCGAGCGCTATCTGGTGAACATCGGCTGGGCCTACCGCATGGCCGGGCTCGATGATCCGACAGCGGCGCCGCTGGTGCGGCTCGAGCTCAAGGGCTTGCGCAAGCTATTGGGCACGCGCCAGCGCCAGGCGCGCGGCATCCGGTTCAAGGGTGAGGTCAGCGACCTCGACGATCCGGCTACCGGCATCTGCCTTGCGCATCTGCTCAAGGCCTGTCGCCGCGACATGCTCGGCGCGCGCGACCGCGCGCTGCTGCGCGTCGCCTATGACAGCGGCTGCCGGCGCTCCGAGCTGGTGGCGATCGTCTGCGACGCGGTGGAAGGGCCCGATTCCGACGGCTCGGGAACCCTGTTCATTGCGACCAGCAAGACCGACCGCGAGCGCGCAGGCGCCATCGCCTATCTCTCGCCCGCGACGATGCAGGCGATCGAGGAGTGGAAGCGGGCTGGCGCGATCACAGCCGGACCGCTCTTCCGGCGCGTCGAGACCTATTTCGACGGTTCGGTGCGGTCTGTAGGGGAGGGGGCCCTGCACCCGAATACGATCACCTTGATCTACCGTCGGCTGATCCGCGCCGCGTTCGAGAAGAAGCTGCTCGGAGGGATGAGCGAGGCGGAGCTCGAGCGCTGGGTGGCGGCCGTCTCGAGCCACTCGATCCGGGTTGGCGTCGCCCAAGACAATTTCGCCGCGGGCGAAAGCTTGCCGGCAATCATGCAGGCCTATCGCTGGCGGGATCCCAAGACGGTCATGCGCTACGGTGCGCGGCTCGCGGCCAAGAGCGGGGCGTCGGCGCGCCTGGCGCGACGCTTTCAGGAGAGCCGTTGAGCGATGGTCAGGATCAGTGTGACTGAACCGGCCAAGCCGGAACGCCGCCGGCGGATTCTTGACCCGCTCACGGTCGCGCAAGTAGCCGAGGGCGGCCTGCAGGAAGGGCAGGACCTCGACTTCAAGCGTGAGGTGAACATCGACAAGCCGGAGGCCAAGTCCCGGCTGCTCGACGATGTCGTAGCCTTCCTGAACCGGGGCCCGGCACGCATCATCGTGGGTGTCGAGGAAAAGGGCGGCCGCTTCGACGGCTTCCGGCCGCTCGCGGGCGATCCGGACAAGATCGCGCTGCGGCTTCAGACGCTCATCCAGGACGGCATCACGCCGGTACCCCTCGATGTGCAGGTCGTGCCGCTGCACCTCGAGGCAGGGTTCATCCTCGATATCCAGATCCCGCGCCACGCCGGCGCGCCGTTCATGAACCGGTTCTCAGGCGGCTATCTGATCCGGGCGGGCGCGCGCAATCTTCCGATCGATCCGGGGATGCTGCGCAGCCGGTTTGTCGATGAGACCAGCTGGATGAGCCGCCTCGAGGAGCTGACAGCGGCTGAGGATGCGAAAGTCGCCGCGAGCGGCCGCTTGGTGCCTCGCCAGGCGCTCAGGATCGCCATCCTGCCGCAGGAGCATTTCGACTATCAGCGCCGCACGTTCGAGCAGGGCGACCAGATCCGCTATCCCGGGCCGGTGTTCCACGAACATTCCGATCATTGGTTCAAGGCCGCGGAGGACGGCCATGAACTCTATTCGAAGGACCTGAGGTCGCAGGGCATCGAGCGCCTGTTCATCCGCGACGACTGGTTCGTCCATGCCCATGCCGCATTCGCCATCCAGCAGCTGAGCGGGGAGGGGAGGCTGGGCCTGCACGAGTTCAACGAAGCGTCGAAACGCTATCTGACATCGCTGCGGAAGTTTCTTGGCGAGCAGGGGATCGAGGGCCCCTTCGCCATGACCTTGGCGCTCCAGGGACTGGGTGAAAGCGAGCACTTTGGAGCCTGGTTCCCGAATGTTTCAATGGTCCGAACGCTCCGCCCCCGCGTCGTGCAGGACGTCGATGACAGCGAGCTGATTGCCGACTTCCTCCGGCGGGTGAGGCAGGCGACCGTGTTTGGCTGATCGATCGACCTGCTAAGCTAGCCGGCTTCACTCCTCAGGGCGCGCGCTTCCCAGCAAGACAGCCGCCCGGCCTAATCGAGGCCTCGCTTTCCGTGCGCCCAATAAGCCTTGGTGAGGATACGTGACGCCGGCACGCCCTGCGCCCTCAAGTGCTGGCGGAGACGCTGAATGGCGCCAGCCTGGCCTGTCAACACGAAGCTCGCGCCGGTCACGGCCATGGATCCGAGGGCATCCTCCAGCGCGTCGAGGTGCCGCCCATCGTCGCACCTCGCGATCAGGGTTGCGTCATCGAGGCCGAGCCGCGTCAGGATCGCGCGGCCAGCACCGACGTCCCCGATCTCGAAAAGGCAGCGCACAGCGTCGATCCTTTGCGCTGCGACCAGAGCCTCCGCCAATCCGATCGACGTTTCGTCACCGAATAGCGCGAGCGGAGGCGGCGCTCTCCCGGTATCGAGGGAAGGGCGCGGGCCGAAGACGTCGCATTCGTCGCCGGGAACGAGCCCGAGCAGCCATGCGCTCCCCGGACCCTCCCCGTGGGCATAACCGAGCAGCCGAGTGCGGCCCGCGCCTTTGTCCCAGTCGATCGGCGTATAGGTTCTGGCGACGAAGGCCGAGCTCATCGCGATCTGAAGCTTCTGCCCCGGCGCCCATGTGACATTCTGCAGCGGTGTGCCCTCCAGTGTCACCAGTCTGAAGCGAGGCGCCAGTTCCTCGATCGCCGCTATCGTCGCGCGCTTCATGAACAGCCCGATGACCGCCTTGCTGAGGCGGCCCGGCGACTTGGCCGCTGCGCCGACCGATAGTGTCGCTCGGGTCACCCGACGCGCACCGCGAAGGCGTTTCCGCGACCCTCATCGATAGGGAGGCTCTGCGCGATGTAACCGTTCTCCGCGTCGCGGAGATAGTCCAGATAATCCTGGGCGAACGCGTTTTCGGCAAGGACCACGCCGCCTGGGCGCAGGCGCGGCTCAATCAGCTTCAGGACCGGCAGGTAAAGCGACCATGCGCCGTCGATCAGCGCCAGATCGACCTCGCCCCCGACGTCCTGGAGCGTCTCCAGCGCGTCGCCTTCACGGACCTCGACGAGATCGGCGAGTCCCGCCGCCTCGACATGCTCGCGAGCGCGCGCCACCTTGGCCTGCTCCAGTTCGGAGCCGATCAGCCGGCCGCCGCCATTGTCACGCAGTGCGGCTGCCAGATAGATGGTCGAGATGCCCATCGACGTGCCGAACTCCACGATCCGCTTCGCCTGCGTGGCCCGGGCGATGGCGTAGAGGAAGCGGCCATATTCGGGCGTTACGGACAGGAAATGTGCGGCGTGCCCCTTGTAGACCGCGTGGTAGTCCTGGCGCTCGTCCGCGATCATCTGCGCGGCAGTCTGCTCCATTGACGCTCCGGACGCTTCGAGTCTGCCTAGCACTTCCCGGATGAAGGGTGCGTCGGCGGCCTCGGCCTCCCGATGAAGCTTGGCCAGAGTTTCGGCAACACGGCCGCTGGTCAAAAGACTCACGCTTTTCTCCTTCCGCAGTTCACGAGGTTCCCGGGTCGACCGGTGCTTCGTCTCGCGATAGGGGAGGCGGGTGCTGGCGTCATTCCGATGGATCGACAGTTTGTTATTCTTTCTCGCCAGTCAGGAGATGGCTTGCCGTGCCGCTGTTGAACGACCTCTCCAGCGAAGCAGACTGGGTCGAGCCCGATGACGTGCCCCGCCCTCTCGTCACCTACGGGTTTGCCTCCGAGACGATTGGTGAATTCGAGCTGGAGCCGCACCATCATGCCAAGAGCCAGCTCCTGCTTGTCTTGCGCGGCGCCTTGACGTGCGAGATCGAGGGGGGGCTCTGGATCATTCCACCACGAAGCGCGATCTGGATACCAGGCGGCACTCGGCACGCCATCAAGGCGACAGGGTCGCTGGAAGGCTATGGCGCCTTCATAGCGCGCGACATCGACATCGAGCTCTCGGCCACCTGCAGCGCGGTCGCGGTAACGCCGCTGCTGCGCGAATTGCTGATCCGAGCTGCCCACCTGCCGTTTCTCTACAAAGAAGGCGGTGCCGTATCTCGGATGGTGGCGGTGCTCCTCGACGAACTGGCGGCCGCCAGGCCGGAGGATCTGCACCTGCCGATGCCGGCAGACCCGCGCCTGCGCCGACTTGTCAACGAGATGATGGCGGCTCCGGCCGAACGTGGAACGCTTCAGAGCTGGGCGGCAAGCGCCGGCATGAGTCCTCGGACGTTCGAGCGCGTCATACGGCGTCAGACCGGCATGAGCTTTGGGCACTGGCGGAGGCAGTTCGGCGTAATCCTCGCCGTAAGATGGCTCGCCGGCGGAGCGTCGATTCAGCAGGTCGCCGCCGATCTCGGCTATGAAAGCGTCCCAAGTTTCGTGACCATGTTTCGCAAGGCACTCGGCACCTCGCCAGGGCGGTACATGGCGCAGCGGCATTCGGCCCAGCCCTGATCCGCGACTGCTCAAAGGTCGTCAGGGAGGACTCAACAGACAAATGACGGGCCCCCGGTCATTGATGCGACGGTAGGCCGAACCAGCGCATGATCGTTGCAGCGAGTTCGCTCTCATCGGCACCGGCGTCGATGGCCCAGGCGACGAATCCGTCGGGGCGGAGGAGAAGGGCGCTAAGGCCCAACTGGTTCGTTGTCCCGGTTTCGAGATAGTCGAGCCGGTGGTGCCACTGGCGGGCGAGCGCCCTTCGCTTTGGCATCGGGTCGAAGGCGACGAGCAGACCGCGGCCTGCGCGCAGATGCTGATTCAGCCGCGTCCCGTCGCTCAGGTGGACGTCTGGTGCGCTCCGCCCGATGAGCGGGTGGGAACTGCTCAAATCGTAACGTAGACCTATGCCCAAGGCCCGCTCAGCGAAATAGGTTGCGCCGTCGCGCGTCTCGATGAGGTCGTGCACGATCGCCCGAAGCGCCCGCGAGCTGGGTTGCGGACGCATCAGGGCAACCTGCGCGCGAGACCAGTCCAGGATTTGTGCCCCGACGGGGTGCCGCTCCTGCTGGTAGCTTTCGAGAAGATCGCTCGGTGCGTCGCCGCGGATTACGCCGGCGAGCTTCCAGCCCAAGTTCATTGCGTCGGCTAGTCCGAGGTTGAGCCCTTGGCCGCCAAGCGGAGAGTGGATGTGAGCCGCGTCGCCAGCGAGAAGCACGCGGCCTTTGCGGTACTCGGTCGCCTGATAGGAGCGATCGGTCCAGGTGGCGGCCAGGTCGAGGCTTTCTACCCTGACGTCCGCGCCTGACACCTTTCGGAGCACAGCCTCTACATGCTCGCGGGTTATCGGGCTGGAGCGGTGAAAGGCGCCGCCGTCGAAGTCGGCCATCGCAATCACATCGGGAGCTTCGAAGGTGTAAACGCCACCTCCGCTCTGGTGACGTCCGGGAGCGAGTGCATCCGGGTTCGCGAGCGCGGCTACGACGGAGTAGCCGGTGAACTCAGGATCGGTGCCCGTGAAGCCGATCCCGGCAGATTTGCGGACCGCGCTATGCGCGCCGTCGCAGCCGACGAGCCACCGGCCCGAGAATATGTTGTCGCCTGCGCTGACAAGGACCTCGTCGCCGCGTTCTTCCACACCCTTGACGGCGCAGCCGCGGCGGATGGTCGCGCCGAGGACTTCGGCACGGCGGGTTAGCACCGCTTCTATGCTGGCCATGTCCGCCGCGGCCCCTTCCACGGGGCCGAGGCGGTAGCGCCACGTCGCTTTGTCGATCTTGTCGTGGAAAAACTGGATGCCGGCGAAATGTCCGGCTGGTCGGCGCTGCTGCCGCATCCAATGTGCGCCCGGCGCGTCAGGGCTGGGAGCGTGGGCTGCGAGGCTGTCGAGAAGGTCGCGTCTGTCGAGGGCATCTGCGGTTGCGACGGTCAGTCCGCGCAGGCCAAATGGAAGCGTCTTGAAAGAGGACCGGGGGTCTGGCGCCTTCTCGAGCAACAGAACCGAGCAACCGCCTAGTAGTAGCTCACAGGCGAGAAACAGGCCAACAGGTCCGGCGCCGGCAATGATGGCGTCGTACGTCGGTATAGATGAATTCACAGTCGAGCTCCTTGTCGATGTTCGACCGGAGCGTTCCTCGTCACGCAAGGCCCACACGGACGAACATTCGGACGCCGTCCGGCGTCCGGTGTTCGTCGTGGGGATCTCGGGCACGAAGCCGAAGACCAGAGCTTTCGTCACCGAAAGGACTTGGGCTGACCAGACCAAGTCTGCCTTTTCCGACGGATGAGTCCATAGCTCGGTCAAGGCGGCGCTGCAATCTGCAGAAGCCGGAACAGCGCGCGCAACCGACTATTCAAATCATACAGGCCTCACCTATCTCTGCGGGCGATGGTCGCCGGCGCGGAAGTGCCTGATCAGGGCTCCCGTGTCGGCCTCCGCTGTTGAACTGGGAGAGATCATATGACCGCTATGTCTTTTGCCTCCCCCTTGTCCACGGGGAGTGCTTATGCCCGGGGTTCCGCGCTGCTCAGGCGGAACTGGGGCTGGTTCGTGTTTCGGGGCGCCCTGGCCCTTCTGCTGGGCGTGGTCACCATCCTGTTTCCGCTGAATGCTCTGTTCGCTTTCACGCTCGTGTTCGCTGCATACGCCGGCGCAGACGGCATCCTGTCGCTGATCGCCGGCGTGCGGGGGGCGACCAAGAAGGAGGATCGTTGGTGGGCGATGGTCCTGCGCGGCGTCATCGGCATCGCGGCCGCGGTGGCCGTTGCGCTCATGCCTGAGGTCGCCACCTTGAGCTATGCGCTCGTCACGCTCGGCGTACTGATCGCCTGGGCGTTCCTCACCGGTGCCCTTGAGATCGCGGCCGCTATCCGGCTTCGCAAGGAGATCAAGGGCGAATGGCTGCTTGGAATCTCGGGCGCGCTGTCGATCCTTCTGGGCGTGTGGGTGTGGACCATGCTGTGGCTCTACCCGATCGCCAGCATCCTCTCGGTGGCGTGGGTGATCGCGGCCTGGGCGTTCTTTGCCGGCTTCACGCTGATCAGCCTCGGCATCCGCCTGAAGCGACTTCAGGCTGCTGAGAATGGTCTTGAAAGCCGTTCTGACGAAACCAAATAATCTTCTGCCGGGTGCCGAGAGGACCCGGCATGGAGAGTGCGTCCGCTCTCTCGGACGCTCTCATACACTCGTTGCTCAAAGGAGGACTTGTTTATGAGGACCAACTATGACTTCACGCCGTTCCGGCGTTCGACTGTTGGCTTCGACCGGCTGTTCGACCTGCTCGAGAACGGTCTGACTTCGCAGGTTGCCGACAACTATCCGCCGTTCGACCTCGTGAGCGAAGACGAGGACCGCTACCGCATCAACATGGCGGTGGCCGGTTTCCGCCCCGACGAGATCGAAGTGACCGCTCAGCAGAATCTGCTCGTGGTCTCTGGCCGCAAGCAGGAAAGCGAGGAAAGCCGCTACATTCACCGCGGCATCGCCGCGCGTGACTTCGAGCGACGCTTCGGCCTGGCGGATTATGTCCAGGTGAAGAATGCGGAGCTCAGGGACGGCATGCTCTCGATCGAGCTGGTGCGTGAGATCCCCGAGGCGATGAAGCCACGGAAGATCAGCATCGGCGCGGCTGGTGAAAATGCCCGCCGGATCGAGGACTCGTCCGCGAACAATAACGACAAGGCCGACGACGGCACCACGCAGCGCGAAGCTGCCTGATGCCGAACCGGGCTCGCCGCGCCGTTCGGGGCGGCGAGCCCTCTTCGCCAGCAACCAAGGAGACGAATCATGTCGATGCGTGATTTGATTCCGTGGCGCCGGCAGGAGAACCCGGCGCCCGCGCTTTTCCGTGACGAGGAGCGCAGCCCCTATGTCCAGCTGCGCCGCGAGATGGACCGCCTGTTCGAGGACTTCTTCCGGGCACCGCTCGTGGGCGGCATCGCCCTCTCCAGCAATGTGCAGAGCTGGCCATATCTGGAGGTGAAGGAAACCGATGATCAGGTGATCGTCACCGCTGAGCTTCCCGGTCTGACCGAGAAGGACGTCGACGTAACGGTGGACGATGGCGTGCTGACGCTCCGGGGCGAGAAGAAGGCCGAGCATCAGGACAAGGACCGCGGCTGGTCGGAACGCTACTACGGCCGTTTCGAACGCTCGGTCGTGCTGCCCGATGGCGCCGATGAGGAGAAGTGCCAGGGCGTGCTCCGCGATGGCGTGCTGACCGTTCGGATGCCCAAGTCGCAGCGCGCGACGCGCGGTCGCCGCATCCCGCTCGGGGACGGCGCGACGCAGCACTGATCGATACCGCGCACCGGCGCCGCCGGTGCGCGGCCCTCGAAACACATGCTCCCTGCGCCTGCTGGTGGGGACGAAGCGAAGGGAACAGTCATGGTTCGATCCCATCGGCAATCCAGGGGCATTTGGGCAGCATCGGCTTTGGTGCTCACGTTCGCTGGCGCAACCCTTGGCGGCGCGGCCGTCGAGATGCTGACGAGCACAGCCCCGGCTGAAGCGACCGCGCAACGGGCGATATCGAGCGACGCCGTTCCCCTCAACCGGTTGACGCTGGCGCCACTGGTGGAGCGGGTTGCGCCGGCGGTGGTCAACATCGCCGTGCTGCAAAGTTCGCCTTACGCGCAGAACCCTCTGCTCCGCGATCCCTATTACCGCCTATTTCTTGGCGTTCCTGACGAAGCCCTCGCGCCGCGCATATCGGCCGGGTCGGGGTTCGTGGTCGACGCCGAACGCGGGCTGGTGGTGACCAACCAGCATGTCGTCTCGCACGCGCGCGCAATTGCTGTCGGCATCGGCGATCGACAGGTCGAGGCGGAACTGCTCGGGAGCGATCCACTGACCGACATCGCCGTCTTGAGGATCCCCGCAAGAGGGCTGAAGGCCCTGCCGCTCGGCGAGTCAGCCAAGGCCCATGTCGGCGACTATGTCGTGGCGATCGGCAACCCCTTTGAGGTGGGCCAGACCGTCACCGCCGGCATCATCAGCGCGGTACGGGCGCCGTCCGCGGGGGGGCCGCCCTATGTTCAGACCGATGCCCCCATCAATCCAGGAAACTCGGGTGGGCCGCTGATCAACATGCGCGGCGAGGTCATCGGCATCAACAGCGCAATCATCGGTCCCAGCGGCGGCAATGTCGGTATCGGACTTGCCGTGCCGTCGGATATCGCGCGACGAGTGGTCGAGCGGATTGCGGGCTCGCGATTGGCTCCTGCAGAAAGCTGACCCATATCATCAGTCGCGGAATCGTGCCGCAGCAATGGGGGTCGTCGGGCAGGAGCCGATCGCAACTCGCTCGATGAGCCCCGGCTGAATTAGAAGGTAGACGTGCGGCCGCGCGTCGGGCGACAATTCACGTGGGGATAGGCCGGCACTTCAGCAGCCCGTTTGGAATGAGTGGATGGTTCAATTTAACGACTGGTGCGATGCGGCCGATACTCCTTTGGGCAATCACCATGTCCGCGTGATGACCGGACGCACAGCGGATGCCGCCATGGGCATCGAGCTGACGGCGATGGCGGTTCCCGCCCACTATGCGGCGGAGGAGCGTCTGGCAGCTGCGCTCGCGCGGCTGGGCAAGCCGGCGGCAGCCAAGATGGTTACCGATCTTCTTCCGCAAACACCGCAGATACGCTCCGGTGATCTGGGGGAGATCTACGCGACCGAATGGATTGATGCACACAGCGGCTACCGGGCTCCCATCAAGCGATTGCGGTGGAAGGACCACCGCGACATGGCGATGCGCGGCGACGATGTGATCGGCATGATCCTCGATCCTGCGACGCAGCGCCTACGGTTCCTCAAGACCGAGGCGAAGAGCCGCATCGATCTGCGGGCGCAGACGCTTCAGGAGGCGCGCGCCGGGCTCGACAAGGATGGCGGCCTTCCGTCGTCGCACGCCCTGTCGTTCATCTCGGCGCGGCTGATGGACCTCGGGACGGACGCGCCACTCGTCGACGCCATCGACGAGGCTCTCTATCGCCACGGCATCCCGCCCGATCATGTCCGGCATCTTCTCTTCACCTTCTCTGGCAACGCGCCGGAGGCACTGCTGACGCAGGCGCTGCAGGCCTATCCCGGCCCGATCGGACAGTGGGGCGTAGGGCTGCACGTGGACGGGCACGCCGCCTTTGTCGGCGCGGTCTACGCTCAGGTGATCGCCAATGCCAACCAGCCCTGAGGCGATCTCCGCCGCCATCACCGATGCAGCCGCCACCGGATTTCGCGGTCGTCTGATCGCGCGCGGCCAGGCACGGGCGATGATATGGCGGGAGGGCGTGCTCCCGGCGGGCGCACCGGCCTTTTCTGCGCAACTGAGCTTCGACCTGCACAGCTACGGTTACGGGCTGCTCGGGCTTGGGCTGCGTCTTCTTGAGCTCGGTGGCGACCCAGCCCAGGCGCGTGTCGCCTTCGAGCAGGCCGCGACCGCCCTTGAGGCGGTCATGGCCAAGGGCAATCGCGCCGAAGCCGACCGGGACTTTCACTTCGTGATGGCGGCTGCGAGCTACCATCTCGCGCATCTCTCCGCCCGTGCCTACTCCCTCCTTGCGGTCGTGGCGGAGGAGGAGAACTTCTCGCTCATCGAGCAGGCGCTGGCGCTTCTCATGCGGCGGGATATCAACGAGCTGCGTGCCCGGGTCTATGCCTTTCGCCTCGATGGTCGGGGATCGGATGAGGCCATCACCGCGCTCTTCCAGCAGCGTCTTGCCGATCCGCTTGCCGGCGACGCGGCCGAGCGGGATGGCCACGATTTCCTGTTCGAGGGCCTCGACCTCGCTCTAACCGATGCCTTCTTCGGTGCCGTGTCGATGTTCCTGCTCGCGCTTGACCGCGGCGAACGCGCTCTGATCGACCGTGCGATCGCCCAACTGCGCGAGAGTCTCGCCATTTGCGCTGAGCTGAACCTCTTGCCGCAATGGTGGGCGCACCGCGTCGCGATCCATCTGCTCTCCGACCTATGGTCGAACACGTTTCATGAGAGGGTGCCTCTCATTCCGGCTGGTGGGGAGGCGCCGCCGTGGCGGGGCTTGCGCGATCTCTTCATCGGACTGCTCGCCCGCCGTCCGAGGGCGGAAGTCGACTTGTGGCCGTCACAGATCGAGGCCGCCGCGCGCGCGGTCGATCAGGCTGACAATCTCGTGGTCTCGCTACCGACGAGCGCCGGGAAGACGAGGGTCGCCGAACTCTCGATCCTTCGCTGCCTGGCTGCCGGGCGCCGCGTGATGTTCGTCACGCCACTTCGTGCTTTGTCCGCGCAGACGGAAACGACGCTTCAGCGAACGTTCGGCCCGCTCGGCAAGACCATATCCGCCCTGTACGGTAGCATCGGCGTCTCTGCGTTCGACGAAGATGCGATCCGCGAGCGGGACATTGTCGTCGCAACTCCGGAGAAACTCGACTTCGCCTTAAGGAACGATCCGTCATTGCTCGACGATGTCGGTCTGCTCGTCTTCGACGAAGGCCACATGATCGGTCCGGGCGAGCGCGAAGTTCGCTACGAGGTCCAGATCCAGCGCCTTCTCCGCCGACCAGACGCGGAGCAGCGCCGGATCGTCTGCCTGTCGGCAATCCTGCCCGATGGCCCGCAGCTCGAGGATTTCTCGGCATGGTTGCGGCGTGATCAGCCAGGCGATCCCATCAAGGACGACTGGCGGCCGACACGCCTGCGGTTTGGCGAGGTGGTCTGGTCATCCCCCCGGGCACGCCTCAACCTGAGGGTCGGCGAAGAGCAGCCCTTCGTGCCCGGGTTCCTCACCGGCGTAGCACCGCCGCTCTTCCTACCGCCGAAGAAGCTGCGGACCCGGCTGTTTCCCGACAATCAGCAGGAGCTCAGCCTTGCCACCGCCTGGCGTCTGGTCGACGATGGACAGACCGTCCTGATCTATTGCCCGGAGCGGCGCAGCGTCGAGCCGTTCGCCAAGGTCATCGTCGACCTGCATACGCGAGGCGCGCTTGCGTCACTGCTCACGGTCGATCCGGTGCGGCTGCAGACCGCGATCGCGCTCGGTGAAGAATGGCTGGGCGCGGACAGCGATATCCTCAAATGCCTCCGCCTGGGCGTGGCCCTCCACCACGGTGCGCTTCCGACCGCCTATCGAAAAGAGGTTGAGAGGCTTCTGCGAGACGGCGTTCTGAAGGTGACGATCTCATCACCCACTCTCGCGCAGGGGCTCAACCTCTCGGCGACGGCGGTCGTCATGCATTCGCTCTATCGGCATGGCGAGAAGATCAAGGTCTCCGAGTTCAAGAACGTGATCGGACGCGCCGGCCGGGCCTATGTCGACGTCGAAGGCCTGGTGCTCTTCCCGATCTTCAGCGACACCCAGAACAAGAAGCATGACGAGTGGGTGGGCCTGATCGGGGATCTCGGCGCCCGCGAGATGGAAAGCGGCCTCGTTCAGCTCATCTTTGCGCTCCTGAAGAGGATGCATGCGCGGATCGGCGGCAATCTCGAGCAGCTCGTCGACTATGTGGTCAACAACGCCGCGGCCTGGACCTTCCCCGAAGTGGCGGGCGAGATCCCCGAAAAGCGCGAACGAGCGCTCAAGCAATGGGAGCGCTCCATGGCGACGCTCGATACGGCGATCCTCAGCCTGATCGGCGAAGACGATGTTCCCGATGACCAGATCGAAGCCGCGCTCGACACGGTTCTTCAGTCCTCTCTCTGGAACCGGCGCCTGGAGCGCCTCGATGCCGGGTCGCGCGCCGCTTACCGTGCGACGCTCCTCACCCGGAGCCGCTACATTTGGGCCAATTCGACTGCCGTCTCGCGCCGCGGCTATTTTCTTGCGGGGCTGGGTCTCGAGGCGGGTCACGCGCTCGACGCGGTGGCGCCGGTGGCCAACGACCTTCTGGTGCAGGCGAACGCTGCGCTGCTGGTTGGAGATCACGAGGCTGCGATTACGGCGATCACCGGCATCGCCGAGCGGGTCTTCTCCTTCTATCCGTTCGAGCCGGACCCATTTCCGGACAACTGGCGCGACATCCTTCGTTGCTGGCTGCTCGGGCAGCCACTCGCCTCCACCGTCGCGGGGCAGGAAGGCGATGCGCTGCAGTTCATCGAGGGCGGCCTCGTCTATCGCCTGCCGTGGGCGATGGAGGCGCTTCGTGTGCGTGCGGCCGCCAACGGTGATGTCGTTGGCGTCTTCGGCCTGGCCCTCGCCGATCATGAGCTGGGTCTAGCGGTCCCTGCCGTTGAGACCGGCACCATGAACCGATCGACTTCGATTCTCATCCAGGCGGGCTTCAACTCGCGTTTGGCAGCCATCAAGGCCGTCGTGGACACCGGCGCGACTTTCACGTCGGGTGCGGAATTGCGGACATGGCTGCGCTTGCCTGTCCTCGCGGCCTGGTCGGCTCAGCCGGACTGGCCTTCTCCCGAGACGCGAGCAATGTGGCTCGAGTTCGTCCAGGAAGCCGCGCCTGCGGCGAACCGGACCTGGGCACGACGGGACTATGTGGGGAATGTCGAGTGGTTCGCGGCGCCGGCTCCGCCCGGCTCTCCCGTGAGCTTGCACAACTGGAACGGCCAGCCGTTGGTGCTCTCTGCCGATGGGCGCGGCATCGGCCGCCTCCAGCATCCGCTCAACCATAATCGGCGTGGCCTTCTCCGCGCGACAGTCGCGCCGAACCCTGCGGAGCTCGACCTGAGCTATCTCGGACCCGATGACCTTTGGGCTGTGGCATAGCCGTGCCCATCTACCGAGCCACTGTATCGCATCGGGAAGATCATGATGACAATCTGCAAGACCGCCGAGACGCTTCGCGCCTTCTCTGATACCGAGGGGGGCCGCCAAATGGTGTCTGGGCGGTTCTAGGTTGATTCGACATTCAGCACCAGAAGCTGAGCGAGGCGAGGTAGAGCGTTGCGAGGTAGTTTTCGGGCAGGCGGTCATATCGTGTTGCGATGCGCCTGATCTGCTTGAGGTGGCCGATGGTTCGCTCGATCCTATTGCGTTCCTTGTAGATTTTGGGGTCGAAGGCGCGGCTCCGCTTCATGCAGGAGCGCTGCGGGATGATCGGGACGGCGCCGATCGCCTCGATCTGGTCGAGGATGGCGTGGGCGTCATAGGCCTTGTCGGCGATGACGTGGCTGGGCTGCAGGTCGGCGGTGAGGGGGAGGGGAGAAGCGGCGTCGTTCGCCTGGCCGCCGGTGAGGCGGAAGCGCAACGGCCGGCACAGAGCGGCGACGCCGAGATGCGCCGTGCTGGTCAGTCCGCCACGGGAACGCCGTCGAGCCGGGTCTTCGACCCCCCTTTTTGGCAGGTGGCGGCTTGGGCGTGGGCGCGCCCCATAGCGCTGTCGATCATCAGATA
>NNBV01000461.1_pt1 | contig 67397 bp, 58 predicted proteins | sample 1173771 | NCBI WGS metagenome assembly NNBV01 (sample SAMN07173938, study PRJNA388173) | plant metagenome | isolation source: symbiotic tissue sample KVS11 | place: Norway: Troms, Kvaloya island | reverse complement strand
AGCGGGAGGGGGAGTAGCTTGGAGGGCCCACGTGCGGGGCCTCTTGCCCGGTTTTGCAGCGGCTGTAGCTTTGGCGGTGATCTGTTGGTACAGGCCCGAAAGTGCGCGACCGATACCAGTCTGGTAGCCAGGCATGGCCAGTCCTGAGGTAGATGGCGCTGCGCCCCGAAAAACTGGTTCCCGGAATGAAAAAGTCCCGTCACATCAAATGCGCGGGACTTTCAAAAACTGCCAAAGATCAATTCTGGCGGAGAGTGTGAGATTCGAACTCTTATCTGAACCAGACACCCTCCGCGCGAGACCGTTGTCGAGGAGGCTTGGTCAATTTCTCCGCTGCACAGTGTGCATCTAAAGACGAAAAATGGCCTGCCGTAGGTTTCTGGTCAACAAAGGGCAAGTCCAAGAACTCCGGCTTGCTCTCTAAGCCGGACTGTCCAACAGACTGTGATGTTTTGAAAAGCGCAAACTCGACAGAGAGGCAACCGCAGGCAGCATCAGGCCGAGATCAACAGCTCAGCTGCGGACAGCTCTGTTGAGGTGTAGCACCGGTTCCGAGGTCGGCCACACGTTTGGGAGGCCGCTCACCAACTGTTAGGACGGAGGGTCATGGCGCCGGATGAGCCCGCGTGCAACACCCCGAAAATACCTGGCCAACGGAACACCTCGTCCAGCAACCTCTTCGCTCAGCCAATCGCCCCGTCAGCGTCACACGGCATGAAGTGACATAGAGCGGTGAAAAACGGGGAGTGCGAGATTCGAACTCGCGGACAGTTTCCCGTCGCCGGTTTTCAAGACCGGTGCCTTAAACCGCTCGGCCAACTCCCCAGACTACAGTGTAATCTGCCTTGTCAACCGCGGGCGCGTGAGATGTGGCCCGCTTCGCGTGCACGGATAAACGCTGAAATGATCAACCTGACTGTGACGGGGGCCCGTTTAAAAGTTGGACTTGCGGCAACGCTTTGTTCAACACCAGCCATGCGCAGAACTTCCCGATCCGATCAGGCCCAGCAACAAACCGGTCAGACGGCTTCGCTGATCGGTCGATCAGTTCGCGCTTGTTGATGTCGAGTTCTAAGAAATCCGCAAATCTGACCAACAGCGCGGCCATCACCATGGCCAAATCAGCGAAATCAACCTCACTGCCTGTGAACGCGCCGAGCTTCTCTAGGCGCTTGATCTGTGCTGATTTTTCTCGAAGATCCTCGCGCGACTGCGATGCATCGAGTTTGGCCACGGCCAGCTTTGCTTGCAGGATCGCCGGATCTTCGGTTGTGTCCGGTGCACTCAAAACTGCGCCTGGCCGAACGCCGAGATGAGCAAGAAGCAGCGAACGGTACTTAACGTTTCGCAGCAGCGTTGTTCGAACTGCCGGCACCCGGTCTGAAAGGTAGGCTGCAAGCAAGCCGATTGTCTTGAACTCAACTTTTCGCTTGCGGCATAGTTGAAGCTCGTTGATCAGCAAGGGAAGAACGTTTGCGGATCGTTCCGTGTTGTACCTGGCCAAATTGGCAGCGCCTCGTTTATTCGCCATTTGCATCGACAGTCAACAACCGCACGGCGTCTGCCGAACTGGGTGAATGCAGAGCGCGAACTGTTTGCTCGATCGACAACCCAGTCGCCTTCATCATCACGCCCAGCATTTTCGCGACGTCTCGAACGGCGCATCCATCGTCATTCTCCCAGTTGATCGGATCATGCGCGCGGCCTGCGAGCAAGCGACGCTTGATCAGCGAAGCTGCCATCTGGACTTGGGGCGTTTCCATGTTGGGGTAGGCGTTGCTGTCCGCGATTCGTTGGAGCAACAGTTCAGCGGTGCTTGATGAACGCGAGACACGGCTTAGGTGCTGTTTCACAAATTCTGGACGTTCTACAAGCAGATGCGGGATGTCATCATCTGTAGCCGGAACCGGCATGTCCAATAGGATTTCCTCGGTCAACTGCCAGCCAAGAAATTCGTTGGCGTCAAGTTCCATCTCTTCCCAAAGGTCGTCAAGTACTGTCGTGGGCTCGCCTTGTTTTTCGAGCGCTTTGTAGCGGCCATGTAAATAACGAATTCTTTCAAGAAGCTGATTGCGCTTTGCTGAGATAGCAGGCAAATGATCCACGCAGCGCATCGCCAATGGACAGCAGCCACAGCGCTTTGGAGCGCCAATGCGTTCAAGAATGTCTTGGGGACATTCCTCGCCAACCGGGCAAACATGCGTTTCCCGAAATCGAATCCGTGACATCGGTCCCTCTCGAAGCAACTGCAGTCCGTCTGTCCCTCCAGCGCCGTCTTCGGTGGACCAAAGACTCACGCCCGGCACGAAGTTAAAGGTCTTGATCGTCGCGTTCCGGTCTTTGCCAAAGCTGCGAACTAATGCGCTCTCTGGCTTATCTGCCCGAATGTGAACACCGGAACCAGGGTCGAACTGCATGAATTCCCGGTTCTGTTGTCGGTCGCTTGCCTCAAGCCTTTGAGCAATGTCCTCTGCCGATGGCTTGTCATAGTGGGAAGTGACGATAATGCTCGCGTGCCCTAAAAGTTCCGCCGTGTCGGACAAGTCCAGAATACCCTTCCGATTTGTTGCGAATGTCGCTCTGCAAGCATGCGGTGTGTGTACAGCCAACAGGCTGAGAGGACAGAATAGAGCACCGGATTTGTCTTCGTGGACGACAGGTAGATTTTCGGACGTCTTTACGGGCTGAAGTTTGTACATGCGGACATGCTGCTCACCCGTCGCGGTGCGGTAAAACTCCTCAAAGCCCACCATCAAATGCTGCCAAATACTGCTGTACAGGGTGTCGGAGACTGGCTTTCCAGACTTGGGCGAGAGAAAAAGTGGTTCGATGGGATCGAACGGAGCGATTGTGCTGCCTTCATAAGCCACAGGAGCAAAGGCGTCTGCATCAGCAAAAAGATCCTGAAATTCTTCTTGCCGTCTCAGCAAATCACGCACGCGGTGGACGACTTGCGTTACCCATGGCTGTTTTTTAGTTTTATCGGTATTGACGTAGAGTGGAAATGTATAGCTGTCCCACGAGGCGTCAGATGCCTCCCTGCGCCACGTACGCCGGTCAAGCCATTGCACGGATTGCACACGCAACCCCGTTTCTATTGAAACAATTAGCATTCGCAGCACCGTACAGTGGGGTATCCATGCGCCCGCCTCGCCTCCCTCATGTATGGTTCGCAGCTCGCGCCAAGTCCATTGATAAAGGTTTGGAATCTTTGACAACGGAAGATCCGAGGATCGATACTTTACGTGTATTTGAATACCAAGCGATTCAGGAGTCAGCCAGCGCGCGGCTCGAAATTCAGTTTTATTTCCAAACAATTTGCCCGACTTCGCTGCTTCTTCAAGCTTGATACCCGCTTCTTCAAGTGCGTATGCATAGAAGAGTAAGTAGCCATAGATGTTTTTCGGGATAACCACCTTGGTCGTCTTACTCCTCCTTGAAATCGTCGGAGAATCGAAATCGGGATCAAGAGGACTTTGAAAATCAACGCCGGCAATTTCCTCATCGTCAGCAAAATGTGTTGTTAAGAACCGGAAAAGCAGGTCGATCTGACGAACAGCAATTGCAATGCTCTCTTTCGATTTTCTGCGCCACGCAATTACCGTGAGAAGGGTTTCGGGGAACTCCTCCACAGATTCGGTGGTGTGACGAGATACGAACGAGAACCGGCGCAGTTCGCGCGGTGACCGAGGAATTTCCACCTTTGGAGATTTTGCAAGTTCCCTCCACCAGGGCAAGTAGAAGAACAGATAGTCGGCGAGGATGTTGAGCGCTGAACTGGCTTCGCCCTTGCTGCGGTATTCCTTAACATGTGCCCGCTGATGCATGTACGCCCGCATCGCTTCGATCCATCGAGGCGCGAAAGATTGAACTGAGACATGTTCCCGCCCAGCGTACACGGGTAAGTCGTGCCGTTGCCACTCAGCGGCCGTCCGGTGTGCCTTCCCAAGAGCGATAAATTTAACGCGCAATGACTCATGCACATCACACTCAGCAAGTGGATCGACCGAGAGGATAGGCTGCACCCGGCGTGTACTCGTCTGCCTCAGAGAATGAGCCGAGCCGACGCTGCGAGTTCGTCGGTCAGAAGCCTGTGGCGGTGGCGCCGCGCAGTATTCACTGAAAGTCTGAGTTTTGAAACTGCCACTCAGCAGCCAACGAGAATAGCTTGCCAACTCTCCAGCCGAGAAGCAGACTTCATCAGGGAACGCCGTGAGCGCATGAGCCGCAATAAGGGTAAAGGGCAGCTGCCCACCCGCAGCTATGACCTCGTCAGTCTGTTGATGCCGGTACAGCAAGGCTGCCCGGTTCAATGCTGCCAGGTCCGTCAGCGAGATGTCGGCTGGACCCTGCCAATCGGTTGTCCATACCAGCCGCGGTCCGTAGTAGCACAAGCGCCTTGCATCGGCGCTGCCTCCTTCGTCGGTCTGATCGTGGGGGTCGAAGCGTCTCAACCAAGAGAGCAACCGATGATCAAAAAGCTCGACAGGAAAGTGGCTACCCACGGTGAATGTCGTAGGCAGTAACACCCCTCGGACCTTCCACAACTGAACGAGCATCCGCTTTAGGCCGCTCTTCAAGGACGCAAGTCCAATCGCCGAAACACTTCCTTTTATAAGGTACCGAGCCATGACGTCCCGCGCGTCCTTGTTCCCGGTATTCCGAGAACTGTCTTGGCTGACGTCGAAGCACGCTTGGACGAACGCCTCATCGAAGCGGGCGCCCGGCTTGCGGTTGCCTGCTGCAAGCAGTTGGTTAAAGCCCGGCGTTACCTTCCGTGTGTGTTTGTCGAACTGTCTCGCGAGCATTGCCATCACGGTATCAATCGCAAGTTCGACGACCCGATGCAACTCCACGTCTTGAACGAGGACAAGAGGACGGCTGGACGTGTTGATCATCGCGCCCCCAGAGCTTCGAGAACGCCGGATGGAAGAAGCATTCGCTCCTCCATACTGAGTCCAAGCATCTGCTCATCTGAGGCCTGCAGCTTGGCAATAACCCGAGAGATTTTCGGTCGCGCGTATTTCTCGGTGTTTCGTATGCTCGCATGCCCCATCAACATTTGGACGTCCGTTATCGATAGTCCGAACTGCCCGCTTTGCGGTGCGATCGGGTAGTCATTGAGCATGTAAACCCCATACGCATGTCGCAGGGAATGCAACGTCCAATTCCGACCATCAGCCGGTAGTGGAACGCTGGCGGCCGCCACAGCCTTTTTGAATGGCGTGCCCATCGCGTTGTCACTTGCGTTGACTAGCGGCTGGCCGCGCCTAATGGGTTCCACGTACTGGAAGAGAAACTGCTGCTCGCCGGGGAGACTCGCGGCGACGTACTCGTGCTTCAAATACTCTTTTAACGCGCGAAAGAAGAACTGTCGAAGCGGAGGAAACAGGTAGGTTTGAGCCACTGTTCGTCCTTTGAAGCGAAGTTCGTTTTGCACGTTCGCAGGCACCTCGAACCTGCGCTTTTTCGGATCGTTGACGTACACGCGCTGCTCATCAAAATCTATGTCTTGAAGCAGAAGGTTTCGGGCTTCGCTCGTCCGAATGCCGGATGCGGCCAAGAGGTACCAGAGCGCCCTGTCTCGCCAATGACCCCCAGCGTTGACCACCTCGTGCAGGTGGGCTAGGGGAAAGTCTTTGTCCTTGCGCTCCGTCCGCTGCCTCTCTCCAGGAAGAGGCAGTTGTCGCGGCCTTTTTATTCCCTTCGGACTAAACTTGGCAACAGCCCCCAGCATCGAGTTCTGACGCATTCGGGCAATCTCACGCGACGAAACCAACACTGTCCCTTCTAGAGCTTTGAAGAGGCGCATCGGGGTGGAATGAGGCAGGCCAAGTATTTGCGCGCGTTCGGACTCTTCTCGTGCAAGGGTTTCTGAGTGGTTCAGAAAACGGTTGATAGCAGCGATGGTGTTGGGGAAGCTTGCATGCTGCAGCCTGGTCCATGCCAATCTTTGAGCGACTTGAACGAGCCATTCGTCGGCAGGTGGTGAGCCTCTTGCTCGAATACGTTGAACCGTTCCATCCGAGCCATCCCTCAGTAGGAGTGGGTAGGCGTCGATTGCGTCATTGATCTGCTTCGCGGATGCGCCATTTGAGCCAAACACACCGGCCTCGAACAAATAGTCAAGGAACCTCGATGCAGATTCGGCGTACTTCTTCCTTGTGGCGTAGGGGTAGTCGCTCATCTTTTCGCAGTAGGTGGTGAAAGCTTCCACCTCCTCTCCTGCAAGGGTTTTGAGGATCCAACTGTCTTGACCGTGACGGGAGATTGGGAGACGTTTTAAGTTTTTCAGTGCCATGTCCGCGTTCGATAGAAGAACAAGCTGCCGACTGTGAAGTGATGTGGCAGAATTGAATACTAAAGATTCTTCTTTAGAAAAGAAATGCACCTTTCTCAATCCGACGACATTGCGACCAGCACGATTTCAAGCGAGACGGGCAGTGGGCTGTCTCCAAGCCAGCTCGAAGCAGCAATAGGTTGGAAGCCAGATGGCCTTCGAGATGATTGTTGGGTGGGCGTCACCTCGATGGTCCACAACGCACGCGACCTCAGAGCCGTGTTGCTGAACATGGCTTATGCCGCTCACGCCGACAAGGGCCGCCGGGTTCTTTACGTACTGCTCGGAAGCCGCATGACGGCAAAGCGGATCGACAAGGAAGTCGAACAGTTTCGCGCGCTGGTCAAGCCGCAAATCGGCGACGCGTTGCAGGTGCTTGCATGTGATGACTCAGGCGCTGTAGCCTCCCTGAGCGGCCTGCCGGACCTTGGCTTCAGGGCATGGCTCGAATTTTTGGTAATCAGACACGCCTCTAGCCCGCGCAAATCTTCGTCTCGGGACGTAGTGTTCGGGTTGATTTTTCTCTTGCTCTTGGGAGACGTTCGAACCGTTTCTGCTGCTGAGATAGGGGCTTGGTCAGGCGCAAGCCACCCTACCGTCTCCTCTGTGCTCAGCGAGTTTCTGGAGCAATCTGCGGTAGCCAGAGAACACGGAAGAGTTGCTCTGAGGCAATTCCCACTAACGCTTTGGTCTCGATGGGTAGCCAGGAGTCTCGACGCAAGGAAGCAAGTGCGATTCGTCGGCAGTTCGACCGACTGCGTCGACATGTCAACCATCTTGGTCCGGCTCCGAGAGCTGAAGCGTTCGGACGTCGCAATTGGAGGAATGCTTGCTGCTGTTCGTTACCACTCGGGACATGACCTTAGTTCGAGCGCTGAGCACCTTGAACTGACGATGCACGGCACGCCTAAAGTGGACCTATCTTTCATCAACGTACTAGACCCGTCACTTTCTCAAAATGTGAGTGCCACTCTGGCGCCACGGATCACGGTCAATTTTCTTCAACGGCCGAAGTCCTTCTTTCGAATGGATAACAGCAGCGTCACTTGGGTAGACCCTATTACTTGCTTGCTTGACCTGCATGCGGCCGGGCGGTCAGAGGAAGCCGACGGCTTGCTACAGAACCTCCTTTCCGACGTCGGAAACCAGCGCGCGATGTTTTAAATGGTTGGGTAACCAAGGTTCCCGCGCGTCGAGCAGGAAAATCTTCGAAGCCAAGCAACTCACACTGCGGCAGTAGGTTCACGTAAGCGTTGATACTCAACAAGAAGAAAGAGCTCGGCCAAGCTGGTCTGCAGGCTTATAGATTTCTCACCTATCGCTGGAAGTGGAGTGTCTCCAAGCCTCGAATTTCCTGCTACCAAAGCAATCGTCTCGTCCGCGGAGGTGGTACGCGTTGCGACGCCAAGAGTCAAGGTTAGCGCGAGAAGGTTGAGTGCCGTCAACGCAGCGACAGCGTCGTGAAACAGAGGCTTACAGGACGGCAAACGGTGCCTTCCATGAAACTCTCTACGCAGCCAGCCGCAACTCGATTGTGAGCAATCAGATACGAACCACGCGTGCTCGGATACGTGGCATGCGGGACATGCGCTTCGAGCATCCGGCTCGTGTGCGCGCGTCGCTTGCAGAGCACCACTTCATCTTGCAAGCGGTGCTGCAAGGCAAAGAGGATGAAGCCGGTCAGGCCATGGCTCGGCACATAGCTGCGGGGCGGGGATGTCTATGCCGACATGATCGCGCACATGGACTGAGCACAAAATCTGCGGAGACCTTTTCAGGCTCTGATGGGCTACAGGTCAGAATGGCAACACGCCGAGCATGCTGCAAAGGCGTTTCGGTAGACCAGCTTGCTTTGTTTTTGCAAGGTTTGCTCCAGGTTTTAGTCTCGAGCGTGTAAACACACCGGCCGGTCCGATGAACACATGGTCAATGTAAATGCGTTACCAACGACGTCATGGAAGACGCAGTAGCCTGTTTCTCTCACCTGATCGTCGAGCAACGGAGTGAGCGGTGCTCGATCTTTCACTCTTCGGCGGTGACACCCATTCGTGCAAGTAGTTCGCTTCGAGGCAACCCACGCGCCAAAGCCAGCGTCAAGATCTGTTCGGGGTTGGGCCTGGATTTGCCCTGCTCCCAGTTGTAAATGGTCTGGCCTCCAATGCCGATAATTTTTCCGTATGCGATTGCGGAAACGCCGAGCTTGGCACGATGTGCAGCCATGCGCGTTGCGCTGAACCGTCTAGTGATTCCGCCATTCACAGCTGGCTTGTTCTTTAGCTCATGCGGCGTCACGGTTAGTTTGGCGGCACGACGCAATTCCTTCTGAAGAGCATCCACTTGCCGGCGCAATGCGGCGATGGCAGCGCGATGCTGGATGCTTATGCGTCTGAGCGTTTCAACCTCTGCACGAACTTCTTTTCGTGCCACGCGAGCGATTTCGGATTAAAAGACAGATGCGATGTTTGGCATGTCGACATTTTGCGCTTGCGAAGAAAACTGTTTGACTGCTTCAGACTGACTGCAGTCGGTCGACCTGGCCCGATCAATGTCGGCGCTTGCACAAAGCAGCATCACGCTGGCCCCTCGCGCGCGCAAAACTTCGGCCTGGTTCGCCAGCGGCACTACATCGATGCCCAGTTGCTCCATCAACGTCGCATTGCCGATGGCAAGGGTCTTGACGCTCACGACGCCCTTGATTCCGATTCCCGACGCGGAGTCAAATTGCTCGGCCTTGTCCAACTTCAGCTCGCGATCCCTTCTGGGCGAACCAGTGAGATGGCCAAACGCGCGAGCGATCGACCGCCTGGCGTTCGGCAGCCTGCTGTTCGGTGTCAGTTGGGGCCTTGCGGGCTTCTGTCCTGGACCGGGTCTGGTGGCGCTCGGAATGGGGGAAAGCGAGGCGCTTGTCTTCACCGCCGCGATGCTCACCGGAATGATCGTCTTCGAAGGCATTGAGCGTCGCAAGTCGCTGCGTGCAGAACCCGCGATCTAACACAGGCTCAGGGATTCGGCTTCTGCGCCATCGGCGATTCGATCGGATTGCCATAGAGCGGTCGCGCGCCGAATTGTGTGCTGATGGCGTAGGCCACGCCGCAGGCTAGCATCACGGGAACGGTGAGCTGGAATTGATTTGTCATCTCCAGCACCATCACGATCGCCATCAGCGGTGCATGGGTGACTGCGGCCAGCACCGCCGCCATGCCGACCACCGCGAGCAGACGCGGATCGCCCACCCACACCGCCGGCAACCAGAGCGCCGCCACTTGGGCCAAGACACTTCCAGCGGTCGCCCCGACGAAGAGCGATGGCGTGAACACACCGCCGATCGCGCCGCTGCCCGAACTCAGCGTCGTCGCCACCACTTTTGCGAGCAGCACCCACGCGAGCCATTGCCAGGCGTGGTCACCGTGAAGCACCTGCGACACCACGCTGTAGCCATTGCCCCAGACCTGCGGCACCCAGGCCGACAACAGGCCCACGAGCAAGCCCCCGAGTCCCAGGCGCAGGACTGGCGTACGGATGCGCGCGAACCAGCTTCGCCCTGATTCCAGCAGCGCCAGCAACCCCCAGCCCAACCCCCCGAACAGCACGCCGGCGAGTAAGGCGATACCGAGGCTCGTCGGTGCCATGACGACAGGCGGAACGTCGTAGAGCGGTTTGGGTTCGACCAGCCAGTAGATCAGTGAACTGGCCGTGGCCGACGCGATCAGCACCGGAGCGACCGTGTGGCGCGCGAGGAAACCGAGCGCCAGTTCCAGAACGAAGACGACGCCCGCAATGGGTGCGTGATAGGCCGAGCCGATGCCTGCGGCGATGCCGCACACCAGCAGCGTGTTGCGTTGTTCCGGCGCCGTCGCGACGAGTCGTGCCAGCCGCGCACTGACCCAGGCAGCCAGTTGGACCATCGGCCCTTCGCGTCCGATGGAAGCGCCCGTGCCGACGGATAAGAGCGCGGACACGGTGCGTGTCAACGTCGTTCGATCGTTCAGGTCGACTCTTCCTGCGCGCGCGGCATCGATGTAGTCGAGGTTCGCCGCGCCGCCCGGGCCCCGCCTGGCCCAGGCCGTTCCGCCTTGCAGGACCAGCCCTGCGAGCAAGCCGCCCAAGGTGCAGACCAGCGCGCGGTGCCAGGGCGACAACGACAACGCGGCTTCGACCAGTCCGCCGCGCTGACCGGTCGCGAGTTCCTCGACCCATTGCGTCAACCACCGGAAGCCCAAGACGGCAGCCGCAGCGAGCGCGCCCGTCACGGCCGCCCACCACCAGACGCGCAACGTTTCGGCAGCCGGTCCCATGGCCCACAGGCGCGCACGACCGCGTCTGGGAGACGCTACTTCTTCGGGAAATTCGTTGGCAGCCACGGGGATTCCATTTCAAGACGCTCGCAGTGCGCCACGAAGCGTTGCAGGTTGCCCGAAAGGCGCTTTTTCTGATGGTGCACCAGATAGAAGCGGCGAGTCAGACGAGGCAACGTGGTTCGCAGAACGACCAGTCTGCCGAGTGTCACCAGGTCCTGCACCGCGCACAGCGACAGGCAAGCCAGCCCGAGGCCTTCGGCCGTCGCCTGCTTGATCGCCTCGGTGCTGCCCGGCTGCATGTCGCCGTCCAGGTGGTGGAGGTGCGGCAGCAACACGTGCTCCACGGCCTCGCGCGTGCCGGAACCCGGCTCACGGAGCAACCAGCGTGCCTGCCGCAAGGCCTTCAACGGAACGCGTGCCTGCACGCCCTCCTGCACCAGCGCATGCGTCGGTGCAGCCACGATGACCAACTCGTCCTGAAGCCATGGCGTCACTCGAAGCTCGGCCTCGTGGCAGGGCCCTTCGATCAGACCAATGTCGACCTCCAGGCGGGTCACGGCCGCAGCGATGTCGCGCGTGTTGCCGATGACGACATCCACTGCGGCACCGGGCCACGTCCTGCTGTAGCCGGCGATCAGCGCCGGCAGCACGTAATTGCCGATCGTCGTGCTGGCACCGACGCGAAGTCGCGTGACCAGCGGCGCGGTGTCAGCGCCCGCGCTTCCGAGACCGAACCGGCTTTCGATCTCCTGTGCGCCGTCGAGCAATGACCTGGCTTGCGGCAGCAGCGCACGGCCGTTGTCGTTCAGCAGCAAGCGCTTGCCGATGCGGTCGAACAGTTGGGCGCCGAGCAGGCTCTCCAGTTCGTTCAGTGCGCCACTGGTTGCCGACTGGGACAGTGCGACGCGCTCACCGGCGGCCGTGGTGCTGCCGGTGTCCGCCACGGCCGTGAAGATCAGGAGTTGACGCAATGTCAGGCGCATCCAAACGCTTTCGTTACCTGTTCGATGGCTAGGTTATAGCGGAAGTATCCGTTTGTCGGATAGATCGTGCCGGTTCAAAGTTCGTTCATGCCTTCCGAAAACGACGTGATGGAGAAAACGATGCACACCGCCACTTCCGCAGCCCACCTGACGCACACCCCCGCAGCGATGCACCGTGTACGCCTGTTGGTTCCTGGTCTCGCACTCACGGGCGCTCTGGCTTTCGTGTCGATCCAACTGGGCAAGATCGGCTGGCTGCAGTCCAACGGCATCAGCGCGCTGACCCTGGCCATCGTGCTGGGCATGGTGGTCGGCAATACCGTCTACCCCCGCATAGGCGCCGCGGCCGGCGGCGGCGTGACCTTTTCCAAGGCCAACCTGCTGCGCCTGGGCATCATCCTGTACGGCCTGCGCCTGACCTTCCAGGACATCGGTAACGTGGGCTGGACCGGCGTCGCGATCGACGCCACGGTGCTGTGCAGCACCTTCGGGCTCGCCTGCTTCCTCGGCACCCGAGTCTTCGGGCTCGACCGCAAGACGGCCATGCTGATCGGCGCCGGCAGTTCGATCTGCGGCGCGGCAGCTGTGATGGCGGCCGAACCCGTCGTGCGCGGTCGCGCCGAGCAGGTGATGGTCGCGGTGGCCACGGTGGTGGTGTTCGGCACGCTGGCGATCTTCCTGTATCCGGTGCTGTATCACCTGGTCGCTCAATACCGGCTGTTCGACCTGTCGCCGACCGCTTACGGCGTGTTCGCCGGCTCGACCATCCACGAAGTGGCACAGGTGGTCGCTGCCGGTCGTGCCGTCAGCGAGCAGGCTGCGAACACCGCCGTCATCGCCAAGATGGTCCGCGTGATGATGCTGGCGCCGTTCCTCATCATCCTGTCGGCTTACCTCTCCCGCTCCAGCGCCAAGGATGCCGATGCTGTCGACGGCGGCGACGAAAGCAAAGCCTCGCCACGCGGCGGCATCGTGATTCCCTGGTTCGCCCTCGGTTTCGTGGCGGTCGCCGGGCTCAACTCGCTCGCGTTGCTGCCCCATGCGGTGGTGACGCAGGTGATCGACATCGACACCGTGCTGCTGGCGATGGCCATGGCCGGCCTCGGGCTGACGACGCACGTCTCGGCCATCCGCAAGGCCGGCATCAAGCCGCTGGCGCTGGCGGCCGTGCTCTTCGTCTGGCTGGTGTGCGGCGGCTTCGCCATCAACGCGGGAATCACTGCACTCCTCAAATGACAGGGCGGACCTGGAATAAATCGCCCCCGCCATTCGTCCATCCATCCAGACAACCGAAAGAATCTCATGAAACTCCGTCCTCTTGCACTCTCGCTGTGCCTCGCCCTCTCGACACTCGCCTCGATCCCTTCGACGGTCACGGCACAGCCGGCGCCTGTCGCAGCGTCCGCAAGTGCGACGCAGCGCTGGACCTTCGACGGTGCCATCCACAACAATTCGCTGGCGCTCAGCCCGGACGAGGGCACGGCCGTGGTGTCGTACAGCGAACGCCCGGACGTCGTCGTCTACGACCTGAAGACCGGCAAGGTGCGCAAGGTGCTGGATGGCTTCGTGACGCCACGCAACATCGTGTTCGCGCCGTCTGGCGAGTTCTTCTATGTTTCGGACAGCAGCCTGGGCACCGTGGCGAAGATCGCCACGTCCAGCCTGAAGACGGTCAGCAGCCTGCCGGCAGGCCCCGGTGCCTTCGGCACCGTGCTGAGCAAGGACGGCGCCACGATGTACGTGAACAACCAGGCCGCCAGCACCGTCACGCGTTTCGATCTCGCAAGCGGCGAACCGCGCGCCGTCATCACCGGCTTCGCGCAGCCGCGCCAGGGCGTGCGCCTGAGTCCCGACGGATCGGCGCTGTACGTCACCAACTTCATGGGCGACAAGATCACCATCGTGAACACGGCGACCAACAGGATCGACGGCGAGATCACCGGGTTCAACAAGCTGCGCGCGATCTCAGTCACCGCCGACGGCAAGACGCTCTTCGCTGCGAACAGCGGCAGCAACACCATCGCGGTCGTCGATCTGGACAAGCGCGCCATCGAGTCGACGATTCCCGTCGGAAAGGACCCGTATGGTGCGGCGCTGTCGCCCGACGGCAGGCGCGTCTACGCCGGCAACCTGGGCGACAACTCCCTGTCCGTCATCGATGTAGCGAGCAAGAGCGTGGTCGCCACCATCACCGGATTCAAGGAGCCGCGGCAAGCCATCGTCTTCACGCGCGACGGCAAGACGGCCTATGTTCTGAACGAAGACTTGGGAATCGCCAAAGTGGACTTGGCGAGCAACCGTGTGGAGGCGACGCTGGCTGCGCCTGCGGCAAAGATGCAGAAGGCCGCGCCGTGAAGAAGCGCTCGTGGACTACCTGAGATCGCCTGCAGCACAAGCAATCTTCGAGAAGTGGGGTTGGAAGACACCCTGAATAGCCACTGTATTTATCTAACAAACGAGACAAACCATGAGATCAGGTCGCGAAGCCACACCCACCGCGCAGCACGACGCCAAGCGCCCTCCATCCCGTCGGCGCTTCGTCCAGGGCGCCGGTCTTCTCGCGCTGGGTGCGTCGCCGCTCGCCGCGCTGGCGGCTGGTCGCGATACTGGCGAAGGCGTGACCTTTGCCGACGGACCGCGCCCCATGGTGACGTACCCGCAAAAACGGCCGCTGATTCGCGTTCACACCCGGCCGCCGCATCTGGAAACGCCGTTCTCAGTCTTCAACGAAGGGCCGATCACCGCCAACGACGCTTTCTTCGTGCGTTACCACCTGGCCAACATCCCGCTGGCGGTCGACCCTGCTACCTACCGGCTCACCGTCAAGGGAAAGGTCAACACGCCGCTGAACCTGTCGCTGGCCGATCTGAAGGCATTGGCAGAGCCTGTGGAAGTGGTGGCGGTCAATCAGTGTTCCGGCAACAGCCGCGGGTACTCGTCGCCGCGCGTCTTCGGCGCCCAGCTCGCCAATGGCGCGATGGGCAATGCCCGCTGGGTCGGCGTGCCGCTGCGCAAGGTGCTCGAGAAGGCGGGTGTGGCTGCGGGTGCCCGGCAGGTGACCTTCAACGGCCTCGACACGCCGGTGCTGCCCGCGACCTCGGACTTTCGCAAGGCGCTGGACATCGAACACGCGCTGCAGGACGAACCGATGCTCGCTTGGGGCATGAACGGCAAGGACCTTCCGTTCCTCAACGGCTACCCGGTCAAGCTCATCGTACCGGGCTACTTCGGCACCTACTGGGTCAAGCACCTCTCGGAAATCGAGGTCATCGACCATGTGTTCGACGGCCATGACGCGCTGTTCATGACGACCGCCTACCGCGTGCCCGACAACGACTGCCAGTGCGTGGCACCGGGTTCCGCAGCGGCGAAGACGCGGCCGATCTCGACGCTGCCCGTGCGCAGCTTCATCACCAGCGTCCAGGCCGGTGGCATCCTGCCTTCCGCTCGCTCGATCGAACTCAAGGGCATCGCCTTCGATGGCGGTGCCGGCATCAAGACGGTGGAAGTCTCCATCGACGGCGGCCAGAGCTGGAAGGCGGCGACGCTCGGCAAGGATCTGGGGCGCTTCTCGTTTCGGGAATGGCGGGCACCGGTGAGCTTCGCGAAGAAGGGCCGAGCCGTGCTCATGGTCCGCGCGACCAATCAGAAGGGCGAAGGCCAGCCTGCCACGGTGGACTGGAATCCGGCAGGTTACCGCCGCCATGTGGTCGAGTCCACGCCGGTCACCATCGCCTGAGGACACGCCATGAAAACCACCACTTTTTTGGCCCGCGCCGTTCTTGGCTGCTGCGTGTTGATCGCGTTCAACGCGTTGGCCGCGCCGCCCGACATCAAGCTGCAGCCCGACACGTCGAAGCTGCGCCCGTCGGAGCTGCCGGGCTACGCCATCGCGATGCAGAAATGCGCGATCTGCCATTCGGCGGACTACGTCAACTACCAGCCACCCGGCATGACGCAGACGCAGTGGACCGCCGAGATGGCCAAGATGCAGCACACCTACGGTGCGCCGATCAGTGATGACGAAGTCAAGCAGTTGGGTGCCTATTTGGCGGTCGCCTACGGGTCTGCGAAGGCCACAGACGCCAGTGTGATCGCCGCATCCACACCAGCGTCTGCGCCGCCCGCTCCGCCAACGTCACCGGGTGCTGCGGCCGCGCCACCAGCTGGTGGCGGGAGTGTCAACGTCCAAGCGCTTCTTGCGAGCAACGCGTGTCTGAGTTGCCATGGCCTGACCCAGAAGATCGTCGGTCCGGGCTATCACGACATCGCCGAAAAGTACAAGGCCGATCAGCAGGCGCAGTCGAAGCTGGAGGCCAGCATCCGTGGCGGCAGCGTCGGCAAGTGGGGCAGCGTGCCGATGCCGCCTTTCGCCGCACTGAAACCCGAAGAGGTGAAAGCGCTGGCTGCGTTCGTCTTGAAGCAGTAAGCACGCCCCCGATCGCCGGAGCGATGACTCCGGCAACGACTAAAAACCCCCCACGAGATTAAAAAAATGACCCCCACGAATCGCCGCTTTTTCATCTTGCAAGTTGCCGGCGCGGCAACTGCGCTGTCCGTCTCCGCCGCCCACGCACAGTCCGGTGGCCCGAAGCTGGCCGAGACCGATCCTCAGGCCGTGGCGCTCGGCTACAAGGAAGACACCACCAAGGTCGACGCCAAGAAATTCCCCAATCACGCGGCCAGCCAGAACTGCGCGAACTGTCAGCTGTTTCAAGGCAAGCCCAAGGAAGCGACGGGCGGCTGCCCGCTGTTCGCCGGCAAGCAGGTCGCTGCTGCGGGCTGGTGCAGCGCATGGAACAAGAAAGCGGCATGAGCAGCGGCTTCGTTCGTGCGGGGTTCCTCGGGTTGCTGGTCGCAGGGAGCACGTTGACGCAGGCGGCCGACATGCACGCGCACAGTATGAAAGCCGAGGGCGTCGTGCCTCCCAGCTTCATGGCCAGCACGGCCAAGCCCTTCGATGCGCTGATGGGCGATGCCATGGCCGTAATGGACCACGACATGCGCACCGCACCCATGAACGGCCAGCCCGCGCACGACTTCATGACCATGATGATTCCCCATCACCAGGGCGCCATCGACATGGCCAAGTCGATCCTGCTCAACACGCAAGACCCGGAAGTGCGCAACCTCGCGCAGGGAATCATCACCGAGCAGTCCAACGAGATCCGGCTGATGCAGGCCTGGCTCGCACGCCACGCATCACCCGCCAAGTAGTCGCTCCAGACACGTCGAAGAAGGACCTTTCATGAATTCACTCAAACCCCTTGTCCTTGCCACGGCGCTGGCCGTTGCATCTTTCGGTGCATCGGCCGCTTCCAATCCCGGCGACCGCGTCTACACCGCAGACCAGAACACCAACACGGTGTCGGTGATCGACCCGAACACCAACACATTGCTCGGCCAGATCAAGCTGGGGAACCAGCGCCCCGACGTGCTGTCGCCGATCTACAAGGGCGAGATCAACGTTCACGGCCTCGGTTTCTCGCCCGACCACCGCGCGCTGGTCGCCATTGCCAACGGCTCGAACTCGGTGACCTTCATCGACACGGCGACCAACAAGGTCAAGGGCGTGACTTACGTCGGCCGCTCGCCGCACGAGGCCTTCTTCACGCGCGACGGCAAGGAGGTCTGGGCCGTGGTGCGCGGAGAAAACTACGTCTCGGTGATCGACGCGAAGACCTTCAAGGAGAAACGCCGGATCGAGACCGCGCCGGGTCCCGGCATGGTGCTGTTCACGCCGGACGGTGGGCGCGCCTTCGTGGTGTCGAGCTTCACGCCCGAAGTGGCCGTGGTCGACACGCGCTCGTACAAGATCGTGAAGCGCATTCCGGTCGTGAGTCCGTTCTCGCCGTTCCTGCAGTTCACGCCGGACGGCAAGGAAGTCTGGATGGGCCACAAGGACGTCGGCAAGGTCACTCGCATCGACGTGAAGTCGATGGCGGTGACGAGCGTGATCGACACCGGCTTCATCACCAACCATCTCGGCTTCGCCAAAACCGCGCGCGGCACGCTGGCTTACGTCGCCGTGGGTGGCGAGAACGTCGTGAAGGTCTACTCGACCGATGGCGAGGCGAAGCTGCTCAACACCATCGCGACTGGCGCGCTGCCGCATGGCGTCTGGCCATCGGACGACGGCACGCGCATGTACGTCGGACTGGAGAACGGCGATGCGGTCCAGGTGATCGATACCGCCAGCGACAAAGTCATCGCGGCAGTGCCGATTGGACAGGCTCCGCAGGCGCTGGTCTACGTTTCGAACGCCGTGCCGTCGGGTGCCGGCACGGACAACCTGAAGCCGCTGGCGAACGCGGCGCCGGTCAACATTCCGCTCATGCCCGATTCCGGCGACGCCAAGGGCTTCGTGGTGGCACGCAATTTCGGCGTGGTCGATGCGCTGGAACTGTTCCTCTACAAACTCAAGCCGGAAACGGTCTACAGCATCTACGTGGGCGATCAGAAAGTGCCCGTCGCCAGCTTCAAGACCAATCCGATGGGAATGGCCGACGGCACGGCGATCGGCGAAATCCGCGAGGTCACTCGTCTGCAGTCGGAAGCCAATCCGAAGACCGCATCGATCGTGGTCATCGAAGGCGATGGGCCGATGGATGCAGCCAAGGTGGTTCTGCGCAGCCCGATGTGATCCAAGGCCCGCGCATCTTTCGTTACGTCGTGCGGCAAGACCGCGGCGGGTCGCCGAATCCTTTTCACGGCTGGTGCTCGCTCGCTGTGTGCAAGCCGCAGATTCGTCGCTCGGCACGTGTCGGCGACTGGATCGTCGGCCTGCGCAGCCGCCACAACGACCAGCTCGTCTACGCGATGCGCGTCGATGAGGTCATGGCGCTGGGCGACTACTGGGCGGACCCGCGCTTTGTCGCCAAGCGACCTGGCGGCGATGGCCCCCCGGACAACTTCTATCGGGCGATGGCGAACGGCTCGATAAAGCAGGTGGCCAACACGTTGCACGACGACAGCGAGGCCGCGCGAGACATTGCGGGCCTCAACGCCCTGGTGTCGTGGCATTTCTGGTACTTCGGCGACCAGAGCCCACCGCTGTCGACCGATCTGGTGCACCTGACGCATTCGGGCCAGGGACACTCGCTGCACCGGCGGCGTCGAGCGGATGACGTCGCCGTGCTGCAGCACTGGCTGGACCACTGGCCGATGGGCCGCAACGGAAATCCCGTCGATGCCTGGCCCATCGGGCGCCAAGACTACTTGTGCACTTCGAGCTGGCTGTAGACCGCCTCCGCGACCCGCAGCATTTCGGACTTGCTGTCGCCTGAAGAGATGGCGTAGCCGAATTCCTTGTCGACCCAGTAGAAGACATTCACCGGGCCATCCTGGCCGAACTTGAAGGCCGTCTCGCGTCCGGCGTCCTCGCGGGTGACGTACAGCGTCAGACGCTCGCCCTTTGCGCCGCCGAACATGAACTGCGCCACCGGCCCCTTGTCGCCCGGCAGCAGCCGCCCGCCGATGAGCTCGTAGCCCAGGGCGCGCAGGTCGGGCGGCTTCACTTCGGTGCCCATGCGCTTGGTCAGCCAGGTGACGAGTGCCTGCTCCTGGTCGGCGCCGACCTCCACCGGACGACGCACGTCCGGGCTGTAGACCACGTGGGCCACGGCTGCACGGTGAGCGAAACCATTGAGCGTGCCCACTCGCGCCGCCGCCAGCGTGGCACTGCGCTGCAGTTGCCCATCGTAGGCGCCACGGCCCCACCAAGCCGACCCGGTGCTGACGACCGCGATCGCCACGCCGGCTGCCAGGGAGCGCCACGGCCATTCCTGCCAGCCCGCCCCCGGCGCCGGCTTCAGCGGCAGGCGCAACGGCAAGGGCTCGGACAGGACCGGGTCGAGCAACTGCTTGAGCGCCAGATTCTGGGCACGCCAATCGTCCACGCGCTGGCGTTCGGCCGGGTGGGCATCCAGGAATTTATCGATTTCGACATGCCGCGAAGAGTCCAGAAGCTGGTCCGCGTAAGCATGCAGATCGGCTTCGGTCACCGGCTTGATGCCGTCGGTGGAAATGGGTTTGAGTGGGGGAGAGTCCATGTCACTTGATCCTGCGCAGGGGCGCGGCAACTTGGGCTGATGGCGCGCGGCCTTGCAGTTCCTGTCGCAGCTTGTCACGGCCGCGCGCCAGGCGGGACATCACCGTGCCGATGGGCACGCCGAGCGCGGTGGCGGCTTCTGCATAGCTCATTTCTTCGACTGCGATGAGCAGCAGCACCTCGCGTTGCTCCACGGGCAGCCGCTGCAGGACGCGGTCCAGGTCGCGGACCTCGATGCCGTCGGACTGGCTGGCTCGTTGTGGGATTTCGGGCAGGTCGTCGCCCGCGCTGTCCTCGGGTCGCCTGCCCTTGGCGCGTACACCGTCGATGAAGTGGTTGTGCATGATGCCGAACATCCAGGCGCGGATGTCGCCGCGTTTCTGCCAAAGCGAGAACCGACTCCAAGCCCGTTCCAGCGTGTCCTGCACCAGGTCGTCAGCTCGCTCGGTGTCTGCCACCAGCCCGCGCGCGTAACGGCGCAGGCTGGGAATGCAGGCGACGATCGAGGCTTCGTCCTGTGCGCGCATGGGATGAAGCGTCGTGCTCTCTTCCGTTCTGGTCGGTCAGGGCTTGATGACGTGCCAGACGTTCTTGAAGTTGTCGCCAGTCATGTCGCCGACCTTCATGTCGGACTTGTACAGGTACACCGGCTTGCCCTTGTAGGCCCACTGCTTGGTGCCGTCGTCGCGCACAACGATGGTCATGTCGCCTTCGGGCTTCGCGTCCGCTTCTGCCATCACCGGTGGCCACAGTCCGGCGCACGGGCCGTTGCAGGCACTCTTGCCGCTGCCCGCCGTGTCGTTGTCGAAGGTGTAGAGCGTCATGCCGCTGGTGTTGACCAGCATGCCGCCGGCTGTCTTGACAGGAGCGGCGGCCATAGCGGCGCCAGAGGCGAGCGCGGCGAGCGCAAGAATCAGGGTGGGCAGAAGGGAAGATTTCATGGGAAGTCCTGTGGAAGATGGAATTGGTCAGAGTTGACATCCAGACAGACGCTTGGCCGCCTGCGTTTATTCCGCTGTCTCAAAGAATTTTTGAGATGGGCGCCAGCGCAGATGGCTGCCAGATGCATTGCAGATGCAGTGTGCGACCAGCGCCTGACTCATAGGCACGCATTTCGCCGTTGGCGATCTCCAGGCACGAGACCGCTTGTTCACTGAGTTCTTCAAGCTGCATCACCAGCGCCCGCAGGCTGTTGCCATGACCGACGACAGCTACCGTTTGGGCCAACGCCAATGATGGTTCGATCAGTTCCTGCCAGAGCGCGGTCACCCGCAGAACGGTTTGCGCGAGTGATTCCGCCAAGGGCAGGGGTTCCAGCCCTGCGCAGGGTGGTTCCATCGATGGATCCGTCGCCACCCGACCGACATCGTCCTGAGTCCACGGCGGCGGTACCGCGCGGTACGACCTGCGCCAAGCTTGCACCTGATCGGCACCGTACCGCGCGATGGCTTCGGCCTTGGATGACCCCGTCAATGCACCATAGTGCCGCTCGTTCAACCGCCAGTCGGCTGTGCGTGGCGCCGATGGACTTCCCGCTGCGAGCAGCAAGCAGTCGACAGACCGTACGCAACGGACCAGCATCGAGGAGAAGACGCGGTCGACGACCAGACCTGACCGCCGAATCGCACGGCCGGCCTCCTGCATCTGACGCACACCCCGCGGCGTGAGGCCCACGTCGGCCCAGCCGGTGAAACGCTGTGCCAGGTTCCATTCGGACTCACCGTGTCGGATGAGCAGCAGTTGCACCTGCGATCGTGGCGCCGACACGTTCAATTGCCCTGCCTGTCGGCATGCGGATCCAGTGGCGTGGGTGTTCTCAGCCGGGCCATCGAACGTCGCAGATGCAGCGTCGATGCCCAAACGAGCGCGCAAGCAAGGTGCCTGTTCATGATCTTCTTTAGATTCGGGATTTTTGAAACATGATCTGAGTGTTACTTCAGTCGATCTGCGCGCAGGCGCTGTCGGTCGTCGGTGACGGCCCTCGCCGCCAGATAGACCGCGCCCGCCGACGCGAGACCGCCGGCGCCTGTGAGCAGGAAAAGCAGCAGGATCTGGTATTTCACGGCCTCGAGTGGATCCATGCCGGCCAGCAACTGCCCCGTCATGATGCCGGGCAGCGTGATGACACCCGCGGCCGACATCTGGTTGATGATCGGAATCATCCCGCGGCGGATCGCATGGCGGATCGGTGCGGCCAGCGCTTGGTGGATGCTGGCGCCGAGCGCCAGCTGCGCCTCGATCGCCGGGCGCCCGGTGCTGATGCCTTCGAAGAAGCTGTCGAGACCCAGGCTGGCCGAATTGAGCACACTGCCGAGCACGATGCCCATCAGCGGGATGGCGTAGCGCGGGTCGTACCAGGGCTGCGGGCGGATCGCCGTCATCAATGCGAGCAACACGGTGGCGATGCTCGAGAAGCCGACGACCACCGCCGCGATGCGGTGACTCCCGGCACCCTTGAGACGCCGAGTTGGACGCACTGCGACTTCGCGCGCGGCCGCCAGCAGCATGAGCGCGACGATCCCGAGAGTGGCCGCCGGCGACGCCGCCTGGAACACGAAGCGCAGCACCAGGCCGACCAGCAGGAGCTGGACGACCATGCGGGTAGCGGCCCAGAGCACCTGCCGATGCAACTGCAGGTGCAGGAGCACGGACGCCAGGGCGTTGATCAGCACCAGCAACGTGGCGAGCGCCACGTCCGTGGCGTGAAGATGGATGGTGCTCATGGCGCGTGCAGCTTGCCGTCGCGCATCTCGAAGTGGCGATGGCTCATCCGCACAGCCTGCTCACGCGAGTGCGTCACCATCACGATGCCGAGGCCGGAGCGGAGCTGTTGCAGAAGCAGGGATTCCATCGCCAGCGTGGAGGCGCCGTCGAGCGAGGCCGAAGGCTCGTCGAGCAGCAGCACGTCGGGCTCCCGCACCATCGAGCGGACGAGCGCCAGGCGTTGACGCTCGCCGGTCGAAAGGCGTGCGATGTCGGCGTCCAGCAGGTCCGGGCTCAGCCCGAGCGCCGCCATCAGTTCGGCGACCCGGCTCGACGCGGCAGACGGAAAGTGGGCTGCCGGCGTTGACGCCCACCAAGCGGGTTCGGCTGACTGGTAGATCACACGACCTCGCCACGCCGGCGCTGCAAACGTCTCCCGGCGTTTCCCGGCCAGGTTCACGCCGCCGGTGCCGGGGTCCATGTCGGCGATCAGGCGCAGCAGGACGCTCTTGCCCGATCCTGATCTGCCGAGCACGCAGACACATTCGCCGGCGTTCAAGGCCAGATCGAACGGACCGCCGAACGGCGACGCAAGACCGGAGATCGCCAGCAAGCAGTTGTCGACAGTCATTCGTAAACGGTCCTCGGCGAAGGTCAACGCTGCGGTCAATCGCCGGCATCAGTGGCATCACCGGCCAACGCGGGCGGCGTTGCTTTGCCGATCCGCCCGTAGACCATTGGCACCTGGATGTAGAACACCGTGACCGGCTCAAGCGCAATCGCTGCAAGCAGTCGTTCGGCGACCTCTTCCGTGGCCGATACGGTCACCGCCACAGGCTGCTGGGCCAGTTCGAAAAAGTGAGTGGAATGCATTTTTCCGGCGGATCCGAAACCCGTAGCCGCGCCCATCAAGCTTCCGCCCAACGCACCGTTGTCTTTGGCAAATTGCAAAAGCCAGTCTCCCATGGGGGTGTGGTCGTGTCGATGTTCCTGCTCGGCAAAGAACGTGATCTGGAAACCCTTCATGATGAACTCCTGGTGAGCGTGAACGAAAAAGAGAAACCGATGCCGTGACTGGCACTCTCATGAGCCACGTGCCGTTGATGGCGGCACTGGCGGTCGGCACGATTGGGCGTTGGTTGGCGACTCCGACTCGCCGTCGGTCATTGGAAGCTCGCAAGCGAAAAGAACGGCCCGCACCTTGCCCAACTCCTCCGCGTGCTCCTGCATGAAGGTCCGAAGCCGAGTTTCAGAGTCAAGCAACTCCAGACATTGCGGATGTCGCAAAGCATGGCCTTCAAGGTGGTGGTGCGTGAGCCGCTCCCCTGGCAGGTAGCCCGATCCGATGGGGTACAGCAAGGCTTGCTGAATGCCCGAGCGACGAGCAACCTCCAACAGATGCTGCGCCAGCGCGGGCGCGCCCAATCGGTGCCAGAAACGCGTGGCCTTGGCGCGGCTGTTGGCGGGAAAGTACAGACGCAAAACGGTCAGGTCGTACGTAGGAGTGGAGGCCTGAGTCGTCATTACTTCGTCTCCTGCAAAACGACGTCCTGCTTCTCCTGCTTCTGCTTGCGCCGGAACTGAGCGATGTCCGCCTGCCGAGGGTTTTTGGGCAAGGATTGGCGATGCTTGCCGGGGCGGACGCGCTGCGCGTGGCAGATGAACGCCCGTAGCTGCATTTCGGTGTCGATCAGCTCCAGGCACTGCGGATGCAGCATGTGGGAGCCGTCGATCTGGTGATGTGTCACGCGCTCTCGTTTGAGGTGGTCCGATGTGACGTGGTAGAGCAGCGCCGACTGCAGGTGCGCGCGCTTTGCCGAGACCAACAGTTGCTGCGCAAACCCTGGAACGCTCAGGTGATACCAGATACGGGTTGGGTTCGCATGGCTGCCGGCTGGGAAATACAGCTGCAGTGCCATCACCGTCGACGGATAGTTTTCAGCGCGACTCATGAGCGGTCATCTCTGGTTGCGGAGACGTGCTGGGTCTGCTGCTTTTTACGGAATTGCGGGACATCGGCGATACGCAGTTCCTCTGGGGGACCGCCATGGTGTTTGATGTGGCCGACGCGCTGCGAGTGGTAGATGCCGGTGTGGCCGGAGCAGAGGTAGCTGGTGATGCAGCCGATGGCTGCGAGCGGTCCGATCTGCGGCCCAAACAGTTCGATTGCCATGACGATGGTGGCCAGTGGCGTGTTGGCCGCGCCCGCGAACACGGCCACAAAGCCGATGCCGGCGAGCATGGCGAAGGGCAGCTGCAGCATGGGCGCCAGGACGTTGCCCAAGGTCGCGCCGATGTAGAACAGCGGCGTGACCTCGCCGCCCTTGAAGCCTGTGCCGAGCGAGGTGACGGTGAAGGCCAGCTTGCCAAAAAAATCCCACGGCGCCGAAGGTTCCTGGAAGGCGTTGACGATGCTAGGAATGCCCAGCCCGATGTAGCGATGCGCATCGAAGCCCGCTCTGCCGAGAGCCCAGAGGGCGAGCGCGATCACGATGCCGCCCAACATCGGGCGCAGCGGCGGATAAAAGATCCATCGCTTGACAAGCCCTCCGAGCTGGTGCGTCGCGGTCGCAAACACGAGGCCGACGAGACCGAAAATCACACCAGCGATCACGACGGCTCCGACGCTCCAAGGCGTAACCGCGACCACCTCTCCGATCGCGTAGTGCATGTGGTGCACGCCCCAGGCCATGCCGACCTGATCGGCCACGATGCCAGCGACCATGCAGGGAAATAGGGCGTCGTAGCGCATCCGGCCTATGGCCAGCACCTCGAGGCCGAAGAGTGCCCCCGCCAGCGGGGTCCCGAACACGGAGGCGAAGCCAGCGCTGATGCCCGCCATCAGCAGGATGCGGCGATCGGCAGGCTGCATTCGAAAGACGTGCGTGAGCTGGTCCGCCAGTGCGCCGCCCATCTGCACCGCCGTCCCCTCGCGACCCACGGACGCGCCGAAGAGATGTGACATGACGGTGCCGCCCAGGACGAGCGGGACCATGCGCAGCGGCACGACCTTCTTCGGGTCGTGGATCTCGTCGATCAGCAGGTTGTTGCCGGCCTCGACCTGCTTGCCGAGCTTGAAGTACACCCAGCCGACGGCGCCACCGGCGAGGGGCAACAGCCAGATGATCCAACGATGCGCTTCGCGCCAAGCCGTGGCGCGGTCGAGGGCGAAGAGGAAAAGTGCGGAAGCGCTGCCGGCCAGGAAGGCCACAACGGAGGCAATCACGAGCCACTTGCCGATGTACGGCAGCAGGTCGAATTGTTCAGGTCGTCTAAATCGGCTCATGCGGGTCAAGGAAACGAATCAATCGGCCTGACCAAGCAAAGAATCTGAGCGCGAACGCCTACAGCCCTGTAATGTGATCAGGTGTCTGTAGGCATCATTAGCCCCGGGCGATGCCAGGGCGGTTCACGGAAGGAATGCCATCTCCGTCGAAAAATTATAGCGAAATGGACTGGAAAAAGTAAAACGGCGCGGCATGCGGTTGAGGCTGCTTTCAGATCACAAGGCAAACATCAACTCGGCAAGTCATGAAGAGGTCGTACTTGCAACATACCCTGCCCGACATTTACATCACCTGGGGCAGCTGGTGCAGGGAGCATCGCACTCGCCGGCAGCAATGGCGACGTCAGGAACGTTGATGTGGGCGACGCCGCACAGTAGGGGTGTTCATCCGAAATAAGCCGTCAGCCGTCAGCAAACGGCAGCTACCCCGCCTAGAGCAGACACTGATCGGCCGACGGTCGCCGGCAGCAATCGCTGCAAAGTTGCCGTCCGGCAATTGCTCCGCCACGCTCTGGAGTTGTTGCCGCGGGCTGGGCCCGTTTTCAGGAGACGCTGGGAACTAGGTTTTCGCCGCCGGAGACCTCCACCACCGTCCCGGTCACGTAGGGATTGGTCATGAGAAACAGCGCCGCATGACCGATGTCCGATGCCTTGCCGGCCCGGCGCGCGGGAAAGTTTTCTTCCACCTTCTGCCGCAAGCCGTTGCGATGATCATCGGGCAGAAAGCCCCACATGTCCGTGTCGATGAAACCCGGCCGGATCGTATTCACTCGGGTTGGGGCGAGTTCGAGTGCAAGTGAACCTGACAACGCTTCCAGGGCGGCAAACGATGAGGTGACGGCCGCGTAACCGACCTTCGGACGGGTGGCCATGCCGCCCGACAAGAAGGTGATGGAGCCGCCGGGTCGGAGCTGTGGAGCTGCATAGCGGGCGCATGCCCAGCTCCCAAGGAATTTGCCTTCCATGTAGCTCCGCACGCCGTGCATGTCGGCGTCCATGAAGGCGCCCCAGGTGCCTAGGTCGGGGGCTGCAGTGACGACCAAGTGATCCAGCGGACCGATGGTGTCGAACGCGGTCCGGACGGCCGACTCGTCGCGCATGTCCAGTCCGACTTGCAGGAAGCCCTCCAGATCGGGGCGTTCCCCAACCGGCGAGATGCGGCGGCTGGCGACGACCACCGTAGCGCCTGCTGCGCGTGCGGCCGCTGCCACGCCGAGGCCGATGCCGGTCTTGCCTCCGACCACGACGACTTTTTTCCCCGTGAGTGGCGCGGTGGAAGCCAAGGTCGCACTTGGCGGATGAATTGCTGATGTCATGTTTGTTCCTTTTTTCAGTGCGTTGTTTGCCGACGGCAGGAAGCAATGTAATTAGTCTTCATGCCTGCGATAATCCCAACGATTTCCATAACACCTAGTGCTATTTGGAATAAATTGGACGCATGGTTCCGGCTCAGAGCAAAGGCATCCGATGGATCGATTTCAAGAGCTGACTTGTTTCGCTGCCGTCGTGGAGGCCGGCGGCTTTTCCGCTGCCGCACGGCGCATTGGCGAGTCGCAGTCGGCGATCAGCAAATCCGTCAGCGCACTGGAAAAGCGGCTCGGCGTGCAATTGCTCAACCGCAGCACGCGCAGCGTCGTCGTGACCGACCACGGCCGGCGGTACTACGAGCGGACCAGGCCGCTTCTCGAGGAGATGGCGCAGGCAGACAGCGAGTTGACAAACAGTTCGCTTCAGCTCTCGGGTCTCGTGCGCATCGCGGCCCCGTCCACGTTTGGCCGGCTGCACGTCCTGCCCCTCGTTCCCGCGTTGCTGGCGCTTCATCCCAAGCTGAAGCTGGACCTCAGACTGGAGGACGGCGTCCAAGACCTTCTGGCTGAGGGCATCGACCTGGCAATCCGGGTCAGTCCTGCGCACAGCCTGGACGCCGTGGTCAAACGGGTCACCAACACGTCGCTGGTGTGTGCCGGCTCGCGCCGGTACTTCGAGCGGCACGGTGTGCCAAAGAGGCCAGAGGACCTCATCGACCACAACTGTCTCATCTATAACGGCATTGAAAGCTGGACGTTCAACGGACCGCAGGGACAGAGGAGCGTGCGCGTGAGTGGAAATCTTTCATCCAATACCGTCGAGACCATCCTTTCCGCGGTGCGGGCGGGGGTGGGCATCGGCATGTTCTACGGCGCCTCGCTGGCCGGTGAAATGCGCGATCCCGAGGTGCTGACCGTTCTGGAAGAATTCATCGGCGAGACGCGCGACGTCAGCCTCATCTGGCCCAACCGAAGATTTATTTCGGCCAGAGTGCGAGAAGTGACAGAGTTCTTCGCGTCGGCGCTGGCTGTGCGAATCTGACCGCCGAGCGGTCTGGAAGGCTTGGGTCACCCAGTCCTTGAAAGCGAACCCTACCGCGCCAGTCTCAAGCTCCAGGAAATTGCCGGCTTTGCCCACCGGTCGCCCAACGCTGGGCGGCGAAGCGGCGGCAACGGCTGCTTCAGACTGGTCGCAGACGTTCGCCGCGCAGCTCCAGCCGCGCTCGTCGGTCCAAAAAGAACTTCGGCAGCAGATCTTCGCGGAGGGGGCGCTCTGACAACTCGCAGCGACACAACTCGCCAGGACTACATCAATGCGGGAGCGTTCACGCTACTTGACCTGAAGTATGCAAGCGACCTTGCCCGGCTCGGAGCCACGGACGAAGACAGCGCGTTCTTCCAAGTTTTGGCCAAGACGCCATGCCCGCTCTGCGGCACGCGGGTTGAGCAACATGTCGATCCTGGAAACGTGAAGCCTAGACCGACGTGTCTAGCATCCTCCTACGTCGTGACCCCAAGAAGGGGTGAGCGTTGAAGCGCTGGCACCTATGATCTGTAAGAAATTGTAGGATCGGCGCTGGAGGGGACATGCAGATCATTGAAATTGACATCAGACATTTTCGGTCGCTGAAAAAGTTCACGTGGAAGCCCCAGCGCACTAACGTGATCAGCGGGATCAACAGTTCGGGCAAGTCGAACATTCGCAGGGCACTGCAGTTCGCCTTTCGGGAAAGCTTCGATCCGATCAAAACCAGCGAGAACGTGTGCGTCGACAGCCCGGGCCCGCGAACTGCCGCACGCATCTCATTGAAGTTTGACAAACCAACACCCGCTCTCGCTTCGTTGCTGGGCATCCCCGTAGGCAGTGAGTTCACCTACGCGATTCAGGTGCGCCGAAGCGGCTCTTGGACGGCCACCATCAACGCAAACCCGCTCACGGAAGCCAATCGGTTGGACTTCTTGTCCGAAGTCATGGTGGTCTATGTTCCGCCCCTGCGCGATCTGGCCGGGAATGGATTGCAGCCCTTCATTTCGACTCTAACAAGCGCCTTGTTGAAGATGCGCTCAGCGCAATCGTTTAACGCGCGCGCCAAAGCCCTCACATCCGTCGTTCGCGAAAAAGGAGCACAGCTGTTGCTTGCGACTCGCGACATGTCGAGAACGCAATTGCGCGTTGACCAGCTTTCCGTCGATGTCGATTCTGTTGACCTGAGTACGCCGTTCACGCAGGTCGGACTGAAGTTCAAGATTGGAGCGCGCGAATACGCCTTGGACAAGCTCGGCACTGGTCATCAAAGTGCCGTCATCCTTGAGCTGTATCGGCAGCTTGGGGAAACGTCGAAGAAGTTCGTCGTATACCTCTTTGAGGAGCCCGACAACCATCTGCACCTGACGTCTATGAGGGCGATGGTGGACGATCTGGAGCTTTGTGCGAAGCGGGCGAACGCCCAGGTCTTTGTGACCACCCATTCGGCTCACATGCTCAACATGTTCCCGATAACGGCGCATTTGTGTTTGACGACGGATAACCGACTCACTGTCCGTCGCAAACAAGAGATCCGCAGGACCGACAAGCAGCTCCGAGACGCGGTCTCGCGGAGTGGTTTGACGATTGCAGAGGCGATGTTGTGCAGAAAGGTCTTGCTGGTCGAGGGGCCTGGCGACATCACACTTTTCCGAACCTTGATCGAACTCCAAACCGGCAAAACCGCGGAGCAGCAGGACATCCACATCGTTGCTGGGTCCGGAAAGGCCGGCGTGACGGCGTTGGCCTCGATTTTGCAGGAGCTCGGGGCCAACTATGCGGCCGTTTTCGATCGAGACGCTACTTTGGACACGAACCTACCCATGTTTAAGGCTGTGTCCGCGCCGTCGAGAACAGCGTTCGTTGCGCAGCTGACGGCCATCGCCGCAGAGATGCGCTCCGTTTCGTCGCAAAAGAAGTCGAAGGCTCAGAAGCTGGTGGCGAGCATGATGAAGGAGCTCCAACAGCCGCCGGCGTTCACTGCCGATTTCAAGCGATCGGAGCTCGGAGCCTATCTCGCCGAGGTTCACAGGATGAGCCCCAGCGCCATCGACGCGATGGGCACTGTTGTGAAGAAGGGCATTCGACTGTATCAGCCTGAGATTGCGAAACATCGCGCTTGGCTTTGGAGCGCAACTCCCGAAGAGGTCCTGATTCCCGACCACGCAGCAGAAGTCATTGCAGCAACCGAGTTGGTTGCCATGGGCGCAATGACTACTATCCCGACTCAAAACTACCGAGACACCGTGATCAACAAAGCCCACGACCTGGCGCATGAACCTGAACGTCAGGTCCGCCTGATTCGAAAGCTGTGGGAGCACGGGGTAGTCAAGAAAAGCGAGATTCGCAACGCCGTCAGGTTCTGTCTTTGAGGTGCCCAACCTCGATACTTCTGCAGAGCGACAGGTAGGGCATCTACTCGCAACGGCCAGGAGACGTCCGGATAGCGTCAGTGACTTGGCGATTGATCTTGAGCGGCTCTAAGTCTGCTCTCGCTGCAAAGCAGCCGTTTTGAAGAGCTCGAGTGCGAAGCGTGAACTTCGAAGCGATGGCAAAAAGCGGAACAGCGTTGACGCCGCTGACGCTGATGACGCTGATGACGCTGATGACCGGATGACCGGATGACCGGATGGCGAAATGACGCGGCTAAGTCAAGGCTCAGTAGGACGGCAAAAGTGGCGTCAGGCAATCTTCAAAACCAACATGCACTCGGTTCATGCGCGCGGCAAGTACACGATCACCTGTCAGCATGGCCAACAACATCGCTGCGATTGTCACCAGCCCGTTGGAGCATTCAATCAGCTGGCAAACGAGCTTCAATGGGAATCCGTCGTGATGGCGCCTCAAAGCATGCACTCCAACATGCACGAAAGAATTCAGCGCGTGTCTTTGCATGTCTTCGAACCTGCCAAGCATCGCGGCCGGCGCTCCGGCGGCTGGCACTGCGGCCGACGCGCCACGCAACTGCTTGATCATTTCTCGGGCTACCGGTAGCTTTCGCGCCGCTTCGTCCGCCTCGATGGTGAGCGGAGCCGCAGCAAGGGAAACCTGCGCTTCTGAAGCCGCGAAGAGGAGCCAAGCTGAACGCGTGGTCGATTCAAATTGGAGGCGCATCAAAGGCACCGCCGAAGACAAAAATCCGTCCTCGGTCAAGGATCGAAGGGCCCTCGCATGATCAATCGACAGTGAGGCAGCCGTTACGCACAGTCCCATGCGCTCGGCGCCATCGCCGTACTCGGGGTATCGGTCAAGATCAAGCATCCGCATGATCGTCGCGTCGAGCTCGTCGGAGCGGCGGAGCAAAACTTTGATGTCCATGGTTTGAGCCTCGCACGGCACGAAGCACTTGCAAAGCCTTTTTTGAAGCAACGCGCAACCTCTCCGTCGACGGTCAAGCAATCGATCGACAAGTGCCGGGCACCAAGTCAGCCTGATCCAGGCAAATCAGGTTCTACAGGCCTAGGACGCTGAAAAAAATCACAACTCGCTCGTGTGCAAACCCCAACATGACCGTCACATGCCGAGCCCACCTTGTATGGTTGAACGCTATACACACACCTCCGAAGAAACAAACGATGCCTGCCACCAAATCCGTGCCCGTGAGCTTCAGAGTCACGGCCGAGTTCAAGTCTTTGCTGGAGTTGGCTGCGCAGAGCGAGCAGAGGAGCCAAACCAACCTTCTTGAAAAGCTCCTGCTCGATCACTGCCGCAGACGCAGAATCACGGCAGCAACATCAAAGTCGAAAGTTGTTCCTCTCACAACGAAGGGGGGTGGCGTTTGAACGCTCCCAACCTCATGCGAAAGCTGCTCGACTACGTGCTCGAGCAGTCCAAGACGGTCGACCCGAAGGCCTTCAAGTTGACCGGCCAGCTCGGCTTCCAGAAAGCACGCGACGCATTGCAAGGCCTGCCAGGCGTCCATCTCGATGTCGCCGGCGAAGGCGATCACATCTGGCTGAAGGTGGCCCGCCTGGACGCACACCGCCCGCCGGACATCGAGTCGAGCCTCGGAATTTCTGGAGGATCTTGGGAGCCGCGCATTTTTGTCAGCCAAGATCCAAACGGCGCACGGCCGTCGATTAATGAGCCCTTGTGGGAAGCCAACAAGCTCCTGCGACCGCCCGGCTGGAATGACCAGCAACACGTTGACTGGACGGATCGTGCGCGCGTGGCACTTGAGAACGTGCTAACCCGTTACCTGCCGCTTTGGGATGCTTGGGCCGCCGGGGAAAAGCCACGCCGCAAAACCATCTCGCTCTACGGCGATCTGTTCGCCCTGAAACACCAACTGGAAGCCGAAGAAACCGCCAAGCCGCAGGAGTTGGTATGGGGCATTGGCGTTTCCGCCTGGAAGCTCACCTATCCAGAGCGTGCGACAACCACAATCGTCGACTTCCAATACCCGCTCATCACCCAAGCCATGGAGATTGGCATGGACGAGCGAACGCTGGCCTTGGAGGTACGCCCGCGCTCGGTCGGCCCCCAGTTCTCGTTCGACGCCTTTGCCGCCTGCCAGTTGATCAGCGCACCTGAAGTCGAAAAGGCCGCTCGCGAGGCCCTCGCCAATAGCGCCGAGCGTCCGGTCAATCCTTTCGACCCCGGCAGCTTCGAGCACCTCCTGAAACTCATCGCCGGCAACCTGCATGACAAGGGCCGCTACGAGCCCGATGTGCAGTCATTCCCGAAGGCCGGCGAAGACCTGATCGTGACCGATGCCTGGGTGCTGTTGTCCCGGCCGAAGTCGGTCAATTTTCTGCAGGAAGACATCGAGCGTCTCAAGCAGCGGCTGACGCCGGAGGTCACCATTCCGCTCGGGCCACTCGCGTTGGTAACGCCGCCCTCCGACGAGATGGCATCCTTCGTACCTGTGGCCTTCCGCGGCCTGTCGGGCACCTCAGGCCGCCAAAGCGAACGTGGTGAGGTGCAGGAGCTGTTCTTCCCGTTGCCCTACAACCACGAGCAAGTCACCATCGTGGAACAGCTGGAGCGCTCGGCCGGCGTCGCTGTCCAGGGGCCGCCCGGCACCGGCAAGACTCACACCATCGCCAACATCGTCTGCCACTACCTGGCGACCGGCCGCAAGGTGCTGGTGACCTCCAAGGGCGAGCAGGCGCTGGAGGTGTTGCAGTCCAAGATCCCGGAAGCCGTCCGGCCTCTGACCGTGGCCCTGCTCTCGGGCGACCGCGAAGGCATGCGCCAGTTTCAGGGCTCCATCGAAGCCATCATCCACAACGTCTCCCAGCTGAATCCTGAAGTCGTCCGCGAGCAGATCCGCACCGAACGCAGCGGCATCGATCGCGCGCACGAAGAGCTGGCCACCATCGACCGCCGCGTCGACGCCATCGCAATGGCTCAGTTGTCGGACATCGAAGTCGACGGCGTAGGCATGCGAGCGCAGAAGATGGCCGAACTGGTGATCTCTGGCGAAGACAAGCATGCTTGGTTCGATGATGTCCTGTCGCTTGCGCCAGAGCACGCGCCGCCAATCGATGCTGGTATGGCAGCGCAGGCCCGCGAGGCACGCCGTCGCTTGGGCAAGGACCTTGCCTACGCAATGGCTCGCATCCCGGCAAGCGCAAACATGCTGCCGTCCGATGAGGTCTCGCTGCTTCACGACGCTCTGGTGAGCCTGCGGCACATCGAAGCGGCAGAAGCCGGCGGCGCGCTGTTGCCGCTGCGGGCGATGACGCCGGACGTCTTGAACGAAGCACGTCAGCTTCTGACTCAGGTCAGCAGTGCGCGGCAGCTCGCGGCCGAGATCGAAGAGACCGGAGAGATGTGGACCCGGGCTTTGCGCCGTAAGTGCAGCCAAGCGACGTTTGCCAGCGAGCGGGCAGCCTTTGAAGCGCTGTTTTTGGACATCGACAAGCTGATCGCCTCACGGGCCGAACTCCTGAAGATGCCAGTCGAGATGCCCGAGCCCGCGCTGGGGTCGCCAAAGGTGCGCGAAGCGGTTGAGCGCGCAGCTGAAACCGGCAAGCCTTTCTCAGTCGTGAGCTTTGCGGGAAGCGAAATTAGGGGTCTCGTCGCCAGCATCCGCGTGAGCGGTCTTGCGCCTTCTTCCATCGAGCACTGGACTCACGTGCAACGCTACTTGGCCCTGCACGACCATCTGTTGTCGTTCGGTGTCCGCTGGAATCAGGTCGCTGAACTCTTGTCCTTGCCCAGTCTGCAAGGGGGCGTCGTCGCGCTGCGCCAGATCGAACTTGTCACAACGCTTGCCCGCAAGGTCCATGCGCTGGCACGGGTGTTCGATACCCAAACGCCTGGCGTTGGCGAGCGCGTCTTTGCAAAACCGCCGACTACACAGCTGCTTGGCACCTCGGCTCAGTTGGGCGAAGTCCAACAGCACCTGCGAAGCCACCTGACCCGCGTCGACCTGGCCAAGGCCGCCACCACGCTGGTCAGCCTGCAGGAGAGGCTCGCTGGCACCACTGGACCAGCGTCCGACGCACTGCGCGAGTTTGTGGCGAACGACCTCGGGAAGGTGGGGATGCCAGTCGAGCGCGTCACCGCGCACTACGCCGAGCTTCTCGGCGAGATTCGGCGCATTGAAGCGTTGGCCCACGACCTCGCGTTGGTCAACGACGTGGCAGACCGCTGCGAAAGTGCCGGCGCGGTAAAACTGTCGATGCGGATTCGCAACCAGATCGTCGGCGCGTCTGGCGAAGACGTCGCGTTGCCGGTGAGTTGGCGGGAAGCCTGGACTTGGTCTCGTGTTCGTGCGCACCTGGAGGCCATCGAGTCGCGCGAAGAGTTGCGCACCTTGGCCGCGCGCCGGCGCGATCTGGAGGCGGGCCTCGCGCGCCTGTACGAGAACGTCGTTTCCAAGTCGGCCTGGCTCTCGACCAAGCTCGGCGCCTCGCCGCGAGTGCTGGCAGCCTTGGAGACCTATCGCACCGCTGTTCGTCGCATCGGACAGGGCACCGGTCCGAACGCCACAAGGCACCGGCGCGACGCACAGCGCGCGATGCTCGATGCGCAAGGTGCCATCCCGTGCTGGGTCATGAGCCATTCGAAGGTGTCGGAAAGCTTGCCGGCCGAGCTGGGTGCTTTCGATCTAGTGATCGTCGACGAAGCCAGCCAATCGGATTTGTGGGCCTTGCCTGCAGTGTTGCGAGGCAAGAAGATCTTGGTGGTTGGCGACGACAAGCAGGTCTCGCCAGACGGGAGCTTTATCTCGGCCGTGCGCATTCAGGAGCTTCGCGACCGCTTTCTGCACGACCAGCCCTACGCCACGGTGCTCACCCCGGAGAAGTCGCTTTACGACATTGCCTCAACGGTGTTCGCCGCCCAGAAGGTCATGCTGCGCGAGCACTTCCGGTGCGTGGCGCCGATCATCAGCTACAGCAACACGTTCTACGATGGCTTCATCCAGCCTTTGCGAATTCCCAAAGCGTCCGAGCGCATCGATCCGCCGCTGGTGGACATCTTCGTCCCTGGCGGGACACGCGGCCCCAAGGACGAAAACGACCTTGAAGCCCAGTGCATTCTGGAAGAGATCGAAGCCATCGTTGCCAACCCGCAGCTCGCCGGCCGAACAATCGGTGTGGTGTCCATGTTGGGTCTTGAGCAGGCAAAGCGCATCGACGCAATGGTTCGCCAGCGCATCGATGCCAAGGAACTGATGCGCCGCAAGTTCGATGTCGGCGATGCCCGTCTGTTTCAAGGCAGCGAGCGCGACATCATGTTCCTGTCGCTGGTCGTTGGGCCTGGCGCCAAAGCGGTGTCAGGCAACGGATTCGAGCAACGCTTCAACGTCGCGGCCAGCCGCGCACGCGACCGGATGTATCTGGTGCGCTCCATGCAGATGGCCGAGCTGTCGCATCTCGACTTGCGGCGTGGGCTGTTGGGGCATTTCAGCAAGCCCGACGCAGGACCCCAAAACGAGGATGACGGCGCCAAGACGCTTATTGAGCTCTGCGAATCCGGTTTCGAGAAGCAGGTGTACAGCGAGCTCTTCGGCCGCGGTTATCGAGTCGTGCCGCAAGTCAAGGCTGGCTCTTTCCGCATCGACATGGTGGTTGAGGGAGCGGATGACGCACGCCTGGCCATCGAGTGCGATGGCGACGAGTTTCACGGCCCAGATCGCTGGCAAGCGGACATGGGCCGGCAGCGGGTGCTCGAACGCGCCGGCTGGACGTTCTGGCGGTGCTTTGCGTCAACCTGGTCTTTGCGCAAGGAAGAAGTTCTGGAAGAACTGTTGGCGAGGCTTAAAGCGATGGGTATCGAGCCGCTGGGAACGCTTGAGCGTGCGCCGTCGTTGGTCGAGTACCGCGAATGGCGCCTTCCAACGTCCGACGGACTTGCCGACGATCCGAGTGCGCAGGCGGTCGTAGATGCAATTTCCTCCGCGAAAGGCCAGCCCAGCCTGAGCGACCCGCAAGAACTCGTGGTCAGAGCTTGATGGCCAATGACGATCTGCTTTCGTTGGTGGGCGCAATTACTGGCGTGGTCGGCGCGGTGACTGGCATCGCCGGCTCCATCATGGGCTACTTCGGTCTCAAAAAGACAAGCGAGATCAAGTCTTTGGAGCTTCGGCTTGAGGTCATCAAAGCTGCCGCCGAAGTATTCCAGAGCATCGATAGCTTGGGAGAGCTTCTGCATCGCGCCGAACGTTCACGGAAGGCTGTAGCAGCTGCAATGGGGATGTATAACTCCGGCGCCCGAGAGCATTGGACGCGCCAACTTATGGCGGACAAGGAGTCGTTGGAGAACCTTAGTGAGTCCTTCGATGAACTGAACATCGACTACTCCAAATCGAACATGCGCGAGCTGGAAAAAGCCATCGGGGAAATGTTTGCACTCCGCACTATTCTTGATGGAATTGGGCATCGCTACAAAGAGTCGCTACTGGAGGACGACCGTGATCGCCAATCCCTTCGAAGTCACGTTGAGTAGCTTTCGATCGCACTGCAGGAGAAGCTGTCAAGCATCAGCTTTCCTGAAGCTGCGCGATCGTCCAAACCGTTGCAGGCTGATGATTCAAGCTTTCCAAAAGCGGTGCCTTCCGATGACGGTCGCACAAGGATGCCCATGGACCTTGATCGTTGGTGATGGTTGATTTGGTCCCGCAAACGATGCATTTTTCTCGCAGTTCTAGCCCGGCCCACAGAACTGCTTCCTGAACGGCCACCGCTACTGGTTCAAACGATTCGACTGGCTCGCAAACAATCCGCCTTACCTCGGTCGGTCGATGAGCATGTATCACGTGCCGGGCTTGACCGCGCATCGAGTAAGACAGACTTGGCGCACCGAACTTTTCGCGAATTCGTACCCAAGCGAAGTCGCGTTTGTCTTCGCCAAGGATGGCATCGATCTGTTCGCACAGCCGGGCGAAGGTTGGCATCCATCCGCGAAAGAAAAGATAAGACCGCCTCCGCTCCGATTCCGTAATCGGGAACATGTACCGAAAGCGCGCGAGCAAATCGCCAAGTTGAGATCCTTCGTTCCACGCGGTGATAGTCGGACCGTTCATCGTTTGAAAGCAATGATCGCTTTTTTAACTGTCGAAGCCTGGGCTGCGCCTGACATTTACCGAAACCTATGCTTGGATTCGGCCGACGTCATCGCTCTTGGTCTCCAGCGTTCTTCTGAACTCGCAGCTGTTCTAGTCAGGCCCTCGCGCAATCCAGTCGCTTACAGGTAAGTCATCCATCTCAATTGCCGCTTCGATCTGCTGAGGAGTTGGGTAGTGTCGAAGAACCTGTGTAGCGATGTCTCGGAGTTTGTCTGGAATCGGTCCTCCCCAAAGCTCTATGTCTTTGGTTTCCGAGAGGAGCTCTCGGAGAGTCTCTCCAGCCCATTGAAGTGCTCGACGCCTCTCGTAAGGCAGTGTCATGACGAGACTCTCCTAACATTCAGTCGTCGTGGGAGCTCTTACAGCGGGTGCGCTCCAAAGGGGCATGAGGGTCACCGAACTTGGCAACCGCTCTGACCAACTGTCGAAAAGCTCAACGTCGTCGCCGAATGCTAAATCTCCATGCTGGCATCCTTCGACGACGCGATGGGCCACAGTTTGAGCATTTCGCAACGACCACCCGTAGGAACCCGACGGAATCAGAACTTGGAGAGCAACTAACGTTGCGAAGTTTGGCGTCATCAGAAAACGCACCAGTTCGTCCTTGCTGCATAAAAACGCGCCACTCGATTCACCGTGTCCTTCGTCCGCCGGACGCCAGGTACAAAGGAAGATCGCGTCTCTGATCAACAGATGTGCGATGGGAAAGTGCAACTTATCGCGCGAGGGCTCGGATGAGGTGGCTTTACTTGACGGGGTCGAGAACATGTTTGATTTGGCAAAGTAAACGGCCAAGTATCAGAAAAAGCGTCCCCTGGGGGTCCAAGCAGAGCGAGTACTAGATCAACCCGACGATAGGTGATGCAAAAGCCGTAGATGTATGCGCATCATAACGGAACTATGTGTGTGTGCCACCCCAACTCAAAGGTCCGAATGGATCCACGCCCGTGCGTTCGCTTCGCGATGTTCTCGCATACAACGTGCGCCTACTCAGGGTTCAAAAAGGGCTCTCTCAAGAACGACTTGGATTCGCAGCGGACATGGATCGCACCTTCATCAGCCAAATCGAGCGGTCTCGAGTCAACCTCTCCGTCGACAACATCGAAAAAATAGGTCTTGCCTTGGCCATCGACCCTTCATCCCTGTTTACCCACCCAAAGAACGCTGAGAAACGCGAGCAGCATGTAGCGCAATGAATGGTCCATCCGGACGCAATGGACATGGATCCGGAAACAAACTCGCACGCTTGATAAATCAGGACGAAGGCGAGACGGACTTTCGGAAGCGGTCAGGACAAGCGGCGTCGTGGGTCAACCGCGCAGTACGACGTCAAAGTCGTGTCCCTCAACGTCGTGGGCACGCAGTCAGGGAGGAAAGCATTCCTCCCCGCCTTGAAGGCGTGCACAACTTCGCGGGTACACGAAGTTGCACACCCCACGGCTCCCCGCCTTCTGCGGGTAAGAAAGCTCAAATCATCAAACAAGCAAAGAAGACCGTTTCCCGGCTGAACGAAATTTGGCGAGATGTATGCGCTCACATCGCCAACATTGTGGTGGGTTTAGATGCACAACAGTCGAATCATTTCGAGTCGTCTGCGCCGTGGCGAGGGCAGGTTGAAGAGGCGCTGAATTGGATGCACAGAAACGTGGTTCAGATAAGAACTCACGGACGCTTTCGCGTCGGCAGTTTTCAAGACTGCTGGTTTAAACCACTCACCCAACTCTCCGGAACCGCCGATTTTATGCCGACGGCGCTGCCCTACTCTTCATCGGGCAGGAACATCGTCTGCAGATCGCTCAGAAAGTCGAGCCCGCGCTCGGTGGGCCACACGCGAAACAGGTCGCGCGCCAGCAGCCCCTTGCGTTCCGCCTCTTCCATTCCGCGCTGGATGGCGGTCATCGCCAAGCCGGTGCGTTCGCTGAACTGCGGCAGCGTGAAGCCCTGCTTCAGCCGCAGCGCGTTCAGCATGAACTCGAACGGCAGGTCGGCCAGCGACACCTCGTCGCTCTGCGACACCGCGGCGCCCGCGCGGGCGTTGTCCATGTACAGGCGCGGCTCGCGGTAACGCACCTGGCGCACGATGCGGTGCGCAAAGCTCAGCTTGCTGTGCGCGCCCGCCCCAATGCCCAGGTAGTCGCCGAACTGCCAGTAGTTCAGGTTGTGCTGGCACACATGGCCGTCGCGCGCATAGGCCGACACCTCGTAGCGCGACATGCCCTGCACGCCGGTGCGCTCGGTGATGCGGTCGAGCATGGCGTAGGCGATGTCGTCCTCCGGCAGCGTGGGCGGAAACTTGGCGAACCAGGTGTTGGGCTCGATGGTCAGGTGGTAGATCGACAGGTGCGGCGGCGCCAGCGCCAGGGCCTGGGTCAGGTCGGCGTCGAGGTCTTCCATGCGCTGGCCCGGCAGCGCGTACATCAGGTCGAGGTTGAAGGTGTCGAACGCGTGCGCGGCCTCCTCCAGCGCGGCAATGGCCTGCGCGCCGTCGTGCACGCGGCCCAGGGCCTTCAGGTGCTCGTCGTTGAAGCTCTGCACGCCCACCGACAGCCGCGTGACGCCCGCCGCGCGGTAAGCGCGAAAGCGGTTGCGCTCGAAGGTGCCGGGGTTGGCCTCCAGGGTGATCTCGCAGTCGGGCGCGAGCTTCAGGCGCGCGCGCACGTCGCCCAGCAGCCGGTCAATGGCCTGCGGAGAGAACAGGCTGGGCGTGCCCCCGCCGATGAACACGGTGTGCACGGTGCGGCCCCAGATGAGCGGCAGCGCGGCGTCCAGGTCGGCAATGAGCGCGTCGATGTAGGCCTGCTCGGGCACGCCGTCGATGTCGGCCGCGCTGGTGGCGCGCCATTCGTGCGAGTTGAAGTCGCAGTACGGGCACTTGCGCAGGCACCACGGCAGGTGGATGTACAGCGACAGCGGCGGCAGCGCCGACAGTTGCAGCGGGCCGGGCCGCATCCAGTGCAGCACGTCGTTGGCCTGCACGGCATTGGCCTGGCCCGTGGGCTGCGCCGGTTGAATGGGGAAGACGGTGGCCATTACAGCCAGCGCTCGCGCATCAGCGCCAGCATGGCCTGCGCGGCGCGGCCGCGGTGGCTGTTGGCGTTTTTCACTTCGCTCGGCAGCTGGGCGAATGTCTTGCCGAAGCTGGGCAGGTACATGACGGGGTCGAAGCCGAAGCCGTTGTCGCCGATGGGCGCGCCGGCAATCTCGCCGACCACGCGGCCCACGGCAATGAGCGGCTCGGGGTCGTCGTGGCTGCGCAGCGCCACCAGCGTGCTGACCAGCGCGGCGCGGCGGTTGACCACGCCGCTGAGTTGTTCGAGCAGCGCGCGCACGTTGTTGGCGTCGCCCTTGTCGTAGCCGAACTGGGTGGCGTAGTAGGCGGTGTCCACGCCCGGCAGGCCGCCGAAGGCATCGACGCACAGGCCGGCGTCGTCGGCCATGGCCGGCAAGCCGGTGGCGGCGCTGGCGTGGCGCGCCTTGGCGAGCGCGTTTTCCACGAAGGTGCGAAAGGGTTCTTCAGCCTCGCCCACGCCCAGCGCCGACTGCGGCACCAGCGTGACGGACAGCTCGGCAAACAGCTGCTGGAGTTCGGCGAGCTTGCCCGCGTTGTTGGAGGCCAGAACCAGTTTCATAAACAATCAAAAAGTGGCGGTGACGCACGCCGGGCGCGCGCCATTGGCTGTGGGTCAGTTCGAGGCCAAGGCCTGCTGCTGCAGGACGACGAGCTCGCCGATGCCCTTCTCGGCCAGGCCGAGCAGGAGGTTCATTTCTTCGCGCGTGAAAGCCGCGCCTTCGGCCGTGCCCTGCACTTCGACGAAATGGCCCGCGCCGGTCATGACGACGTTCATGTCGGTGTCGCAGGACGAGTCTTCGGTGTATTCGAGGTCGAGCAGCGGCGTGCCCTTGACGATGCCCACCGAAATGGCGGCCACGTGGCCCTTGATGGGCGAGGCCTTCAGGGTGCCGGCGGCCAGCAGCTTGTTGACGGCGTCCTGCGCGGCCACGAAGGCGCCGGTGATGGCCGCGGTGCGCGTGCCGCCGTCGGCCTGCAGCACGTCGCAGTCGAGGTGGATGGTGCGCTCGCCCAGGGCGCGCAGGTCGAACACGGCGCGCATCGAGCGGCCGATGAGGCGCTGGATTTCCTGCGTGCGGCCGGTCTGCTTGCCCTTGGCGGCTTCGCGGCTGCTGCGGGTGTGGGTGGCGCGCGGCAGCATGCCGTATTCGGCCGTGACCCAGCCTTCGCCGCTGCCCTTCTTGTGCGGTGGCACCTTTTCTTCGACCGACGCGGTGCACAGCACGCGCGTGTCGCCGAACTCGATGAGCACCGAGCCTTCGGCGTGGATGGTGAAGCCGCGGGTGATGCGCACCGCGCGCAGCTGGTCGGCGGCACGGCCGCCGCTTCGTGTGAAAGCAGTCATTGTTTTTTGAGAACCGGAAAGAGAAAAAGGGAACAGCCGGCGCGCTCAGCTCTTGCGCGCGGCCGAGCGGCGAATGGCTTCGTTGATCTCGGCAATGGAGCGCTCGATGGCGTCTTCGTCGAGGTCGTCGGTCTCGTTGTCGGAGGGCATGCCGGCCTGGATGGTGGAGGCGAACACGCCGTCCTCGATGGTTTCGGTGGACACGCCGCTGCGCTCGTCGCTGGTGGCGCTGTCGGGCATTTCCCATTCGAGCGCGATGAGCGTCACGTTGTCGCTGTGGGCGCCGCCCTTGCGCAGCGCCATTTCGGCGAGGTCGGGGGCGGCGTCGGACACGGGCTTGCCGGAGGAAAGGGTGTGCACGATGAGCTCGTCGTCCAGCACGCCCCACACGCCGTCGGAGCACAGCATGATGCGGTCCCCGCGCTGCAGCGCCATGGGCGGCGCCACGTCGAACAGCGGCGTGGTCGGCGAGCCCAGGCAGGTCAGCAGCAGGTTGCGGTTGACGGGCGCGTCGGAGGCGTTGGGCCTGGGACGCTCGGCATGCGAATGGTCGCGCGTGCGCACGAGCAGGCGGCCGTCGCGCACGACGTACAGGCGCGAGTCGCCGCAGTGCATCCAGGTGGCGGAGGCGTTCTGCAGCACGGCTGCGACCACGGTGGTGCGGGGGGTGTCCAGCATGGCCTTGTGGCTGGCGTACCGCATGATCTGCTGGTGCGCGGCCATGGCCGATTCGGCCAGGAAAGACTTCACGTCCTTCACGGTGGGGCGTGCCTCGCGCTGGTAGAGCGCGGCAATGGTCTGCAGCGCCAGTTGCGCCGCCACCTCGCCCTCGGGGTGGCCGCCCATGCCGTCGGCCAGCACGAACAGGCCCGACTCCCGCGTGTAGCAATAGCCCATGCGGTCTTCGTTCTTGACGCGACCGCCCTTGCGACTGACCTGGAAGACGGAAAATTTCATGATGTCATGCGGGGCGCGTGGTGGGCGCGGCAGCCTTGGGCAGGCTCTTCTTGTCGAAGGAGCGGATGTTGTCGATCGACAGGCGCACTTTTTCGCCCACCGTGAGCTTGGTGTAGCGGCGCTCGCCCTCGCGGCTGAGCTCCTTCTGCAGCGCAAAGACCGACTGCGGTCGCGACAGCGGGTCGAGCGACATGCACCACTCGACCACCTCGATGAGGTTGTCGGAGTACACGCCGCGCAGGCGCGACAGCGACAGGCTGAGCCGGTCTTTCTCGATGCGCCGCGGCGCGTCGTTGGGCGGGTAGCCCTGCATGCAGGCGTAGATGCAGGCGCCAATGGCGTAGATGTCGGTCCACGGGCCCATGGACGAATCGCGCCGGTACATTTCGGGAGCCGCGAAGCCGGGGGTGTACATCGGGCGGATGAAGATGCCTTCCTTGCTGAGCACTTCGCGCGCGGCGCCAAAGTCGATCAGCACGGCGCGGTCGTCGTCGGTGACGAAGATGTTGGCCGGCTTGATGTCCAGGTGCAGCATCTTGTACTGGTGCACGATGCGCAGGCCGCGCAGGATCTCGTCGAACAGCGAGCGAATGGTCGACTCGCGGAACACCTTCTGCTTTTTCAGGTCGCGCGCCGTGACCACGAAGTCCTGCAGGGTCGCGCCCTCCAGGTAGTTCATGACCATGTAGACGGTCTCGTTCTCGCGAAAGAAATTGAGCACGCTGACCACCGAGGCATGCGAGATCTGCGCGAGCGAGCGGCCTTCTTCGAAGAAGCTCTTCAGGCCGAGCCGGTACAGCGACAGCTTCTCGGGCGGCACCTGCGGCGCAAGCTCGCCGGGGCCGCGCGTGGCCAGCGACGAGGGCAGGTATTCCTTGATGGCCACCTGCTGCCCATTGGAGTCGATGGCGAGATAGACCACGCCAAAACCACCGGCGGAAAGTCGGCGAATGACGCGATAACCGCCAATGGCCGTATCGGGCTGCAGGGGCGTAGGCTTGACCTTTGACATAATCCGGGAGTTTCGCCCGAAGGCGATGGTGCGGCAAGCGAACGCCGTGCCGACGCCTCGGTGCATGCAAGCAAAAACCACAGTGAGGCGCAATGCCAGTTTACAGCATGACCGGCTACGCCAGCGGCCAGAACGGGTCCGCAGGCAGCCACTCCGAAGCCGAGGCACGACCTGCCTCGGCGGGCCGACTCGGGGTAGAAATCCGCTCGGTCAACAGCCGCTTTCTCGACCTGACCTTCAAGCTGCCGGAAGAACTCCGCCAGCATGAAACTGCCCTGCGCGAGCTGCTCACGGGCAAGCTCAAGCGAGGCAAGGTCGAGGTGCGCGCGGCCATCGAGAACACGGCCCAGGCCGGCGTCGTCGAGCCCTCCGTCAAGCTGCTCCAGCGGCTCAACGGGGTGCAGGACAGCGTCAAGGCTTGGTTGCCCGGCGCCAGGGAACTCAGCGTGGCCGACGTGCTGCGCCTGGCGGGCGGCGACAGCGCTGCCCGCGGCGACTGGGGCCCCGACCTGCTCGAGGTGACGGGCAAGGCGCTCGACGCCCTGTTGTCCGCCCGCCAGCGCGAAGGCGCACGGCTGGCCAAGATGCTCGACGCCCACCTGGGCCAGTTGCGCACTCTGGTCCAGCAGGCCGGCCCGCTGGTGCCCCAGCTGGTCGAACAGCAGCGCACCCGTTTCCTGGAGCGTTGGCAGGAGGCCATGGGCCTGACCACCGGCACGGGCGGCACGCTGCCCGAAGCCGCCCAGGACCGCGCGCTGACCGAAGCCACCGCCTTTGCCATCCGCATCGACGTGGCCGAGGAGCTCACCCGGCTGAACTCGCACCTCGACGAGATCGAGCGGCTGCTCAAGAAGGGCGGCGAGATCGGCAAGCGCCTCGACTTCCTGATCCAGGAGTTGCACCGCGAGGCCAACACGCTGGGCTCGAAGTCGGCGGCGCTGGAGCTCACGCGCATCGGCGTGGACATGAAGGTGCTGATCGAGCAGATGCGCGAGCAGGTGCAGAACATCGAATGACGAGCCAAAGAATGGACTACCCCGGCAATATCTTCGTGGTTGCGGCGCCCAGCGGCGCGGGCAAGTCGAGCCTGGTGAAGGCGCTGATGGAGCTGGATTCGGCCGTGCAGCCGTCGGTCTCGCACACGACCCGGTCGCCGCGCGGGCAGGAAAAGCACGGCCGCGAGTACTTTTTTGCCTCGCCGTCGGAGTTCGACGCGCTGATTGCGGCCGACGGGTTCGTGGAATGGGCCCATGTGCACGGGCACCGCTACGGAACGTCGAAGCGGGCCGTCGAAGAGCGCATCGCCCAGGGGGCGGACGTCATTCTGGAGATCGATTTCCAGGGTGCGTTGCAGATTCGCAAGACGTTTGCCAACGCGGTGATGATCTTCATCCTGCCACCGAGCTGGGAAGAACTGCGTTCGCGGCTCGAGCGCCGCGGGGAAGACAGCGCCTCGGTGATCGAACTGCGCCTGAAGAACGCCGCCGAAGAGATGGCTCGGGCGGGGGAATTCGACTTCGTTATAATCAACGAGTTATTTGAGCGCGCGCTTTTCGATCTCAAGGCGATCGTCCACGCTCAGCGGCTTCGGTACTCCGCACAGCGCCGTGCACGTGCCGACACCTTCGCCGCACTGAACATCCCCTGATACCCGAGTTGACCGCTCACTGACAGAAAGATTCTCATCATGGCCCGCATCACCGTCGAAGATTGTCTGCTTCAGATCCCGAACCGCTTCCAGCTCGTGCTGGCCGCCACGTACCGTGCGCGCATGCTGAGCCAGGGCCACGCGCCCAAGATCGAGAGCAAGAACAAGCCCGCCGTGACCGCCCTGCGCGAAATCGCCGAAGGCAAGATCGGCATTGAAATGCTCAAGAAGGTGCCGGGCTGATCTGACGCAGCCCTGCAACGAAAAGGCACCGCAAAGCGGTGCTTTTTTTATGCCCGGACGCGTCCATACAGCGGTCACGCTAAAGTGATAGACATGAGCGCGGTAGCCAAACATCAGTCCCAAGCCCCCAAAGGCCCGCCGAAGCCGAGCCCGGCGGCGCTGAACGCCGCGGCAGCAAGCTTTGCCGCATTGACGGCCCGCCTCGATTACCTGAGCCCTGAAGACACCGAACTGGTACGGCGCGCGTACCGCTTCGCCGACGAGGCCCACCTGGGCCAGTTGCGCAACAGCGGCGAGCCTTACATCACGCACCCCATCGCGGTGGCGGCGCAATGCGCCGAATGGAAGCTCGACGCGCAGGCGTTGATGGCCGCGCTGCTGCATGACGCCATCGAAGATTGCGGCGTCACCAAGCCCGAACTCATCGAGCGCTTCGGCGCGCCGGTGGCGGAACTGGTCGACGGCCTCACCAAGCTCGACAAGCTGCAGTTCAACACGCGCGAAGAAAACCAGGCCGAGTCGTTTCGCAAGATGCTGCTCGCCATGGCGCGCGACGTGCGCGTCATTCTGGTCAAGCTGGCGGACCGCACGCACAACATGCGCACGCTGGCCGATGCGCCGCGTGAAAAGTGGGCCCGAATTTCGCGCGAAACGCTCGAAATCTACGCCCCCATCGCGCACCGGCTGGGGTTGAACCAGACCTACCGCGAACTGCAGGAACTGTCGTTCCGGCACATGAAGCCTTGGCGCTATGCCACGCTGTCGAAAGCCGTGGCCAAGGCGCGCGGCCGCCGGCGCGACCTGATCCAGAAGGTGCAGAAAGAGGTCGAAACCGCGTTCTCGGCCGCCGGCATGACGCTGCGGATCGCGGGGCGCGAGAAAACGCTGTATTCCATCTACCGCAAGATGGAAGACAAGCACCTGAGCTTTGCGCAGGTGACCGACATCTACGGCTTTCGCCTGATCGTGCCGAACGTGATCGCCTGCTACACCGGCTTGGGCATCCTGCACCAGATGTACAAGCCGCTGCCGGGCAAGTTCAAGGACCACATCGCCATCGCCAAGCTCAACGGCTACCAGTCGCTGCACACGACGCTGGTGGGCCCGGCGGGCGTGAGCGTCGAGTTTCAATTGCGAACCGAGGCAATGCACGTGGTGGCCGAATCCGGCGTGGCGGCGCATTGGCTGTACAAGGCCGCAGAACCGAATGCCGCCAGCAACGACCGGCTGGGCACCAAGTGGCTGCAGTCGTTGCTCGACATTCAGGACGAAACGCGCGACGCCGCGGAGTTCTGGGACCACGTCAAGGTCGACCTGTTTCCCGATGCCGTCTACGTGTTCACGCCAAAGAGCCAGATCATGGCGCTGCCCCGCGGCGCCACCGTGGTCGACTTTGCGTACGCCATCCACAGCAACATCGGTGACCACACCTCGGCCGCGCGCATCAACGGCGACCAAGTGCCCCTGCGCACCGAGCTCAAGAACGGCGACGTGGTCGAGGTCATCACCGCGCCGGTTTCCACGCCCAATCCGGCGTGGTTGGGTTTTGTACGCACCGGGCGGGCCCGCTCCAAGATCCGTCACTACCTGAAGACCCTCGCTCATGCCGAGTCCGAAGGCCTGGGCGAAAAGCTGCTGGCCCAGGCGCTGCGCGCCGAGGGCCTGAGCAAGCTCCCCGACAACGACGACGAACACCAGCCGCTGTGGGAGAAGCTGCTGCGCTTCACCGGCAGCCGCACGCGCTCCGAGTTGCTGACCGACATCGGGCTGGGCAAGCGCATCGCCAGCATCGTGGCCAAGCGGCTGGTCTCCATGCTCTCCGAACTGGGTGAGCGCCCCGATGCCCTGCTGCTGAGCCGCGAGCGCTTCATTTCGCATGAAACGGTGTCGCAAGGCGCGGTGACGCTGGACGGCAGCGAGAACTCGTCGGTGCGCTTCGCGCTGTGCTGCCGCCCCATTCCGGGCGACCAGATCGTCGGCTATCTCGGGCATGGCGAGGGGCTGGTGGTGCACACCGAAGACTGCGGCGTCGGCCAACGGCTGCGGCACAAGGACAGCGAACGCTTCTTCGCCGTCGAGTGGGCGGACGAACCCACGCGCTCCTTCGAAACCGGCGTCGTCATCACGGTGCGCAACGACAAGGGCGTGCTGGCACGGGTCGCGGCCACACTGGCCGATGCAGAGGCCGACATCACGCATGTGGAAATGGCCGACGAGACCCCCCAGGATTCGACCGACCTGCGCTTCGTGATCGCGGTGCGCGACCGCACCCATCTGGATGCGGTGCTGCGGGCTGCCCGGCGGACCTCTTCGGTGCTGACAGCCTCCCGGACGGTGCCGGCACCCTGAGGCGTTGGGTCTCTAGGTTGCCGCCGGGCGGGGTGCGGGATAGCTCACCGACAGAATCTCGACTTCGTGCGCGCCGCCCGGCGTCACGAGCTTCACCACATCGCCTTCGCGCGACTTCAGCAGTGCCCGGGCGATGGGGGAAATCCAGCTGACCTGCGCCTTCGCGCTCTCCGCCTCGTCGATGCCGAGAATCGTGACACTGCGCTCCTCACCTGTTTCATCGGCATAGCGAACCGTGGCGCCGAAAAAGATCTGGTCGCGGCCGTGGTGCACCGACGGGTCGGTGATTTCCGCGATCTCCAGGCGCTTGGTGAGAAAGCGGATGCGCCGATCGATTTCGCGCAGGCGCTTCTTGCCGTAGAGGTAGTCGCCGTTTTCGGAGCGATCGCCGTTCTTGGCCGCCCAGTGAACCGTTTCGACGATCTTCGGGCGCTCTTCGTCCATCAGTTGCAGCAACTCGTCGCGCAGCCGTGCGTAGCCGTCGGGGGTGATGTAGTTCTTGCCGCCCGCGGGCAACGGAGGCAACGCGCCGTCGGCACCGTCGTCCTCGTCTGCGTCGGAATCCGTTTCCTTGGTGAATGCCTTGCTCAACGCAAAATCCTCCAAAAAAGAAAAAGGCCCGCAACTTTCGTTGCGGGCCTTTTATGTAGTGGTGCGGCTGGCAGGAATTGAACCCACGACCCCTTGGTTCGTAGCCAAGTACTCTATCCAACTGAGCTACAGCCGCACAGCTTGCAATTATAGCCCGCTTTTTTCGGCCATTTAAATTTAACTGGCCGCATGCAGGCGGATGACTCACGAAAGAACAAAAGAAAAATGCCCGAGAGACGAATCTTCCGGGCATCTTCAATGTTGGTGCGGCTGGCAGGAATTGAACCCACGACCCCTTGGTTCGTAGCCAAGTACTCTATCCAACTGAGCTACAGCCGCTGAGCCTTCGATTATATCCCGTTTCCAGGAGCATCCTCGAAGCGATGCAAAAAACTTGATTCAACAGGAAGCAGTGGTAGGCCGTGATGGGCTTGAACCATCGACCAACGGATTATGAGTCCGCTGCTCTAACCAACTGAGCTAACGGCCCACGCGGCACGATTCTATTCGCGCCGCGCAGCCTACTTGCGATGACTCAGCGCGTTGCCCACCAACCGCGACGTGATGTCGACGATCTGGATCATGCGTTCGTAGGGCATGCGCGTCGGACCGATCACGCCCAGCGTGCCCACCACCTGACCGTCGACCTCGTAGTTCGCGCTGACGATGGACAGTTCCTCGAAGGGGACCACCTGGCTCTCGCCGCCGATGAAGATGCGCACGCCCTCCGCCTTGCTCGACACGTCGAGCAGCCGCATGAGCTGGGCCTTCTGCTCGAACAGCTCGAACGCGCGGCGCAGCTGGCCCATGTCGCTGGAGAAGTCGCTCACCGCGAGCAGGTTGCGCTCGCCGGAAATCACAACGTCGTCTTCCTGCGCCTCTGTCAGCACTTCGGAGCTGGCCTGCACCGCAGCCTGCATCAGCGCGGCAATCTCGCCGCGCAGCGTCTCGATTTCTGACTGCAGCTTGTCGCGCACCTGCTCGATGGTCAGCCCCGCATAGTTCGCATTGATGTAGTTGGAGGCCTCGACCAGTTGCGACTGCGAATAGTCGGCCTCCGGAAAGATCACCCGGTTCTGCACGTCGCCGTCGGGCGCCACGATGATCACCAGCAGGCGCTTGTCGGACAGCCGCAGAAACTCGATCTGCTTGAACACCGACGCACGCCGCGGCGCCATCACCACGCCCACGAACTGCGACATGTTCGACAGCAGGTTGGCTGCGTTGGCAATCACCTTCTGCGGCTGGTCGGGCGGCAGGCTCGGCGTGGTCATGTGCTCGCGCTGGGCGGTCAGCATGGTGTCGACGAACAGGCGGTAGCCGCGGTGGGTGGGAATGCGGCCGGCCGAGGTGTGCGGGCTGGCAATCAACCCCAGCGCCTCGAGGTCGGACATGACGTTGCGGATGGTCGCGGGGGACAGGTCGAGGCCCGCCGAACGCGAGAGCGTGCGCGACCCGACGGGTTGCCCGTCGGCGATGTAGCGCTCGACGAGCGTCTTGAGCAGCAACTTGGCACGGTCGTCCAGCATCGCAAGATTTTAGTGTTGTAATTTGTGAAATATGACCTCTCGCTTTCGTCACGTCGCCCTGATCGGCAAATACCAGGCTTCCGGCGCCCGCGCGCAGGCGGATGCACGCGACGGTGCGATGGAAGGCATTGGCGCCTTTCTGGAGTCGCAGGGCTGCACGGTGTTCGTCGAACGCTCCACCTGCAAAGAGGACGAGGAAGACGAAGGTGCCCCCGCCCATCCGCGCTACGAGGCCCTGTCGGTCGAAGAAATCGGCCAACGCTGCGACCTCGGCCTGGTGGTCGGCGGCGACGGCACCATGCTGGGCATTGGCCGGCAGCTCGCCAGCTACGGCATTCCGCTGATCGGCATCAACCGCGGCCGGCTCGGCTTCATCACCGACATTCCGCTGGACAACTACCAGGCCACGCTGATCCCCATGCTGGCCGGCGAGTACGAGGAAGACCACCGCAGCCTGATGCATGCGCGCGTCATGCGCGACGGCGTCTCGGTGTTCGACGCGCTCGCCATGAACGACGTGGTGGTCAACCGCGGCGCCACCTCCGGCATGGTCGAGTTGCGCGTGTCGGTGGGCCGCCACTTTGTGGCCAACCAGCGCGCCGACGGCCTGATCATCGCCACGCCCACCGGCTCGACCGCCTATGCGCTGTCGGCCGGCGGGCCGTTGCTTCACCCGGCGGTGCCGGGCTGGGTGCTGGTGCCGATCGCGCCGCACACGCTGTCCAACCGCCCCGTGCTGCTGCCCGATGCCGACGAGATCGTCATCGAGTTGGTGGGCGGGCGCGACGCCAGCGCCAATTTCGACATGCAGTCGCTGGCCTCGCTCGTGATCGGCGATCGCGTGGTGGTGCGCCGCTCCGACTTCCGCGTGCGCTTTCTGCATCCGCGCGGCTGGAGCTACTTCGACACGCTGCGCAAAAAACTCCATTGGAACGAAGGGGGCTCCTGACATGGCGCTGCGACGCATCGCACTGCGCGACTTCGTGATCGTGCGATCACTCGAACTCGACCTGTCCGGCGGCTTCACGGTCTTGACCGGTGAAACCGGCGCGGGCAAATCCATCTTGATCGACGCGCTGCAACTGGCACTGGGCAACCGCGCCGACGCGGGCGCGGTGCGCGAAGGCGCCGAGCGGCTCGACGTGAGCGCCGAGTTCGACGCCGACCCCGCACTGGCCCCGTGGCTCGACGAAGGCGGCTTCGAAGCCGGCGACGCCCTGCTGCTGCGCCGCACCGTCGACCTGCAAGGCCGCAGCCGCGGCTGGATCAACGGCAGCCCCGCCACCGCCACACAGTTGCGTGAACTGGGCGACCACCTGCTCGACATCCACGGCCAGCACGCCTGGCAAAGCCTGACGCGGCCCGAGGCCGTGCGCGGCCTGCTCGACGCCTATGCCGGCGTGCGCACCGATGCACTCGATGCCGCCTGGCACGGCTGGCGACAAGCACTCTCTTCGCTCGAACGCGCGCGTTCCGCACAAGACTCGCTGCAGCGCGAGCGCGAACGGCTGCAGTGGCAGATCTCCGAAGTCGCCAAGCTCGCACCGGGCGTGGACGAATGGGAAGAGCTGTCCGCCAACCACTCGCGCATCTCCAATGCGCAAGCCTTGATCGACGCGGCGCATGGCGCAAGCCAGGCGCTGGAAGACGACGACAACGGCGCCCTTGCCGCCCTCACCCGCGCAGCCACGCTGCTGCAGAACTGCGAGCACATCGAACCGGAGTTTCGCAACCTGGGCGAGGTGCTGGCCTCTTGCGTGGCACAGGCCTCCGACGCGGCGCATTCGCTGCACGGCTACCTGCGCGACACCGATGCCGATCCACGCGGCCTGGCCGACCTGGACGAACGCATGGGCCTGTGGATGTCGCTCGCGCGCCGCTACAAGCGCACGCCGACCGACCTGCCGGCATTGCTGGCCGGCTGGCAGGCCGAGCTGCAGGCGCTCGATGCTCAAAGCGACCTCGAAGCCCTGGAGCGCGCGGAAGAAGCCGCGCAGCAGGTCTACATGAAGGAAGCCAAGTCGCTCGGCAAGCTGCGCAAGCAGGCCGCGCCGCGCCTCGGGCAAGCCGTCACGCAAGCCATGCAGGGCCTGGGCATGCAGGGCGGGCGCTTCGAGGTCGAGCTGCAGCCGCTGGCGCAACCCGGCCGCGCCGGGCTGGAAGAAGTGGCCTTCCTTGTGGCGGGCCACACCGGCAGCACGCCGCGCGCCATCGGCAAGGTCGCCTCGGGCGGCGAGCTGTCGCGCATTGCGCTGGCCATTGCCGTCACCACTAGCCAACTGGGCGCCGCGCAGACGCTGATCTTCGACGAGGTCGACGCTGGTGTGGGCGGTGCGGTTGCGGAAACGGTCGGCCGCCTCATGAAGCAGCTCGGCCGCGACCGGCAAGTGCTCGCCGTGACCCACCTGCCCCAGGTGGCCGCCTGCGCGGACCACCACCTCGTGGTCGCCAAGCGGCAGACGGCGGCCAGCGGCAAGGACGGCCCGCGCACCGAAAGCGGCGTGTCGCGCCTGGACGACGACAGCCGCGCCAAGGAAATCGCGCGCATGCTGGGCGGCGAAAAGGTCTCGCAGACCTCGCTGGCCCACGCACGCGAAATGCTCGGCCACAAGACCTCGGCCACCGCCTCATGAACCTCGATCTTGTGCTCATCACGGGCATGTCGGGGTCCGGCAAATCGGTGGCCCTGCATGCGCTGGAAGACGCGGGTTACTACTGCGTCGACAACCTGCCGCCCGAGCTGCTGACGGCGTTCATCGCCTTGCAGCACGAGCAGCAGACGCCGCGCGTGGCCATTGCCATGGACGTGCGCACCGGCGTGTCGCTGCCGATCGTTCCGCAGCAACTCGATGCATTGCGGCGCGACGGCGGCATCTCGCTGCGTTCGCTGTTTCTCGACGCGACCACCGACGCCCTGCTGCGCCGCTATTCGGAAACCCGCCGCCGCCATCCGCTCTCGCGCCAGGAAGGCCGCACCGACGTCCCCGACCAGCACCGCGTGCTGATGCAGGCGATCGAGCTGGAGCGCGAGCTGCTGGCCGACCTGCGCGACGGCGCCGACGTGATCGACACCAGCCTGATTCGCCCGGCGCAGTTGCAGAGCTACATCAAGTCATTGATCTCGGCGCCGCAGAACGCGTTGACGCTGGTGTTCGAGTCTTTCGCGTTCAAGCGCGGCGTGCCGCTCGATGCCGACTATGTGTTCGACGTGCGCATGCTGCCCAACCCGCACTATGTGCCCGCGTTGCGCCCGCTCACGGGCCGCGACGAGCCGGTGATCGAATGGCTGCGCGAGCACGACGACGTGGCGCGCATGTACGACGACATCGAGCAGTTTCTGTCGCACTGGCTCGACGCGCTCGCGCGTGATCACCGCAGCTATGTGACGGTGGCGATCGGTTGCACCGGCGGGCAGCACCGCTCGGTGTTCCTGGTCGAGCAGCTGGCGCGTTCGTTCGGGGCGCGCTGGGGTGCGCTCAAGCGGCACCGCGAACTCGACGCGAACTGACGCGCGGGGGTCGCGGGGTTCAGGCCTCGCTGCCTTCCAGCAGCTTGCGCATCGGCGCCGGCAAACCCAGCTGGCGCCATTCCTGCGCCGCCACCCAGCGCGCGCCCTCGCCTTGCGGCTGGCCGCCCTGGAGCTGCATGGGGTGCAGGTGCAGGTCCTTGTGGGTCAGCACATGCACGAAGGCCGGCAGGTCCTGAACAGCGCCTTGTGCGGCGGCAGGCAAGGCGGCCAGCAGTTCTTCGCGGCTGTCGAACACCGGCAGGCAATACAGCCCCGCCCAGATGCCCTTGGCCGGGCGCTTCTGCAGCCAGACACGGCCCTGCGCATCGCGCGCCAGCAGCACCCAGAGCGACTGGGCGCTGCGCTTGAGCTTGCGGGTCTTCACGGGATAGCGCTCGGGCGCCCCCTCGCGCAACGCAATGCAGCTCTTGTCGACCGGGCAGAGCATGCAGCTGGGCTTGCGTGGCAGGCACACGGTGGCGCCCAGGTCCATCAGCCCCTGGGTGTAGTGCGCAATGGCCTCGCGCTGCTCGGCCGGCGGCAGCAACTGCGTCGCCAAGTCCCAGAGGGCGCGCTCCTGCGCCGTCGACGACATGTCGCCCGCAAAGCCGAGCACGCGCGTCAGCACGCGCTTCACGTTGCCGTCGAGGATGGCCACGCGCTCGCCGAAGCAGAAGGCGGCAATCGCGGCGGCAGTCGAGCGGCCGATGCCGGGCAGGGTCACGAGGTCGGTGGCGGTGCGCGGAAACTCGCCGCCGAAGCGCGCGACCACGTCCTGCGCGCAGCGGTGCATGTTGCGCGCCCGGCTGTAGTAGCCCAGGCCGCTCCACAGGCCGAACACCTCGTCTTCGGTGCCGGCGGCCAGTGCCTTCACGTCGGGAAAGCGTTCGAGAAAGCGCGCGAAGTAGCCGAGCACGGTGGAGACCTGCGTCTGCTGCAGCATCACCTCGGACAGCCACACGCGGTACGGGTCGCGGGTGTTCTGCCACGGCAGCTGGCTGCGGCCGTGGCTGCGCTGCCAAGCCACGATCCGGGCGGCGAAATCGGGGGGCAGTGGCGGGGCTGCGGCCGCCACCGCGGCGGAACGTTCAGGCCGCACGCAGCGCGCCGACGGCAACAGGGATCTGGGCCGCGCCAGAAGGCGTTGGCTGCGGCGCAATCAGCGACGTGAATTCGCGCAGCCGCACGTGCAACTCGGCCAGGTCGCGCTCTTGCGCGGCCAGCTCCAGCAGCCGCTCGTCGAGGTTGCCCGCCGCGCTCTGGATGCGCTCGATGGCCTCGATGCGCTTGCTGAAGTTGCGGCGGCGCTCCTTGAGCTGCGCGTCGATCTGCGCGCTCGCGCCCTTGCTCCAGCGCTCCACCTCGGTCATGGCGGCTTCGTTGACCAGGCGCAGGCGGCTGGCCAGCGCGCGCACCAGCTTGTCGCAGAAGTCGGCCTGCGCCAGCTTCAGCAGGTTGCCCACGCCCAGGTAGTGGATGTGGCTGCGTTCGATCTGGCTGAGCTCCTGCTCGAAGCCGGTGAGGTCGGGCTCGGCCGGCGCCTGCAGCGTGAAGCCCTGCTCGGCGTTGAGCTGGCGGAAGGTCGCGTGCAACATCGACTGGATCTCGGCCGTGGTCGCCTGCACTTCGCGCAGGTTGTTGCGCAGCGAGTCGAAGGTCTCGGCGTACACCTTGCGCACGTTGAGCTTGATGCCGGGGCGCTTGAGCGCGGCCGACAGCCGCACCATGTCGGCCTTGAGCGCGGTGCGCCCGAGCACGGCATACACCTCGCGCAGCAGCTTGCCCTGCACCGAGCGCAGCGCCAGGATGCGGGTGTTGCTGCCCTCGAACTCGGCATGCTCCTGGTCGATGCGCGCACGCATGTGGCGGATCACGGAGACGTTCTTGCCGCGCAGGCCCTGCAGCTCGAGCGCCTGCTCCGACAGGTCGCGCTGGCGCACCTTCAGAATGCGCTCGGCCTCGGCGCGCAGAGCCGTCATGCCGGCATCGACGGCCAGGCGCAGCATGGTCTCGCGCTTGCCGAGCACGCCTTCGCCCAGCAGGGCTTCGAGCGCCGGCAGGCGGCTGGCCTGCAGCAGTTGCGCGTCGCGCTGGATCTTGGCCTGCAGCCCCTTCTGCGCGGACACCGGCAGCACCTGCGCAAGCGGCACTTCGAGCAGCCGCGCCGCGCCTTCGCGCTGGCGCTCGATCTGCTGCTCGATCTGCGCGGGCGTGCTCAGCGTGTCCCACATCGTGTCGATCTTGTTGAGCACCACGAAGCGCGTGTCGCTGCCTTCGTCTTCGGTGATCAGGTGCTCGCGCCAGATCGACAGGTCGGAGCGCGTGACGCCGGTCTCCGCGCCCAGGATGAACACCACGGCATGCGCCTGCGGAATCAGGCTCACGGTGAGCTCGGGCTCGGCGCCGATCGCGTTCAGCCCGGGGGTGTCGAGAATGACCAGCCCCTGCTCCAGCAGCGGATGCGGCATGTTCAGCACGGCATGGCGCCAGCGCGGAATTTCGACGCGGCCTTCACTGTCCTGCACCGGGTTGTCGTCGGGCGTGTCGTCGTTCCAGAAGCCCAGCGCGCGTGCTTCTTCCTTGCTGACCCAGCGCACCTCGGCCACCTTGCCCATGGCCTGGGCGAGTTGCTCCGCATTGCCGACATCGATGGCGATCTCGGTCCAGCGGGTGGGCTTTTCGCGCCAGTGGGCCAGCGAGTGCGGCTCCAGGCGGGTTTCGATGGGCAGCAGCCGCAGCTTGGGCGCCAGCGCGGCGTCGTAGCCCAGCTCGGTCGGGCACATCGTGGTGCGCCCGGCGCTCGCCGGCATGATGCGCCGCCCGTAGCCGGCAAAGAAGATGGCGTTGATCAGCTCCGACTTGCCGCGCGAGAACTCAGCCACGAAGGCGACCATGACCTTGCTGGTGCGAATCTGCGTTTCAAGCCCGCGCAGGCGCTCGGCCACGGACTGGTCGAGCAGCTCGTTCTCCGTCAGCCAGCGGGACAGCCACTGCAGCCGGCGAGCGAAATTGCTTCGCCACGCGCCGTGCTGATCGAGTTGTTGGTTGAAAGAGCGGCTCAAGGGAAATTTGTAAGTAATAGCTTACAAATATAGCATCGGGAGGCCCGCAACAACCGTTTAGCGGGTATTCCGTTCACGGTGTTGGCGCCGACCCACGCTTACTTCTGGCACTGGGGGCAGAAATAGGTGGAGCGCTGCCCCTGGCGCAGCAGGCGTATGGGCGTTGCGCAAACCCGACATGGTTCGCCCGCACGCCCGTACACCGTGGCTTCGAGCTGGAAATAACCGGTCTTGCCGTCCACGTTGGAGAAGTCGCGCAGCGTGCTGCCGCCCTTCTCCACGGCCCGCGCCAGAATCTCGCGCACCGCCGCATGCAGCCTTGCCGCGCGCGGCCGGCTGATGCGTGCCGCCGACAGCGTCGGGCGAATGCCCGCCTGAAACAGCGCTTCCGACGCATAGATGTTGCCCACCCCCACCACCACATCGCCCGCCAGCAGCACCTGCTTGACGGCGCTCTTGCGCTTCTTCAGGCCGGCATGGAACGCGTCGAGGTCGAAGGCGTCGCCCAGCGGCTCCATGCCCAGGCCGCCGAGCAGCTTGATGGCCCAGGGCGCGTCTTCGTGATCGACATAGACCACGGCGCCAAAGCGGCGCGGGTCGTTCAGCCGCAGCGTGCCGCGGTCGGTCACCAGGTCGAAGTGATCGTGCGTGCCGGGTGGCGGCAACGCCAGGTCGAAACGCAGGCTGCCCGACATGCCGAGGTGCAGCAGGAGGATGCCGCGGTCGAGGTCGATCAGCAGATACTTGCCGCGGCGGCGCACCTGCAGCACCTGGCGCCCGACCAGCGCCTCGGGCAGGACCATGAGCGCCCAGCGCAGCGGTTTGCCGATGCGCACCGCGTCGATGCGCGCGCCGGCAATGCGGTCGGCAAAACCGCGCCGGGTGACTTCGACTTCGGGTAATTCGGGCATTGAAAGTAAATCTCCGGCAAACACCCGCGGCGGCGAAGCCCCCGCGTGACGCTCGTTCAAAAGCCTGGATTATTATGGTCAGATGAATCTTTCGCCCCGCCGACACCGCCTTGCGGCGGCCGCGTCTCTTGTCTTGCTGGCTTGTGCCGCCCACGCACAAACCTCCGATCCCGCAGCCCCCACCAGCCCCGCGCCGGTCATCGAACGAACCGCGCCGCCCAAGCCCGCGACCAAGCCACGGGTGGTTGCGGCCAAGCCGGCGAGCGAAGCCGATGCGTTGGCTCAGCCCTCGGCGCTCACGGCCGACCTGTTCTACGAAATTTTGATGGGCGAGATGACCACTCGTGCCGGCGACCCCGGCTCGGGCTACGCGCTGGTGCTGGATGCGGCCCGCCGGCTGCGCGACGGCAAGCTGTTCCAGCGCGCGGTGGAAATCGCCCTGCAATCGCGCTCCGGCGACGCCGCGCTCGCCGCGGCCCAGGCCTGGCAAGAAGCCCTGCCGACATCGCGCGACGCACGGCGCATCGAACTGCAGATCCTCATTGCGTTGAACCGCATCAGCGAAACGGTCGCGCCGTTGCGCGCCGAAGTGGCGGCCACCTCGCAGATCGAGCGTCCGCTGCTGATGGCGGTGATCGTGCGCAACTATTCGCGCGCCGCGGACAAGAAGCTCGCCGCCTCGGTGGTCGAGCAGGCCCTGGTCGACGAACTCAAGAGCCCCACCACCGGCGGCCTGGCGTGGGCCACGGTCGGGCGGCTGCGGCTGAACGCGGGTGACGCCTCCGGTGCGCTGGAAGCCGCGCGCAAGGGCCAGGAAATCGATCCGGCCTCCGACGCGCCGGCCGCGCTGGCGCTCGAAATGATCGACCCCGGCCAGCCGCTGGCCGAGCCGATCGTCACGCGGTTCCTCGGCAACAACCCGAAGGCTTCCCCCGACCTGCGCGTGGCCTATGCACGTGTGCTGGTCGAGAACCGCCGCTTCAACGACGCCAGCACGCAACTGCAGGCCGTGACCAGCGCGCGGCCCGACCTCGCGGAGCCGTGGCTGCTGCTCGGCAGCCTGCAGATGCAGGCCAAGCAGGACGCGGCAGCCGAGGCGTCCATCAAGCGCTTCATCGAGCTGTCGGGCAGCCAGGCCAACAAGGACACCGATGCCGCCGACCGCAAGCGCAGCGTGGCGCAGGCGTACTTTGCGCTGTCGCAATTGGCCGAACGGCGCAAGGACTACGCCGCCGCCGAGCGCTGGCTCTCGCGCGTGGACGGTGCCGACGAAATGGTGGCGGCGCAAACACGCCGCGCCGCCTTGCTGGCCCGCCAGGGCAAGCTGCCGCAGGCGCGCGAAGTCATTCGCAGCCTGCCGGAGCGCACCGCGGAAGACAAGAAACAGAAATTCCTCGCCGAAGTGCAGCTGCTGCGCGATGCCAAGCAATACCAGGCGGCTTACGACATGCTCGCCCAAGCTTCTGCGGCCGCGCCGAACGACAGCGACCTGGTCTATGACCAGGCCATGGTCGCCGAGAAGCTCAACCGCCTGGACGACATGGAGCGCCTGCTGCGCCGGCTGATCCAGCTCAAGCCCGAAAGCCAGAACGCATACAACGCACTGGGTTATTCGTTTGCCGATCGCAAGATCCGGCTCGACGAGGCGCGCACGCTCATTCAAAAGGCCGTGCAGCTGGCGCCGGACGATCCGTTCATTGCCGACAGCCTGGGCTGGGTCGAGTTTCGGCTCGGCAACACCGACGAAGCCATCCGCGTCTTGGAGGCTGCCTACAAGACGCGCCCAGATCCCGAGATTGGCGCGCACTTCGGCGAAGTGCTCTGGAGCGTCGGCCAGAAGGACCGCGCGGTCGCGATCTGGAAGGAAGCATTGCTGAGCGACGCCGAGAACGAGACCCTGCAGGAAACGCTCAAGCGCCTGCGGGTCAAGCCGTAGCATGGTGCGGGCTGCAACGCTGGCACCGGCAGCGGTCGACCACGGACGCCGCACCCTCCTGGCAGCAGGGGGCGCGGCGCTTCTGTTGATGGCGGGCTGCGCCCAGCTGTCGGGCGGGTCGTCGGCGCCTGAGACATCGGACAGCTGGAGCGGGCGCATGTCGCTGCGCATCGAGAGCGAACCGGTGCAGACCTTTGCCGCGCTGTTCGAGCTTCGCGGGTCCGCCGAGACCGGCGACCTCACGCTCACCACCCCGATCGGCAGCACGCTGGCACAACTGCATTGGTCACCCGGCGAGGCTTTGCTGAAGGACGGCAGCCGCACGCGGCGCTTCGATTCGGTCGACGCGCTGATCGAAGCGGCCACCGGCGCCGCCATTCCGGTCGGCGCACTGTTCGGCTGGCTTGCGGGCCGCAACGACACCGTGCCCGGCTGGAAGCCCGACCTGGGGCAGCTCGGCAACGGCCGCCTGCAGGCCCTGCGCGAATCGCCGAGCCCGCGCGCGGACCTGCGCATCGTGTTCGAGCGGTCATGAAGGCCATCTACGACCTTCCCGCGCCAGCCAAGCTCAACCTCTTCCTCCACATCACCGGCCGGCGCGACGACGGCTACCACCTGCTGCAGTCGGTCTTCATGCTGATCGACTGGTGCGACACGCTGCACGTCGAACTGCGGCGCGACGGGCAACTGAGCCGCGAAGACCTGACGACCGCGCTTCCGGCGGAGGACCTCGTCCTTCGCGCTGCCAGAGCCCTTCAAATGCATGCGGCACCGGGCCAGGGCGCGCACATCGGCGTGGCCAAGCATGTGCCGGCGCAAGCAGGCATGGGCGGCGGATCGTCGGACGCGGCCACTTGCCTGCTCGCGCTCAATCGGCTGTGGGGGCTGAACCTTCCGCTGTCGCGCCTCGCTCACATCGGGCTGAAGCTGGGCGCAGACGTGCCTTTTTTTCTGGGCGGACACAATGCGTGGGTCGAGGGCGTGGGAGAGCAACTGACTGCGGTTACACTGCCACCCGCGCTTTTCGCGGTGGCCAAGCCCCCCGAAGGACTCGATACCGGATTAATTTTTTCAGCAACAGATCTTGAACGTTCAACTCCTGTTGCTATAATCACAGGCTTTGCTGCAGAGAGCGAATCGCTCGAAGCTCCAAACCTGAAAAGCTCGATTCTGAGCCGCTCGGTTTTCGACTTCGGCCACAACGATCTGCAGCCGGTTGCCCAGCGACTTTGCCCCGCGGTCACCGACGCCATCGAATGGCTCGGCGCCCAAGGTCTGAAGGCACGGATGACCGGATCAGGAAGCGCGGTGTTCGCAAGAATGCCGCAAGCGCCGCAAGAAGCGGAACTGCTGGAAGCCCCCAAGGGCTGGCAGGTTCGTCGATGCAGCAACCTGGAAGTTCATCCGCTGTGCGGATGGGCAACCTGAAGATAGTCGAACGGTTCATTCGGTTCGACGCGACATATATCGGTTGGTGGTGAAAACCATCGACCCGTGTAGGGGAGTCGCCAAGCTGGTTAAGGCACTGGATTTTGATTCCAGCATGCAAAGGTTCGAATCCTTTCTCCCCTGCCAAATCTTCAAAGACTGCGGCCCAACGGCCGCAGTCTGCATTTGCAGCCCACCCGCTGCAATAATCGGCGGCTCACCGGCCGCCACGCATTACCAACCTTTTGGCGGCTTCCTCAGCCAATTCGCTCAGCCGGGACGCGCTCATGCAGGCCAATCACCCTGACTTCATGGTTTTCACCGGCAACGCCAATCCTGGCCTTGCAGCGGAAATCGCGCACAACCTTGGCACCTCGCTCGGTGCCGCTCGCGTCGGTCGTTTCTCCGACGGTGAGGTCACCGTCGAGATCAACCAGAACGTGCGGGCGCGCGACGTGTTCGTGGTGCAGTCGACCTGCGCACCGACCAACGAAAACCTGATGGAACTGCTGATCATGGTCGACGCGCTCAAGCGCGCTTCGGCCGAACGCATCAGCGCCGTGATCCCCTACTTCGGCTATGCCCGCCAGGACCGTCGCCCGCGTTCGAGCCGCGTGCCGATCTCGGCCAGGGTCGTGGCCAACCTGCTGGAAACCGTGGGCGTCGAGCGCGTGCTCACGATGGACCTGCACGCCGACCAGATCCAGGGCTTCTTCGACATTCCGGTCGACAACATCTACGCCTCGCCCGTGCTGCTGGGCGACCTGCGCGCCAAGAACTACGAAGACCTGATCGTGGTGTCGCCCGACGTCGGCGGCGTGGTGCGTGCCCGTGCGCTGGCCAAGCAGCTGAACTGCGACCTCGCCATCATCGACAAGCGCCGCCCGAAGGCCAACGTCAGCGAAGTCATGAACGTGATCGGCGAGATCGACGGGCGCAACTGCGTGATCATGGACGACATGATCGACACCGCAGGCACGCTGGTCAAAGCCGCCGAAGTGCTCAAGGAGCGCGGCGCCAAGAGCGTCTACGCCTATTGCACGCACCCGATCTTCTCGGGCCCGGCCATCGAGCGCATCACCCAGGGCTCGGCCCTGGACGAAGTGGTCGTGACCAACACCATTCCTCTGTCCGACGTGGCTCTGGCCTGCGGAAAGATTCGCCAGCTCTCCGTGGCACCGCTGATCGCCGAAACGATCCAGCGCATTGCCAAGGGCGAGTCGGTGATGAGTTTGTTCTCGGACCAGGACAACCTGTTCTGATCTGAGCAAAAAGCGGGCGCCTCTCCCATCGCGGACCGGCGCCCTTGTTGAACCGGAGTCGCACTGGTCGCGGTGGACTCTCACAGGAGCTAGTTATGAAATTCGTCGCTTTTGAGCGCGCCAAGCAGGGCACGGGTGCGAGCCGCCGTCTCCGCATCTCGGGCAAGACCCCCGGCATCGTCTACGGTGGCGACACCGAGCCGCAACTGATCGAAATCGATCACAACGCGCTCTGGCACGCCCTGAAGAAGGAAGCCTTCCACGCCTCCGTGCTCGAAATGGACCTGGGCGGCAACGTCAGCAAGGTTCTGCTGCGCGACGTGCAATACCACCCGTTCCGCCAGCTGGTGCAACACATCGACTTCCAACGCGTCGATGCCAAGACCCGCATGACCATGAAGGTGCCGCTGCACTTCAAGGGCGAGGAAGAGTCCGATGCCGTCAAGGTCGAGCACAACCTGGTCACGCACGTCACGACCGAACTGGAAGTGAACTGCCTGCCCTCCGAACTGCCTGAGTTCCTCGAAGTGGACCTGTCGGGTCTGAAGAAGAACGGCACCGTCACGCTGAAGGACATCAAGCTGCCCCGCGGCGTGAAGTGGGTCAGCCACGGCAAGGTGAACCCGGTGCTGGCTTCGGCCGTCGCCCCGGCTGCCGAAGAAGTCGAAGAGCCCGCCGAAGGCGCAGCCGCTGCAGACGCAGCAGCAGCTCCCGCAGGCAAGGGTGGCAAGGCTGCTCCCGCCGCCAAGACCGCTGCCGCCAAGACCCCCGCTGCCAAGACTGCCAAGAAGTAATCAACTTCCTCGCGTCTGTCGGTATGAAGGCCCGCCCCGTGCGGGCCTTCTGCTTTTGGCGGACGGGATAATCCACGACCATGATCAAGCTGTTCGTCGGCCTCGGAAACCCGGGCCCAGAGTACGAAGCCACGCGCCACAACGCGGGCTTCTGGTGGATCGACGCCCTCGCGCGCGACTGGAAACTCAATCTCGTGCCCGAGCGCAGCTACCACGGCTTCGCGGCACGCACGACCGTGGGCGGCCAGAGCATCTGGCTGCTCGAGCCGCAGACCTTCATGAACCTGTCGGGCAAGTCGGTGGGCGCCCTGGCCCGCTTCTTCAAGATTGCGCCTGAAGAAATCCTGGTGGTGCACGACGAGCTCGACGTGGTGCCCGGCCAGGCCAAGCTGAAGTTCGGCGGCAGCCATGCCGGCCACAACGGCCTGCGCGACATCCATGCGCAGCTAGGCACCGGCGACTACTGGCGCCTGCGCCTGGGCATCGGGCACCCCGGCGTGAAGTCGGAGGTCGTCAACTGGGTGCTGAAGAAGCCGCTCAAGGAACAACGTGAAGCCATCGACGACGCCATCGTGCGCACCCTGCATGCCGTTCCCGCGCTGCTCGCGGGCGAGATGGAGAAGGCGACGTTGCTGATTCACACGAGCAAACCGCCCCGGCCCAAACCGCCGCGGCGGGAGCCCGGCGACGGGGGCACGCCTGCCGCCACCTAGCCGGCCACCGGAGTGCAGGGAGGGAGAGAAATAAAAATGAGCAACAGAAAGAAGAGAACAGCAGGAACGGCCGCCGCAAAGAGCGGCGTCGCGATTCTTCTGATCGCGATGTCCGCCTGTTCGACGGGCGCTCTTGCCCAGAATGGCGCGCAAACCTGGCGCTGCGGCAACACCTATTCCGACCGCCCCTGCGCCGGCGGCAAGACGGTGAAGGTGGACGACCCGCGCAGCGAGCAGGACCGCCGGGCGGCCGACGCCGGCGCACGCGGCCTGCAAGCCCAGGCCGACCACCTGGAGCGCACCCGGCTGTCGCAGGAAAAAGCCGCCCATGACCGCGACCACCGGGCCGCGCGCGAAGCCCGCAGCGACGCACTGGCCGAAAGGCGCCTCGCCATGTCGGAGCAGAAAGAACGCGAGCGTGCGCGCAAGGCCGCCAGCGACCCGCGCAAGTCCAGCATGAGTTTCAGCGCCGGCCCGAGCGCAAAGGCGGCGGGCGATGCGCCGGAGCGCAAGAAAAAGAAGCGGAAGCCAGCCGCCGATTGAATGTGACCTAGACGCCGGTAGAGGCCGCCGTCGTCACCTTGATCGCCGTGAGCCGCTCGTACTTCTGCATCAGCGTCTCACGGCTTTCCACGTGCTCGGGGTTCAGCGGAATGCACGCCACCGGGCAAATCTGCACGCACTGCGGCTCGTCGAAGTGGCCCACGCATTCGGTGCACTTGTGCGGATCGATCTCGTAGAACGCCTCGCCCATGTAGATCGCGTCGTTCGGGCACTCGGGCTCGCAGACATCGCAGTTGATGCATTCGTCGGTGATCATGAGGGCCATCCCCCGATTATCGCGGGGCCGCGCGCGCAGCCCGCCGGTGAATGACAAAGGCCACATTCAAGGCACACTTGTTGCACGAGTCAGTTATGCTGCGCCCCGCCCCATGAGTCTGTTTCTACTAAAGCGCCTTGCCACGCTGATCGGCACGTTGATCGGCGCCTCGGTCATCGTTTTCCTCGTCCTCGAGATACTGCCCGGCAATGCCGCGCAGATGCTCATGGGCCCCGACGCCTCGCTTGACGCCGTCGCAGCCCTGGCCACCAAGCTCGGCCTCGACCAACCCGCCTGGACCCGCTACTGGCACTGGATCGGCGGCCTGCTCACCGGCAACCTTGGCGACAGCTACGCCTACAGCTCGCCGGTGCTAGACCTGATCCTGGAGCGCCTGGCGCTCACCGTGCCGCTCGCCATGATGGCGATGGCACTCACCGTGGTCATCGCCCTGCTGGTCGGTGTGACGGCCGCGGCGCGCCACAACAAGCTCGGCGACGTCGGCCTCATGGGCATGGCCCAGGTCGGCATCGCCATTCCTAATTTCTGGTTCGCGATTCTGCTGATCCTGGTGTTCTCGGTGCAGCTGCAATGGTTCTCGGCGGGCGGCTTCGAGGGCTGGGGCGAAGGCTTCTTCGCGGGCATCAAGTCGCTGCTGCTGCCCGCGCTTTCTCTGGCCGTGGTGCAGGCCGCGATCCTCGCGCGCATCACGCGCTCCGCCGTGCTCGAGGTGATGCGCGAAGACTTCGTGCGCACCGCGCGCGCCAAGGGCGTGTCGCAACGCATGGTGCTGTGGACCCACGTGCTGCGCAACGCCATGATCCCCGTCATCACGGTGATGGGCATGCAGTTCTCCGAGCTGCTCGCCGGCACCATCGTGGTGGAGAACGTGTTCTATCTGCCGGGCCTGGGCCGGCTCATATTCCAGGCCATCAGCAACCGCGACCTGATCGTCGTGCGCAACTGCGTGATGCTGCTCGCGGCCATGGTGGTCATCGTGAACTTCGTGGTCGATGTGCTCTATGCCGTGATCGACCCGCGCATCAAGGCCAGCGACATATGAGCACCGTGACAGTTCCCAGCGCCGCCGCGCTCAAGGTGCCGGGCTTCTGGCGCCGCGCACTGCAGCACCGCAGCTTTGTGCTGGGCGGCGTGCTCACGCTGCTGCTTCTGCTGGCCGCGGGCATCTCGCTGGTGTGGACGCCCTGGTCGCCCTACGACATGGACATGGCCAACAAGCTCAAGCCGCCATCGGGCGCGCACTGGCTGGGCACCGACACCTACGGGCGCGACGTGGGCTCGCTGCTGCTGGTGGGTGCGCGCGCATCGATCCTGGTGGGCATGATCGCGGTCGGCATCGGCCTGGTGGTCGGCACCGCGCTGGGGCTGCTGGCCGCGGCCCGGCGCGGCTGGATCGAGGAAACCATCATGCGGCTGACCGACTTCACGCTCGCATTCCCCGCGATCCTGTCGGCCATCATGCTGACCGCCGTGTTCGGCGCGGGCATCGTCAACGCGATCATCGCGATCGGCATCTACAACATTCCCACCTTCGCGCGCATCACACGCGCGTCGGCCAACGCCATCTGGTCGCGCGAGTACGTGGCCGCCGCGCGCGCCTGCGGCAAGGGCAGCTTCGCCATCACCATGCAGCATGTGCTGCCGAACATATCGGCCGTGCTGATCGTGCAGATCACCATCCGCTTCGCCATCGCCATCCTGGCGGAGGCCGCCCTCTCCTACCTGGGCCTGGGCACGCAGCCGCCGCAGCCGTCGTGGGGCCGCATGCTCAGCGAGGCGCAGACCATGATGTTCCAGTCGCCGCTGCTCGCGGTGTTCCCCGGCATGGCCATCGCGTTCGCGGTGCTCGGCCTGAACCTGCTGGGCGACGGGTTGCGCGACCTGCTCGATCCGCGCCTGGCCCGCGCCAGGTGAACGAGGCAAGCCCCATGCCCCTTCTCCAAGTCAAGGACCTGCACATCGAGCTGCAGACGCAACGCGGCCCGGCCGAGGCCGTGCGCGGCATCGACTTCACCCTGGAGCGCGGCGAAACGCTGGGCATCGTGGGCGAGTCGGGCTGCGGCAAGTCGATCACCGTGATGTCGCTCATGGGCCTGCTGCCGTCGACCGCCAAGGTCACGGGGAGCATCCGCTTCGACGACACCGAGCTGATCGGGCGCGACGAAAAGCAGATGTGCCAGATCCGCGGCAACCGCATCGGCATGATCTTCCAGGAGCCGATGACCGCGCTGAACCCGGTGCACACCATCGCGCGCCAGGTGGGCGAGCCGTTGCGGCTGCACCGTGGCCTGTCGAAGGCCGACACGCGCAAGGAGGTGCTTGCGCTGCTGGAACGCGTGGGCATTCCCGACGCGGCCTCGCGCCTGGATGCATATCCGCACCAGTTCTCCGGCGGCCAGCGCCAGCGCATCGGCATTGCCATGGCACTCGCCTGCGGCCCCGACCTGCTGATTGCCGACGAGCCCACCACCGCGCTGGACGTGACCATCCAGAAGCAGATTCTGGAGCTCATCCAGAGCCTGGTGGCCGAGCGCGGCATGGCGCTGATCCTGATCTCGCACGACCTGGGAGTGATCGCGCAGACGGTCTCCAGGATGCTCGTGATGTACGGCGGCAGCGTGGTCGAGAGCGGCCCCACCGAGGCCGTGTTCGCGCGCCGCGCCCACCCCTACACCCAGGGCCTGTTC
>NNBV01001242.1_pt1 | contig 69841 bp, 59 predicted proteins | sample 1173771 | NCBI WGS metagenome assembly NNBV01 (sample SAMN07173938, study PRJNA388173) | plant metagenome | isolation source: symbiotic tissue sample KVS11 | place: Norway: Troms, Kvaloya island | reverse complement strand
ACCCCGGCCCTCCCCCAGCGGGGGAGGGAGACATACTCAGGTCGCGCAGGCCGTGGACGCAGGGTTCGTTAGCGCCGCATTCAGGCTGCGCGCCATCGCCGCAGCCGCCGCCGAAGTCACGCGTTGCGCCCCCTGCGCCACCGCGTCCATGCCGCCGCCCACGGCCTCGCCGAAGTTCATCTGGCAGACCACAGTGCGCGCCTCGTCGGAGCGGCGCAGCGTCCAGCTGAAGCTGGCATCGACCCGCCCGCCGTCGACCGCGTCGAACTGCCGCAGTTGCACCGCCACACGCCACACCGGTTGCGAGGTCTGCCGCCCGCCCTTGGTCACGTCGAGCGCGCCCAGCCGGCCCGATATGCCGCTGGACAGCGCATCGCGCAGCTCGTTCTCGAAAGACGAGGCCCAGCGGTGCTGCTCGAGCACCTCCACCTGCACGCCGCCGTTGGGCTGGCGCACCACCATCTGCGGGCGCGCGAAACGCTCGGGCACGGCCACGGGGGCCAGCTCGATGTACAGCGGCGCGGCGCCGCCCAGCGTGGACGGCGCCGCATCGGCCGCCGGCACCGGGCTGGCCAGCGTGTAGTAGCTGTCGGGCTTGCTGGCGCAGCCGGCCAAGGCCGCCGCCAAAGCCAAGGACGCCAAGGGTGCCAGGAGTGCGTTGTTCGTCTTCATTTCTTGTCGTCCGGTTTGCCGCGCAACAGCGACTCGGGGTGGCGCTCCAGGTAGTCGGTCAGCACGCGCACCGACCCGGCGGCGCGCGTGAGCTCCCGCAGCGTCTGGCGCATGTCCTGCTGCAGCGGCGAGTCGTCGGCCAGCGTGCGCTCGGCCGTGTTGACGGTCTTGCGCACGTCCTTCATGGCCGCGGCCAGCTCGGGCGTGACGTCGGTGTTGATGCGGTTGACCGTCTGCTCGGCGGCCGTCAGCGTCTTGTTCAGCGTGGCCAGCGTGGTACGCAGGTCGTTGGCAATCTGCTCGTACGGCACCTTGTTGAGCTTGGTCGCAATCTCCTGCACCTGCGACTGGATCTCGTCCAGGCTGTTGGCCACCGTGGGCAGCTCGATCGGGTTCTTGGTCACGTCGACCTTGGCCGCCGGCGCCTTGGGGAAGAAGTCGAGCGCCACGTACACCTGCCCGGTCAGCAGGTTGCCGTTGCGCAGCTGGGCGCGCAGGCCCTTCTCGGCCAGAAAGCGCAGCCGCTCCTGCTGCGTGGCGCGCGACTCGGGCTGGCCCGCGCCCGGCGTTTCGCGGCGGCGCAGGCGGTCGGGGTACACCTGCACCAGCACCGGCATGCGGAACTCGCGCTCGGCACGGTCGAACTCCACACCAATGGACTTGACCTCGCCGATCACCACGCCGCGGAAGTCGACCGGCGCGCCCGGTGTCAGGCCGCGCAGCGACTGGTTGAAGTACATCAGCAGCGTTTGCGAGGGGCCGTCGGGCTCCTTCATGGCGGCGGCTTCGTCCTGCGCCAGCGCGAAGGCGGCGTTCTCCGTGGCCACCGGGCCCATGGCGTTTTCCGGTGCCTGAAAGGCGATGCCGCCCAGCAGGATGGTGGCCAGCGACTGGGTGCGCAGCGTGAAGCCGCTGGCGCTCAGTTGCGCGTCGATGCCGCTGGCCTGCCAGAAGCGGGTGTTCATGCCCACGAACTTGTCGTACGGCGCATTGACGAACACGCGCATGGTCACGCCGCGCCCGTCGCCGTCGAGCTCGTAGGCCGCCACCTGGCCGACCTTGATGCGCCGGAAGTACACCGGCGAGCCCACGTCGAGCGAGCCCACGTCGGCGGCGCGCAGCAGAAACTGCTTGCCCGAGTCGTCACGCGTGACGATGGGCGGGGTTTCCAGCCCGGTGAACTCGCCCGATGTTTCCTTGGACACCCCCGCGTCGGCGCCGATGTAGGCACCCGACAGCAAGGTGTTGAGCCCCGAGATGCCCGAGGTGTCCAGCCGCGGGCGCACGACCCAGAAGCGCGAGTCGGACGCGGTGAAGCCTTCTGCGTCCTTGTTGAACTGCACCAGCACGCGCACATGCGAGCGGTCGCGCGCCAGCCGCAGGTGGGTGACCAGGCCGATCTGCACGTCCTTGTATTTGACGGCCGTCTTGCCGGCCTCCAGGCCTTCGGCGGTCTTGAAGGTGAGCACGACCTCGGGGCCGCGCTCCATCAGGATGCGCGCCACCAGCGTGATGCCGACCAGCGCCGCCACGATGGGAATGAGCCAGATGAGCGAGGGCAGCCATTCGCGCCGTCGCACCACGCGCGGCTTGGGTAGCGCAGCAGGGGCGGACGCGCTCGGCGGGGGCGCCTGCGCCGGTTGGTGCTGGGGTTGGTCTTCGTCACTCATGCTGGTTTCCGGTCCCTGTTGTCATGTGCCTGCGCCATCTCGTTGTCTTGCAGGGTGGCTTGCGCCTGTTGGCTGTCCCAGGTGAGCTTGGGGTCGAAGCTCAGCGAGGCCAGCATCGTCAGCACCACCACCGAACCGAAGGCCGCAATGCCCACGCCCGCGGTGATCACCGCAAAGCCCTGGATCTGCACCAGCCCGGTCAGCAGCGACACCACGAAAACGTCGAGCATCGACCAGCGGCCGATGACCTCGATGATGTGATACAGCTTGGAGCGCTCCCGCTGGCGCCAGGTGCTGCCGCGCTGCGCCAGCAGCACAAGCAAGAAAAGCACCGCCAGCTTGAACAGCGGCACCAGAAAGCTCGCAATGAAGACGATGGCCGCCAGCCCGTAGGCGCCCGACACCCAGAAATAGATCACCCCGCTCAGGATGGTGTCGTACTGCGCGCCGAACAGCGTGCGCGTGATCATCACGGGCAGCAGGTTGGCCGGGATGTACATCACGCAGGCCGCGATCAGAAAGGCCCAGGTGCGCGTGAGGCTCTGCGGCTTGCGCGTGTGCAGATGCGTGCCGCAGCGCCCGCAGGCATCGCCCTCCTGCGCGTTCTGCCAGACGGCGGCGCAATGCCGGCAGGCCATGAGGCCGCGGGACGCGGCGGTGGGAACCGGGGCGTCGTTTTCGTCGGCGTCGTCCACGTCGCCCACGTCGTTCTCGCCGTGCGCGGACGCATCGCGCCGCAGAAAGCCGAACAGCTTCATGCGGAGGCTTCCCCGTCGACATCGGCGGGTGCGCCCTCTTCCCTGTCTTCCTTCGGGTCTTTCTCGCGGAACTTCATTTCCCAGAACGCCCCGGGGTTGAACGACAGCACCGACGTCAGCAGCACCGTGAGCGCCACGAAGGCCCAGAGCGCCGGCCCCGGCACCACCGTGGCCATGCTCGACAGCTTCACGATCGCCACCAGCACCCCCAGCAGGAACACCTCGATCATTCCCCAGGGCCGCAGCGACTGCATCGAGCGCACCAGCAGCGCAAAGCCCACCGGGCGATGTTCGCGGCTCAGCGGCACCAGCAGGTACGCCAGGATGCACAGCTGCAGCAGCGGAAACAGAATGGTGGTGGCCAGCACCAGCAGCGCCACCAGCGACATGCCCTCGGCGCTCAGCGCCACCACCGCGCCGGCCAGCGTGGTCTGGCTGGTCAGGCCGCGCAACTCGATCTCCACGATGGGAAACAGGTTGGCAATGGCGAACATGATCAGGCTGGCCACCGTGAGCGGCAGGATGCGGCGCTCCTGCTGGCCGGGGTGGCGGTCGAGCTCCGTGCCGCAGCGCGGGCAGCGCGCCACGTCGCGCGGGTGCAGCGGAGCCCGGCTGTAGAGCGCGTCGCAGCCCGTGCAGACCACGGTGTCGGGTACTTCTTGCATAGCCAGGTACCCTACCTCATTCAGCCGCCGTGGCCTGTCGTCCTGAGCCGCAGCGTGCTGAAAACCGCCGCCACCGCCGCGCAGCTCGCAGCCAGCACCAGGGCCACCACCGGCCCCTGCCCGCCATGCGGGCTCCAGAAGCTGAAAACCGCCGCCAGCACCACCGCGCCCAGCGTCTGCCCGGTGAGGCGGGCCGTGCCCAGCATGCCGCTGGCCGCACCGCTGCGGTGCGCCGGCGGCGACGTCACGATGGTGTGGTTGTTGGGCGACTGGAACAGCCCGAAGCCCAGCCCGCACAGCGCCATGCGCCAGGCGATGTCGGCATTGCCCGGGTGCGCCGGCAGCGCCGCCAGGAGCGCGAGGCCGGCGGCCAGCAGCGCCAGGCCGATGCCGCCGAGCAGCCCGTCGGGGTAGCGGCCGATGAGCCGCCCGGCGATCGGCGCCATCACCACGATGGCCAGCGGCCAGGCCGTGATGAGCAGGCCGGCCTCGATGTGGCTGCGCCCGTACACCTCCAGCAGCAGGAACGGCAGCGCGATGTACGCCAGCATCTGCGCGCAGAACGCCGCCACCGAAGTGCTCATGGACAGCGCGAACACCGGAATGCGCAGCAGGTCGATGGGGAACAGCGGCAGCGCCTGCTTGCGCTGGCGCTGCAGGTAGATGAAGCCGACCGCCACCCCCGCCAGCAGAATGCCCCAGGCCGAGGCCTGCGAGCCCGCGGCGCCCTGCACCGGGCCTTCGCGAACGCCCAGGCGGTCCACGCCCAGGAACACCAGCGAGAACATCAGGATGTTGAGCGCCACGTCCACCGGAGAAAACCGCAGCCCGGCCGCCGGCGCCACGCGGTTGAACGGCAGCGCCTTCATGCCCAGCGCAAAGGTGATGATGCCCAGCGGCACGTTGATGGCAAAGAGCCACGGCCACGAGGCCACCGACAGAATGGCCGCCGCCACCGACGGCCCGGCCACCGACGACGTGGCCACCACCAGCGAATTGACCGCCATGCCCTTGCCCAGCTGCGACGACGGGTACGTGAGCCGCACCAGCGCCGCGTTCACGCTCATGATGCCGGCCGCGCCCAGCCCCTGGAAGGCCCGCGCGGCAATCAAGGTGCCCAGCGAATTGGCGAAGGTGGCCGCCAGCGACGACAGCGTGAACACCGCCATGCCCACCAGGTACACGCGCCGGTAGCCCACCAGGTCGCCCAATGAGGCCAGCGGCAGCAGCATCACCAGCGTGGCGATCTGGTAGGCGTTGACCACCCAGATCGCCTGCGACGGGCTGGCCTGCAGTTCGCGCGCAATGCCCGGCAGCGCCAGGTTGACGATGGTGCCGTCCAGCACCGCCACGATCAGCCCGAGGATGATCACCAGCATCGCCCAGGCACGCTCTGGCTGGGCCAGGCCGTCGAGGGGTTGCGGGGCCGGGTTGTTGTCTGCGGCCACCGGGAGCGTGGCGCCTGCGCGTGCCGTGTTCATCAGGCTTGTTGTGTGCGTTGGGGTTTTCTGGTGGGCTCGGAGCGCACGCTGCCCAGCGTGAGCCAGGTGAGCGCCAGCGCAATCAGCGCCCCGGCGGCCATGCCGGCCACCATCGGCAGCGGGCGGCCGTCGGTGAACAGGCCCACCACCGCCATGGCCAGCGCGCCCGTGAGCATCTGCAGCGTGCCCAGCAGCGCCGAGGCCGTGCCGGCAATGGCGCCGTGCATTTCGAGCGCCAGCACGCCGGTGGTCGGAATCACCAGGCCCATGAAGCCCGAGGCAATGAAGTACAGAACAACGAGCACCCACATGCTGTCGCCGCCCGCCGCGAAGTACACGAACATCGCGACCATGGCCAGCCCGCAGCACACCACGCCGAATTTGACGAGGTTGACCAGCCCGTAGCGCTCGCCCAGCGCGCCGGTGAACTGCGAGGCTGCAATGAACGCCGCCGCGTTCACGCCGAAGGCCACGCTGTACATGGCGGGCGACAGGCCGTAGTGATCGATCATCACGAACGACGAATTGGCCAGGTAGGTGAAAAAGCCCGCCATGGCAAAGCTGCCGATGAACACCAGCCCCAGGTAGTGCCGGTCGCGCAGCAGCAGGCCGTAGGCCGAAAGCGCACTGCCCAGGCTGCTTTCCACGCGCTGCGAGGCGGGCCGGGTTTCGTCGAGCAGCTTGACCGTCATGGCCAGGCCCGCCACCGCGGCAATGGTCACGGCCCAGAACACGCCGCGCCAGCCGGCAAAGGAAATCACCACGCTGCCCACCAGCGGCGCCAGGATGGGCGACACGCTGAACACCAGCATCAGCAGCGACATGAGACGGGCCGCGTCGGTGCCGGTGTGCAGGTCGCGCACCACCGCGCGCGGAATGGCCATGCCGGCCGCCGCGCCCAGGCCCTGCACGAAGCGCAGCACGATCAGCGTGTGGATGTCGGTGGCCATCGCACAGCCCACGCTGGCCAGCGCGAACAGCACCAGGCCTACATACAGCGGCGGCTTGCGCCCGACCATGTCGGACACCGGGCCGTAGAGCAGTTGGCCCGCGCCCAATGAAAGAAAGAACGCCGTGAGGCTCAATTGCACCGCGCCGATGTCGGCATGCAGGCTCTGCCCGATGGCCGGCAAGGCCGGCAGGTACATGTCGATGGCGAAAGGCCCGATGGCCGAGAGCAGGCCCAGCAGCAGGGCCATCTTGAAGAAAGGAGAAGAACGCATTGGCCCGATTGTCGCCAAGCCGGCCAGCCGCTGCCCGCGTGGGGTCTGGGGCGCGGGCCTGCGAGCGATGCCGAAGGAGTGGCGCTAATTCTGGCGAAAGAATCGCGCCCCGCGAGGCGTTAGAACAAGGTTGACATGCGCAGCCCCCACCTACTTGCCCGCGGGCCAGAACACCAGCGCCCGCAGCTCGATGCTGCGGCGCGCGGGCGCTTCGCGTGCACCGGTCGGGTCTTCGAAGGCGGTGTGCGCGCAGAAGCGGGCCACGCCGCTCTGGCGCGAGTCGTGGGTTTTCAGCAGCAGCGCCTCGTCCGGGCGCAGGCGCGGGAACCAGTACCAGCTGTGCCGGGGGTTGAAGGTGAACAGGCTGGTCTCGCGCACCGTGTCGGGGTAGACCACATCGGTGGGCACCGCGTCTTCGGGCGCGATGGAGCGCGCGTCGCACAGGGCCAGCGGCATGCGCTCCACCGTGGCCAGCGGGCGCCACAGGTTGACGATGGCAAAGCGCTGCGCCAGGCGCTGGTCGGCCTCCTCGGGCGGCAGGTGCTCGCGCACGCGGCGCTCGGCGGACTGCGCGGTCTGGTCGTTGTGCACGCGCTGCAATGCAGGCCGCAGCTCGGCCGCGCCGCGCGCACCCTGCGGGCTGTCGCGCAGCGTGTGGTCGAGCACCACGATCTTTTCTGCGCCGGTGACGTCGCGCAGCAGCGCCTCGCACTCGCGGTAGTAGATGTCGCGGATGGTCGCGTCGTGCGAAAAGTCGGCCAGCACGCTGCGGTGCGAAATCTGCGTGAAGCCGCTGCGCTCCAGCGACAGCTCGTTCAGCGCCACCAGCGGTCGGCCGTCGCGGATGGTGACGCGGCGCGGCGCCAGCGCACCGCTGTCCCACGGCGTGCCGGGCGGCGGCTCGAAGGTGTAGCGCACCGGGCGGGCCTGCGCCTCACCCCCAGTCACGGCCCTCAGATAGTTCAACTCGGCCTCCACCCCGGGCAGCGTTGCTGCCAGCATCTGGCCGTTCGGTCCCACGCTCATGCGGTTTGACTCCTCGAGAAGGTTGATGCCGGAGGCTGAAGCCGACCGGTCCGGCGCCGGTGCGCCAAGCCTCTGGCGAAGGCGCGCAACGCAAGGCTATACCGCCGCTCCCGGGGGTGGAACGACACAAAAAAGATGACCTTGCTCAGCGGCAGGTCGGTGCGCCGCAGGGCTTGACCGGCCCGACCTTTCCGACAACTCCATAAAACCATCCAACACCGGAGACAACCATGAACCCCGTCGAACAGAGAACCATCGCCAAGATCAGCTGGCGGCTTTTGCCGCTGCTCATGATCTGCTACTTCATCGCCTACCTCGACCGCGTGAACCTCGGCTTTGCCGGCGCGGCCATGTCCAAGGACCTGGGCTTCACCGCCGCCGTGTTCGGCAGCGCGGCCGGCATCTTCTTCTTGGCTTACTTTCTGTTCGAGGTGCCCAGCAACATGGCGCTGGAGCGCTTCGGCGCGCGCCGCTGGATTGCTCGCATCATGTTCAGCTGGGGCGTGCTGTCGGCGGCGCAGGCCTGGGTGGGCGGCGCGACCAGCTTCAACGCTGTGCGCTTTCTGTTGGGCATTGCGGAGGCGGGGTTCTTTCCGGGCGTCATCTTCTACATCACGCTGTGGTTCCCGGCGGCCTACCGCGCGCGCATTGTGGGTTGGTTCATGTTCGCCATTCCCATCTCTACCGTCATCGGCTCGCCGATTTCGGGCTACATCCTCAACATGGACGGCATCGGCGGCATGCATGGCTGGCAGTGGCTGTTCATCATCGAGGCGGTGCCCGCGCTGTTTCTCACCTTCTTCATCCTGGCGTACCTGCCCGACGGCCCCAAGGACGCCAAGTGGCTCAGCGACGAAGAGCGCAACTGGCTGCAAGGCACGCTCAGCGCGGAGCGCCTCAACCGCGAGTCCATCCACAAGATCTCGTGGAAGCAGTCGCTGCTGAACCCGCGCGTCATCGGGCTGGGCTTCGTGTACATGGGCATCACCGTGCCGCTGTACGGCCTGAGCTTTTTTCTGCCGCAGATCATCAAGGGCTTCGGCGGGCTGAGCAATGTGCAGATCGGTTTCATCAACGCCTTTCCGTACCTGGTGGGCGCCATCGCCATGCTGTTCTGGACCCGCGCGTCCGACGCCCGCAAGGAGCGCAAATGGTTCCTGCTGATTCCGCTGGCCTGCATCTTCGTGGGCCTGGTGCTGGCGTCGCAGACCAGCGCGCCGGTGCCGAAGATGGCTGCGGTCACCCTTGCGGCCTTCGGCATCTTCAGCGCCCTGCCCACCTTCTGGACGCTGCCCACCGCCATGCTGAGCGGCACGGCGGCGGCGGCCGGCATTGCGTGGATCAACTCCATCGGCAACCTGGGCGGCTACATCGGCCCGACGATCTTCGGCGCGCTGAAGGACCGCATGGGCAACGACGTGTATGCGGTGGTGTTCCTGGCGCTGCTGTCGGTGGTGGCGTTCGCGCTGGTGCTGGCCATCGGCCACGACGCGCGTACCGAGCAGGCCGCGGCCACGGGGCGGGCGTGATGCCGGGTGTGATGCCGCGCTTCATGCCGGCCGAAGCAAAATCCTGCTCATGACCTCCTCGCTGCAGACCCTCATCCTCTACGCCCGCAACACGCGCGCCACGGCCGCGTTCTATTGCACGCACTTCGGTTTTGCGTCGAGCCTGGAGGTGGTCGAAGGGCTGATCGAGCTCAGGTCGACCAGCGGCGGTGCCGGCCTGCTCATTCACCAGGCCGCCAGCAGCGTGAAGCTGGGCCAGGTCGGCGTGAAGCTGATGTTCGACGTGCAGGACATCGAAGGCTTCAAGCAGAAGGCCGCCGCGCAGGGCCTGGCCTTCGGTGCCACGCACCAGGCCAACGGCTATGCGTTTGCCAATGCGAAGGACCCGGACGGCAACTCGGTGGCCATCTCGAGCCGGGCCTTCCGTGGCGTCGCAGCGACCTGACGTCTTTACATCCGAAGATGTTGCAAGACGTCATCCGAACGCGTGCCCTGCCCGTTTTCACAGGGCGCCCTTGAACGACGCATTTCCTCTCTTCGATGCCATTGCTTAGAAAGAACCACATGAAGACCAAGCAGCTCATCCTCTCCAGCATCCTCGCTTTTGCCGGCCTCGCCGTGCTGGCCCCCAGCATTGCATCGGCAGCGCCCCACCACCGCGCGCACAAGGTGTGCAAGTGGGACGCCCGCCATCACCACCGCGTGTGCCACTGGGTGCGTTGATCGCACTGGCAACCGCCCTCCAGGAGCCCGCGCAAGCGGGCTTTTTCAATGGTCAGTACAGGGTGGCGCGCTGCCGGGCCGGCAGTTCCTTGTCATAGCTGGCACCGTCGAAGGCCGCATCGGTCAGCGCCGACAGCATCGCCCCCGGCGTCGGCACCTCGCGCTTTGCATCCGCAGGCAGCGGCGCCCACAGCTTCGATCGCTGGATGGCGCGGGCGCACTGGAAAAACACCGTCTCCACAGCGATTCGAATCACGCATTGCGGCGGCTTGCCGTCCATCGCAAAGCGCGCCAGCAACTCGGGCGCCACCGTGATCCGCGCCCTGCCGTTCACCCGCAGCGTTTCGCCCACGCCGGGAATCAAGAACAGCAGCGCCACGCGCGGGTCGGCCACGATGTTGCGCAGGCTGTCGATGCGGTTGTTGCCGCGCCGCTCTGGCATGAGCAGCGTCTTCTCGTCCTGCACCGCCACAAAGCCCGGCGGATCGCCGCGTGGCGAAACGTCCAGCCCGCCGGGGCCGAGCGTGGCAAGCGCCGCGAAGGGCGAGGCGGCAATCAGCGCCTGGTAGGCCGGGTGCAGGTACGGCACCTCCTTCTTCAGCGAAGCCTCGCCGGGTTGGCCGAACAGGGCTTCGAGCTGCGCCAGCGTGTCGATGGCGTGCGGTGTGGTCATGGCGATGGCTCCTGGGTTTGAAAAATTCTCGGCGCTTCAGCCGGCCGGCCTCACAGCGTCGGCGGTGGTGCCGCGTTCCAGCCGCAGGCCAGCGCCGCCAGCGCCAGCAGCAGCGCGGCCACGCCGTAGATCCATGCCGGCGACGCCACGGGCAGCAACAGCCCCGCAATCAACGGGCCGGTGCCCGCGCCGATGTCGCGCCACACCGATCGCGCGGCCAGCGCCTGCAAGCGCTCGGGCCCGGGTGTGCGGCGCGCCACGATGGGCGGCATCAGCGGCAGTTGCAGCGCACGCAGCACCACGATCAGCGCCGCGCAGCTCCACAACCAGCCCAGCCCGAAGCCGACCAGCGCAATGGCCGTCACCAGCGACAGCCCGACCAGCAACCGCTCCGCCCCCCAGCGCTCCGCCATGCGGCCACCCACGGGGCTCAGCGCAATCTCCGCCAGATAGCGCAGCGCCATCAGCAGGCCGGCCACGATCACCGCGCCGCCCGGCATCAGGTCTTTGCCCAGGTAGGCCAGGCCGACGATGAAGAGCCCGTCGAGCGTCAGCCCTTCCATGAACGACCAGCTGTCCAGGCTGTTGGGCCATTTGAAGCGCCGCGTGGGCTTGCCCGACGCATGCGGCACGGCCGGCAGCCGCCGCGTGACGAACCACGCCAGCAGCGAGCACACCGCCAGGATGCCGAAGACGGCGCGCGGCCCGCTCCAGTGCGCCAGCAGCGCGCCCAGCGGCAACGCCAGCACCGGCCCCATCGCGATGAAGGCGCGCGAGCGGCCACTGCGCCGCGCGGCGGCCAAGGGGTCGGCCGTGGCCAGTGCTTGCGTCGACAGATTCAGCGCCGCAAAGCACAGGCCCCACACCAGCCGCAGCGGCAGCAGCGCCCAGAAGCCCGACAGCGTGGCATAGCCCAGCCCGCACACCGCCGCAGCGACCACCGCGATGCCGCAGGTCAACCTGTCGCCATGGCGCGCATAGAAGCGCGCCACATGGCCGTAGCCGGCAATGCGCACCAGCCGGTTGGCCGCGAGCAGCAGGCCGGCCTCGGCCAGCGTCACGCCGAACTGGCTGGCGTACATCGGCAGCAGCAGGTAGAGCACCACGTCGGCGGGCAGTGAAAGCCCCAGCGCGATGGCGGCGTGGCGTGAGTCGAGGTCGGTGCGCTTGGGGGAGGAGTCGGGGCTGTGGTGCATCGCGCCTCGATGGTGCGCCGCGCCCCCGCCCACCGACAAACGACATTAACGACCGGCCATGCGTGAGAAAATTGCACGCATGCCGCTTCGAGAGCCTCCCCTGAACGCCGTGCGCGCCTTTGCCGCCGCCGCCCGCCACCTGAGCTTCACGCGGGCCGCGCAGGAGCTGCATGTGACCCACAGCGCGGTGAGCCGGCAGATCAAGAGCCTGGAGGCCTTCCTTGGCGTGGCGCTGTTCGAGCGGCGCATCCGCCAGGTCGCGCTGACGGCCGAAGGCCAGCAGTTCTTTGCCGAGGTGGAGCCCGCGCTGGGGCAGATCGGCGCAGCGGCGCGGGCGCTGCAGGCCCAGGGGCCGGCGCGCGCGGTGCGCATCAACGTGCGCCCGTCCTTTGCGGTGCGCTGGCTCATTCCGCGGCTGCCTTCCTTCGTGGAGCGCTTTCCGGACATCGAGCCGCAGGTCGTCACCAGCACGGTGATGCCCGAGCAGGCCGCCGACAGCTTCGACATCGCGGTGCGACGCGGGCGCGACGGCTGGCCGCCTTCCATCAAGCTGCGGCCCTTCCTGAAAGACGAGGTGCTGGTGGTCGGCGCGCCCGCGCTGCTGCAGGCGCATCCGCTGGCGGACCTGCGCGCGCTGGCCTCGCATGTGCTGCTCTCGGCCCGCACGCGCAAGGACGACTGGGACGCGTGGAAGAAGCAGGTCGGCGCGCCGCGCAGCAAGCCCGCGGGGCGCCTGCAGTTCGACCACCTGCACTTCGTGCTGCAGGCCGCGGTTGACGGCCTGGGCATTGCGCTGGCCCCGACCTCGCTGGTGGCGCACGACCTGGCCTCGGGCCGGTTGCAGTCGCCGCTGCCCGCGCTGCGCATGACGCTCGAACGCTACTACTACGGCCTGGCGCCCGACGCCGCGCCGGAGGCGGCGTATGTGGCGGAGTGGTTCGAGCAGATGCGCGCCGAGGCCACCTAGCAGCTGGCGGCCAGCAGCTGGCGGCCGAGGGCTCAGTCGCGCATCGAGCGGATCACGTCGAGCACGCCCACCGTGCCCTTGCGCACGCTCGCGTCCGCGCCCTCGAAGCACAACCAACCTTCGTTGAAACCATCGAGCATCTGAATACGCGCCACCGGGTCGCGCATGCCCTGCGCTCGAAAAATGGCGCCCCAGGTCTCGCGCGGCACCGCCTCGGCATGCACCGGCCGGCCCAGCACCTGCGACAAGGCCGCGGCCATCGCGTGCGGGGTCAGGCGCTCGGGGCCTTCGAGCTCGACGATGTGCGGCACCTCTGGTCGAACGTCCTCGGGCTGCATCAGCAGCTCGGCCGCCACCCGCCCCACGTCGGCCGTCGCCACCATCGGCATGGCGCGCTCCAGCGGCTGCAGATAGCTGGAGAGCACGCCCCGCGACCGCGCCTGCGCCAGGTCCCAGCGCAGGTTCTCCAGGAACCACGCGGGCCGCAAGAAGGTGATGGCCAAGGGCAGCGTGCGCAGTGCGGCTTCCATCAGCGTGCGCTGGCTCAGCAGGTTGGGCTGCGCGGCCTGCGCGCCCACGGTCGACAGGCACACCACGCGCGCCGGACGCGCCGCTTCCAGCGCCTGGCGCAACGCGGCGTTCTCGGCCCTGGCTTCGGGAAAGCCCGGCGCGGGGTCGAAGTTGGGCGGCGGCAGCACGAAGACACCGGCCGTGTCCGCGAAAGCCCGCGCCAAGGCTGGCGCGTCGGTCATTTCGGCCACGGCCACTTCGCAGCCGAGGTCGGCCCATGGCCGCCCCTTTTCGGCGCTGCGAACAATGGCGCGAACGGGCTGCCCGGCCGACAGCAGGGCCCGCGCCGCGGCGCCCCCGACCTGGCCTGTGATTCCGGTGATGGCGTACATGAGGTTTTCCTTTTTCCAGTGCGTTGTTGAAGCGATGGAGCGCATCGTAGAAACGCATCACCTTTGAGTAAAGCGACCTCAAGACATATCATTCATGACACTTAATCACGAAAAAGAACATGACTCTCGACGGACGCCTGCTCTCCAACGTCAGCGTGCTGGCCGCAGTGGTCGAAGGCGGCAGCTTTGCCAGCGCCGCCACCGCGCTGGGCCTCACCCCCTCCGGCGTGAGCCGCGCCATCGCCCGGCTGGAGGCGCGCATCGGCGTGCGGCTGTTCAACCGCACCACCCGCTCGCTCAACCTCACCGACGAAGGCCGGCTGCTCTACGCCAACATCAACCCGCTGGTGCTGGGCATCGAAGACGCGGTGACCATCGCATCGGGCGCGTCCGGCGCGGTGCGTGGCCGGCTGCGCGTGAACACCGACGCCTTCACCTCGCGGCTGCTGCTGGCGCCGCACCTGCCGCGCTTTCTGGCGCTGCACCCGGAGCTGACGCTGGAGCTGATCGCGCGCGAGCAGCTCGGCGACCTGGTGGCCGAGGGCTTCGACATCGCGCTGCGCTTCGGTGAGCCGCCCTCGTCTTCGCTGGTGGCGCGCAAGCTGATGGATTCGCGCGTGGTCACCGTGGCAACTCCCGCCTACATCGCGCGGCACGGGCGGCCTGCCAACCCGGTGGACCTGATCGGCCACGCCTGCCTGCAGGTGCGCAACCCCGTCACCGGGCAGCCTTTTGCGTGGGAGTTCCAGCGCGGGCGCAAGCTGACCAAGGTGCCGACCGGCGGACGGCTGCTGCTGAGCGACCCCGGCACCATCCTGGAGACCACGCTGGCCGGCATTTGCGTGGCGCAGATCAAGGCCGTGGGCATCCAGCCGCAGCTGGACAGCGGCGCGCTCATCGACCTGCTTCCCGACTGGCCCGACGAGCGTCTGCCTCTGTACGCGCTGTACCCGTCGCGCCACCTGCCAGCGGCAAAGGTGCGCGCGTTCATCGACTTCGTGATGGACGCGATCGCACCGGCGGCCGTGCCGACGCCTCGGCGCAAAGGCAACGGCAAGCCAGCGCGCTGAGGCGTGATCGAAGGTCCGCAAACGGCCAGCGCCGCGGGCCACGGGCTCGCAAGATGGGGTTTTCGCTCGACGCTCGCCCCATGCTTTCGCCCCCTCCCCACGCCACTCTTCCCCGCCCCTTCATTCACCTTGCCTGGTCGAATCTGGCGGCCCAGTCCGCCGAGCAGTTGAGCCTTGCCGCCGTACCGCTGGTCGCCGTGCTGGCGCTGGGCGCGGGCCCCGGTGACATCGGCTTGCTGGCCGCGGTGCAGACGCTGCCCTTCCTGCTGATGTCGATGCCGCTGGGCGTGCTGGCCGACCGCATGTCGCGCCGCAAGCTGATGCTCTGGGCCGAAGGGCTGCGGGCGGTTTCTCTGCTGGTGCTGCTGGGCATGGTGTGCGCGTCGACGCTCGGCATGGCGTGGCTGGCGGTGCTCGGGTTTCTGGGCGCGGTGGGCACCGTGGGGTTCAGCGTGGCGGCGCCCGCGCTGGTGCCGGCCCTGGTGCCGCGCGACGCGCTGGCCCGGGCCAACGCGCGACTGGAGCTGGCGCGCAGCGCGGCCTCCACCGCCGGCCCCGCGCTGGCGGGCGCCCTGGTGGCATGGGCCGGCGCACCGGCCGCTTTCGTGCTGGCCGCTGTGCTGTCGGTGGTGGCGGTGGGCTTGCTGCTGCGACTTGTCGAGGCACCGCGTGCAGGCACAGCCTCGCTCGCATCCGCATCCGCATCGGAGGCCGCGCCCGCCTCCAATCGCCAGCCGTGGCGCGAGGTGCGCGACGGTGCGCGCTTCGTCTGGCGCAGCGACTTGCTTCGCCCCATGCTGATGACCGGCGCGGTCTTCAACATCGCATGGTTCGTGCTGCAGGCCGGCTATGTGTCGTATGCGGTGCGCGTGCTGGGGCTGGGCGCGCAGGCGGTCGGCTTCACGCTGGCGATGTATGGCGCGGGCATGGTCGTCGGTGCGCTGCTTACAGCGCGCGTGGTGGCACGCCTGCCGTTCGGCCGGGCGATTCAGGTCGGGCCCGCGGTCGCGGTGCTGGCGGCGGCAACCATGGTGGCCACGCTGCGCGTGCCGAGCGCCTGGCTGGCCGCGCTGTCGTTCTTCTTGTTCGGCGCGGGGCCGATGGTCTGGGTCATCACGTCGACCACGCTGCGCCAGAGCATGACGCCCTCGCACATGCTGGGCCGCGTGTCGGCCGTGTTCCTCACGGTGAACGCGGGCGCCCGCCCGGTTGGCGCGGCTTTGGGCGGCGCGGTGGGCGCGGCGTGGGGCGAGCCGGCCTGCCTGCTGCTGGCGCTGGCGGGATTCGTGCTGCAGGCGGCGATCATCTTCGGCTCGCGCATCGCAACGCTGCGCAGCCTGCCGATGGCGGCGGCCTGAAGCGCTGGCCTGAAGCGCTGGCCTGAAGCGCTGGCCTGAAGCGCTGGCCTGAAGCGCTGGCCTGAAGCGCTGGCCTGAAGCGCTGGCCTGAAGCGCTGGCCTGATCGTCGGCCCGCTCGTTCGCTGGCTCGGAACCGGGCCGGCATGGGGCGCCGGACTTCAGGACAAGGTGGTGAACTTTGCAGTCCGCCTGGTGCACACGACGCTGAGCAATGCAGACCGTTGTTGCTGAAAAAGAAGCATGCGGATGCGTATGCCGCAGCGCATAGGACAACCGGCAGGTCGTCCGTTTTCTTCGCCGCTCCCCAAGCGGGCGATGCTTGGGGCGGCGCGTGCCGCGCCCTGACTCAGGGGCCGGGAGCCTCATTTCGAGTTGTTTTTTTGGCGCAATCTTTCAGGAATAGGATTAATCCGAAATTGTCAAATACACATCTGGAATCGTGAAATATTCACGGTTTTAGCAGGTCCTGGCTTTTAGTCTTGCTCCTATTTTTTTGTTTTCAATCATCGATAAAGATCGCACCCAGTCCAACTGGTTGAGTGAAAAATTGATTGAATCCGTAAACCTAATAGGCCGGGAATTTACAAATCCACGTGCAATCGCATTCGTCGCCAACCTGACGGGCGCCGAACCCGAACCCGAACCCCACGCAAGCTCCGCAGGGCCGACCGCGGAAGACGTGACCGCCGCGGTGCTCTCCGGCATCGGCTTGCGGGTCATGTTTCAACCGCAGCACGACCTGCGCACCGGGCGCATCGTGGGCGCCGAAGCCCTGGTGCGCTGGACGCACCCCCAGCATGGCGAGGTGTCGCCCGCCGTGCTCATCCCCCTGGTCAATCAACTGGGCTTGGGCCTGGCGCTGTTCATGTGGGTGCAGCGCCAGACCGTGGCCATGCTGCGCTCGCTCGACGCGCTGAGCATCCCCCTTCCCATCGCCGTGAATGCCTGCGCCAGAACCCTGTGCACCCCCGGGCTGGCCGGTCAGCTGGCGGCGCACATGCGCTCGGAGGGCTTGGCGCCGCATCTGCTGAAGATCGAGGTGACGGAAGACGTTCGCCCCCCCTGCACCCTCGCGCTGTCGGCCGCCCTGGCCGCGCTGCGCGCACAGGGCTTTCCCATTTCGCTCGACGACTTCGGCACCGGCTGGGCCACGCAAGACACGCTCTGCACCATGCCGCTGGACGAAATGAAGATCGATGCCTCCCTGGTGCAAGGCATTTCGCACTCGGCGTCGGCCCGCGGCGTCGTGAAAGACCTCATCGATCTGGCCGAGCGGCTGCATCTTCGGTTGGTGGCCGAGGGTGTGGAAAACGAAGCCACCGCCTCGCTCCTGGTCGCGCTGGGCTGCCGCACGGGCCAGGGTTACCTGCTGACCCGTCCGCTGGAAGCAAATGCTTTTTTCAATACGTGCTGCACGTCGCAGCAATAAATCTTCCCCTCGACCTTTTTTTGAAGATTCGAATCATGAACACCCTCCATGAACTGCCCCCCATCTGCGTTGTCGGCAGCAATTTATCTCAGCGCGCTTCATTGGTGAACGAGGTTTCCGGCACCGGCTATTCGGCCATCGATTTCAGAAATGCCGAAGAATTCGTCACCGCCTTTGCAGGCGGGCAAAAAGTTTCCTTGCTGTTGCTTCCGATCAGCAAAGACCTCGATTGGCGCTTTCTTGAAAAAATATGCGCGGCCGCGTCTATTCCCGCAATTTTCCTGGTCAAGGAAAATCAATGGCACGAGGTTTCTTCCATGGCCGCCAATGCGTCGGTCCGCGACGTTTTTGCATATGCCGAAGACAAATACGACGAATTGCTGTGGCGCATCAAATCGCTGCTGCAAAAGGCGTCCAGAAGAGACCAGCAAATGCCGGAGCCCGGTGAATTCGTCTGGGGCCAATACCGCTTCATCGACGCGCTCAATACCGTCGTGGTGCACGACAACGAAGAAATCAAGCTCCAGCGCCGCCAATTCCTGTTTGCGCTGGCCTTGTTCCGCAACCTCGGTTGCGTGGTGACGCGAGACCGGCTCTTTCGCACCTGGGGCGGTGAAACCGAAATTGCCAGAGGCTCGCGCACCATCGATGTGTGTGCGTCGAATGTGCGGCGCAAACTCGATTTGCGCGAAGAAAACGGTTTTGTCCTGCGCGCGGTGTATGGGCGCGGCTACCAGCTCTTTTCGGTGCCGGCAGAAGCTGCCGCCCGGCTCAATTGAATCAGTCTGCAATGCACGACGCCGTGCCGCGCAATTCGCGTAATTCGCGCCATGAGCGGTGCACCGTCCCAGCGCCATGAAAAGAATCAGCATTGCCCTGCTCGACGATCACGCCATCGTGCGGCACGGGCTTGTGAGCCGCCTTCAGATGGAAGCCGACTTTCACCTGGTCGGCACCTACGGCACCAGCCGTGAAGCCATTGCGGGGCTGGGCAAACACCCGGCGGAGCTTTTGCTGCTCGACTTCACCCTGGGCGCGGACGACCTCGACGGCGTCTCCCTGATTCGCGCCCTGCGCGTCAAGTTTCCGGACTGCCTGCTGCTCATGCTCTCGGCCCACCACGAGTCGGCCACGGTGGCATTGGCGCTGCGCATGGGCGCGCGCGGCTTTGTCGGCAAGGCCCAGGACACGACCGAGTTGGTGAAGGCGATCCGCACCGTGGCGGCGGGCGCGGTCTACCTGAGCCCGGACATGTCCTACCGCGTGGCGGAGGCTTCGACCGACCACCGCACCGAAGAAGGCATGGGCGGCGACGGCGCGCTGCACACGGCCTCGCTGTCGGTGCGTGAGCAGGAGGTCATCCGCTGCTACCTTGCCGGCATGACCGTGACCGAAATTGCCGAGAAGTTCAACCGCAGCATCAAGACCATCAGCACGCAGAAGGCGGCCGCCTTTCGCAAGCTGGGCGTGACGTCGAACAACGGCCTGTTCAAGATCAGGCACACCATCGAACTGCCCTGACGCGCCGCCGCTGCCGCCCCGGCGGCCAACGTGCAGCATCGCCTTGCGCCGCCCGCGTGCAGCCCGCCGCCTAGCGTTCCGCCCCGCGGCTTCGCACCTGCCGCGCCGACGCCGGCTCCAGGAACAGCTGGCGAAAGTACTCCCTGAAGGCCGTCATCGCCGGCGAAAAGGCCACGCCCTGCTTCCACCCCAGGCCGATGTTCATGGTGGGCACGGCGTCGCGCAGGTTGATGGTTTCGATGCGCTTGCCCTCCAGCGACCAGGGCCGGTACACCATGTCCGACAGCACCGTCACGCCCAGCCCGTTGGCCACCGTGCTGCGCACCGCCTCCACCGAACTGGTGCGCAGCCGCACCTTGGGCTGCAGCGGCGTCTTGCTCCAGTACTTCAGCGCGGTGGCCGCGGCCTCGTCCACCGTGAGCATGATGTAGGGCTCGGCCGCCACGTCGGCCAGCGTCACCTCGGCCTTGTCGAGCAGCGGATGCTTGGCCGGCACCCACAGCCGGCGCTGCGAGCCGAAGAAGGTTTCCAGCGACAGCTCGCGCAGCACCACGTTCGACGTGAGCATCACGCCAATGTCGTAGCGCTGCGTGATCAGCCCCTCCTCGATGGCCTCGCGTGCCACCTCGTGCACCTTCACCGTCACCTGCGGATGCAGCTGCTCGAAGCGCTGCAGGTGGTGTGGCAGAAAGTAGCCCAGCACCGTGTAGCTGGCGGCCACGGTGATCGAGCCCTCCACATTGGCGCCCTCGTGCGGCATGCGCAGCGCCTCGTCGGCAGCGCCCAGCACCGCATACGCATGGCTCAGAAAGCGCCGCCCCGCCTTGGTGAGCTCCACGCCGTGCGGATGCCGGTCGAACAGCTGCTGCCCCATCAGCTCTTCGAGCTCGCGGATGGCCGTGGTGACGGCCGACTGCGAAATGTTGAGCTGCAGCGCCGCATGCGAAATGCGCCCCGCCTCGGCCACGGCCGAGAAGTACTTGAGCTGGCGAAGGGTCAGGGACATGGTGGCGGCTTTTCAGGGTGGTGCACACGGCGTGTGCACAGGCATTCGAAAGACCTTCGGCAGGCGAAAACCCGATACCGAAAGCCCGAACCCCTCCAGCGTAGCGCCCAAGCCGTTGCACCGCAGCATCTGTTTTTCAGATACCGCACCGCCTGAAAACAATGCTTTTCAGTCTGATGGCGGCTCACTAATCTTCGCTTCGTCCTGCAACGCCCTTCGGCGCTGCACACCCACCAAAGGCTGCGACCCGTGAAGAAAACGCTGATCGATCTGAACTCGGACATGGGCGAAGGCTTCGGCCCCTGGACCATCGGCGACGGTGTCGACGCGCAGCTCATGCCGCTCATCAGTTCGGCCAACATTGCCACCGGCTTTCATGCCGGCGACCCGAACATCATGCGCAAGATGGTCGGGCTGGCGCGCGAACACGGCGTGGCCATTGGCGCGCACCCGGGGTTTCGCGACCTGGTCGGCTTTGGCCGCCGCCACATCGTCGCGCCGGCCGACGAGCTGGTGAACGACATGGTCTACCAGCTGGGCGCGCTGCGCGAATTTGCCCGGCTCGAAGGCCTGCAGCTGCAGCACATCAAGCCGCACGGCGCGCTGTACATGCATGCGGCGCGCGACGAGGCGCTGTCGCGCGCGCTCGTCACGGCGCTGCAACGCATCGAGCCCACGCTGAAGCTGTTCTGCATGGAAGCCTCGCTCACCTTTCAGGTGGCGCGCGACATGGGCCAGCCGGTGGTGCGTGAGCTGTATGCCGACCGCGACTACGACCTGAGCGGCGCCATCGTCTTCACCCGCCGCGTGGGCGCGCTCGACCCCGACGCCGTGGCCGCCAAGGTGCTGCGCGCCTGCACCGAGGGCGTGGTGCGCACGGTCGAGGGCAAGGATGTTGCTATCGGTTTCGATTCGGTCTGCATCCACAGCGACACGCCCGGTGCGCTGGCGCTGGTGCAGACCACGCGGCGCGTGCTGGCCGAGCACGGCATCCGGATTGCCGGGCTGGCTGAAACAGCTTGAGTTCTTCGTTTTAGTTCTTGTTGGTCCCGTTCCAGGAGTGCCCCGATGTCCGCTACCCATGAAGTCCTGAGCCCGCTGCCGGGCACCTTCTACCGCCGCGCGGCGCCCGACGCGCCGCTCTTCAAGTCCGAAGGCGACACCGTGGCCGTGGGCGACGTGCTGGGCCTGGTGGAGGTGATGAAGCAGTTCAGCGAGGTGACGGCCGACGCGGCCGGCCGGCTGGTGCGCTTCATGGTCGAGAACGCCGATCCGGTCGATCCGGGGCAGGTGCTGGCCGTCATCGAAACCGCGTGAGCTCATGACCACTGCCGCATCCACCGCTGCATCCCCCGCTGCATTCGGCAAACTGCTGATCGCCAACCGCGGCGAGATTGCGGTGCGCATCATCCGCGCCGCCAAGGAGCTGGGCCTCAAGACCGTGGCCGTGTACAGCGACGCCGACGCCCAGAGCCTGCCCGTGCAGATGGCCGACGAGGCCGTGCGCATCGGTCCGGCGCACGCCGCCAAAAGCTATCTGAGCGCCGACGCCATCCTGCAGGCCGCCGCCGACAGCGGCGCCGGTGCGGTGCACCCCGGCTACGGTTTTCTGTCAGAAAACGCCGCCTTCGCCGAACGCATCGAAGCCGCGGGCCTGGTGTTCGTCGGGCCGACGCCGCACGCCATTCGCACCATGGGCGACAAGGCCGCCGCGCGCGCCGCCGCCATGAAGGCGGGCGTGCCCACCGTGCCCGGCAGCGCCGGCGTGGTGACCGACCCCGACACGGCCGTCGAGGTGGCGAAAGACATCGGCTACCCGATCATGATCAAGGCCTCCGCCGGCGGCGGCGGGCGCGGCATTCGCGTGGCGCAAGACGAAGCCGAGCTGCGCCAGCAGTTCGCCACCGCCACGGCCGAGGCGCTGGCCGCCTTCGGCAACGGCGAGGTGTACCTGGAGCGCTTCATCCGCCAGGCGCGCCACATCGAGGTTCAGATACTCGGCGACGGGCATCGCGTGGTGCATTGCTTCGAGCGCGAATGCTCGCTGCAGCGCCGCCGCCAGAAGGTGTGGGAAGAAGCACCTTCGGCCGCCATCAGCGAGGCCACGCGCGCCGCGCTGTGCGAATCGGCACTGCGCCTGGCCAACGCCGTGGCCTACCGCGGCGCGGGCACGCTCGAATACCTGTACGACGACGACACGCGCGAGTTTTTCTTCATCGAGATGAACACGCGCATTCAGGTCGAGCACCCGATCACCGAGATGGTGACCGGCGTGGACCTGGTGAAAGAAATGCTGCGCATCGCGCTCGGCCAGCCGCTGCGGCTGAAGCAGGAAGACATTCACCTGACCGGCGCGGCCATCGAGGTGCGCATCAACGCCGAGAACGCGGCGAAGAATTTCATGCCCAGCCCCGGCCTGGTGTCGCAGCTGGTGGTGCCGGGCGGCCCCGGCGTGCGCTTCGACACGATGCTGTTTCCCGGCTACACCGTGCCGGCCTACTACGACTCGCTGCTGGGCAAGCTCATCGTGCACGACACCGACCGCGCCAGTGCGCTGAGTCGCATGCGCCGCGCGCTCGGCGAGCTGAAGGTCGAGGGCATCCACACGACCATTGCGTTGCACCGCGCGCTGTGCGACGACGCGAGCGTCGCCAAGGCCGCCTTTCACACCGGCTTTCTGGAAACATGGCTGGCGCAGAACCCGTTGGCGGACGCCGCTCCCTCTGCCTCGAAGGTGCCCGCATGACCGCCACCACCCTCCCCGCCCAGGCCCGCTACAGCTTCGGCGGCGACGAGCATCTGTTCGTCGAAATCAGCGAAGAGATGTCGCTGCCCGCCTTCTTCAAGGGCATGGCCATCTGCAACGAACTGCGCCGCCGCGTGGACGCCGGAGAGATCGCCGGTGTCACCGAAATCTGCCCGGCCAACGCCGCCTACCTGGTGCGCTTCGACCCCGACCTGATCGTGCCCGACGTGCTGCTCGCCACGCTGAAGCAAATCGAAGCCAACCTCGGCGATGCCGACCTGCAGTTGCAGACCCGCATCGTCGAGGTGCCCGTGCTCTACAACGACCCGTGGACACACGAAACGCTCATGCGTTTTCGCGAACGCCACCAGGACCCGGCCAGCACCGACATCGAATACGCCGCGCGCATCAACGGCCATGCCTCGGTCGACGCCTTCATTGCGGCGCATTCGGGCGCGCCGTGGTTCGTGTCGATGGTCGGCTTCGTGGCCGGCCTGCCCTTTTTGTTCCAGATGGTCGAGCGCGAGCGGCAGATCCAGGTGCCCAAGTACCTGAGCCCGCGCACCGACACGCCCAAGCACACGCTGGGCCATGGCGGCTGCTTCAGCTGCATCTACTCGGTGCGCGGCGCGGGCGGCTACCAGATGTTCGGCGTGACGCCCGCGCCCATCTTCGACCCGGCGCAGCGCCTGTCGTACCTGAAGGAGCTGATGGTGTTCTTCCGGCCCGGCGACATCGTCAAGTGGAAACCCATCGACCGCGCGGAGTACGACCGCCAGGTCGCGCAGGTGGAAGCCGGCACCTACACGCTGCACATGGCGCCGGTGTCTTTCTCGCTGAACGACTTTCTGGCCGACCCGGACGGCTACAACCAACAACTGCTGAAGGTGCTCCATGGCCATTGAAGTGCTCAAGCCCGGCCTGGCCACCAGCGTGCAGGACGCCGGCCGCCCCGGCTACTACCACCTGGGCATTCCGCTGTCGGGCGCGCTCGACCAGCACAGCCTGGTGCTGGCCAATCTGCTGGTGGGCAATGACGAAGGCGCGGCCGTCATCGAAAGCACGCTGCTCGGGCCCGAGCTGCGCTTCGACGCGCCGGCCCTCGTTGCCGTTACGGGCGCCGAGGCCAAGGTGAAGCGCAACGGCGCGGAGGTGCCGCGCAACGAAGCCTTTTCGGTGCAGTCCGGCGACGTGCTCGGCTTCGACTTCATGAAGCTGGGTGCGCGCATGTGCATTGCGGTGGCCGGCGGCATCGACGTGCCGCTGGTGCTGGGCAGCCGCTCGACGTACGGGCTGGGCGCGTTCGGCGGCTTCAACGGCCGCAAGCTGCTGGCGGGCGACAGGCTGCCGGTGGGCACGCCATCGGCAACTGCGCGGGCGGGTAGGCGCGCGCCTGCCGATCTGCTGCCCGTGCTGGCCAAGGAGGTGGCGCTGCGCGTGCTGCCGGGCATCTACTTTCATCGGCTGCAGGATGTGTCGGTGCGCAGTTTCTTCGACGACACCTGGACCGTGGGCTCGGAGGCCGACCGCATCGGCTACCGCTACAAGAACGGCACGCCGCTGCAGTTCAATGCGCGCACGCCGCCGTTCGGGGCGGGGGACGATCCGTCGAACATCGTGGACGCGGGCTACCCGTACGGATCGATCCAGGTGCCCGGCGGGCGCGAGCCGATCATCCTGCACCGCGATGCGGTTTCGGGCGGCGGCTACGCCATGGTCGGCACTGTCATCAGCGCCGACATGGACCTGATCGCGCAGATGCAGCCGAACCACAAGGCGCGCTTTGTGGAAGTCGACATGGCGCAGGCGCTGGAAGCGCGCGCCGAGCGACGGCAACGCATCGACCGACTGCGGGTCGCGCTTGGGGGCTGAGACCCTAGAGACCATTCAATTTGATCCAAGAGACCGTTCGTGCTGATCCAAGAGACCGTTCGTGCTGATCCAAGAGACCGTTCGTGCTGACCCAAGAGACCGTTCGTGCTGACCCAAGAGACCGTTCGTGCTGACCCAAGAGACCGTTCGTGCTGACCCTAGAAACCGTTCGCGCTGACCCAAAAAACCGTTCACGCTGAGCTTGTCGAAGCGCCGCGCGAGGCTTCGACAAGCTCAGCCCGAACGGTGCGGGAGCCCGAACGATTTGGGAGCCCGAACGATTCATCTCGGTCCCCGTTTCCATCCACCTTTTCTGCCCTCACCCAAGGAGTTCTTCATGAACAGCTCGTCCCTGCGCGTTTCAATGACCGCCGTCTCGCTCGCCACTGCCCTGCTGTGGCACGGCCATGCCTCCGCCGCCGACTGGTTCCCCTACAAGGCCGAGGCCACCGAGCCCGCCTTCTCCGCCGAGGGCACGAAAAAGCCCATCGACTACACCCCGCTGGCCAAGGCCTCGAAGAAGTGGGACATCTGCGTGTCCTTCCCGCACATGAAAGACGCCTACTGGCTCGGCGTGGACTACGGCGTGATCGAAGAGGCCAAGCGCCAGGGCGTGAAGCTGCAGGTGCTCGACGCGGGCGGCTACACCAACCTGAGCAAGCAGGTCTCGCAGATCGAGGACTGCGTGGCGCGCGGCGCCAATGCGGTGATCATCGGCGCCATATCGGGCGACGGGCTCAACAACGTCATCAAGGCCACGGCCGCCAAGAAGGTGCCGGTGATCGACCTCGTCAACGGCATCAGCTCGCCCGAGCTGTCGGCCAAGTCGCTGGTGTCGTTCTACACAATGGGCCATTCCACCGGCGAATACCTCGCCAAGAAGCACCCCGCAGGTTCGCCGGCGGTGAAGGTCGGCTGGTTCCCCGGCCCGGCCGGCGCGGGCTGGGTCGAGGCCGCGCACAAAGGCTTCATGGACGCCATCAAGGGCAGCGCCGTGGTGGCGCTCGACCCCAAGTACGGCGACACCGGCAAGGAGGCGCAGAGCAAGCTGGTCGAAGACGTGCTGCAGGGCAACCCCGACCTGGCCTACGTGGCCGGCACGGCCGTGACGGCCGAGGCCGCCACCGGCATCCTGCGTTCGCGCGGGCTCGACAAGAAGGTGCAGGTGCTGTCGTTCTACATGACACCGGGCGTGTACGAGGGCATTCAAAAGGGCCGCATCGTGGCCTCGCCGGCCGACTCGATGGTCATTCAGGGCCGCATTGCGGTCGACCAGGCCGTGCGCCTGCTCGAGAAGAAGGAGCTGGTGAAGCACGTCGGCCCGAAGATCTTCGTGGTCGACAGCAGCAACATCAAGAACGTGAAGCTCGACGACATTCTTCCGCCGCCGGGCTTCAAGCCGGTGTTCGAAGTCAAGTAAGCCCGCTTCATGCCTCCCCTGCTGCTGCAAACCCTGGGCCTGGGCAAGCGCTACCCCGGCGTGCTGGCGCTGGACGGCGTCGACTTCGAATTGCGCGCCGGCGAGGTGCATGTGCTGTTCGGCGAGAACGGGGCCGGCAAGTCGACGCTGATCTCGCTGCTGGCCGGGGCCAACCAGCCCTCGGGCGGCGAGATGCGCCTGCACGGCGAGCCGGTGAAGTTCTCCAACGTGCACGACGCGCGGCGCCATGGCATCAGCGCGGTGTTTCAGGAGTTCTCGCTGATTCCCACGCTGTCGGTGGCGCAGAACCTGAGCCTGGGGGAAGAGCCGTGCAAGCGGGGCCTGCTCGACCGTGCCGCATTGCGCGAACGGGCCCGCGCAATGCTGGCTGACCTGGGGTTCGACATCGACTGCGACGCGCCCGTTTCCGGCCTCTCGCGGGCGCAGCAGCAGATGGTGGAAATTGCCAAGGGCCTGCGCGGCGAGGTGTCGGTGCTGATACTGGACGAGCCGACCGCCTCGCTCACCGACACCGAAACGCAGCGCCTGTTCGAGCTGGTCGCGCGGCTCAAGGCACGCGGCGTGGGCATCGTCTACATCTCGCACCGCATGCAGGAAATTGCGCAGATTGCCGACCGCATCACGGTGCTGCGCGACGGGCGCAAGGTGACCACGGTGCAAGCCAGCGAAACCAGCGCCGACCGGCTGATCGAGCTGATGAGCGGGCGCGCCATCGAACAGATCTACCCGCGCATTGCCTGCCGTCCCGGCGAGGTGGTGCTGCAGGTGGACGGGCTGAGCTCGCCCAACGGCGTGCGCAACGCCAGCCTCACGGTGCGGCGTGGTGAGGTGGTCGGGCTGGCGGGGCTGGTGGGGTGCGGCAAGTCGGAGCTGTTTCGCGCGGTCTACGGGCTCGATGCGGTGAGCGAAGGCCGTGTGCTGTTCAAGGGCCAGCCGCGCACCGGCGCCAAGGTGCGACAGTTGCTCGACGAAGGCCTGTTCTACCTGCCGCCCGACCGCAAGGGAGAAGGGCTGGTGCTGGGCTTCAGCTCGCGCGCCAACATCACGCTGCCGCTGGTGCACGGGCCGTTGCGCGGCCGTGGCGGCTGGCTGCGCAAGCGCCTGAGCCGGCGGCTGTCGGCCACTGCCGCCGAGCGCGTGGAGCTGGCGCCGCGCAACCTCGACAGGCCGGTGGGCCTGCTTTCTGGCGGCAACCAGCAGAAGGTGCTGTTCGGCAAGGGCATGACGCGCGAGGCCGCGCTGTATGTGTTCGACGAGCCCACGGTGGGCGTGGACATCGGCACGCGCAGCGCGCTGTACCAGGTGATTCAGACGCTCTGCGAAGGCGGCGCGGCGGTGGTCGTCATTTCGTCCGACCTGCCCGAGGTGCTGCACCTGAGCCACCGCGTGTACGTGATGTGCCGCGGCCAGATGGCCGGCGAGCTGCAGGGCGACGCCATTCGAGAGAGCGCCGTGCTCAATTTGTTCTTCGGTTCCAGCGAAAGAAAACCATGACCGCGTCTTCCACCATCGCCGCCGAGGCGCCCACCCCCGGCATCGGCGGCCGTGCCCTCGGCATGTTGCGCACGCTGTTCCTGCGCCTGGGCGTGCTGCCCTTCATGCTGGTGATTGCCTTCATCGTGTTCAGCACGCTGTCGGACCAGTTCCTTGCGGTGCAGAACCTGGTGAACCTGCTGCGCCAGTCGGTCTACCTGATTCTGGTGTCGATGGGGCAGATGCTGGCGCTGGTCACGGGCGGGTTCGACCTGTCGGTGGGCACGGTGATGGCCATTACGTCGGTGGTGTCGGCGCTGGCCATGCAGGCCTTTGGCGCCGCCCTGCCCGACGCGACCTGGGTGGTGGTGATTGCCGGCTGTGTGTGCGGGCTGCTCGCGGGGCTGAGCGTGGGGCTGGTCAACGGCATTGGCGTGGCGTTCATCGGCGTGTCGCCGTTCATCGTGACGCTGGGGGTGCAGTCGATCGGCTTCGGCTTTGCGCTGTACCTCACGGGCGGCGTGCCGGTGTCGGGCATGCCCAGCCAGTTCAGCGAGCTGTTCGGCTTTGGCACGGTGCTGGGCATTCCGATACCCATTCTGGTCACCGCCGTGTGCGTGGCGGGCATGGGTGTGCTCATGGCGCGCATGCCGACCGGCACGCACCTGCTGGCCGTGGGCGGCAATGCCAAGGCCGCGGCGCTGTCGGGCATCGACACGCGCCGCGTGCTGCTGATGGCCTACCTGCTGTGCGCCGGCCTGGCCGCCGTGAGCGGGCTGCTGCTGACGGCGCGCGTGGAGACCGGCGAGGCCAACCTGGGCGGCAGCGTGGCGCTGGAGTCCATTGCCGCCTGCGTGATTGCCGGCGTGAGCCTGCGCGGCGGCATCGGCCGGGTGCCCAACGTGGTGATGGGCGCCATCTTCATCGGGCTGGTGCAGAACGGCATGAACCTGGCCAGCGTGGGCTCTTACCTGCAGATGGTGGTGCTGGGCGTGCTGCTGATCGTGGCCGTGGTGGCCGACCAGCTGCGCCATCGCATGGTGGCGCCGGCCTGACAGCCGAGCACTGGCGATGCCTTACCAGCTGAAGCCCACCGCCACGGTCGCGCCCATGTTGCCGCGCGACGTGCTGGAGCCCGAGATCTTGTAGACCCGGCGGCCGTCGTCGGACATGGTCGACACGCCGACGGCCAGCGCGGTCTGCCCTTCGTAGGTGGACGCGGCGGCGGAGACCATGTTCTTCCCGGGCTGCGCGCTGGTGGTCAAGCCGGCCATGGCCATGGCGGCGGCGGTGCCGGCGTTGGCGGCCTGGCGCACCTCGTTCACCTTCTGGTCGGTGTAGGCGTTGGCTTGCTGCACGGCCTGGCCGACGGCTTGACCAATCGCTTGACGAGACAGGTCCATCGCCTGGCCGAGGTTGACGGCATCGGTCGCCTGCGTGCCCGGCGCCACGTTGGTGATCTGGCGCTCCGCGCCTTGCGCGCCGACGGACACCGTGTTGGCGCGGTCGGCTGTGGAGCCGTCGCCAATGGCGACCGCACCCGGTGCGCTGGCCACTGCATGGGCACCCAGCGCCACGCTGCCGTCGGCCGAAGCCCGGGCACCGGCACCGATCGCCACGGCGCGCTGCCCTTGCGTGGCGGCCTGCGCGCCAATGGCCACGCCCTTGCTGCCGCTCTTCACGCTGGCGGCCTCGCGGCCGTCCTTGGCGGCGTCGGATGCGACGGATGAACCGGCGGTTGCGATGGTTTGGACACGCTTGTCGACCGCGGACACATCGGCCTTTGCCGAGTCGGCGGTGCGCTGGGCCTTGACGGCTGCGGTGCTTGCGGTATCGGCGCTGGTCTGCGCCTGGCCGGCATCGGCCTTGGCGGCGTCGGCGGTGGATTGGGCGTTGCCGGCGGCGGTTGCTGCGCCGTCGGCGGTGGTTTGGGCAGCGCCAGCGGCGGTGTTCGCGGTGTTGGCTGTGGCTTGGGCATGGCCTGCAGCAGTCGTCGCGCCGTCAGCGGTTTGCTGGGCGTTGCCAGCAACGGTGCTAGCGGTGTTGGCCGTGGCTTGGGCATTGCCTGCAGCGGTCGTTGCGCCATCGGCGGTTCGTTGGGCGTTGCCGGCGACGGTGCTTGCAGTGTTGGCCGTGGCTTGGGCATTGCCTGCAGCAGTCGTTGCGCCATCGGCGGTTTTTTGGGCGTTGCCGGCAGCGGTGTTTGCGGTGTTGGCCGTGGTTTGTGCATTGCCTGCAGCGGTCGTTGCGCCGTCAGCGGTTTTCTGGGCGTTGCCAGCTGCCGCGCTTGCGGTATTGGCTGTGGTTTGCGCGTTGCCAGCGGCGGTCGTTGCGCCGTCGGCGGTCCGTTGCGCGTTGCTAGCAGCGATGTTTGCGGTACTGGCGGTGGTCATTGCGCTATCGGCGGTGGTCTGTGCCTTGCCAGCGGCGGTGTTTGCGCCGTCGGCGGTCCGTTGCGCGGTGCTAGCCGCGGTGTTTGCGCTACTGGCGGCGGTCATTGCGCCATCAGCCGTGGTCTGCGCCTTGCCAGCAGCGGTGGTTGCAGAGTCCGCAGTGGTTTGTGCCTTGCCAGCAGCCGTGCTCGCAGAGTCGGCCGTAGTCTGTGCTTTTCCAGCTGCGGCGCTAGCGAAATCAGCAGTGCTCTGTGCAGTGCCAGCGGCGGTCGTTGCGCCGTCGGCGGTCCGTTGCGCGTTGCTAGCAGCGGTGTTTGCGGTACTGGCGGCGGTCATTGCGCTATCGGCCGTGGTCTGCGCTTTGCCAGCAGCCGTGCTCGCGGAATCAGCAGTGGTCTGTGCCGTGCCAGCGGCGGTCGTTGCGCCGTCGGCGGTCCGTTGCGCGTTGCTAGCAGCGGTGTTTGCGGTACTGGCGGCGGTCATTGCGCTATCGGCCGTGGTCTGTGCCTTGCCAGCGGCGGTGTTTGCGCCGTCCGCGGTCCGTTGCGCAGTGCTAGCCGCGGTGTTTGCAGAGTCAGCTGTGGTTTGTGCCTTGCCAGCAGCCGCGCTCGCAGAGTCAGCAGTGGTCTGCGCCTTGCCAGCTGCCGTGTTCGCGGAATCAGCAGTGGTCTGTGCCGTGCCAGCGGCGGTCGTTGCGCCGTCGGCGGTCCGTTGCGCGTTGCTAGCAGCGATGTTTGCGGTACTGGCGGTGGTCATTGCGCCATCAGCTGTGGTCTGAGCTTTGGCAGCGGCCGTGTTCGCAGAGTCAGCTGTGGTCTGTGCCTTGCCAGCCGCGGTGTTCGCGGAATCAGCCGAGGTCTGTGCCTTGCCAGCAGCGGTGTTCGCGGAATCAGCCGTGGTCTGTGCCTTGCCAGCAGCGGTGTTCGCCGAATCAGCCGTCGTCTGTGCCTTGCCAGCAGCCGTGCTCGCCGAATCAGCCGTCGTCTGTGCCTTGCCAGCAGCCGTGTTCGCAGAATCAGCCGCCGTCTTTGCCTCGCCAGCAGCCGTGTTCGCAGAATCAGCCGTGGTCTGTGCCTTGCCAGCTGCCGCGCTCGCCGCACCAGCCGTGGTTTGCGCCGCGCTCGCAGCAGCCTTGGCCGCCGCGGCGTCCTTGGCGACGGCCGCGATCGAATCGGTGAGGCGCGTGTCCAGTGCCTGCAGTTGCGAACCGTTGATCGCTTCGGTGCTGGTCGAACCGACCAGCCCGGCCAGCACGCCGCCGATCTTCTGCCCGCTCATGTCGACCAGGCCGTTGCCGCCGATGGTCGTGCGGCTGTTCATCGACGTGTTGATGTTCACACCCGTCCTGCCGTTGATTGCAACCGAGCCCGCACTGGACTGGATATCGACCTTCGACGCGCCAGCCAACTCCGTCAGACCGCTCATCCAGGTTCGAACATAGCCCTTGTCGCCCCAGTCACTGCTGGCCCCGCCATTGGGGTTCGATCCACTCGACAACGCGTAGGCGAGACCGCCCGAGCAGTCGAGAGCGGCGGAGTCCGTGGCGTGGCCGAAGGCGCGGCCGGTCTGCTTGTAGTCGGGGCCGCACAGCATGAGGCCGGAAGCGTTGGCGTCCACAGAAGACAGCGAAGTCAACGCAGCAACCACAAGGCCGGCAGCCACCACGACGGCGTTGCGGCGCGTGCCGGACTTTCCGCGTCCGCGTGCACTTTCGGCGGCCGGCGCCCACATGCGGGTGGTGTAGTTCCAGACGAGGCGGTAAACGTGATTCATGATCTTTTGGTGCAAAAAATATTGGGGTTCGGGGCGGAAAAGAACTTCCGAAAACCGACACCGCACCATGCGACTCCGGCCTGCAAACAGAACCCTTCGTTTGCTGGACGCGAATTTAAAATTTGCCTTAGTTAACAAACATAGGAGCACTCCTAAAACCTGCGCGGCCCCGCCGCAGGCCTGTTCTCTGCCGGATAAGTGTGAAAAATTTACGTTCTTGGCCAGGGGCATGGCGAGTCGACGCATGCCGTTGGGCGCATTCGCCACCGCCACCGAACCAGCGCCACGCAAGTGGCTAGAACAGCGAGGCCATCCCGTTCGGCCGCGCGTCTTCGATGGCGAGCATCCGCAGCTTGGTCAGCGCACCGCCACCCGCTGAAAACCCGCCCGGCTTGTTGCCCGCCGCCAGCACGCGGTGGCACGGCACCACCGGCGCGAAGGGGTTGTGCCCCATCGCCTGACCCACGGCGCGCGACAGGCCCTTGTCGCCAAGCTCCTGGGCGATGTCGCCGTAGGTGCGCGTCTGCCCCGGCGGAATGCGCCGGGCGATGGCGTAGACGCGCTGGTGAAACGCCGACACGCCGCGCATGTCGAGCGCGATGTGGCTCAGGTCGTCGCGCACGCCCTGCAGCAGGCCCTGAATTGCGGCAATGGCCTGCTGGGCCATTTCGTCGGGCGGGGCTTCTTGCAGTTGCGTAAAGCGCTGTCGCATGCACGCACGCGTGGCCTGCTCGCCGTCGTCGGCCGGCAGTTGCACACCTGCCAGCCCCTGCGGTCCCCACGCCAGAGCGCACTTGCCGATGGCGGTGTCGAACAGCGCAAAGCCCATCACTTTGGCTCCTGCGGCTCCTGCAGCGCATGCTGGCGCGACGCCAGCACCGCGCCCAGCCAAAGCGCCATCGCCGAGGCCACCAGGCCCCGCGCAAGCCCGCCGGGGCCGTCGGAAATCCAGCCCGTAACGGTCGGCCCAACGATCTGCCCCGCCGCAAAGACGATGGTGAACACGCTGATGCCCTGCGCCCAGCGCGCCGGTGGCAGGTTGTGGCGCACCAGCGCGGTGGTCGAGGCCACCACGGACAGAAACACCCCGCCGAACAACACGCCCGACACCAGCGCCACCGGCGCCGAAGGGCTCAGCACCGGCAGCAGCGTGGCCACGCCCAGCAGCCCGTTCAGCAGCGCCTGCGGCTGCCCGCCGCGGTAGCGGTCGAGCAGCCCGGCCCACAGCCGCGAAGAGGCCACGCAGGCAACGCCCAGCAAGGCATAGAACAGCGTGACGAAGCCACCGCTGGCGCCCTGCTCGCGCAGCAGCGCAATCACGAAAGTCATGTAGCCGATGTAGCCCATGCCGAACAAGGCATACCCCGCCAGCGCCCAGCTGAAACTGCGCAGCGCGACTGGCGGTGCCGTGTCGGCCGACGCGCTGGAGGCCGCGTGCACCTGCCGCTGCGGCATCGCACGGCCCGCCCAGGCCAGCAGCACGGTGGCCGCGGCGCTTGCCACCGCCAGCGCCCACCACGCCCAGGCCCAGCCGTGCGGCACGTCCGCCGCCGCGCGCAGCACCTGCGGCACCAGCACCGCCGACAACGCAATGCCGAAGCCCGTGCCACCGTAGTAGATGCCGAGCAGCAAGCCGCTGCGTTGCCATCCGCGGGCTGCATCGACCTCGCCGAGCCGCGCCGCCAACAGCCCGCCCGCCACAAACACCCACGCACTTGCCACGCCTGCCAGCAGCCGCTGCAGCAGCAAGGCCGGCGCGGCGGTGACGAAGCCGCTGCCCGCCATGAAGACGCTGGCAAGCACCGCGCCCACCACCAGCAGCCGCGTGACGCCGAAGCGCCGCATCAGCGCCGGCGTGACCAGCGCGCCGATCAGGTAGCCCACCGCGTTCGCGGTGTTCATGCCGCCGGCCAGCGCATAGCTCCAGCCCAGGTCGGCGCGCATCGGCGGCAGCAGCAGCCCGTAGGCGAAGCGCGTGATGCCCAGCGACACGGCCGCGCCCATCGACAGCGCGAAGGCGAGCCGCAGCACGGGCGGCGTGGGGATGGAGGATGGGAAAGGGGTCGACATCGGGGCGGGCGGCGGGTGACGCGCGGGCTATTCTGCGGCAGCCTGCCCAATCCTGCCGGCGCCTGACACAGCCCCTTCAGACCGCATCAGATCGCGTCATGCCGCACCGACCGTGTCGCCATGCAGCAGATGCCGCTCCAGCAGCACCGCCACATGCACCGCCTCGCGCTGCGCGCCGTCGCCGATCTGGTGGCGGCAGCTGGTGCCGTCGGCCACCACGACGGCGTTCGGCTGCTTGCGAATGGCCGGCAGCAGGCTGGCCTCGGCCATCTGCATCGACACGTCGTAATGGCTGGCCTCGTAGCCGAAGCTGCCGGCCATGCCGCAGCAGGAGCTTTCGATGAGCTCGGGCTGCGCGCCCGGAATGAGCTTGAGCACCTCCATCACCGGGCTCACCGCGCCAAAGGCCTTCTGGTGGCAGTGGCCGTGCAACAGGATGGGTTGCGTGGCCGGCTTCAACGCCAGCGCAAAGCGGCCCTGCTTGATCTCGCGCGCAATGAACTCCTCGAACAGCAGCGCATGCCGGGCGACCAGTTCGGCCTTCTCGCCAAAGCCCATCACCAGCGTCTCGTCGCGCAGCGTGAGCAGGCACGACGGCTCCAGCCCGACGATGGGCACGCCCGCGCGCGCCAGCGGCAGCAGCGCGTCGATGAGCGCCTCGGCCTTTTTCTTGGCCTCCTCGACCATGCCGCTGGCCAGAAAGGTGCGCCCGCAGCAGTGGTGCCCGCCGCGCTTTTCCACCGTGTGCAGCACGTAACCGGCCGCCTGCAGCACGCGCGCGGCGGCAAAGGCGTTCTCGCTCTCGAAGGTGCCGTTGAAGGTGTCGACGAACAGCACCGCCGCCTTGCCGCCGCGCCGCGCAATGGCCAGCGCCACGTCGCGCTCCACGAACAGGCCCGGCTCGTTGGCCTTGGCGCGCCAGAAGGTGTCGCTGCGCCATGCGGGCAGCGAGCGCCTGGCGGAAAAGCCCAGCAGCTTCTCCCCCAGCCAGGCCGCGCCGGGCACGCTGTTGCGCAGGTTCAGCAGCCACGGCATGCGGCTGGCCTTGTGCGCGTAGTCGGGCAGGTGGGCCACCAGCCTGTCTTTCAGGGTGTGGCCATGGCGCCTCTTGTAGTGGTCCAGAAACTCGACCTTCATCTTCGCCATGTCCACGCCCGTCGGGCAGTCGCGCTTGCAGCCCTTGCAGCCGACGCACAGGTCCATGGTGTCGTGCATGGCCTCGCTGGTGAAGGCGTCGGGGCCGAGCTGGCCCGACAGCGCCAGGCGCAGCGTGTTGGCCCGCCCGCGCGTCAGGTGCTGCTCGTCGCGCGTCACGCGGTAGCTGGGGCACATGGTGCCGGCGTCGAACTTGCGGCAGTGGCCGTTGTTGTTGCACATCTCCACCGCCTTGGCCAGGCCGCCGGTGCTGTCGCCGCCGGTGCCGGGCGCGGTGGCGACCTCGGTGACGGGGTCGGCGTTGACGTTCCAGCCGGACCAGTCGAGCACCGGTTTCAGCTCGATGCGGCGGTAGGGCCTGGGCGCCGTGGGCGGCGCAAAGCGAAACAGCGCGCCGTCGTCCATGCGCGGGGGGTCGATGATCTTGCCGGGGTTGAACAGGTCGATGGGGTCGAGCTTGCGCTTGATGGCGCGAAAGGCCTCGTTCAGCGCCGGGCCAAACTGCCATTCGATCCATTCCCCGCGGCACAGGCCGTCGCCGTGCTCGCCGCTGAAGGCGCCCTTGTACTTGCGCACCAGCGCGCTGGCTTCTTCGGCAATGGCGCGCATCTTGGCGGCGCCGTCCACGCGCATGTCCAGAATGGGCCGCACATGCAGCGTGCCGACCGACGCATGCGCGTACCAGGTGCCGCGGCTGCCGTGCCGGGCGAACACCTCGGTCAGTGCGTCGGTGTAGTCGGCCAGGTGCTCGAGCGGCACGGCGCAGTCTTCGATGAAGCTCACCGGCTTGCCGTCGCCCTTCAGGCTCATCATGATGTTGAGGCCGGCCTTGCGCACCTCCCACAGGTTCTTCTGGCGTGCGTCGTCGGGCATTTCGACCACGCTCTTCGGCAGGCCCAGGTCGCCCATCAGCTCGACGAGCTGCTTCAGCTGCGGCAACAGCAAGGCCTTGTCCGCGCCCGAGAACTCCACCAGCAGAATGGCCGCCGGCTTGCCGATGAGCGCGGTTTCCACCGTGGGCCGGAAGGCCGGGTTGGACAGGCTCAGCTCGATCATGGTGCGGTCGACCAGCTCCACCGCCGTCGGCCCCAGCTTGACGATGTGCTGCGCGGCATCCATGGCCGCGCGAAAGGTCGGAAAGTTGACGATGCCCAGCACCTTGGCACGCGGCAGCGGCGCCAGCTTGAGCTTCAGGCTGCGCGTGTAGGCCAGCGTGCCTTCGGAGCCGATGAGCAGGTGCGCCAGGTTCACCGAGCCGTCGGCGGTGTACGGCTTCTCGCTCTGGTTGTCGAAGATGTCGAGGTTGTAGCCGCCCACGCGGCGCATCACCTTGGGCCAATGCGCGGCGATCTGCTCGTGCTGCTGCCGCGCAAGGCCGCGTACGAACTGCGCAATGCCCGCCGCGCGCACGCCCAGCGTACCGACCGGGCCAAAGTCGACCAGCTCCCCGTTCGACAACCATGCGCTCGCGCCCAGCACGTTGTGCACCATGTTGCCGTAGGCGATGGAGCGCGAGCCGCACGAGTTGTTGCCCGCCATGCCACCCAGCGTGGCCTGCGCGCTGGTCGACACATCGACCGGATACCACAGCCCGTGCGGCTTGAGCTGCGCGTTCAGGTGGTCGAGCACCAGGCCGGGCTCCACGGTGGCGGTGCCCTCTTCCACGTTCAGCTCCAGCACGCGCCTGAAGTGCTTGCTGTTGTCGATGACCAGCGCCGCGCCCGTGGTCTGCCCGCACTGGCTGGTGCCGCCGCCGCGCGCCAGCACCGGTACCTTCAGGTCGCGGGCGATGTCGATGGCGGTGGCAATGTCGCGCTCGTGGGTCGGCACGAAGGCGCCGACCGGCGTGATCTGGTAGATGGACGCGTCGGTGGCGTAGCGCCCGCGCGAGCCGTCGTCGAACAGCACCTCGCCCTGCGTGTCGGTGCGCAGCCGGCGCGCAAGCAGCTCGCAGGTGTCGTTGGGCGGAAGAACGGTTCCGGCTGGCTGCATGTGGCTGGCGGGGTCGATACGCATGGTGGGGGTTTGTTTTTTTGAGGGCTCAGCTTGGCTCAGCTGGACTTTGCCGAGGGATAGATCTCGCCCGCGCGCAGCAGCTCCAGCACCGTGTCGCGCTTGCGCAGCACATGCGCCACCAGCACCTTGCGCATGGCGAGCGCGTCGCGCGCGGCCAGCGCGTCGATCATCTGTTCGTGCTCCTGCACGGCGTGCTTCCACTTCGCCTCGTTCTGGTTGGTGCGAAAGCGCAGCGACTGCACGCGCGCGTTGATGGATCGGTAGGTGCCCGACAGCACCGGGTTGGCCGCCGCCTCGTTGATGGCCGTGTGAATGCGCGCGTTCAGCCGGTAGTAGCCCGACAGGTCGCGCCGCGAGAAGCAGGCCATCATTTCGTAGTGCAGCGCGCGCACCTCGGCCAGCTCTTCGTTGGTGATGCGCTTGGCCGCCAGCTCGCCCGACATGCCTTCCAGCATCGCCAGCACCTCGAAGGTGTTCAGCACATCGGCCTCGGTGAGCTTCACCGCCACCGCGCCGCGGTTGGGCAGCAGGTCGACCAGCCCTTCGGCCGCCAGCAGCTTGATGGCCTCGCGCAACGGCGTGCGCGACACATTGAGCTGCAGGCACAGCTCGCGCTCGTTGAGCTTGGCACCGGGCGCGATGTGCCCTTCGACCAGCATGGTGCGCAGGCGCGAGGCCACCTGGTCGTGCAAGGCGAGCCTGGAGATTTCGATGATTTCTGCGGTCATGGTGTTTCCCTCGAATGTATTTTGAATGCAAAAAATGGGCGATACAACCGCAGTGAATCAGGGTAAACGATCAAGAATAAATGCATTTTGAATGCAAAACTAAAAAGCGAAAGGACAGTCCATGCTGCAACTCGACATCCACCCTACCGGCCGCCACTTCCTCCAGATTCCCGGCCCCAGCCCGGTGCCCGACCGCATCCTGCGGGCCATGAGCCTGCCCACCATCGACCACCGCGGGCCCGAGTTCGGCGCGCTGGGGCTGAAGGTGCTGGGCGGCATCCAGCAGGTATTTAAGACGAAGCACCCGGTCGCCATCTACCCCGCCTCGGGCACCGGCGCCTGGGAGGCCGCGCTGGCCAACACGCTGAGCCCGGGCGACCACGTGCTCATGTACGAGACCGGCCACTTCGCCTCGCTGTGGCAGAAGATGGCCACGCGCCTGGGCCTGTCGACCGAGTTCCTCGCATGGCCGGGCACCGACGCGCAACTGCCCCACGCGCCCGGCTGGCGCCACGGCGTGCAGGCCGAACTCATCGAGGCCCGCCTGCGCAAGGACACCGAGAAAAAGATCAAGGCCGTGTGCGTGGTGCACAACGAGACCTCCACCGGCGCCACCTCCGACATCGCCTCCGTGCGCAAGGCGATCGACGCGGCGGGCCACCCGGCCTTGCTGCTGGTCGACAGCATCTCGGGCCTCGCCAGCGCCGATTTCAGGCACGACGAATGGGGCGTCGACGTGACCGTCAGCGGCTCGCAAAAGGGCCTGATGCTGCCGCCGGGCATCAGCTTCAACGCGCTCTCGCCACGCGCGCTGGAGGCCGCCAAGCACGCCAAACTGCCGCGCGCCTTCTGGGCCTGGGACGAGATCGTCGAGATGAACAAGGACGGCTACTGGCCCTACACACCCAACACCAACCTGCTGTACGGCCTGTCGGAGTCGCTCGACATGCTGCTGGGCGAAGGCCTGGACAACGTGTTCGCCCGCCACCAGCGCTGGGCCGCCGGCGTGCGCGCGGCGGTCAATGCGTGGGGCCTGCCGATTCAGTGCGCCGACCCGGCCGTGTACTCGCCCGTGCTCACCGGCGTGATCACGCCGGAGGGAGTGGATGCCGATGCGCTGCGCCGGCTCATTCACCAGCGCTTCGACCTTTCGCTGGGCACCGGCCTGGGCAAGCTCAAGGGCCGCATGTTCCGCATGGGCCACCTGGGCGACAGCAACGACCTGACGCTGGTGGCCATGGTCGCGGGCGTGGAGATGGGCATGAAGCTCACGGGCATCAAGCTGGCCGGCAGCGGCGTGCACGCGGCGATGGACCATTTCGCGAGCCATGCGGCACCGGCAGCGCTGAAGAAGGCTGCATAGAGACAGGCTGCATAGAGACAGGCTGCGTAGAGAAAGGCTGCGTAGCGCGCCTGCGCTTTCTCCTTCTCGCAGGTTCAAAAGCATCCCCCCAACCGTTCGGGCTGAGCTTGTCGAAGCCAGGGCCCGGCTTCGATCCTTCGACAGGCTCAGGACAGGCCAGCCCGAACGGTGGAGGCGACGTGCAGCGGGGCACACGGGGCCATGCGGGGCACGCGGGATCGCAAGCTCGCAGGCTCGTAGGTTTGGTCCTTATTCCGATATCAGCACAACGGAGACAAGCACGATGCAAAGACGTTCCCTCATTCAAGCTGCCGCGGGCGCGGCCGCCACGCTGGGCGTGCCCCGGCTCTTCGCGCAGGAGTGGCCGTCGGGGCCGGTGCGCATCGTGGTCGGTTTTCCGCCCGGTGGCGGCACCGACGCGCTGGCCCGTGTGGTCGCACAGAAGCTCACGATCATGTGGGGCCAACAGGTGATCGTGGAGAACAAGGGCGGCGTGGCCGGCGTGCTGGCGGCCGACTACGTGTCGCAGCAGCCCGCCGACGGCAGCACCCTGCTGATGGCTCACATCAACAGCCATGCGCTGGCGCCCAGCCTGCAGCCCAAGCTGCGCTACAACGTGGAGCGCGACTTCGTGCCCATCGTGCTGGTGGGTGTCACGCCCAACCTGCTGATTGCCAACCCGGGCCAGAAGGCGCTGACCGTGAAGGACATCGTGGCCGCCTGCAAGGCCGCGCCGGGCACGGTGAGCTTCGGCTCGGCGGGTGCGGGGTCGGCGCAGCATCTGGCGCTGGAAATGTTCAAGCTGCAGGGCGGCGTCGATGCGCTGCATGTGCCGTACAAGGGCAGCGGCCCGTTGCTGGCCGACCTGATGGGCGGGCAGATTCAATACAGCTTCGAGACGATGACGGCAGCCACGCCCCACGTGAAAAACGGCCGCGTGATTGCGGTGGCACAAACCCGCACCAAGCGCGCGAAGGGTCACCCCAACGTTCCGACGATGCAGGAACAGGGCTTTCAGGGTTTCGAGGCGACGACGTGGTACGGGCTTGCGGGGCCGGGCAAGTTGCCGGCTTCCATTGCGCAGAAGGTGAATCGCGATGTGAACACCGTGCTGGCCATGCCTGACGTGCAAGAGCGGCTGGACACCTATGGCGCGGAGGACGGTGGTGGGTCGCAGGACAAGTTCAAGCAGTTCATCAGTACGGAGATTGCCAAGTGGGCGAAGGTCGTGAAAGACGGGAACGTTCACGTAGAGAGTTGACTGTGTTTGTTGTTTGAGGGCTGTCGGGGGCGTTCAGGGCGGCGCTCACGCCGACGGGGTACCTTGCTCCGCGAATGTCCCCCGGGGCTTCGCCCCTCCTCCTTTATTTCGCTGCGCAAGGCACCCCATCGACGTGAGCGTTTTCAGAGCAGTGGTTGCTCGCGCGATCACCTCAGAGCGTGCCCAGGTGCACAGGGCGTCGGGTGCTCCCCGCAGCGAAATAAAGGAGGAGCGAAGCGGGGGACATTCGCGGAGGGGAGTACCCGGCGGCCTGTGCACACGCCCTGAACACCAGCGCCCAAAACAAACCCCAACACCCCAAGAACCGAAGTTGCAAAAGCAACCTGAGAAGATCCAAAACATGACCCCCTCCCAGACAGCCCTCACAGAAGCCCTGGTAGCCGCCCGCCGCGGCAACCGCACCCTCGATGCCTCGCCCTGGACCGATGCGCTCGCCTCCGACACGCAAGCCTACGAAGTGCAGGACGCCGTGGCCTCGGCACTGGGTTGGTTTGAAGACCAGCCCGTGCCCCGCACCTGGAAGTCAGGCGGCGGCTCGCGCAACGCCACCCTTACCCATGCGCCGCTGCCGCCCTTCGGCGTACGACCGAACTCGGCCGACTTCAGCGACCTGGTGCTCCACACCCCCGGCATCGAAGCAGAAATCGCACTGCGCCTAGGCCAGGACGTCACACCCGAACAAGCCGCCCAGGTCACCCACGACAACGCCACGTCGCTCATCGACGCCCTCACCGTCTCCATCGAAATAGTCGATGCGCGTTGGCAAGACCTGGCCGCCACGCCCGCCCTGCTCCGCCTGGCCGACTCCCAAGTGCACGGCGCACTCGTGCTCGGCGAATGGGTGCCCTGCACCGCCGCCGACCTTGCCGCCATCGACTGGGCCGCCCAACGCTGCGAAACCAAAGTCGGCAACGCAGAGACCGTCGTGCGCCAAGGCACCCATCCGCTGGCCGACCCCGCATGGCTGCTGCCCCTCTGGCTGCGCCACATCACACGCCACGGCCGCACGGCCCCCAAGGGCACCGTCGTCACCACCGGCTCGTGGGTCGGCGTGCTGCCCTGCCGCCGCGGCGATCAGGTGACCGCGGCTTTCCCGGGCATCGGTGTCGTGCGCTTGAGCGTGTAACGCCCGCCACCCACGCCCGAACACGCCACCAGAAAGTCCAGCACCGCCCGCACCCGCGCGGGCAAGGTGCCGGCCTTGCCGATGTACACCGCATGGATCGGCTCCACCTCGCACGGGTTGAACTCCTCGAGCAACGGCACCAGCAGGCCCGCATCGATGTCGTGCTGAATGTGATACAGCGACAGCCGCGCCACCCCCGCCCCCGCAAGGGCCAACTGACGCAGCGTTTCGCCGTCGCCCGCACGCACCGGTCCGGCCACCGGCAGCCACACCGTGCGAGCGTCCACGCGCAACGGCCAGTCGGGCGCGCTGCGCCGGTGGGTCCAGCCCAACCGGTTGTGCGCCTCCAGCTCCTGCGGCGTGCGCGGCGTGCCGTACTTCTCAAGGTACGAAGGCGCGGCAACGATGGCCTGGCTGGTCTCGCCCAGCCGGCGCGCCACCAGGTCCGACGAAGGCAACTGACCCCAGCGGATCGCAATGTCCGCGCGCTCGTCCATCAGGTCGACGATGCGGTCGGTCAGGGCAATGTCGAGCGTGATCTGCGGATGCTGCTCCAGCAGGCGCGGCACCAGCGGCACCAGCTTGTGCTGCCCAAAAGACACGCTGGCGTTGATGCTCACCCGACCGCGCGGCGCGGCACCGGCGGCGGCACAGCGCTCGGCCTCGTCCATGTCGGCCAGCACGCGCGTGCTGCGCTCGTAGAAATCGCTGCCCTCGGGCGTGAGCTGCAACTTGCGCGTGGAGCGGTGCACCAGCTGAATGCCCAGGCGCAGCTCCAGCCGCGCCACCAGCTTGCTCACCGCTGAAGGCGTCATGCCCAGCAAGCGCGCGGCCGAGGAGAACCCGCCGGACTCCACCACGTGCACAAAGGCTTCCATCTCGCCGGAGCGGTTGACGTCGATGCGCGGCATGTCGGCTGGGCTCCTTCATTTGTGACTTCAAATCACAGGTGTGTGTATCGGCGGCATTCTAGTCATCGAAGCCGAACGTCCTCACAGTACAGGGCATCATGCCAATCGCTCTACTCGCCCTCACCGCCGGTGCCTTCGGAATAGGCACCACCGAGTTCGTCATCATGGGCCTGCTGATGCAGGTGTCGACGGACCTTCAAGTCTCCATCACGGCCGCCGGGCTGCTGATCTCGGGCTATGCGCTCGGGGTGGCGGTGGGCGCACCCGTGCTCACCATCGCCACCCGCAAGCTGCCGCGCAAGACCGTGCTGCTGGCACTGATGGCCATCTTCACGCTCGGCAACCTCGCTTGCGCGCTGGCCCCCAACTACGACATGCTGATGGCCGCGCGGGTCGTCACCTCGCTGGCGCACGGCACCTTCTTCGGCGTGGGTTCGGTGGTGGCCACCGGGCTGGTGGCGCCGGAGCGCCGCGCCTCGGCCATCGCCATCATGTTCACCGGGCTGACCGCCGCCACGCTGCTGGGCGTGCCCTTCGGCGCGTGGCTGGGTTTGCAGTTCGGCTGGCGCGCGGCCTTCTGGGCGGTCACGCTGATCGGCGTGCTCGCGCTGGCCGTGCTGGCCCTGTTCGTGCCCCGCGTGAAGGGCGAGGCCCAGCCCGCGCCGCTGCGTGAAGAGCTGTCCGTGCTGGCGCGCCCGCAGGTGCTGCTCGGCCTGGCGATGACGGTGCTCGGCTTTGCCGGTGTGTTCGTGGTGTTCACCTACATCCAGCCGCTGCTCACGCAGCTGACGGGGCTGTCGGAATCGGCCGTGTCGCCCATCCTGCTGGTGTTCGGCGGCGGACTGGCCGTGGGCAACATCCTGGGCGGCAGGCTGGCCGACCGCGCGCCGATGGCGGCCATTCTGGGCACGCTGGCGGTGCTGGCCGTGGTGCTCGGCGCCATGCAGTTCACCATCGGCACGCCGTTCACCGCGGTGGTGTTCGTCGGCCTGCTGGGCGTGGCCTCTTTCGCGACCGTGGCGCCGATGCAGCTGCGGGTGCTGGAGAAGGCCTCGGGCGCGGGCCAGAACCTGGCGTCGAGCCTGAACATCGCGGCCTTCAACCTCGGCAACGCGCTGGGCGCGTGGGTAGGCGGCATGGTGATCGACCACGGCCCCGGCCTGCGCGCGCTGGGCTGGGTAGCGGCGCTGCTCACGCTGGTGGGCCTGGCGATCGCGCTGTGGAGCCGCTCGCTCGAACGGCGCGAGCCGCGCCTTGTGGAGTGTGCGTCGGCGCGGGCCTGATTGCGCTCCACTTCCCTTTCCTTCACATGACATCGGCATCCGCCCGGGCACACCCGGCCGGATGCCGCCGCGCTTGGTGTTGAGGCAACATAGGCAATGGACTCAACCCTTGCGAGGAACTGAAAGACATGCAAGTCCGAAGCTACAGCCCCGCCGACCTGCCCACTGTGCACAGGCTGCTCGCGGCCAATGGCTGGTCCCATCGCATTGGCGACGCGGCTGCGCTGGGCCGGCTGATCGCAGCCTCGCAGCGCACAGCGGTGGCATTGCACAACGGCGAAGCGGTGGGCTTTGCGCGTGCGATCACCGATGGCCTCTCGAACGGCTATCTGTCGATGGTCGTCGTGGCAGAGCCGTTCCGTCGGCAAGGTATCGGGCAGGCGCTGCTCGAGGCCATCGTCGGCGCGGACCCGAACATCACCTGGATGCTGAGAGCCGGCCGGGACGGTGCGCCAGCGTTCTTTGCCAAGCTGGGTTTCGTTGCGTCGACGCTCGCCATGGAGCGGCCGCGGGGCGCGCAGACGCCCCGGGCCAATCTCTCTCGCGCACGACCCGAGTCGGCCATGAACCCCGCGACCGCGACCCGTGCCCAAGCGAAGATCGCGATTCGCCCCGGCGTCACCTCCGACGCGCACGCGCTCGCTGCGCTGTCCATTCAGGTCTGGCTCGCCACTTACGCCACCGACGGAGTGAACGACCTGCTTGCGCGCCACGTGCTCGATGAATTCACTGCGCCGCGGTTCGCCTCCCTGGCCGAAGCCCCAGACACCGCGCTGCTCGTCGCGGAAATGGACGCCCACCTGCTCGGCTACGCGCTGGTGGGATTCAGCGCGCCGCAAGCGCTGGCCCCCGCCTGCGACACCGAACTTCGCACCCTCTATGTGCAGGAAGCATTCACCGGCGCGGGCGTCGGCGCATCGCTGCTGGAAGCCGCGCGCACCGCAGTCCGCGAGCGCACGGGCAACGATGCGCTGTGGCTCTCTGTGAACGCACGCAACCACCGCGCTCGCCGCTTCTACGAAAAGCACCGCTTCGTCATCAAGGGCCAAGCCTGGTTTGCGTTGGGCGAAGACCGGCACGAAAACAACATCCTCAGCCGCCCCTGACCTGTACCCCCGACAATCGGCGCTCCCCCGGACCCTGACTGAACACAGCGCTCCACTGATGTCTCCCCCACCCCCCGCCCTCCCCGCACCGCCTGACGCCCCCTCGACTTCCCACCTGCGCGGCTGGCTGCGCCATGTGCTGCGCAGTTTCCGCACGCAGGTCGCGCTGGGCTTCGGCTGTCTGGCGGCGGTGCTGGTGGTCACGCTGTCGCTGGCGCTGGGCTCCATGTTCGCGCGCAAGAGCGAGGCCGACGAATCCGCCGTGCTGCGCACCATCGCGAAAAACGCAGCCAAGGCGCTGTCCGACGGGCTGACCTCGCGCACCCGTGAGATCGAGCTGCTCGCCGCCTCGCCCTCGCTCTGGCAGGACGGCCTGGCCTCCGAGCGCGTGGTGCAGACCATCTCGCGCACCCAGACGCTCACGCCCTACAGCGCCTGGATCGGCGTGGTGTCGCCCGACGGCGTGGTGCAGATGTCCACCGGCAAGCTGCTGATCGGCGCCAATGTGGCCGAACGCCCCTGGTTCCAGGAAGGCCTGCGCGCCACGCATGTGGGCGACGTGCACCCCGCCAAGCTGCTGGCCGCGCTGCTGCCCAAGGGCAGCGACGGCGGGCCGCAACGCTTCGTGGACTTCGCCTCGCCCATCAAGCGCAACGGCGAACTGGTCGGCGTGCTGGGCATGCACGGCAGCTGGGAGTGGACGCGCAGCGTGGTCGAGTCGCTGTTCCCCGACGACGCCGTGTCGCGCCGGCTCGAGGTGCTGGTGCTCGACGCGAAGGACCGCGTCATCTACGCGTCGGACGCCAACCTGGACCAGGCGGCCACGCTGGGCATGTCGGGCGTGAACCCGAACGCGGCGGTGAAGTTCACGCGCGAGGCATCGGGCGGCGAGTTTCTTGTTGCCAGCGCCGCGGTCGGCCCCACCCAGGCCACGGACCGCGCCATCGACCTGGGCTGGACGGTGGTGGCGCGTGAACCTGCCGAGGTGGCGCGCGCCGCCTCGCGTGAAGGTGTGCGCAAGGCGCTCACGCTGGGCATGCTGGCCGCCGCCCTCGCCTTTTTTCTGGGCTGGCTGCTGGCCGAGCGGCTCACGCGCCCGTTGCGCCAGATTGCCTCGGTGGCCAAGGCCATCGGCGCGGGGCGGCTCGATGCCGGCATTCCGACCAACGCGGGCAGCTCGGAGGTCAAGCAGCTGTCGGTCGCGCTGGCCGGCATGACCGCGCGGCTGGTCAGCGCCAACGCCGAGCTGGAGGCGCGCGTGAAGGAGCGCACGTCGGCCCTGGAAACCGCCAACGCAGAGCTCGACCGGCAGGCCCGCTTCGACGCGCTCACCGGCCTGCTGAACCGCCACGGCATGGAAGAGCGCCTGCTGCAGACGCTGCCCGCCACGCACCCCGACGCCATGCCGCTGGGCATCGTGATGGTCGATATCGATCATTTCAAGCGCATCAACGACCGCTTCGGCCATGCCACGGGCGACATCGCCTTGCGCGCGGTGGCCACGGTGCTGCGCTCGATGCTGCGCAAGTCGGACATTGCGGCGCGCCTGGGCGGCGAGGAGTTCGTGCTGATGATGCCGGGCGCCAGCGCCACGGAAGCCATGCGCATGGCCACGGCCCTGGTCAAGGCGGTGGCGGACACGCTGTTCGATACCGTGGGCCAGGTCACCATCAGCTGCGGCGTGTCGCAGATGACGATGGACGACGAGAACGTGGACGTGGCGCTGCGCCGGGCCGACAAGGCGCTCTACCGGGCCAAGGCCAACGGGCGCAATCGCGCGGAGCTGTCGGAGCCGGTCTGAAGTTGGCGGACCTGGCGGACCTGGCGGACCTGGCGGCGCAGGCGCAGCGTCTCAGTCTTCTTCAGGCGCTGCCGGCCCGGCCAGCGCGCCGCCCAGCAGCAGCGGGTCTTTGGGGACGCCGGCCGACATGAAGAATTCGAACCGGTTGCGTCCCGCCGCCTTGGCGTTGTAGAGCGCCGCATCGGCCCGCGCCAGCAGCTCTTCGGCCGTGGCGGCCGCGTCGGCGGCCCAATGAAAGGTCACGCCGATGCTGGTCGTGACCGCGATGGTCTGGCCTTCCACCACGAACGGCGTGCCGGCGATGCGCTCGACGATCTTCTCCGCCACCGTGGCCGCCGCCCGGGGTGTGCCCAGGTTTTCCAGCACCAGCACAAATTCGTCGCCCGCCAGCCGCGCCACCTTGTCGGTGCCGCGCACGCTGCCCAGCAGCCGGCGCGCGTACTCGACCAGCACCGCGTCGCCCACCGCATGGCCGAAGGTGTCGTTGATGGTCTTGAAATGGTCGATGTCCAGGAACATCAGCGCCATGGCGTTGCCGGTGAGCCGCACGCGCAGCACGGCGTCGGGCAGGTGCTCGTTGAAGGCCAGCCGGTTGGGCAGGCCGGTGAGCGTGTCCATGCGCGCCAGTTCGATGAGCTTGTGCTCCACCAGCTTCAGCGCCGTGATGTCCAGCGCCAGCGAGAAGATGCCGTGCGTGAGCCCGTCGGCGCGCACGTCGGGCACGTAGATGACCTGGGTGATGCGCTCGAAGCCCTTGCGCTGCGTGCGCGCTTCGAACTCCACCCTTTCTCCGGCCAGCGCGCGCGCCAGCATGGGCCGGCGCGACAGGTACACGTCGCGCCCTGCCACGTCCTGCAGGTGGCGCCCCAGCAGTTGCATGGGGTCGAGCCCGAGCCATTCGCGGCTGGTGGCATTGGCGAAGGTGATTTTTTCGTCGCGGTCGATGTAGGTGATGAGCGCCGGCAGGTTGTCGGTGATGGTGCGCAGGCGCAGCTCGCTCTCGGCCTGGCGCAGCTCGGCTTCTTTCAGGGCGGTGATGTTGAAGCTCATCAGGTAGAAGCCCACCACCTCGCCGCGCGGGTTGGTGTCGGGGATCAGGTTGACCTGAAAGTAGCCCTGCTTGCCGTGCACCGGCGCGCGCACCGGAAAGCGCACCTTCTTGCCCGACAGCATCACCGGCAGGTAGGGCCGGTGCTGCTCGTAGATGGCCTCGCCCAGCACCTCGCGCAAGGTGCTGCCCTCGATGGGCTTGTCGCCCAGGCCGGCCCCCACGGCCGCCATCTGCCGCGTTCGAACATTGCCGAACAGGCAGTTCTGGTTGCGGTCGAAGTAGCCCACCACCGCCGGAATGCTGTCGGTCACGTCGCGCAGGCGCTTCTCCTGCTCGGCCACGGCCTTGCGGATGTTGACTTCGTCGGTGATGTCGAAGGTCATGGCGAACACGCCGCGCACCTGGCCGTCGGCATCCACGTCGGGGATGTAGTGCGCCTGGAAGGTGCGCTCGCCGATGCCCAGCGCGGGGTCGCCGGTTTTCTCGAGGATGACGGTTTCGCCGGCCAGCGCGCGCTGGAAATACGGCTCCACCACGGCGAAGTCGGCGCCGCGCACTTCAGGCATCAGGCGCCCCACCAGCGGTGCGTGGTGGTGCAGCGCGCGGATGCGCTCGTTCACGAAGGTGTAGCGCAGCGACGCGTCCACGTGCGAGACCATGGCCGGAATGCTGTCGGCAATGGTGCGCACCTGGGCCTCGCTGTGCGCCAGGCTCAGCTCGCCGACATGGCGCTGCGCCATCAGCTCGTCGAAGGTGCGCGCCAGGTCGCCGATTTCGTCGCGCGCATAGCGGGCCGAGGGGCGCGGCGTTTGCGCACCGGCGGGCATCGCGCGCGCCAGGCGCATGTGGCCGTGCAGTTCGGCCAGCGGCTTCAGGCGCCGGCGCACCACCACGAAGGCCAACACCCCCGCCGACAGCGCAAGCGCCAGTGCGCCCACCCATGCGTTGTGCTCGATGGCATCGATGCGCGCAAAGGCCTCGGCGCGCGGGTACATGGCGCCGACGATCCAGCCGGTCTGCTCGCTGCGGTCGAAGGCGTAGAGGCTGGGCACGCCGGCCTCGTTGATGCCCTCGCCCGTGCCTTCGAAGCCGGCCATGGCGCGCAGGATTTCCGGGTTGCCGCCCTGGGCCTGCACCACGCTCAGGATGCGCGCCGTGTCGGGGTGATCGACCATCACGCCGCCGGCGGTGACGATGAACAGGTAGCCGTTGTTGCCGAACTTCAGGTCGCCCAGCGCGCCCAATATGTTGCGGTCCTTCAGGTTGATGGCACCGGAAATCACGAACTGCACCCGGCCCGCGGCGTCCAGCACCGGCTGCGTGATGGCCACCTGCGCCAGCCCGTTGAGCCGGTTGCGGTAAGGCTGCGACACCAGGCCGGTCTGGGTGGCCACGGTCTGCTGAAAGTAGTCGCGGTCTTTCACGTTCACGCTGCCGTTCTTCAGCGCGCGGCTCAGGTTGGCCACCAGGTTGCCGTCGCTGTCGAGGAAGGCGACGTTGTCGAAGGCCTGGCGCAGCGAGGCGTGCTTTTCAAGAAAAGCCTGCAGCGGCTCGGCGTCGGGGAAGGCCTGCGCCCGCACGCTTTCGGCGAAGGTCTGCAGCAGGATGCGGCGGCTGCCCAGCCGCTGGTCGATGGCGTCGGAAATGCCGCTCACGCGGGCCAGTTGCTCGGCCGCGATCGATGCCTGCATGCTGCCCTTGACCAGGTGCAGTGCGTAGGTGGCAATGGCGAAGGTGGCGGCGAGGACCAGGGCGGCCACGCCGAGGCTCAGGCGTGTGTGCAGGGCGAAGCGCGATGTCGAAAGACCGGAAGCGTTCATTGAATCTTCAAGGTGCCGGTACGTTGCCGGCGTTAGTTGCCGGGGAGTATCGGTGTGTTCTACGCAGCACGGAAGTGTCTGGATGTTCGGCTGCGCCAGCCGTCTCTTCGGCTGCCGATTTGCATAGGCGGAAAACCGTACATCCTGTTGCTCATGTAAGCATAAATTGTTAATTTTTGGCATGTGTATTGCTGCGTTGCAGCAACAGCAGATGGCACGCCCCAAAGATGTGCCGCGACAGCGGAGACGAGACGGCTCACCAGGTCACCACGTCATCTATTGCGAGGCGCACATGAACGCAAGCACTGTCCGGGAAACGAACGAAATCGCGCAGGCCGAGGCCGCGAGCTGGTTTCAGCGCCTCAGGGGCAAGGGCGGCGGGGGCGGCCCGCAGAGCACCGAGTCGATCGTGCCGCGCCTGGCCGGCTATGCGCTGCTGGCGTTCGTGCTGTGGCTGGTGGTGACCACGCTGATCCAGCCGCTGGTGTCGCGGCAGGCCACGCGCTCCGTGCTGCAGGCGCCGGTGCTGCTGGTGACCTCGCCCATCAGCGGCGTGGTCACGCAGTTGACGGTGCGCGCGCTCGACAAGGTGGAGGCCGGCTCGGTGGTCGCCACCGTGCAGAACCCGACCATCAACCGCGACATTCTCACCACGCTCACCACGCAACGCCTGGCGCTGCAGAGCCAGGTGGCGCAACTGGGCAACCAGCTTTCGGCCTCCGGCGAAGAGCTGCAGTTTGTCGACCAGCAGGTCAAGCTGTACCGCACCGCCTCCATGGCGCAGACCCGCGACGCATGGCAGGTGGCGCAGCGCCAGCGCGACGTGGCGCAGAGCAGCGTGGCCGAACAGGAGCTGAAGGTGCGCCACACCGCAGCCATGCTGGACGAAGGCGCGGTGAGCCCGCAGGCCATGGACGCCGCGCAGGCGCAGCTGAGCATTTCGCGCGCCAGCGCTGCGGTGGCCGATCAGGCCTATGCGGGCCTGGGCCAGAGCGTGGCCAGCGCCAGCCGCGGCGTGTTCGTGGGTGGGAGCGGCGGCAACGTGTACCAGGGCCTGGCGAACCGGCGCGAAACACTCACCAGCGACATGCAGCGCGCGCAGCACGACAGCGAAGCCCTGCAACTGCAACTGCGCGACGTGAGCGCGCTGGAAACCGACGAGCGCCGCCGCATCGAGAAGATGGCCGCGTTCGAGGTGCGCGCGCTGCAGCCCGGCCAGGTGCACACCGTGCTCATGCCGCAAGGCAGCTACGTGCCGCAGGGCGCCACGCTGGTGCGCATGATCGACTGCAGCCGCGTGGAGGTGGTGGCGGTGTTTCCACCGCGCGTGGCCAAGCGCTTGAACATGGGCTCGACCATTGCGGTGAAAACCGACGACGACCGGCCTGAGGTGTCGGCGCGCGTCACGCAAATACTGCCGGTGGCGCCGGAAGACTTTCAGAGCCGCTACGCCGTGCCCTTTCCATTCGCGGAACAGGGCTCGGTGTACGCGGTGGCACATGTCGAATCGAGTTCTCCGGAATGGCTGGAGCAGCGCGGGCTGTGCGCGCCGGGCAAGGTGGTGTCGGCACGGCTGGCTTCGTAGCGGCGGGCCTGCCAAAGAAGCCAAAGACGCCCGACCATGCCCCCCCCAGCCTCCCACTTCCTCCGGCGGGCCGCGCTGCTGGCCGCCGCCGCGCTGGCGCTGGGCGCGGCCCCCAAGATGACGGCCGGTGAAGTGCAGCACACGCTGGCCCAGCAGAGCTGCGACGGCCTGCGCCGCGCGGTCGCCAACGACGCGCGCGGCAATGCCGCATCGCCGCTGTGGCTGGCCAGCTACCGCACCGAACGGCAGATCGACGGCGTGCCGGAGCTGGCGCCGAGCCTGGCGAACGTGGCCTTCGTGTACGACAACGCGCTGGCCGGCATCGCGCTGCTGGCCTGCGGCGACACCGCCTCCGCCCAGCGCATTGCCGACGCCGTGGCACTGGCCGTGGCGCGCGACCCGCTGTACACCGACGGGCGCATTCGCAACGCCTACCGCGCCGGCCCCCTGGCCGAGGGCAACCCGGTGCTGCCCGGCTACTGGGACACCGGCAAAAACCAATGGATGGCCGACGCCTACCAGGTCAGCACCGCCACGGGCAACGTGGCATGGGCCGCGCTGCTGCTGCTGAACGTGAACCAGGTGGCGCCCTCCCCGCGCTACACAGATGCCACGGCCAGGTTGCTCGCATGGACCGAGCAACGCACCCGCGCCACCATCGACCCCGACGGCTACCAGGGCGGCCGGTACGGCTGGGACAACGCCCAGACCGCGCAGACCTGGAAGTCGACCGAGCACCACATCGACATCGCCATGGCCGCTGCCTGGGCTGCGCGCGCGCAACAAGGAGGTGCAAGGCCCGAGCAGGCGCGCCAGGCCGCCGTCGCGCTGGCCTTCGTCTCGCGCATGTGGAGCGCGCAGGAGCAGCGCTTTTTCATCGGCACCAAGACCGACGGCGCCACGCTCGCCACCACCGGCTCCGGCCTGGACGCCCAGCTGTGGCCGCTGCTGGCCGCGCCGCCGGGCTCTTGCGCCTGGCGCGCGGGGCTGGCCTGGGTGGAGCGCAATCACCGCTTCGGCGATGGCTACGGCTTCTCGCAGCAGCCCGACGGCATCTGGACCGAAGGCAGCGCGCAGGCCGCCGCCACGCTGGTGGCCGTGAAGGGCGCGGCACCCGAGGCGCTGTGGCAGCTGCTGGCCGCGCAACGCGCCGACAACGGCCTTTACTACGCCACGCCCAGCCCGCGCATCTCCACCGGCCTGGCCATTGGGCCCGACTCGGTGGGGGCCGACTTTTTCTATTACCGCTGGCCCCACCTGGGCGCGACCGCCTGGATCGCGCTGGCCGCCACGGGCTGGAACCCGTTCACCGGAACCGTTGTTACCGCAGCCGCAGCCTCAGGAGAAAAGCCATGTTCGAACTGATCGATACGCCCGAGTTCAGGGTCAATCTGATGGTCGCGGCGCTGGCCCTGATCATGGTCTTCCATGCCCGCGCGGACCGCGCCTCGCACCGGGTGCTGTTCGGTTTTCTCACCGCGCTGGTGCTGGTGCGCTATGTGGCGTGGCGGCTGTCGGAAACGCTGCCGCCGGCCGACCTGGGCTTTGGCACGCTGGTGTCGTGGGTGTTTCTGAGCTTCGAGATGATTGCCATCGTCTACACGCTGCTGTCGATCCAGATGCTCACGCGCCGGCGCGACAACCACGCGCAGGCCGACCGGGGCGAGGCCTCTCTTCGTGCGCGCGGCCACAACGTGCCACCGGTCGACGTGTTCATCTGCACCTACAACGAAGAGCTTGGCGTGCTCGAAAAAACCATTCTGGCCGCGCAGGCCATCGACTACCCGCATGTGAACGTGTGGGTGCTCGACGACACCCGGCGCGACTGGCTGCGCGACTACTGCGAACGCAAGGGCGTGCACTACACGCGGCGCGCCGACAACACGCACGCCAAGGCGGGCAACCTGAACAACGGCCTGCGCCAATCGGCCACGGCCACCAACGCGCCGTACATCCTGGTGCTGGACGCAGACTTCACGCCCCACCGCAACATCGTCTACCGCACGCTGGGCCTGTTCGACGAGCCCAAGGTGGGGCTGGTGCAGACGCCGCAGTTCTATTACAACGCCGACCCCATCCAGCACAACCTGCGCGCCACCGACAGCTGGGTGGACGAGCAGCGCGTGTTCTTCGACGTGCTGCAGCCTGCCAAGGACGCGGCCGACGTGGCCTTCTGCGTGGGCACGTCGTTCGTGATCCGGCGCGACGCCATCACCGACGCGGGCGGCTTTCCCACGGGCAGCGTGTGCGAAGACATCTACACCACCTACACGCTGATGCGCTTCGGCTGGGTCACGCGCTGGCTCAACGAGCGGCTCTCCAACGGGCTGTCGGCGGACAGCATCGTCGACTACATCAACCAGCGCAGCCGCTGGTGCCTGGGCACCATTCAGGTGGCGCTGCTGCGGGACGGCCCGCTGCGCGGGCGGGGCTACAGCTTTGCGGCGCGCGTGCATTACGTGCACGGCCTGCTGCACTGGCTGACCAAGCCCTTCATCTTGCTGATGCTGGCCGCGCCCGCGCTGTACTGGTACACGGGCGTGTCGGCCTTCCACGCCACGCCGCGCGCATTCGCGCTGTACGGCCTGCCGCCGCTGGTCATGTTCTGGGGCTACACCTACTGGATCAGCCAGCGCCGCTGCCTGCCGGTGTTCACGGAGGTCACGCAGATCGTGGCCGCCATGGCGGTGACGCGCACCATCGTCACGTCGCTGGTGAGGCCGTTCGGGCGGCCGTTCAAGGTCACGGCCAAGGGGCAAGACCGCACGAAGACGGTGGTGCACTGGAACCTGGTGCTGGTCTTTGGCGGGCTCATCGCGGCCATGGAGGCGGCGGCCGTGGGCTCCATCGGCGGCGCCATGACCAACGGCGACCTGCTCAACGTGCTGTGGACCATCGTCACCACGCTGTACTGCCTGGCCGCGCTCATCGCCTGCATCGACCGCCCGCGGCCCGACCACGACGAGCGCTTTCCGTACAGCGCCGAGACCACCCTGCGCAGCACCACGGGCGTGGGCGCCACGCGCTTCGTGGAGATTGCGGTCGACGGTGCGCTGCTGCGCGAAAGCGCCTTGCTGCGGCGCATGCCCGTGGGCGAGCGGCTGGACGTGCACGTCGACCACGTGGGCTGGGTGTCGGCCCTGCTGCAGGCGCGCTCGCCCCGGGGCGTGGAGCTGACTTTCGAGCACGACGAAGTGCTGCACGACCACCTGATCCGCCATGTGTTCAGCCTGCCGCCGAGCCACGTGGCCACGCAGGTGAAGCCGGGTCGCGCGGCGCTGGCGTTCATGGGGAGCGCCGGTTGGCACTGGCCGCGCATGCCTGCGAACTGGTTTCCAGCGACCTGGGTGCGTGCGGTGGCGGTGCCGCTGCCCTTGATGACCATGCTGGTGCTCGGCGTGCTGGTGCTGTCGGGCTGCAACCTCACGCCGCCCCTGAAAGAGGCCGACGTGGTGGTGCCCGCGCAATGGGGCGACGGCCGGGTCGGCACGGCGGCGCCGCCCATGGCCTGGCACGTGTTCGTGCGCGACGAAGAACTGCGCGGCCTCATCGCCACCGCGCTGCTGCAGAACCGCGACCTGCGCGTGTATGCGGCCAAGGCCCGCGAGGCGCGCGCCGTGTACGGCGGCACGCGCTCCGGGCTGTTCCCTGAAATTGGCCTGGCCGGCTCCGTGGGGCGCGGCAACGTGACCACATCGCTGGGGCCGGACGGCATCGTCACCAACAACCAGGCGGTGGGCAGTGTGGCCACCACCTATGCGGTGCAGGCCGGCATCACCGCCTACGAGCTCGACTTCTTCGGCCGCGTCGATGCCGGCGTGAAGCAGGCCGGCTCGCAGGCCCTGGCCAGCGAGCGCGACCTGGCCGCCGCGCGCATGAACCTGGTGGGCGAGGTGTCGAACGCTTACCTCACGCTGCGCGCCGACCGCGCCCTGCTGGCGCTGGCCGAGAACGATCTCACAGGCCAGAGCGAAAGCACCCGCGTGATGCAGCGCGCCCGCACCGTGGGCGGCACGTCAGACCTGAACGTGCTGCGCTCGCAGTCGCTGGTGGAGCGCGCCAACGTGCAGCGCGAAGAGTTCCGCATGCGCGTGGGGCAAGACCTGCAATGGCTGGCCGTGCTGGTCGGCCAGCCGGTGCCGGCCACGCTCGGCATGCAGCGCCCGTGGCCCGAGCGCTCGGTGGCCGACGTGCCCGTGGGCCTGCCCGCCAGCCTGCTGCAACGCCGCCCCGACCTGCTGGCCGCCTATGCCCGCGTGGAGGCCGCCAACTCCGGCGTGGGCGCGGCCAAGGCGGCGTTCTATCCGAGCTTTTCTCTCACGGCCGTGGCGGGCGGGCTGAGCACCGAGTTCTCCAGCCTGCTGAGCTCGGGCAACCGCAGCTGGGCCACGGTGCTGGGCGTGTCGCTGCCCATCTTCGACTGGGGCCGCCGCTCGGCCAACCTGAGCGCGAACGAAGAGCGCCTGGCCGCCGCCATGGCCAGCTACGAATACGCGGTGCAGCAGGCGCTGCGCGAAACCGCCAACGCGCTCATCGCCGACAGCCACCTGCGCCCGCAGATTGCCGCGCAGCAGGCGCGCGTGCAGGCGCTGGACAAGGTGGCGTCCATTTCGCGCACGCGCTTTCGCAACGGGCTGGAAGACTACTTTGCCGGCGCCGACGCACAGCGCGAGCTGTACCTGGAGCAGCGCCAGGCCATCGAGCTGCAGCTCAAGCAGGCCGTGAACACCGTCAACCTGTACAAGGCGCTTGGCGGCGGGTGGGACGACATGCCCGTTGCGGCCGCCCGTGCTGCGCGGGATCAGGGTCCGGCTCAGGCCCCGGCTCAGGCTCAGGACGTCATCTGCTGCAGCACGTCCCTCACGCGGTCGAGCGAGGGGTCGATATCGGTCTCGTCGATTGCGCCGTAGCCCAGCATCAGCCCCTGGCGCGGGGCCGAGAAGTGGAAGAACGGCGCCAGCGGGTACAGCCCCACGTCCACGCGGCGCGACAGCGCAATGAGTTGTGCCACGTCGATCTCGCGCCGGCACAGCGCCGCCATGTGAATGCCCGCGGTCACCGGCACCAGCTCGAACCACGGCGCCAGGTCGTCGGCAAAGCGCCGCACGATGCGCTCGCGCCTCGCCGCATAGGCCGCATGGCAGCGGCGAATGTGCTTGTTCAGGTCGCCGTCTGCAATGAACTTGGCCAGCGCCCATTGCGCCGGCGTGGAGGTGTGCCAGTCGCTCAGGTGCTTGGCCGTGCCCACCGCCTCCAGCACGGCCGGCGGCGCAATGAGGTAGCCCAGCCGCAGCTCGGGCGACAGCGTCTTGGAGAAGCTGCCGACAAAGGCCACGCGGCCGTGCGTGTCCATGCTCTGCAGCGAATCGGCGGGGCGGCCCTCATAGCGGAACTCGCTGTCGTAGTCGTCCTCGATCACCACCGCGCCCAGTTCGGCCGCGCGCGCCAGCAGCGCCTTGCGGCGGCGCTCGCTCATCGGCATGCCGAGCGGAAACTGGTGCGCGGGCGTCACGTAGATCAGGCGCGTGCCGTCGGGAATGCGCTCGACCACCAGCCCTTCGTCGTCCACCGGCACGCCGACCACGTTGGCGCCTTGCGCACTCAGCAGCAGGCGCGCGGGCGGGTAGCCCGGGTCTTCCATGGCCACGGTGCTGCCGGGCTCGACCAGCACCCGCGCGATCAGGTCGAGCGCCTGCTGCGCGCCGTTGGTCACCAGAATGTCGGCCGCGCCGCAGCGCACGCCGCGCGAAAAGCTCACATGCCGCGCAATGCCCTCGCGCAGTTCGTGCAGGCCTTCGGCGTCGCCATAGAGCCCGCGCGACCGCGCGCCCTGGCGCAGCGCATGCAGCACGCAACGGCGCCAGTCCGCATGCGGAAACAGGTTGCGCGCCGGTGCGCCGCCAATGTATTCGTAGCGCGCACTGCCGGCCGGCGCGGGGTGGCGCAGCGGCGTGCTCATGCCGCGCCAGTGCTCGGCCATGGCGGCGCCGGCCAGCGCGCGCGCGGGGGCGGCCTCAGTCGCAAGAGGGCGTGAAGCGCCATCAGCGACGAAGGTGCCGCTGCCCACGCGGCCCGTGAGCAGCCGGTCGAAGGTCAGCCTTGCATAGGCCTCGGACACCGTCTTGCGCGACAGGCCCAACTGCTCGGCGAACAGCCGCGACGGCGGCAGCTTTTCGCCCGCGGCCAGGCGGCCGCTGCGAATGGCCTCCTTCAGCTGGCGGTACAGCTGCCCCGTCAGGTCCTTGTCGCCTTCGATGACGACGTGCAATTCCATGGGATTGGTCTCCTGCGAATGCCTGCGATTGGCCGCCTGCGGCAGCACACCCCGCTCCTAGCATCGAGGCCACATTCAACCACTGCCCATCGAGGAACCGCACCATGCAAGCCCGTCTTGATTTCTACAAAGCCTCCCCCGACGCCCTGAAGGCGCTGATTGCGCTCGAAGTGGCCATCGGCAAGCTCGGCCTCGACCCCAGGCTGCTCGACCTGGTGAAGCTGCGCGCCTCGCAGATCAACGGCTGCGCCTACTGCATCGACCTGCACACCGCCGACCTGCGCAAGGCCGGCGAGACCGACCGCCGCCTGGCCACCGTGAGCGTGTGGCACGAAACCCCCTTCTTCACCGAGCGCGAGTGCGCCGCGCTGGCCTGGACCGAGGCCGTGACGCAGGTGTCGCAAACGCATGTGCCCGACGCCGCCTACGAGGCGCTGGCCGCCCAGTTCAGCGAGGCCGAGCAGGTCAACCTGACGATGGCCGTCAACACCATCAACAGCTGGAACCGGCTGTCGATTGCGTTCCGCAAGACGCTGAGCGCCTGAGGCCCCGCGCATGACCGCCCAGGCCGCCCCCGCAGGCAACAGCGCACGGCTGGGCCTGTACGCGCTCATCGCCGCCCTGCCCTTCACCGACTTCCTGCAGACCGGGCTGGTGGCCTTTGGCGCCGCGCCCATCATGGGCGAGCTCGGCGCGAGCCCGCAGGACTACAGCCTGGTGGCCACGGCCTATGCGGTGGTGGCAATCGGCGTCATCGCCAACCACCGCTGGCTGCTCGAGCGGCTGGGCTGGCGCACGCTGATGGCGGCTTCGGCCGCTGCCCTGGCCGTGGGTGCGCTGGTCTGCGGCTTCAGCGGCAGCCTGCTCGCGTTCGGCCTGGGCCGGGTGACGATGGCGCTGGGCTGCGCGTCGTTCATGACGGCCGGGCGCGTGCTGGTGCAGCACATTCCGCCTTCGCCGCGGCGCTTCACGGGCATCAAGTTCTTCGCGGCCGGCCTGGCGTGGGGGCTGGTGGCCGGGCCGCTGCTGGCCGCGCAGGCCTTGGCGCTGTACGGCTGGCGCGCGTCGTTCCTGGCGCTGCTGGTGCCGGCGGTGGCCATCGCCGCGTTGGCGATTTGCGTGCTCGACGACCGGCTGCCGCTCGAACGCACGGCGCGTTCGCAGTCGCACCCCGTCGGGCTGCTCGCGCTGATGGGCGGCAGCTTTCTGCTGCTGCACGGGTTGCAGCAGTCAGGCTTCGACTACTTCGACCGGCCGGCCATGCTGTGGACCGGCGTCGTGCTCGGCGTGGGCGTGCTGGCGGCTTTCGTGCTGATGCATGGCAGAGGCGTGGTGCGCCCGTTGATTCGCTTTCAGGCGCTGGTGCAGTCGCGCTACCTCGTGGGGCTGGCCGTGTTCACCGTGGCCTACATGGTGCTGGGCGCCAACAACCTGATGCTGCCGGTGCTGCTGCAACGCGCGCTGGGCGTGCCGCTGGAAATCGTCGGCCGCTTCCTGGCGCTGGGCGCCCTTGGCAGCGTGCTGACATGGATCGTGCTGTCGCGGCTGCTGCCGCGCCACCCCGGCCCCACGCGCTACTACCTGGCCGGCTTCGGCGCGCTGCTGCTGTGCGGTGTGCAACTCGCGCGCCTGAGCGAGTCGGCCAACCCGTGGTCGGGCGCCGTGCCCGCGCTGCTGTGCAACGGCGCCTTCGTGATCCTGGTGCTGGCCACCACGGCCATGCAGGCCTTTCAGACGGTGCCGCAGGACGAGGCCACCTTCTCGCACGCCAACCAGTTGAAGAACATGCTGGCCCAGTTTGGCGTGGCGGCCGGCATGGCCCTGGCCACGCTGTGCCTGCAGTGGCGCGGCAGCGTGCGCGCCACCGGCCTTGGCGAAAGCCTGGCGGCCGCGAACCCGGTCGCGCAGCAGACGCTCGACGGGCTCACGCAGTACTTCGCCACCCATGGCGACCCCGGCATGGCCCCGCGCATGGCGCTCGCGCAGTTGGCGCAGTGGGTGTTGCAGGAGGCCACGTTCATGGCCGCGCTGGACTACTTCGCGCTGGTAGCAGCCTTTGCCTGCGTGTGCCTGGTGGTCGTGCTGATGCAGGCGGTGGTGGCGCCGCTGCGTGGGCGGTGGCGCTGAGCACTGACAGAAGCACTGAGCGAAGCACTGCGCCCTAGTGCGTGGCCGCCGATGTCGCAGTGCCGACAGCAATGCCTTTCGGACCCGGCTGCGGACCCGGCGCGAGCAGCGCATCGACCAGGCTGTCCACGCGCGCCTCCGCCTGCCGCAGCGACAGCGCCAGCGCCTCGCCGCCGAACTCGTCGGACTCCACCGCCGCTTCGAACACCTCGGTGATGCCGATGTAGCCCAGCGCGGAACGCACGCTGTCCTCGGTGTGGTTCAGGTGCGCGACGCGCCCGCCTTTGTCATAGCCATGGTCGCCGCGTGCGCCGAGCAGCACCACGCGCTTGCCCGCGTCCGCCAGCAGCGGCCAGTAAGGCACCGCTCCGCGCGAACGCTCGAAGCCAAAGGTGCGGCCCACGCGCACGACGTTGTCGATCCACGCCTTGAACTGCGCCGGCACGCTGAAGTTGTACATGGGCAGGCCGATCACGACGAGGTCCGCGGCGATGAGCTGATCGACCAGGCGGTCGCTTTCGGCAAGGGCCTCGGCCATCCAGGGTTCGCGTGCGGCCGGCGGAGTGAAGGCCGCATGGATCCACCGGCCGCTGACGTGCGCGGGCGGGTGCTGGCCCACGTCGAGGTGGTCGATGGTGTCGCCCGGCCGAGCGCTGTGCCAACGCGCGACGAAGCGTGCGGAGAGGCGCCGCGTGTGCGAGCCGTGCGGGTCGATGTCGGAGCGGCCCGAGCGCGCGCTGGCGTCGATGTGGAGCAGGTTCATGGTCTTCATGGGTGAATTCATCTTTTCCGTATTGCGCTGCCAAAATGGCTGCGAAGGGCTTGAATCTATGTATCAAGTCCTCGGATCACAAACGATCATTTCTGCACCAATGGAAGAATCAGATTCATCTGTTCACGCTCAGCCCGCAGGTCGCCTTGCGCGAAGGCTGCCGCCGCTGCAGTCCCTGCGCGCCTTCGAGGCCGCCGCGGCGCACCTGAGCTTTCAGCGCGCGGCGCTCGAACTCTCGGTGACGCCGTCGGCCATCAGCCACCAGGTGCGCGCACTCGAAGAAACGCTGGGCCAGCCGCTGTTTCGGCGTCTCACGCGGCAGCTCGCGCTCACGCATGCGGGCCAGCGGCTCTTCGACGACCTGCGCACCGGCTTCGACGTGCTGGAGGCCGGTGTCGACAAGCTGCGACGTCCAAGCGCGTCGCAGGCGGTGACGCTGACCACCAACACCGCCTTTGCCGCGCGCTGGGTGCTGCCGCGCATGGCGGCATTTCGCAGCGCATGCCCCGGTGTCGAACTGCGCCTGCATGCGAGCGACACGCTGGTCGACCTGGCGCGCGGCGACGCCGACATCGCGGTGCGCTCCGGCAACGGGCAGTGGCCGGGCCTGGTGTCGCGCGCGCTCATGGCCGAACGCTATGCGCCGATGTGCAGCCCTATGCTGAAGTTGAAACGCGCGGCGGACCTGCCCAGACACCAGCTGATTCATTGCGACTGGCAACCGCACGCCCTCGCGCCCGCTGTGTGGACACGCTGGTTTCGCGAGGCGGGCCTTGCGCCGCCAAGAGGCCGAGCGATGAAGCCCGCGGGCCTTTCTTTTTCCGACGAAACGCACGCCACGCTGGCCGCGCTTGCAGGCCATGGCGTGGCGCTGCTGAGCCTCACGCTGTGCGCGGAAGAACTGCGCAGCGGTGCATTGGTGCAACCCTTCGGACCCGTGCTGGGTACGGGCAGCTATTTTCTGGCGACGGCGAAGGGGCGAGAGAACGAACCGGCGGTTCGCGCGGTGTGGGATTGGATGGCTTCGCAGGCCGAGGGCTGAAGCCAAGCTGAAAGCACCACTTGCGGTCTGGCCCCCTCCTGAAGCAGACTCGCCCGCAACAACAAAGCGAGGAGAGTTCATGACGAGGTTGGCCCGCGTTTCTCTTGCCGTTGCAGCAGGTGCACTGCTTGTAATGGCTTTGACCTCATGCGGAGGCGGTGGGGGCGGCGGAGGTGGAGGCGGTGGCATCGTGCCTGTCACCGGCGTCGCGCCCCCGGTCACCGGCGGCCCCACGCCCGAGCTGCCGGCGCGCGAGGCACTCATTGCCCGCGCCCGCACCTACGAACTCAACACGCCCTACGTGCCGCCGCCCGGTGATCCGCTGGAGCACAACACCGCCGGCTACGCCAAGGCCATGTGCTCGGCCGCCTTCATCACCGGCCTGGACCCCGACGTTGCGGCGGAAAGCGTGGGCTACTTCACCGGGCCCTACGCGCAGCGCAGCAAGGTCGGCAAACCGGTGGTCGACCGCGACAAGAAGGAAGTACGCATCGCCATTCCGAATGGCCCGACGCTGGTGGCGCGCTACTACGGATCGCAAGGCTGCATCACGCTGCCACCGGGCAAGGACGGTGTGTTCTTCACGCCGGTGACCGTCACCAGCACCCTGCCCGACCCCGCGAGCCAGCCCTGGCCCATGGGCAACGTGACACCCTCGGGCCCCGCGCCCGACATCGACGCCACCAAGGTGAGCCAGGCGGTCGATGCCGCGTTCGAAGCGGCGCAGGCGTACACCACCGCCTTCGTCGTCACGCACAAGGGGCGCATCGTGGGCGAGCGCTACATGAACGGCATCACCGCGACCACGCCGCTGGAGTCGTGGTCGATGGGCAAGAGCGTGACGGCCACCCTGATGGGCACGCTCATCAAGCAAGGCGTGTATCAACTCGACCAGCCCGCGCCCATTCCGCAGTGGCAGTCGAGCGACGACAAGCGCAAGGAGATCCGTATCGCGGACATCCTGCACATGTCGAGCGGGTTGCGCATCAAGGCGCCGGACGACCCGGACTTCGACCCCAACGGCACCTACCCCGACCACCTGTACTTCTACACCGGGCGCATCAACGCGTTCGAGTACGCGGCCACGCGTCCGCAGCAATGGCCGCCCAACACCGTGGGCCGCTACCGCAACACCGACCCCGTGCTCGCCAACTACCTGATTCGCCTGGCCGTGGAGAAGCGCGGGGAGGAGTACCTGTCGTTCCCGCAGCGCGCGCTGTTCGACAAGATCGGCATTCGCACCATGACGCTGGAGACCGACCCGTACGGCAACTTCCTGGCGCAGGGGTACGACTTCATGTCGGCGCGCGACTGGGCCCGGTTGGCCAACCTCTACCTGCAGGACGGCGTGTGGAACGGCGAACGCCTGCTGCCCGAAGGCTTCGTCAAGTTCGTGAGCACGCTGGCGCCGGCCTGGGCCGCGGACAAGCGGCCCATTTACGGCGGCTTCTTCTGGCTCAACGGCAACAGCACCTGGCCGGTGCCGACCACGGCGTACTACATGCTGGGCGCGGGCGGGCAGACGGTGCTGATCGTGCCGTCGCACGACCTGGTAGTGGTGCGCATGGGCTACGACAAGGGCGAGCAAGCCTCGGTCGCAGGCCTGCGCAAGGCACTGACGCTGCTGATGCAAGGGGTGCCGAGTTCGCAGTGATGCGAGCCTGGCAACTCATGCTCAGTCGTCGGTCTGCTGACTCTGCGCCTGCCGGCTCCACGCCGCCGCCCTGCTCTCGCGCCAGGCCATCCAGCCGGGGCGCAGGTCGGCAAGCTCGCGCAGGCTGGCATCGCGCTCGACCAGGCTGAGCAACGTCACCAGCATGGTGTCGCGCATCTCGAAGGCGTCGCCGGTCAGGCATTGCCAGGCGCCGTCTTCCTCGTCGCGCGACACCATCAGGATGGGTTTGCCGTCTTCGACGATGCCGCGCACCGTGAAGCAGGCGACGTTCGGTGGATCTGCAAAGGGCCAGGAAGAAGCGTTCATTCGGTCGTGGCTCAGGCCATTCCGTTCAGGTGTTCGTAGAGGATGAAGCAGCCGATCCCGATCAGCACCACCCCACCAAGAATTTCCGCGCGCTTGCCGATCACCGCGCCCAGCACGCGCCCGACCATCACGCCCAGTGTCACCATCGTCAGGGTGGCCAGGCCGATGGCCAGCGCGGTCCACGCAATGTTGACATTGATGAAGGCCAGCCCGACGCCCACCGCCATGGCATCGATGCTGGTGGCGAAGCCGGTCAGGGCCAGGGTGCGAAAGGTGTTGCGGCTGGGCTTGTCGTCGACGTCGTCGGGCGCGCCGCAGCCCGCCCAGACCATGCGCAGGCCCAGCGCGCCCAGCAGCGTGAAGGCAATCCAGTGGTCCCATCGCGCCACGTAGCTCGCGGCGGCCAGGCCCACGGCCCAGCCGATGACAGGGGTCAGCGCCTCGATGACGCCAAAGATGAGCCCGGTGCGCAAGGCTTCGCGCCAGGAGGGTTTGCGCAGCGCAGCGCCTTTGCCGACAGCAGCAGCGAAAGCATCCGTGGACATGGCGAATGCAAGAAGGATCGTGGAGGCAATGTTCATTTTTGGAGAGTGCAAGCAGGCCGGTTCAAGACGCCGCGGCACGCAAACCCGCCGGCCAAAGCCGCGTTCGCGCACCGCTCGGTCTCGCCAACCTGTCGGTTGCTCACGCCACGGCCGCAAACTGCGCACCGAGTATGTTGACGTGAACGCTTCCGAAGTCCGGAAGCCGGCTACTCCCCAAGGGAGCCGCGATTCTAGTGAGCCGGCTGCTGCAGCCTTGTGACAGCGGCTGCACTGGCCGCAGGGTCTTGGCCGGCGCCATGAAAAAGCCTCCCTGAGGAGGCCTGGAGCGACGACGTGGCGGGTCAGCTCTTCTTTGTCAGCAAGGTGTTCACGACGTAGCCGTCGCGGTAGACGCTCTCGAGCGTGCCGCCCTCCACGCGGTCGGTGGAATGCGCCGTCACGTACTTTTCTTCGCCCATGCGATAGACCACCATGGTGCAGGACGAGCGCTTGCTGAGGGTGCGGGCGACGCCTGTGGCCTGGCGCAAGGTGGGGTACGTCTCCATAGGAATCCTTGTCTTCTTTAGTTCCCTGGATAGTAATCTTTAGGTAGTTAAATCGTTTACAAAATTGTTTCCAGGCGCCTACAGCGGGGAACTGGAATTAGATAATTTTGTGACTTTGTTGTCGGCATCGGTGGAATCCTTCTGATGTGTTGCCGGTGCACCACTTGACGGGCTGAGCCGCTGCCCTGCCGGGCCGTCGTCCACCTGCCAGCCCAGCGCCTTCAGCGCATCGCGAAGCCGGTCTGCCAGAGCCCAATCTTTGGCATCGCGCGCCGCCTGGCGCTGCGCGAGCAAGGCGGCAACTTCCGCGGGCATCTCGTGCGCGGGGGCCGCCCACTCGCTCAATTGCAGTCCCAGCACGGCGTCGAAATGGGCCACCGTGGCGCGCCGCACAGCGGGCTGCAGGTCGCTGCGCACCAGCTCCCACAGCACGGCCAACGCGCGCGGCAGGTTCAGGTCCTGGTTGACCTCCGCCTCGAAGCGCGCGATGAAGCCGTCGTCCGCAACGCCACCGCGCGGCCAGCTCGCAAAAGCCTTGCGCAGCCGGTCCAGCGCGGACTGCGCCGCGCGAATGGCCTCGTCGGTGTAGCGCAGGCTGCTGCGGTAATGCGCGCTCAGGCACAGCAGTCGATAGGCCATCGGCTCGATGCCCTGGTCGACCAGCGTCTGCAGCCGCAAAAAGTCACCGCCCGACTTGGCCATCTTGCGGTCGTCCAGCGTGAGGAAGTGCCCGTGCATCCAGAAGTTGGCGAGCCGCGTGCCGTGGCAGGCCTGCGTCTGGGCGATCTCGTTGCTGTGGTGCACAGCCACATGGTCTTCGCCGCCGCAATGGATGTCGAACCACGGCCCCAGCCACTTGGCCGACATGGCCGAGCACTCGATGTGCCAACCGGGAAATCCGCGGCCCCAGGGGCTGTCCCATTCCATCTGGCGGCGTGAACGGGGCGGGCTGAACTTCCAGAGCGCGAAGTCGGACACGTCGCGCTTCTCCCCCATCGCCACGCGCGTGCCGGCACGCAGGCCGGCGCGGTCCAGGCGCGCCAGATGGCCGTAGTCGTGCTGGCGGGTCGTGTCGAAGTAGAGACCGTCGGCGGTCCGGTAGGTGAAGCCCTTGCGCACCAGTTCGCCGATGAACGCCAGTTGCTCGGGGATGTGGTCGGTGGCGCAAGGCCACGCGGTGGGCTCGCGCAGGTTCAGCGCGCGCCAGTCGGCCTGGAACGCGGCGGTGTAGCGCTGCGCAATGTCCCATGCGGACTCACCGGTGCGCCGGCTGCCCTTTTCCATCTTGTCCTCTCCCTCGTCGGCGTCGGACACCAGGTGCCCCACGTCGGTGATGTTGACCACGTGCCGCACCGTGTAGCCGTTCAGCTCCAGCGCGCGGCGCAGCACGTCCTCGAACACGTAGGTGCGCAGGTTGCCGATGTGCGCGTGGTCGTACACCGTCGGTCCGCAGCAGTACAGGCCCACATGGCCGGGCTGCAAGGGAACGAAGGGCCGCACGGTGCGCGACCAGGTGTCGTACAGGGCAAGGGACATGGGCATCTTTCCGAGGTCGAAAAAAACGAGGGCAACAAAAAGGCCACCGGTCTTGCAACGGGTGGCCATCGAGGATACGGACTGAAACTGGATCGCTAGCCGCAGGCACCCCATGGCGCGCTGGAACAGCAGGCGTTGAGGGAGCGGATCGTCAGAGACGCGGGGGCGAACATGAGGAGCATCCTAGCAAAGCAAAGCAAAGCAAAACAACGCGCCGGGCCCGATCAGCCCGCGCGCAGTTGCTCGCGCAGCTTCAGGCCAATTTCAGGCCGCTCCAGGAACGGGTCGGCCGGGTTGGTGCCGGCGACGATGTTCTCCATGCGGCTGCGCACATTGCCCAGCGCCTTCGGATGGCTGTACACGTAGAACTGGTTGGCGGTGATGGCCTCGAACACCTTGGCCGCCACTTCGGCCGCGGTGATCTTGCCGCTGCTCACCGCCTTGTTGCTCATGGCCTGGCCGATGAGCTGGCTCTTGGTGAGCTCGCTGTCCTTGGGCGCGTTGGGGCGGTTGCGCTCGCTGCTGGTGATGCCGGTGGGCACGAAGTAAGGGCACAGCAGGCTCGCGCCGATCTGGTCGGTGACGAGGTTCAGGTCCTGGTACATCGTCTCGGTGAGGCTCACCACGGCCGCCTTGGCGGCGTTGTAGATGCCCATGTTCGGCGGCGTGAGCAGGCCGGCCATGCTGGCGGTGTTGGTGATGTGGCCGCGGTAGCTCGGGTCCTTGGCGGCGGCCTCCAGCATCATGGGCGTGAACAGGCGCACGCCGTGAATCACGCCCCACAGGTCCACGCCCAGCACCCACTCCCAGTCGGCCACGGTGTTTTCCCACACGAGCCCGCCGGCGCCCACGCCCGCGTTGTTGAACACGAAGTGCGGCGCGCCAAAGCGCTCCTTCACGGCGGCGGCCAGCGCCTCCATTTGCGCGGCGTCGGACACATCGACCTTGCGCGCCAGCACCTGCGCGCCGGCGGCTTCCATTTCTGCCTGGGCCTTGTCGAGTGCGTCCTGCTGCACGTCGACCAGCACCAGGTTCATGCCGCGCGCCGCGCCGATGCGCGCGCACTCCAGGCCGAAGCCCGAGCCCGCGCCGGTGAGTACGGCCGTCTTGCCCTTGAAGTCCTGAATCATTTGCCGGTGTCCTTGTGTTGATGTCTCTGACGTTGGAGCTGCCATTGAAATACGGAACGCGCGCCAGCGCAGTCACGAAGGTGCCCCGGCCGGGCTTGTCGGGCGTGTCTGATCCGCCGAAATTCAGGCGTCCGCTTTTTTCAGCACATAGCCGATGCGCGGAAAGTGCACATGCACCGTGCCCACGCGCTCGTCGCTGCGCGCCAGCGTGTAGTGGGTGCGCGTGGCGGCCACCAGCGTGCCGGGCGTCTCTTCGAGGCCGAAGCTCTCCGCGCGGATGGTGACGGCCGTGCCCAGCGCAATGCCATGGTCGTCCTGGAAGGTGCTGTCGGTCAGCAGCGTGTGCGGCGTGGCCGCCTTGGCCACCGCAATGGCCTCGTCGCTGCTGAACTTTTCAGACGTGCCATGGCCGATGGCCGCCATGCGGTCCATCCAGTCGACCACCGCGGGCGTCAGCTCCAGAATGCCGCGCACCGACTCGATGCGGCGCGTGTACCAGAGCGGGTGGTACGCAGAAAAATCCGAAATGCTGGGCACCTCGCCCAGCAGGAAGGGCTTGTCGTCGAGCATGTCCGACAGGCGGCGCAGGTACGACTTGTAGGCGCTGGTGGCATCGGCCGGGCGCAGCCGGGTCATGTTGCCGGCGCTCATCTTGCCGCGGTCTTCGCCGAAGGCTTTCAATGCTTCGGGCGGGGCCTTGGCAAACACTTCGGCCGCGCCCTTGGGCTGCAGGTTCCAGGCCATGGCGGCCCAGAACAGCGTGGTGTCGGCCCACTGCGCGAGGATGCGCGACATGCCCTTCTCCGGCTCCGGGTAGAGCGTGGGCTCGGGCTGCAGGTGCTCCAGCACGTCGGCGATGAGCGCGCTGTCGCAGTACATGTCCGCGCCGATCTGCAGAAACGGCGTCTTGCGGTAACCGCCGGTGAGCACCTCGACGTCGGGCTTGGGCATGATCGGCGGAATGAAGACCGACTTCCAGGTCAGCTTCTTGGCGCCCAGGATCAGGCGCACCTTCTCCGAGAACGGCGATGTCAGGTAGTGATGAAGGATGAGGTCTGCCATGGTCGTTCCCGTGAGGTGAGTTTTTTTGAAAGCGTTGGATCGGGTCGGTTGGATCGGATCGATCAGATCAGCTTGACCAGTTGCTTGCCGAAGTTCTTGCCCTTCAGCAGCCCCAGGAAGGCCTCGGGCGCGGCTTCGACGCCTTGAGCAACCGACTCGCGCGGCTTGAGCTTGCCGCTGCCCACCAGCGCGCCCAGTTCGGCCAGCGCCTCGGGCCACACTTCCATGTGCTCGCTGACGATGAAGCCTTCGATCTTCAGGCGGTTGATGAGAATCAGCGCCGGGTTGGCCAGCGGCAGCGGCGCGCCGTCGTAGCCCGCGATCATTCCGCACAGCGCCACGCGCGCGAAGGCGTTGGTGCGCAGCAGCACGGCGTCGAAGATGTAGCCGCCCACGTTTTCGAAGTAGCCGTCGATGCCCTTGGGGCAGGCTTCCTTCAGCGCGGCGCTCATGCTCTTGACATCGGGGTGCTGGCGGTAGTCGATGCAGGCGTCGAAGCCGAGTTCGTCGGTCACGTACTTGCACTTGTCGGGGCCGCCGGCAATGCCGACCACGCGGCAGCCGCGTGCCTTGGCCAGCGCGCCAAAGGCGCTGCCCACCGCGCCGCTGGCGGCGGTGATGACCACGGTTTCACCGGCCTTGGGCGCAATGATCTTCACCAGGCCGTACCAGGCGGTCACGCCGGGCATGCCGACGGCGCCCAGGTAGTGCGACAGCGCCACGTGCGTGGTGTCGACCTTCTTCAGTGCGCCGGGCTGCGATGCATCGACCACGCTGTATTCCTGCCAGCCGCCGAAGCCCACCACCTTGTCGCCCACGGCGTACTTGGGGTGCTTGCTCTCGACCACTTCGCCCACGGTGCCGCCCTGCATGGTCTGGCCCAGCGGCTGCGGTTGCGCGTAGCTCTTGGCGTCGTTCATGCGCCCGCGCATGTACGGGTCCAGGCTCATGTAGTGGTGGCGCACCAGCACCTGGTTGTCGGTGAGCGCGGGGGTTTCGGCGGTCACGAGCTTGAAGTTGCTGGCAACGGCTTCGCCGTCGGGGCGGTTGTCGAGGTGGATCTGCTTGTTGGTGGGCATGGTGGGTCCTTGAGGAAATTGGTGGGTTGGTCGGGGTGTCGGTCGGCGGGTCAGTCCGTCGAGGGCGGGCGCATTTCGTTCACGCTCGTCGGCCCGGTGGGCAGCCGGCGCTTCACGTACTTGAAGGTGCCGGTGGCGTGGGCGCAGATGCGTTCCTGCTCGTCGTAGATCTTGGCTTCGGTGAAGGCCAGCGTGGCGGTGCGGTGAATGAGCGTGCCGCGCGCGTGCAGCCGGCCGACGGAGGGCTGCATGAAGCTGGTCTTCATCTCGATGGTGACGACGCCGGTCTCGGGCGACACGCTGCGTGCGGCGGCGGCCATGGTGATGTCGAGCAGGGTCATGCACGCGCCGCCGTGGGTCACGTCGAAGGTGTTGAGGTGTTCGGGTTTGGCGGTGTAGACGATCTCGGACTCGCCGCCTTCGAACTTCGTCAGCTCGAAGCCGAGGTGGCGTGCGAAGGGGATCTGGCTCGTGTACGAGACGATGTTGATGTCGGTGGTGTCGGGGGAAGACATCTCAGTGTTGCTTTGCTTGTTGGGTTGCGGGGTGGTTGTGTTCTGCGAGTGTCGTTCGGGGGGTGTCGTTCCGGGTTCCGTCGTTCAGGGCGTGTGCACAGGCCACCGGGTACTCCCCTCCGCGAATGTCCCCCGGGGCTTCGCCCCTCCTCCTTTATTTCGCTGCGGGGAGCACCCGATGCCCTGTGCACCGGGGCACGCTCTGAGTGCTCGCTGTTGAACGCTGGCTCTGACCACGCTCACGCCGATGGGGTGCCTTGCGCAGCGAAATAAAGGAGGAGGCCGCAGGCCGGGGGACATTCGCGGAGCAAGGCACCCCGTCGGCGTGAGCGCCGCCCTGAACGGCCCAATTCCACTCAGGCCCCAAGCACCACGCTGACCCCACCGTC
>NNBV01000828.1_pt1 | contig 70430 bp, 64 predicted proteins | sample 1173771 | NCBI WGS metagenome assembly NNBV01 (sample SAMN07173938, study PRJNA388173) | plant metagenome | isolation source: symbiotic tissue sample KVS11 | place: Norway: Troms, Kvaloya island | reverse complement strand
GTGGTGTTCGGCGGAGGGAGGTGGTGCAGGGAGTGGCATGACCGTGGCGGGGGGCTGAAAGGGCCAGAGTCTTGCGGGGACGGGGCGTGCCTACTGCAAACAATGGTCACATCTGAAAGGGCGCCCCAGACAAATGCCACCGAACCGAAAGAAATGTCATGGCCCTCGCGCTTCGCGAGTCCTACACCACACGCCGCCCCTTGCCGACATTCAGCGCGCCTTTGCGCGGCCACAGTGAACACATATTCAACACACAGGAGCGCTCGCGTGAATTCCATCATCTACATCGTCGGTCTGGTCGTGGTCGTTGTTGCCGTGCTTTCGTTCTTCGGCCTGCGCTGAGACTGGGCACGCGCCACCTCCCACTTGAACCCTTGGACAACGGGGCCGCTTGCGGCCCCGTTTCTCGTGGGTGCGCCGGCTTTGGTGCGTTCAGTGCGAACTGTCGTGCCGAAGGTGCCGGGCATAATTTGCGCGCCCCGGCACTGTGCGGGCACTCTCCAGCAAAGGGACCCTGTTGACCAACACCGCGTGGCGCGAACCTGACTTTCCGGACGCGGTGATCACCGAGGCGATCCGATGGACCGAACAGACCGGTTCGCTCGACGACGCGCAGGCCCTGCGCACCGCCGCCTCGCGCAGCACCGACGGCCAGCATCAGGTCGTCCACCGGGCCCGCCAGCTCGGTGAACGCATCGGGCTGCAACCCGAACTGGCCCGCGCGCGGCAATGGGCACCGTGGGTGCTTTTGGCGATGGTCGCGTTGATCGTTGTGGCGGGCCTCGGGCTTGCGGGCAATGTGGTCGGCGGGGGCGAGCGGCACATCAACGTCATCGTCGCGCTGGTCAGCCTGCTGGGGCTGCATGCGCTCACGTTGTTGCTGTGGCTGGTCGGCCTGTGGCTGCCGCTGGGGTCGTTCAGCCCTGCATCGCTCGGCTGGATCTGGCTGTCGCTTACCGCGCGCGTCGCGGGCGGGCGACGCGGGCAGGCACCGGTGCTGGTGCGCGCGGCCACCGGGCTGCTGTCGCGCGCCCGGTTGCTGCCCTGGGCCTTCGGGCTGGTGAGCCACGGCATCTGGTCGCTTTCTTTCGCGGTGGTGCTGGCCGCGATGCTGTTCGCGCTGGCGTTTCGCAGCTACACGCTGAGCTGGGAAACGACGATTCTCGACCCGGCCTTTTTCGTGCAAGCGGTGCAGGCGCTGGGCTGGTTGCCCGCCAAGCTCGGCTTTCCGGTGCCCGATGCGGCGACCGTGCTGGCTGCCGTACCCGCCGTGCCTGGTGCTGGCGTCGCCGCGGGTCAACGCACCTGGGCGCTGTGGCTCACCGGCTGCATCGTGGTCTACGGCCTGCTGCCGCGCGTGGTGCTGGTGGCGTGGAGCGCGGCCATGTGGCGCAGCCGCCGCAAGGCGCTGCAGCCCGACTGGAGCGATCCGTACTACCGCAAGCTGCTCGCCCGCTTCGCCGCGCTGGCCCCCGCTGCCATCGTCGACGCCGACCCCGGTCACGTTGCTGGTGCTTTGCGTGGCACCACGCCCGTGAGCCTGTCGGACTCTCAACTGCGCGATGTGCGCTTCGTCGTCGGCTTCGAGCTGCCGCCTGAGATGCCTTGGCCCCCTGCCGAGCTGTCCATTGCGTTGTCCAGCGATCCCGCCGCGCAGGTGCACCGCATCGACGGCAGCGCGCCGTCGCGCCGCGCGCTGCTCGACCAGTTGGCGCGCATCCATCCGCGCACCGTGCTGATGGTGTGCCACGCGGCATCGAGCCCCGACCGCGGCACCGAGCGCTTTTTGCGCGAAGTGCTGGCGCATTGCGGCGAATGCCGCCTGTGGCTCGCAGCTGCGCCCGGCGTCGATGCCGACACGGCCGCAACGCAGCGCTGGCTCGACTGGCTGCGCGGCACCGGCCTGCAGCGCATCACCGCCAGCGACCGCCTGGACGCGGCCTGGCCACCCGAGCACCAGGCAAGCGAAGGAGCCCCCGCCCCATGACGCAGCCCATCCGCATCGCCGTGGTCGGCCACACCAACGCGGGCAAGACCTCGCTGCTGCGCACGCTCACGCGGCGTGTCGACTTCGGCGAGGTGTCGCAGCGCCCGGGCACTACGCGGCATGTGGAGTCGGTGGACCTGCAGGTGAACGGCGCCGTCGCCGTGCGCTTCTTCGACACCCCGGGCCTGGAAGACGCCGTGGCGCTGCGCGAGCACCTGGCCGGCTTCGACGCGCAAGCCACGCCGCCCGAGCGCATTCAACAGTTTCTGCAGGGCCCCGAAGCCCACGGCGTGTTCGAGCAGGAGGCCAAGGTGCTGCGCACCCTGCGCGACATCGACGCCGCCTTTCTGGTCATCGACGTGCGCGAGCCGGTGCTGCCCAAGTTCCGCGACGAGATCGAGCTGCTCAACTCGTGCGCGCGCCCGGTGCTGCCGGTGCTCAACTTCGTGCGCGACGCAGCCAGCCGCGAAGCCGCGTGGAAAGAGCTGCTCTCGGCCTACGGCCTGCATGTGCAGGTGCGCTTCGACGCGGCTGCGCCCTTCGTCGGCGCGGAGCAGGACCTGTACAACGACCTGGGCACGTTGCTGCGCGACCGGCGGGATGTGCTGCGCGGCGTGGTCGACGCGCTGGCCACCGAAGCCGCCCAGCGCCGCCATTCGGCCTGCGCGCGCATCGCGGGCCTGCTGGTCGATGCCGCGGCGGTGCGCCGCACCGTGTCGGCCACCGAGTTCGCCGACGCCGCCCGCCGCCAGGCCCTGGTGACGGCCTTGCAGAACGCGGTGTTCGACAAGGCGCAGCGCTGCACCGACGACCTGCTCGCGCTCTACGGCTTTCGCCAGGGCGACGCTGACGAAGCGCCGCTGCCGCTGATCGAAGGCCGCTGGACGCTCGACTTTTTCAGCCCCGAAGCCATGAAGGACGCGGGCCTGCGCCTGGGCAAGGGCGCCGTCATCGGTGCCGCCGTGGGCGTGGTGGCCGACCTGGCCGTGGCCGGCATCTCGCTGGGCGCGGGCGCGGCGCTGGGCGGTGCCATCGGCGGTGCGGTGTCGCAGGGCTGGGGTCCGCTCGGACGCAAGATTGCGAACAAGCTGCGCGACATGCACGAGCTCACGGTGGAAGACGGCGTGCTGTTCGCGCTGGTCGCCTGGCAGCTGCAGTTGGCGCAGGCGCTGGAGCAGCGCGGGCATGCGGCCACGCAGCGCATCGGCACTGGGGCGGACAGCGCAGGCACCGCCGTGCGAGAGAACACAGCCGCCACCGGCGACGCGCAGACGAAAGCCGCGGCCGCAGCTGTGCGTGCCGCCCAACCGGCGCGCAACCACCCCGACTGGGAGAGCACCGCCGGTTCGGTCGCGGGCCGCATCTTCTGGCGCCCTTCGCCGCAACGCGAAGCGCTGCTCGCCGACCTGGCCCACGCACTGCGGCGCGCGTTCGAACCGGCCTGAGGGCGCCTGCGCGAGGTGAGGCGCACGTGCTTCTGCAGGTCGTAAAGCTCCGTCGGCTCGACGGTGCCCAGCGGGTTCTCCTGCACCTCGACCTCGCCCTTCTTCAGCGCGTTGCAGAGGTTCATGAAGGGCCGCGTGACCGGCTTGGCGTCCCATGCGGCCGCTGCTCTTCTCGTTGTGGCCCTCCATCAGGTCCGCGAGCGGCGGACTGGCCAGGTACTCGCGTACATGGGCGACGCCATGCGGGGGCGGCTCCCCGGTGCGGGAGCGGCGGGAATCAGGCGCCGCGCGACATGCCCGTTCTTCGCGCCCGCCACACCGCGCGCAACAGCACGCCTGCCGCCAGCAACAGAAAGCCGAATGCGGGCAACGCCCACACGAAGCCGCTGGTGGTGTAGACCACCTGTGTGTGCGGGTCGTAGTGGCGGCCGAGTTCGTTGAAGTCCCAGCGCAGGTAGCGCTCGTACCAGGCCCAGAAGCAAAAGGCCGATGCGGCCAGCGAAGAGAGCGAGCCCGTGAGGGCGAAAGCGAGAGATCTGGACATGGTGCGCGGGTGATTGTCGGTGCGGGGCGCACCGGCAGGCGTCATCCGAACGCGCGGCCTGCCGGGGCCCACCGGTTTCCGTAGAACCGGCCCCGGCACGCTGACAGCCACCCCCCGCGGCGATAGACTGATTCGAACCAAGCCATGCCCCGCAGACCTCTCTTCATGCTGATCCTTGCCGTTTTGCTGTGCTGCCACGGCTGGGCGGCCGCAATGCAGGACGTCATGTGCGCGCAGGCAGGCCTGGCCGACGAGGTGGTACAGGCAGACACGCGAACAGGCGCATGCAGCAGCCACGCGAGCCCGGCTGGCCGCATGCAGCCCGGCGGCTCGACCGGTGCGCTGAACCTGGACGACACCGCCATCTTCGGCCTGCCGGAACTCACGCCGGTTGAAGTCGTGCAACCGCCCTGCGCCCCCACCCGCATTGCCGGGACCCTGCCCTTCCGCTGGCTGGAGCGCCCGATGCGCCCGCCCTGCCCGGCGGCGCTGCGCACGTAGACCTTGTTCGACGGCAAGGGCCAGCCGCCCGGCCGCCGCTTGCAACGGTCTTGCGTTGCCGCAGTGTGGCGCCCAGCGCGGCGCTCATGCCTCACCACCGCCCGGGTTCAGCGCTTCGGCTGAACCGCGAGGTCTGCATCCAGACCTCGGCGCCTTGGCCATCGACTGGCCGTGATCCCCACAATTTGCAGCGGAACGTCCGGCCTTTCGTGCTTGCCGGGCGCGCTCTGTGCGCAGGCACGGCCGCTGGCAGGAGGCCCCATGAATGAATCGAGAGATGTCATGTTCGCGCGCCTGAAGAACTTCAGGACCGACCCCGACGCGCTGCGCGCGCATTTTGTTTCGCACGTGCAGACGATGCCGTCGACGCCCTACAGGGACAACCGGGTCGACTACGTCGGCTGGGCCGTCACCAGCCGCGACGGCACGCTGGACGACGGCGTGCGGCGCATCATGGCCGGCAGCCCCAACGTGCGCGGCGTGAACCCCACCGGCGCGTGCAGCGGCAGCCTGGCGCAGGCCATGGACGCGCTGAACGACAGCGGCCTCAGGCCGTATCGCGCGCGCATCATGCAACTGGAAAGCGAGGGCGCGGAGATGCCGCTGCACACCGACGCCAACAAGGAAACATGGCGCCTGCACATACCCATCGTCACCAACCCGCACTGCTTCTTCGAATGGCAGCGTGCCGATGGCAGCATGGAGAGCGTTCATCTGCCGGCGGACGGCTCCGCCTGGCTGGTGCGGGTCGACGTACGCCACCGCGCGGTGAACCGCAGCAACCAGGCCTCGCACCGGGTGCATCTGCTCATGGGCCTGGGCGTCAACCCGGCGTTCGACATGCTGGAGCCGCCGTGGCTGCCCGTCGCAAGCGAGAGCGATCCGCGCCGCGAGCCACGGCCTGCAGAAGGCCTGAGCCACTTCGCGCATTCGATGGCGGACTGAGCGTGCACCCAGGGCCTGCACCCACCTGCGCTCGAGCGACCGGCGCCGCGCGGCGCGGGCCGGGCCGCCTCATGCGATGTGCGGCCTTGCTCTGGCTGGCCTGCGCGGGCTGCGCGGCCAGTGCGCAGCCGTCCGCTTCGGGGCCTTGCCGCCCCGGGCGCAACGCGGCCTTGCCCATGCTGGAGCGGATGCACGTGCGTGATGAATTTCGCATCGTCTATTCGGTGGCGGGCCGCCATGCGTTGCCGGACGCACGCGACCTGAACGCCAACGGCATCCCCGACAAGGTGGAAGACGTCGCCACCCAACTGGTGGCGGGCAGGCGCCTGTTCAGCGAAGTGATGGGCCTCGCCGCGCCCCTGCGGCAACCGCGCTACGCGCAGGCCACGTCCATCGATGTGTTCATGCTGAAGATGGACGCGGGCAACGGCCGTGCGTACGACGAGGTCGTGAACTACCGGCTCGGCATCGACGGCGCGGCGGGCCGCTGCGCGCTGCGCATCGACCTGCTGAACAGCCACCCCAACCAGAACCCCACGCCGGTCCACGAGCTCTTTCACCTGTACCAGTACGGCTACACGCCGTTCAAGGCGCGCTGGTTCCTGGAAGGAACGGCGCGATGGGCCGAGTACGCACTGCGCCCCGGCAGCGGCCCGCGGCGCGCGCTGCCGCAGTCGCCGGCCTCGCTGCAGGCGCAGGTGTTCGACATGACCTACGCGGCAAGCAACGCGTGGAACCGGCTGGCCTTTCTGCTGGACCCTGTGGGCCGCATGCCGCTGCCACCGGCGCTGGCGCAGCTCGCCTACGTCGACGGCAGCCCGGTGGTGCACGACGACCGGCTGCACGGCATGCCCTTCATGAAGGCGCTGCTGGAATCGCTGGCGGCACTGGGCCGCGAGGTCGGCGCGCGGCAAGGATGGCCCGACTTCCAGTGGAAGGAGGCCGACCAACGCGCCGCGCAACACGACCCCGACATTTTCAGCACGGTGCAGCACGTGGTTCGCCGCCAGGCGCATTCCGCCGGCTTGGCCGGCAACGCCGAGCTCGACGCGTTCCTCGCATTGACACCGGCGATCCAGAACGAGAACCAGAAAGAGAAAGGCAAGCTCGATGAGCCTGAGTGAACTGCTGGCCAAGGCGCGCCCCCTGGCGGCCGACGTGTGGAACGAGTGCCGCGCGGCACCCCCGGAGGCCGACGACAAGCCCGGCGTGCTCTTCATGTCCGCCTGCACCGGCAAGGAACGCGCGCAGGTCGTCGTCGCGCGGAGCAAGGATTTCGGTGCCGCCTGGCAGCGCGGTGCCCAGTTGCTGGGCGCATGGCAACGCAAGCGCGCCGCGCTGCCGGTGCTGTGGCTGCGCGTCGACGTGGTGCACACGGTGCATCCGATGAACTGGCAAACCCTGACGCAGGGCCTGGCCGCCACCAAACGCAACTACTTTCGCTTCGGCATCGCCTTCGACGCGCACTTCGACGTGGCGATGCTGGAGCCGGAAATCGGCGCCAATGCCGTGCTCTACGACGGCGCGCGCGAAGAAGCAACGCCCAACGCGGCCAACCTCCAGCTGTACGGCCAGCGCCGCTTCGGGCGTGCGCTGGCATGGCCGACGCAGCCGAACGAGCCGGTGTGGCTGTTCGAGACCCGGGCCGTCTTTGCCGATGCGAAGTCGCTGCTGCGTGTGGAGCACCAGGGTCGCAACCGCGGCCATCGCGTGTTGCCGAAGTGGGGCCAGGCCCCGGTGCGCGACGCCATCGACGCCAGCACCGCCTACCTGGCACGGCAGGTCATGCCCTCGGGCAAGTACCGCTACGGCTGGTTCCCCTGCTTCGACCGGCCCATTCCCACCTACAACACCTTGCGGCACGCCAGCGCGACCTACGCCCTGCTCGAAGGCTGGGAGCTCACGCGCGACCCCCGGCACAAGGCGGCCATCGACAATGCGCTGGCCCACCTGAGCGACAACTTCATTCATCACCTGAGGCTGCCTTCGGGTGGGCAGGCCGCGTTTCTGGTGGACCTGGGCGACGAGATCAAGCTCGGCGGCAACGCGGTGTGCTTGCTGGCGCTGTCGAAGTACACCGAGCTCACCGGCGACACCAAGTACCTGCCGCTGCTCGAAGCGCTGGCGCTGGGCATCGTCCACATGCAGGACCCGCTGACGGGGCGCTTCGTGCACGTGCTCGAGTTTCCGGGCCTGGGCGTGAAGGAAGAAAGCCGCATCATTTACTACGACGGCGAAGCCGCCTTCGGCCTGATGCGCCTGTACGGGCTGACGCGCGATGCGCGGTGGCTGCGCTGCGCCGAACTGGCTTTCGAGCACTTCATACAGGCCGAACACTGGCGCGCGCACGACCACTGGCTGAGCTACTGCGTCAACGAACTCACGCTCTACAAGCCCGAGGCGCGCTACTTCCGCTTCGGCCTGGACAACGTGCGCGACCACCTCGACTTTGTGCTCGAGCGCATCACCACCTTTCCCACCCTGCTGGAACTGATGATGGCGGCCGAACGGATGATCGTGCGCCTGCAGTTCACGCCGGCGCTGTCGCACCTGCTGGACGGCTTCGACATCGACAGGTTCTACCTGGCCCTGGAGCAGCGCGCCAGATACCTGATGACCGGTCACTTCTTTCCCGAGCTGGCCATGTTCTTCAAGAACCCCGCCCGGGTGGTGGGCAGCTTTTTCATACGGCACCACAGCTTCAGGGTGCGCATCGACGACGTGGAGCACTACCTCTCGGGCTATGTGGCGTACGCCAACTACCTGGGCCGGCCGTTGCCTGCGGCATCCCAGCCGGCGGGCGTGCACGAACAACAGGTCGGAGAGGCTGCCTGGCCGCCGCTGCTACGATCCGCTCCCCCCGAGAACGGAGCGCCGCGTGGACACCCCCTTGCCAGACAGCCCTGACACCTTTGCCACCACCGCACCCACCCCACCGCCATCCGTGTCCTTCGCCGAAGCCTTCCGCTTCTGGCTCAAGCTCGGCTTCATCAGCTTCGGCGGCCCTGCGGGGCAGATCGCGATCATGCACACCGAGCTGGTGGAGCGGCGGCGCTGGATCTCGGAGAAGCGCTTTCTGCATGCGCTCAACTACTGCATGCTGCTGCCCGGCCCCGAGGCGCAGCAGCTCGCCACCTACATCGGCTGGCTCATGCACCGCACATGGGGCGGGGTGGTGGCCGGCGCGCTGTTCGTGCTGCCGTCGCTGTTCATTCTGGTGGCGCTGTCGTGGGTCTACATGGCCTATGGCAACGTGCCGGTGGTGGCGGGCATCTTTTACGGCATCAAGCCGGCGGTGACCGCGCTGGTGCTGCACGCGGCGCACCGCATCGGCACGCGGGCGCTGAAGAATCGCTGGATGTGGGGCATCGCGGCGGCGGCCTTCCTGGCGATCTTCGCGTTCGACACGCCCTTTCCGGCCATCGTGATCGGCGCCGGGCTCATCGGCCACTTCGGCGCGCGCTGGGCGCCCGGTGTGTTCGCGCTGGGCGGTGGCCACGGCGGCGCTGGCGCAGCCTATGGCGCCGCCCTCATCGACGACACCACGCCCACGCCGCCGCATGCGCGGTTCTCGCGGGGCCGTCTCGCCAAGGTGCTCGCGGTCGGCCTGCTGCTGTGGGCATTGGCCATGGGCGGCCTGGTCGCCACGCAGGGCCTGCACGGCACGCTGGCGCAGATGGGCGCGTTCTTCACCAAGGCCGCGCTGCTGACCTTCGGCGGTGCCTATGCCGTGCTGCCCTACGTGTACCAGGGCGCGGTGGAGCAGCACCACTGGCTCAGCGGCACGCAGATGATCGACGGCCTCGCACTGGGCGAAACCACGCCCGGCCCGCTGATCATGGTGGTGGCGTTCGTGGGGTTCGTCGGCGGCTGGCTGCAGCAGGTGGCGGGTGCGGGGGCGCCTTTTCTGGGCGGGGCGCTCGCTGCCACGGTGGTGACCTTCTTCACCTTTCTGCCGTCCTTCGTCTTCATTCTGGCCGGCGGGCCGCTCATCGAGGCCACGCACGGCAAGCTGGGGTTCACCGCGCCGCTCTCGGCGATCACGGCGGCGGTGGTCGGGGTGATCCTGAACCTGGCGCTGTTCTTCGCTTATCACGTGCTGTGGCCGAAGGGCTTTGGCGGGCACTTCGATGCGGTGTCGGCGGCCATTGCGGTGGCGGCCGCGGTGGCGCTCTTTCGGTTCAAGGTCGGCGTGCTGCCGCTGCTGGGCGGCTGCGCTGGGGTCGGCCTGCTCGTGACGCTGCTGCCCGCGTTGCGCTGAGCGCGGGGCGGTTTTCGTCGGCGTGCGTGTGCGTGTGCGTGTGCGTGTGCGCGTGCGCGTGCGTGTGCGTGGCGTGTGCGTGCGTTTGCGTGCGTGCTGGCCGCACAGCGCGGTCACGGTCACGGTCCCGTCATGGCGCCAACCTAGCATCCGGCGGCTTACGGTCTCCTTTCCGAAACCGGCCGAAGACCACCCCCGACCATGTACCCCGGCGAACGACTCAACAGCTACAGCCACCTGCTCGGCCTGCTGCTCGCGCTGCCCGCGACGGCGCTGCTGCTGCTGAAGACCGTGCCCACCGGCGACCCCGCGCGCATTGCGGGGGCGCTGGTGTTCTCGCTCTCGGCCGTGGCGCTGTATGCGGCCTCCACCCTCTTCCACAGCACGCGCGGGCGCCTGAAGCGCCTGTGGGAGCGCGCGGACCACTGCGCCATCTACCTGCTGATTGCCGGCACCTACACGCCCTTTGCGCTGGTCACGCTGCAGGGTGTGTGGGGCGGGCTGCTGCTGGCCGTGATCTGGAGCGCGGCGCTGTTCGGCATCTGGCGCGAGCTCAGGCCGGCCCCGGGCGGCGCGCCGAAGGCGCCCTCGCTGTGGCTGTACATCGGCATGGGCTGGCTCGGCGTGCTGGCCGCCGTGCCGCTGGCCGCGCGGCTCGATGCCGCCGGGCTGGTGTGGCTGCTGATCGGCGGGGTGCTCTACACGGCGGGCACGGTGTTCTATCGCAACCGCCAGGGCTTCAGGCATGCGCACGGCGCGTGGCACCTGTTCGTGCTGGCGGGCACCGCGAGCCACTATGTGGCGGTCGGCTGGTTCGTGCTGTAGCCGGTGCAGCCCCGCAGGGCCGCCAACGCATCAGCCGAGCTTGACGAGGTTCTTCAGCACCAGCGGGCCACCCAGCGCGAGCAAGGCGCCGCCTTCGGCGATCTTGCCGAGCGCGATGGGTGCGAAGCCCAGCGCGTCCACCAGTTGCGCCACCGACGCGCTGGCCGCTTCGTCGTTGCCCGCCACGAACATCACGCGGCGGCCGCCGTTGTCCGAGGGGTTGGCCGCCAGCAGCTTGGCGGGCAACTGGTTGAAGGTCTTGACCACTTTGGCGCCCGGGAACGCTGCCGCCACCAAGTCGCTGGAGGCCAGGCCCTTCAGTTCTTCCGGCGCAACGCCGTAGGTGTTCATCGCGTCGACGACGATCTTGCCGGCCCAGCCCTGGGTGGCGGCACGCGCCACGTCGGTGTGCGCGCGAAACGGCACGGCCAGGATGACGACGTCGGCCGTCAGCGCATCGGGCAACGCGACGGCGGTGACATGGCTGCCGAGTTCGTCCGCCAGTGCGGCAAGCGAGTCGGGCCCGCGGGTGTTGGCAATGGCCACGTCGATACCGACGCGAGCGAAATGGCGGGCAAGGGCGGAACCGACGTTGCCGGTGCCGATGATGGCGTAGGTCATGGGGAGCTTTCCGTAAGGGGTTTGTGAATCGATGGGCGAATGGTCGGCGCTTTGAACCAATCTGAATAGACGGTATATTGAGATGCGATCCATCTGTTTTTGGGATGCATCGCCATTCCCATGCTCGACGGCGTTTCACTCGACCAGCTCCGCACCTTCATTGCCGCCGTGGACGAAGGCAGCTTTTCTGCCGCGGCCCGCAAGCTCAACCGCGTGCAGTCGGCGGTGAGCGGCTGGGTGGGCAGCCTGGAGGCGCAGATCGGCGTGGTGCTGTTCGACCGCTCGGGGCGCTACCCCCAGCTCACGCCCGAAGGCGTGCTGCTGCTGGCGGACGCACGCAACATCGTGGCGGGCGTGGACACGCTGAAGGCACGCGCCCGGCTGATGTCGTCGGGCCTGGAGGCCGAGCTGTCGGTGGTGGTCGATGTGTTCTTTCCCACCGCCGCCATCACCGAGGCGGCGAAGGAGTTCGCAACCCGCTTCCCGCTCACGCCGCTGCGGCTCTTTGTCGAAGGGCTGGGCGCGGCTTACCAGCCGGTGATGGACGGGCGCTGCAGCCTGGGGTTTCTCAGCGCGTTGCCGGTGGCGTTTCCGTCACTGACGAGCGAGCGGCTGGGCCAGGTGCTGCTGGTGATGGTCGCGGCGCCGGGCCATCCACTGGCGGCGTGGGAAGGGCAGATCCCCAAAGACGCCTTGGCGCGGCATGTGCAGCTGGTGCTGACCGACCGCTCGGCGCTGCTGGGTGGGCAAGACTTCGGGGTGCTCTCTCCATCGACCTGGCGGCTGGCCGATCTTTCGACGAAGCACGCTTTTCTGAAGGACGGCGTGGGCTGGGGCAGCATGCCGCTGCACATGGTTGCGCAGGACCTTGCGGCGGGCGCGCTGGTGCAGCTCGACGTCGAAGACATGCCCCATGAAGGCACGCCATTGACCATGTCAGCGGTGCACCCTGCGTCGGCACCGCCCGGGCCGGCGGGCCGGTGGCTCATTGCGCGCATGAAGGCAGGCGCGACGCAACTGGCGCGCGGTTAGCTGCCAGTTGCCGACACAGGGCCGTGCGACCTTGCCCTAGCGGCTCAGCCCTCGCCCGGCGGAAAGTCGGCTCCCAGCGTGGTGGATTCCCACGCATCGAAGTCCCCGCGCATGAACTCCAGCTTCTTGCGCGCCAGGTCGAGCGCCGCCTTGCCCAACACCAGCCGCAGCGGCGGCTTGTCGGACAGCGCGGCGTCGATGATGGCCTGTGCCGCGCGCACCGGGTCGCCGGCCTGGTTGCCGCTGCGCGCGGCGGTCTGCTTGCGGCGCTCGCCGGCCGTGGCCTCGTAGGCCTCGATGCGCGTGGCCGACTGCTGGATCGACGCGCCCGCCCAATTGGTGCGAAACGGCCCCGGCTCCACGATGAGCACGCCGATGCCCAGCGGCTTGAGCTCGATGGCCAGCGACTCCGAAATGCCCTCCACCGCGTACTTGGTGCCGTGGTAGTAGCCCGTGGCCGCAAAGCTGGAGAGCCCGCCGATGGACGACACGTTCACCACCAACCCGTTGCCCTGGGCGCGCATCACCGGCAGCACCGCCTTGGTCATGTCGACCAGGCCGAAGACGTTGGTTTCGAACATGTCGCGCACGGCCTTGTCTTCGCCCTCTTCGATGGCGGCCAGGTAGCCGTAGCCCGCGTTGTTCACCAGCGCATCGATGCGTCCGAACTGCTGACGGGCCTGCGCCACCACATGGTCGATCTGCTCGCGGCGCGTCACGTCCAGCGGCAGCACCAGGGCACGGTCGCCATGGCCTTCGGCAATGTCGGCCACCTGCGCCGGGTTGCGCGCGGTGACCACGGCGCGCCAGCCGCGCGCGAGCACCAGCTTGGCGAGTTCCCGGCCGAAGCCGGTGGAGCATCCCGTGATCAGCCAGACGGGGTCGGTGCGATTCATCATGTTTCAAACGCCATGCAACATCCGTGATCGAGGCGAAGGGCCTTCGCGGGCGCACAGGCTACGCCGGATGGATGACCCTGTTCCGCACGCGAGAACAGCCGCAAGGGCTGCTGCGAGCGCATGGGTGCATTCACGGCAGCGCGCGGGCCGGCGTTGCGGGCGCGGGGGCTCCAAAGGATTTCTTCGGCCGCACCTTGTCGACCAGCGCCTGCTCCACCGACGAGGTGCTCGCCGGCGACAACTGCGCCAGCACGCCGGTGTCCAGCCCCAGCGCGATGGCGGCCACGCCGCACAGCAGCGCCACGCCGGTGCCGCGCCGCAGCCACTCGCCCGCGCCCAGCGACCGCTTCATCGCCTTGAACAGCCGCCCGCCGATCAGCAAGGCCGCCGCGAGCGAGGTAGCGGCACCGGCCGCGTAGGCCAGCAGCAGCAGCGAGGTCTTGACGCTCGCGCCGCCCAGCGCCGCAGCGGTCAGCACCAGCCCGAGGATCGGGCCCGCGCATGGCGCCCACAGCAGGCCCGTGGCCACGCCCAGCAGCACCGAGGTGATGAATGACGATGGCTTTTCCGACCCTTTGCCGTTGCCTTCCGAAGCAGCCGAAAGCCGTTCTCCCCAACCCACCAGCGGCCGCATGAGCCGCTCGGCCATCTGCGGAAACAGCAGCGTGACGCCGAACATCGCCATCAGCACGATGGCCGCGAGGCGCCCGTACTCGTTGGCCTGCACCGCCCAGCCGCCACCCACCGCGGCCAGGGAGGCCACGCCGGCAAAGGTCAGCGCCATGCCCAGCAGCAGCGGCAGGCCGCTCTTCAGAAACGGCCGGTCGCCGCGCGCGAACACGAAGGGCAGTACCGGAAGAATGCAGGGGCTGAGGATGGTCAGCACCCCGCCCAGGTAGGCGACGACGAAGAGAAGCATGGCGATGTGGGGCGAACCCGTTGCCCGAAGAGTGGACTCGGGTAGTTCGGGTGTGCGGCACCCGGGGTTACGCACCGGGCTCTGCCGCGCTCAAAAAAAAGGCGGCACCCGCCGCCTTTTTTTGCTCGCTCGCCCGCAGGCGCCTTCCACGTGTCAGCGAAACGCCGTGTTGCGGTACGGGCTGCGCGCGTCGCTCAGCAACAGCCGGTTGGTGCGCAGCAGGTGCTCCTCGCGCTCGAGCGAATACCGCCAGATGAGCCCACCCGCGATGTAGGCGGCGCTCACCTGCGACCAGTCGGTGTAGGCCTGTTGCACCTGCGGCTTCAGCGCGCCGGCAAAGCCCGCGAACTCGGTGCGATCGATGAAGCCCAGTTGCACCGCCCAGCGCGTGAGGCTCACGAGCCGCACCGCGTCCCATGCGACCAGGTCGGCAATCTGCGAGGGCTGCACCTTGAAGTGCTTGCGCAGCTCGTCCACCCAGGAGCGGCTGTGCGTCACCACTTGCGCCACCTCGCTGACCGAATGGCCGCTTTGCGCCCCCAGCGCCTTGTAGTCGAGGCTCTTTCGCGCCTTGATCTGGAAGAAGGCCGGGAACATGCTGTCGGCCAGCCCGCGCAGCACCGGGTGGGTGGTGTGCACCGCGTCGTCGACCGCCGCAATGGCTTTCCACAGAGGGACGTAGTCGGCGCGCTGGCCTTCCTGCGCCAGCCAGCGGGCCTTGTCCTCGAAGCTGGCGCGGTCGTGAACGCCCCACACCTGCGCAATGCCCTCGCGCAGGTCGTCGCTGGCCTTGCCCGTGGCCACTGAGTTCACACGGTCGCCGTTGAAGGCCGAGAGCGGCGCGCCCAAGGTGACCAGCCACGCCTCTTGCGCCGTGGTGTCGGGCACGGCGTCGAAGTTCAGCTTGTCGTTGTCCAGCAGCGCGTGGCCAACGAAGTCTTTGAATCCCATGCGTTTCCCCCTGAAAAATGAAATGCGCCGGCCTCGATGGAACGGCGTTCTATTTGTTTGAAGAAGCGGGCATGCCGCCTCGGCGAAGGCCCAAGAAGCCATGCACGAGCGGCCTGCCGGTCATGCATTGCCGCCACTTCTTTGATGCAAGCCGATCCGCAACGATCACTGGCCTGCATGGCGCGAGGCGGATGTTAAGTGAGTTGCCGCGCATTGAATCACCAAGAACGGCATCGAATGCGATTCGATGGAATCGATGAATACCAAAGATCGCACACGCGGCAATCGACGTGGTACGGCCGATACCATCGACGCCATGCAGCAGTTGCAAATTCCGATTCAGCGCGGCGCGCCCGCCCCGCTCACCACGCAAATCAGCGACGGGCTGCGCGCGGCCATCCACGACGGCCGGCTCGCCCCGGGCGCACGCCTGCCCTCGTGGCGCGACTTTGCCGCGCAGCTGGGCGTGGCGCGCGGCACGGTGCGCCTGGCGTACGAGCGGCTGATCGACGAAGGACTGATCGTGGCCGCCGGTGCGGCGGGCACGCGTGTCGCGCAGCGGCTGCCGCTTGTGCCGCCTGCGGCGCCAAGTGCCGCACCGATCACCGAGCAGGTCACCGATCAGATGGCCGAGCGAACAGCAACGGCCATGCCCGACGACTTGGCTGCCTTCCCGCGCCCGGCCTGCGTGTTCCAGCTGGGCGTGCCCGCGCACGATGCCTTTCCCGCGCAGGTATGGTCGCGCACCCTGGTGCGCGCGCTGGGCGCCTCGGCGAAGCAGCCGCTGGCCTACCCGGACCCTTGCGGCCTGGCGGCGCTGCGCGCGCAGATTGCGGCCCAGCTCGCCATCGCGCGCGGGCTTGCCTGCCAGCCGGCGCAGGTCTTCGTCACGACCGGCTATGCGAGCGCGCTCGCGCTGGCGCTGCGCACGCTCGGGCTCGCGGGCCGCACCGGGTGGATGGAAGACCCTGGCTACCCCGTTGCGCGCCGCGCGCTCGGCCTGATGGGTGTTCAGGTGGTGCCGGTGCCGGTCGATGCGGAAGGGCTCGACGTGGCGGCGGGCATCGCACGCGCGCCGCACGCGGCGCTGGCCCATGTCACGCCGGGGCAGCAGGCACCGCTGGGCGTGGCGCTGTCGCCGCGGCGGCGCCTGGCGCTGCTCGACTGGGCCGAGCGCTCCGGCGGCTGGATCGTGGAGGACGACTACCTCAGCGAGCTTCAACTCCAGGGCCGCGCTGCGCTGGCGCTGGGCGCGGCACGGCCCGATGCGCGCGTGCTGCACATCGGCACCTTCAGCAAGACGCTGAACCCCTCGCTGCGCATCGGCTTTCTGGTGGTGCCGCCGGCCGAGGTGGCGCGCTTCACGCAGGCTGCGGCGCTGCTGTCGCCCGCGCCGACGCCGTGGGTTCAACAAGCGCTGGCCGACTTCATGCGCGGCGGCCACTACCTGCGCCATCTGCGGCGCATGAAGCGGCTGTATGCGTCGCGCCGCGATGCCTTGACGCAGGCACTGGATGCCCTGTCGGCCACGCACATCACCGCCGGTCTGGCGGTGCTGCTGCGCCTGCCGCCCAGCGTGGCCGACGTGCCGCTGGTGCAGGCTGCGCAGGCCCACGACCTGTCGCCCGGCGCGCTGTCGCCGTGGTACGCGCAACCGGACCCGCAGCGCATGGGCCTGCTGCTGTCGGTGACCAACCTGCACGAAGACCGCGCGCGAGAGACCTGCGAGCGGCTGATGCGGTTCATCGCGCGGCACGGTTGAAGCTGCGCGGGTCGCGCCCCTGAAGCGCTGTGCGAGTTGCCGCGTGGGGCGACGAGAGAAGCGCACTTGGACCAGTGCGTAACGCAGTTCTTGGGTCTACCCGCAGCGCACCGCGATGCCTAGAGTCATTGCATGCCTGACATGACCCCACTCCCCTCCTTGCCCACCGGTTTCGCCCTGCGCCATGCCGAGACCGACACCGAACTGCGCGCCTGCTTTCCCGCCATGCGCGAGCTGCGCCCCCACCTGGAGAGCGCCGACGCGTTTGTCGACCGCGTGTCGCGCATGCGCGAACAAAGCTACCGGCTGCTCGCGGTCTGGCAAGGCGAAGAAGCCATCGCGCTCGCCGGCTACAGGTTGCAGGAGAACCTGGTCTATGGCCGCTTCCTGTACGTCGACGACCTGGTGACGCTGCCCAGCGCGCGCGGCGGCCGATGGGGTGCGCGCCTGCTCGAAGAGACCACGCGCATCGCCCAGGCCCAGGCCTGCGTGAGGCTGGTGCTCGACACCGGCCTGTCGAATGCGTTGGCACAGCGTTTCTATTTCCGCCAGGGCTTGCTGACGAGTTCGATGCGTTTCGGCAAGACGCTGGAGGGCGCGGCGCGATGAAGAACATCCTGCACATCACCGCGAGCCCACGTTGCGAGGCGTCGTTCAGCGCAAGGTTCTCGCAGCAGATCGTCGAACGTTTGCTTGCGCGCACGCCCGGCGCGGCGGTGGTGCGGCGCGACTTGGGCCGGGTCGGTCTCGCACACGTCGACGAGGCGTATGGCCACACGCTGGCGGGCTCGTGGCCGCAGCCCGAGGATGCCTACGAACAACCGGGGTCGCTGGCGCAGTCGGAGCGTTTGATCTGCGAGCTGGAGGCGGCCGACGCAGTGGTGATCGGCACGCCGATGCACAACTACACGGTGCCCTCTGTGCTCAAGGCATGGATAGACCATGTGCTGCGCGCGCACCGCAGCTTTGCGTTGTCGGCCGCTGGAAAGACGGGGTTGCTCGCGGACCGGCCGGTGCACATCGCGGTGGCGTCCGGCGGGGCCTACACGGGTGACGGTGCGCGGCAGCCGGACTTTCTGACGCCGTACCTGAAGGCCGTGTTCGAGACCATCGGCATTCGTGCGTTGCATTTCTATGCGCTGCAGCACACGGTGCGAGGGGGAGAGACTGTGTCGGCGGGGCTGCGAGAGGTGGAGTCGTTGCTGGACTGTCGGCTGCCTTTGGTGGGTGCGGCTGTTTGAGTTCTTGTCTTCGGGGTTCTGGGGCGCTGCTGTTCAGGGCGTGTGCACAGGCCGCCGGGTACTCCCCTCCGCGAATGTCCCCCGCTTCGCTCCTCCTTTATTTCGCTGCGGGGAGTACCCGACGCCCTGTGCACCTGGGCACGCTGCGGGTGATCGCTGATCAACGACCGTTCTGACCAACGACCCCGCTGTCGGTGTGCGGCTGATCAACCCAGGCTCTGAACTCGCTCACGTCGATGGGGTGCTCCCCGCAGCGAAATAAAGGAGGAGGGGCGAAGCCCCGGGGGACATTCGCGGAGGGGAGCACCCCGTCGGCGTGAGCGCCGCCCTGAACAACAGCGCCAAAAAAACTACGCAGCCCGAGCAAACTCCATCGGCAACTGCTTGAACTGCTTCTTCACGGCAGCAGCAACCACCCCGCCCACCGCGATGCGAGCGAACGCATCCAGCGGACTGAAGAACGCGGGCCGCAACGTGCCCAGCTTGCTCTCGTCGACGACCAGAAAGCTCTGCGAGGCACTGCGTATCGCCGCCTGCTTCACCGGCACCTCGTGAAAGTTGGAACAGCTAGCGCCACGCTCCGGGTCCAACCCGCCCGCCGAGATGAATGCCTTGTTCACACCCAACTTGTTCAGGTACTGCAAACCTTCGTCGGAAAAGAACGTGGCCGACGACGGGTGGAACAGACCGCCCATCAGCATCAACTGCGTGTTCGGCCTGCGGCTCAGCACCGCGGCGATGTTCGTGGAATAACACACCACGCTCAACGGCATGTCCGGCGGCAAGGCTTCCGCGAAATGAACCATCGTCGTGCCGCAGTCGATGAACAGACTGTCGTGCGGCTGCACCCACTCGGCCGCGCGCTCGCACGCCAGACGCTTGTTGGCCGCGTGCTGGTCGCTGGCCTCGTCGAGCGAGTAACGCTCCGCCCCCGGCAACAAGGCGGCCAGCACATAACCGCCCAGGGCGGAAAGCGGCGACTCCGGCGCGGACAGGTCGCGCCGGATGGTCATCTCCGTCACGTCCAGGCGCTGGGCAGCCAGCTTGATCGGCAACGGCCCACCAGCCTCGACAAGCTCCTGCATCTTCGTCAGGCGCACGGCACGAGCCTCGGCTCCGGCAGTTTTTCGCATGTTCGGGTTCCTCTGATCCACGCATTCTCGTGGTGTTTGGATTGCTTAATAAATGTAAATTCAAAAACATCTTGCCAGCGCAAATGTTATTGCAATAACATTCACACCCAGACGCCGACAGCCCTGCATGACGGCGCGCAAGACAACACCCACCGCGGCATCGCTCAGCGAGGCCGCCACGGAGACAAAAGAGACATGCCCTTTGCCTGCCTGCCCACCTTGCGGCTCCCTCGGCCCTTCGGGTCCCTGCGCGCCCCGGCGCTCCCCACTCCATGACATCCACTTCCCTCGTTCGCGCCAGCGGCACGGTGCGCTCGCGCCCGGCAGCGCCGGCCTCGGCCGTTGCCGCGCTGGCACCCAATGCGTCCGCGCCTGTCTCCGCAGCCGCCACGCCAGAAGCCCCTGGCCAATCGCACACCGCCGCGCGCAACACCGCGCAGCCCTTCGACAGCGGCTGGTTCGACAGCATCCGCGTCAACCTCTCGGCCGCTGAACGCCGCGTGGCCACGCTGCCCGGGCGCCGCTCGGTCAAGAAGGACGCGCAGGCCGGCTGGCTGCTGAAGGCCATCACCTGCATCGACCTGACCACGCTCAACGGCGACGACACGGCCGAGCGCGTGCGCCGGCTCTGCGCCAAGGCGGTGACGCCGGTGCGCCCCGACCTGCTGGCCGCGCTGGGCTTTGCCGACCGCACGCTGCACACCGGCGCGGTGTGCGTGTACCACCGCTTCGTGGCGACGGCGGTCGAGGCGCTGGCGGGCACGGGCATTCCGGTGGCGGCGGTGTCCACGGGGTTTCCGGCGGGGCTGATTCCGCACGAGCTCAAGCTGAAGGAAATAGAGGCCTCGGTGCGCGATGGCGCGGCGGAGATCGACATCGTCATCACGCGCGAACATGTGCTCACCGGGCAGTGGCAAAAGCTGTATGACGAAATGCGCGACTTCCGCCTGGCCGCGGGTGACGCGCACGTCAAGGCCATTCTTGCGACCGGCGAGCTGAAGACGCTGCGCAACGTGGCCAAGGCCTCGATGGTCTGCATGATGGCCGGCGCGGATTTCATCAAGACCTCCACCGGCAAGGAAGGCGTGAACGCCACGCCGCTGGTCACGCTGGTCATGCTGCGCATGATTCGCCAGTACGAGGCCCGCACCGGCCTGCGCGTGGGCTACAAGCCCGCCGGCGGTGTGTCCACCGCCAAGACCGCGCTCGACTACCAGGTGCTCATGAAGGAAGAGCTGGGCCGACCCTGGCTGGAGCCCGACCTGTTCCGCATCGGCGCCTCCACGCTGCTGGCCGACATCGAGCGCCAGCTCGAGCACCACGTCACCGGCCGCTATTCGGCCTTCAACCGCCATCCGATGGCATGACCCGATGAGCAGCAAGAACACCACCACCCGCAGCGTCGCCCGCTACTTCGACACCATGGACTACGGCCCCGCGCCAGAGAGCGACACCGACGCGCGCCAGTGGCTCGCAAGCCACGCCGAAGGCTTCGGCCACTTCATCGACGGGCGTTTCACCACTGCATCGGCCGGCGCGCATTTCGAGACGGCCGAGCCCGCCACCGGCCAGCGCCTGGCCCGCATCGCACAAGGCTCCGCGCAGGACGTGGACGCGGCGGTGGCCGCCGCGCGCGCCGCGCAGCCCGGCTGGCTCGCGCTCGGCGGCCATGGCCGCGCACGCCATCTCTATGCACTGGCGCGCATGGTGCAGCGCCATGCACGGCTGCTCGCGGTGGTCGAGGCGCTGGACAACGGCAAGCCGATTCGCGAGACGCGCGACCTCGACGTGCCGCTGGTGGCGCGCCACTTCTATCACCACGCCGGCTGGGCGCAGTTGCAGGAACGCGAGTTTGCCGACCAGGTGCCGCTGGGTGTGGTGGGCCAGATCATTCCGTGGAACTTTCCGCTGCTGATGCTTGCGTGGAAAATCGCGCCGGCGCTGGCACTGGGCAACACGGTGGTGCTGAAGCCGGCCGAGCTCACGCCGCTGAGCGCCCTGCTCTTCGCCGAACTGGCCGCGCAGGCCGGCCTGCCTGCGGGCGTGCTGAACGTGGTGACCGGCGACGGCGCCACCGGTGCGGCGCTGGTCGCGCACGAAGGCGTCGACAAGATCGCCTTCACCGGCTCCACCGACGTGGGCCGCCTGATTCGCGAAGCCACCGCAGGCTCGGGCAAGTCGCTCACGCTGGAGCTGGGCGGCAAGTCGCCCTTCATCGTGTTCGACGATGCGGACATCGATGCCGCGGTTGAGGGCGTGGTCGACGCCATCTGGTTCAACCAGGGCCAGGTGTGCTGTGCCGGCTCGCGGCTGCTGCTGCAGGAAGGCATTGCCACCGACTTCATCGCGCGCCTGCAGCGCCGCATGCAAAGCCTGCGCGTGGGCTCGCCGATGGACAAGGCGATAGACATGGGCAGCCTGATCGACCCCACGCAACTGGAGCGCGTGCGCGCGCTGGTGGCGACCGGCGTGGGCGAAGGCGCGACCTGCTACCAGGCACCGGGCGCCTTGCCGCCAGGCGGCAGCTTCTTCCCGCCGACGCTGCTGACCCACGTGCACCCGGCCTCGACAGTCGCCACCGAAGAGATCTTCGGCCCGGTGCTGGTAACCATGACCTTCCGCACGCCCGACGAAGCCGTCGCGCTGGCCAACAACACCCGCTACGGCCTGGCCGCGAGCGTGTGGAGCGAAACCATTGGCCTGGCGCTGGGCATTGCGCCGCAACTGCAGGCCGGCGTGGTATGGGTCAACGCGACCAACCTGTTCGACGCGGGCGTGGGCTTCGGCGGCTACCGTGAATCGGGCTACGGCCGCGAAGGCGGGCGCGAGGGCTGCTACGAGTACCTGAAGCCGCGTGCATGGGCCGAGCGCAAGCCGCGCACGGCTGCGGTGGGTGCGGCAGTGGCGGCGCAAGCCACGAACGAAGCCTCGAAAACGCAGGCCAAGCCTGCGCCCACGCTGCCGGCCATCGACCGCACGGCCAAGCTCTTCATCGGCGGCAAGCAGGTGCGCCCTGACGGCGAACTCTCGCACCCGGTGTTCGCTGCCAGCGGCTGGCGCCTTGGCGAAGTCGGCACGGGCAACCGCAAGGACATTCGCAACGCGGTCGCTGCCGCGCGTTCGGCCACCGGCTGGTCGAGCGCCACGCCGCACCGCCGTGCGCAGGCGCTGTACTACCTGGCGGAAAACCTCTCGGCCCGCGCCGACGAGTTCGCGGCGCGCATCGCCAGCCTCACCGGCGTGGCCGCGCGCGCCGCGCAAGCCGAAGTCGATGCCGCTGTAAGCCGCCTGTTCGCTTACGGCGCATGGGCCGACAAGTACGAAGGCACTGTGCATGTGCCGCCGTTGCGTGGCGTGGCGCTGGCCACGGTGGAGCCGATGGGCGTGGTCGGCGTGGTGTGCCCCGACGAGGCACCGTTGCTTTCTTTCGTGAGCCTGTTCGCACCGCTGATGGCCATGGGCAACCGCACGGTGATCGTGCCGAGCGAGAAGCACCCTCTCATTGCCACCGACTTCTACCAGGTGCTCGAAACCTCCGACCTGCCCGCCGGCGTGATCAACCTGGTGACCGGCCCCGCCGCGAGCCTGGCGCACACGCTGGCCGAGCACGACGACGTCGATGCGCTGTGGGTCTTCGGCGCGAGGGAACTGTCGCGCAACGCGGAACGGCTGTCGGTGGGCAACCTGAAGCGCACGCTGGTCGACCACGGGCTTGCGACCGACTGGCACGACGCTGCGTCGGCCGAGGGGGCGCTGTTTCTGCGGCATGCCACGCAGGTCAAGAACATCTGGATTCCGTATGGGGAATGAGCGTCGCGCGCACGCCGAAACCAAGGGAAATCCCCGAATAGCAAACGTTTGCGCAAACGTTTTCTTTATCTAAGATCGCTGTCACAAAAACAACTTCCTCTCATGGAGACAACATGCTGAAGTCCATCCATCCGCTGCTCAACGCAGACGTGCTGTACGCCTTGCGCGCCATGGGCCATGGTGACGAGCTGGTGCTGTGCGACGCCAACTTTCCGGCCGATTCGGTCGCCCGCCAGACGACCCTGGGCCGGCTGTTGCGCATCGACGGTGTGGGCACCACGGAAGCGGCGCGCGCCATCCTGTCCGTGCTGCCGTTGGACAACGCGGTGGACGATCCGGCGCGGCGCATGGAGATCATGGGCGAGCCGAACGAGGTGCCGCCTGTGCAGCAGGAGATGCAGCGCGAGATCGACCTGGCCGAGGGGCGTTCGCGGCCTTTGGGCTCCATTGAACGCTTCGCCTTTTACGAAGCTGCACGCCGTGCTTACTGCGTGATCGCTACGGGCGAGCGTCGGTTCTACGGCTGCTTTGTGTTCAAGAAAGGCGTGCTGGCGCCGGTATGAAGCACGCTCGTTTTTCTTGCGTGTTGGGTCGTTCGGGGCGCGCTCACGAGGGCGGGGTACCTTGCTCCGCGAATGTCCTCCGGCCTGCGGCCTCCCCCTTAATTTCGCTGCGCAAGGCACCCCACCCTCATGAGCGTTACGCGGAGCGGTCGTTGATCGCGCGATCACCCAGAGCGTGCCCTGGTGCACAGGGCGTCGGGTGCTCCCCGCAGCGAAATAAAGGAGGAGGCGAAGCCGGGGGACATTCGCGGAGGGGAGTACCCGGCGGCCTGTGCACGCGCCCTGAAAAACAGCGCCCTGAACAACAGCGGCCCAAACAACAGCGCCAAAACTCACAAAGCGGCCAAGGACTCTGACATGCATTTCTCACAGAACCAACAAGGCGTAGCAGTCCTGGGCATCTTCGTAGCCGACCTGGCATTCAGAGCCGCCAGCCTCCCCGGCGTAGGCCAGACCATCGCCGGCTCCGGCTTTGCCATGGGCCCCGGTGGCAAGGGGTCGAACCAGGCGGTGGCCGCAGCGCGCGCTGGTGCCGGGGTGACGTTCATCTCCAAGCTCGGACAAGACGCCTTCGGTGCCAACGCACTCGCACTGTGGGCACAGGAAGGCATCACGCCGCGCGCACCGCAAGTGACCACACAACCCACCGGCGCCGCCTTCATCTACGTGCATGAAGTGACCGGTGCCAACGCCATCATCGTCGTGCCCGGCGCCGCCGCGCTCATCGATGCCACCGACGTCGACGATGCCGCAGACGCCATCCGCGGCGCACGCGTGTTCGTCACCCAGCTCGAACAACCAGCCGACGCCGCGCGCCGCGGCCTTGAGATTGCGCGCGCCGCCGGCACCGTGACCGTGTTCAACCCCGCCCCCGCATTGCCCTTCGACGACGCGCTGTACCCGCTGTGCGACTACATCACGCCCAACGAACATGAAGCCGCCGCACTGAGCGGCATCGCCGTCGAGACCCTCGACGACGCACGCCGCGCCGGCGACTTCTTTCTGTCCAAGGGCGTGGGCTGCGCGCTCATCACGCTGGGTGACAAGGGCGCCCTGCTGCACAGCGCCAGCGGCTCCGTGCACCTGCCCGTGTTCAACGCCGGCGCGGTGAAGGAAACGGCCGGCGCGGGCGATGCCTTCAACGGCGGCTTTGCGGCGGCACTGGCCGAAGGCGCATCGCCGCTGGAGGCCGCACGCTTCGGCTCGGCGGTGGCGGCCATCTCGGTCACGCGGGCCGGCACCGCGCCCTCGATGCCCACGCGCGCCGAAGTCGATGCGCTGCTGCTGCGCCAGGTTCACTGAAAGACGCCGCCATGACCTCCAGGTTTTCAGACCGCGAACTCAACTTTCTGGTCGCCATCAACGTGGTGATCCTCGTGGTCGCAACCGTGCTCTCCAAAGGCGACTTTCTCGACGTCTACAACTTCCAGTCGATGGGCGGCCAGCTTCCCGAACTCGGCCTGCTGGCCATGGGCGTGGCGCTGTCGATGATTTCGGGCAACGGCGGCATCGACCTGTCGGGCGTGGCGCTGGCCAACCTGGCCGGCGTGGTCGCCGCCACGGTGGCGCCGATGCTGGCCGCGCCCGATGCCTCGCCCTGGATCTACACGGCATGGTTCGTGGTCATCGCGCTGGCGGTGGGGCTGGTGGGCGGGCTGCTCAACGGCTTGCTGATTGCGCGCGCCGGGCTCACGCCCATTCTCTGCACGCTGGGCACGCAACTGCTCTACACCGGCTTTGCCGTGGTGCTCACAGGCGGCTCCAGCCTGCGCGTGGGCAATGCGGAGGCGCTCTCGGCCATCGGCAACGAAATGGTGCTGGGCGTGCCGATTCCATTCGTCATCTTCGTGGTGATGCTGCTGGGCGTGGGCTGGCTGCTGAAGCAGAGCCCGTTCGGCATCCGCCTCTTCCTGCTGGGCACCAACGCCAAGGCGGCGCGCTACGCGGGCATTTCGCAGAGCCGCATGCTGGTTGCCACCTACGCGCTGTGCGGCGTGCTGGCGGCGGTGGCGGGCGTGATCATCGCGAGCCGCACGGCCAGCGTGAAGTCGGACTACGGCAACTCCTACCTGCTGATTGCCATCCTCATCACCGTGATGGCCGGCGTGCGGCCGCAGGGCGGCTACGGGCGCATGGTGTGCCTGTTTTTCTCGGCGGTGGCGCTGCAGCTGCTCTCCAGCACGTTCAACCTGCTGGGCATTTCCAACTTCTTTCGCGACTGCGCCTGGGGCCTGCTGCTGCTGTTCTTTCTGGCATCGGCACGGTTCAGTTTGAGCGACCTGCGCAGCTTCATTTCCGTTTCGCGCACCAGCGCACCGCCGCACCAGCCCCCTCCTGGCGCAGCGCAACAAAGAACCACCGAGGGCTAGGAGACACAACATGCTGAAGAAAACAAAAATCGCCTGCACCGTACTGGCCCTGGGCACCGTGGCTTTTGCCTCGGCGCTGCATGCGCAAGGCAAGCCGCAAGACATCGTCACCGTGGTGAAGATCACCGGCATCAGCTGGTTCAACCGCATGGAAGTGGGCGTGAAGGAGTTCGGCGCCACCACGCCGGGCGTGGCCACGCGCCAGATCGGCCCGGCCCAGTCGGACGCCGCGCAGCAGCAGCGCCTGGTCGAAGACCTGGTGGCCAAGAAGGTCGACGCCATCGCCGTGGTGTCGATGGACCCGCCCACGCTGGAGCCGGTGCTCAAGCGCGCGATGGAGCGCGGCATCAAGGTGGTGACGCACGAGGCCGACAACCAGAAGAACACCATGGTCGACATCGAGGCCTTCGACAACACGGCCTACGGCGCGCGCATCAACGAGCGCCTGTCCGCCTGCATGGGCCAGCAGGGCAAGTGGACCTCACTGGTGGGTTCGCTGGGCAGCCAGTCGCAGGTGCAGTGGGCCGACGGCGGTGCCGCCAACGCCAAGAAGTACCCCAAGATGCAGCTGGTCGACGCCAAGAACGAGTCGCTCAACGACGCCGAGAAGGCCTACGGCAAGGCCAAGGAAATGCTGCGCAAGCACCCCGACCTGAAAGGCTTCCAGGGCTCGTCGTCGCTGGACGTGCTGGGCATCGGCCGCGCGGTGGAAGAAGCCGGCCTGCAGGGCAAGATCTGCGTGTACGGCACCGGCCTGCCGAGCGAGGCGGCCAAGTTCCTGGAGTCGGGCGCGGTCGGCGGCATCGCCTTCTGGGACCCGAAGGACGCGGGCATCGTCATGAACAAGGCGGCCAAGATGCTGCTGGACGGCAAGACCATCACCGAAGGCACCGACATGGGCGTGCAGGGCTACAACAAGGTCTCGGTGAAGAAAGGCCCCGGCGTCGGCATCATCGTCACGGGCCAGGCCTGGGTCGAGGTCGACAAGCAGAACTACAAGAAGTACGCCTTCTGATCTTGCGGACACCTTGAGCGTATGACCTCTTCCGCGCCTCTCTCGCCCTCCACGCAAGCCCTGCCCGGCACGCCGCCGGCCACCGGGCGCCGTGTCTTCCTCGAAGTGCAGGACGTGCACAAGCGCTTTGCGGGCGTGCACGCGCTGCGCGGCATCGACCTGACCATCGAAGCCGGCGAGATCTACCACCTGCTGGGCGAGAACGGCTGCGGCAAGAGCACGCTCATCAAGATCATCTCGGGCGCGCAGCCTCCGAGCCAGGGGCGCATCGTGATCGACGGGCGCCCGCACGAATCGCTGTCGCCGCTGCAGGCGCTCACGCTGGGCATCGAGACGGTCTATCAAGACCTGTCCTTGCTGCCGAACATGAGCGTGGCCGAGAACGTCGCGCTCAGCGAGCAGCTGGTCGAAACCGGCGGCAAGCTGGCGCGGCGTTTCGACCGCAAGGCCGTGGCCGCCACGGCGGTGCGCGCACTGCAAACGGTGAAGCTGCCGACCGACGCCGCGTTTCTGGCACGGCGCGTCGACGAGCTGCCCATCGCCACGCGGCAACTGGTGGCCATTGCGCGCGCGGTGGCCACGCGGGCGCGCATGGTCATCATGGACGAGCCCACCACCTCGCTCACGCAGAAGGAGGTCGACAACCTCGTGCACGTGGTGGAGGCGCTGCGCACGCAAGGCGTGGCGGTGCTGTTCGTGAGCCACAAGCTGGACGAGTGCATTGCCATGGGCGGCCAGGCCATCGTGTTCCGCGACGGCACCAAGGTGGCCCAAGGCCCGATCCGCGATTTCACCAAGGCCGAGCTGGCGCACTGGATGACCGGCAAGCAGCTCGACGGCGCGCGCTACCGCCACCAGACGCACGGCGGCGATGCGCTGCTGCAGGCCGAGGCACTGGGCCGCGGCGCGCAGTTCAGCGACGTGAGCTTCACGCTGCACAAGGGCGAAATTCTGGGCATCACCGGCCTGCTGGATTCGGGCCGGAACGAACTGGCGCTGGCCCTGGCCGGCGTGCAGGCCGCCGACCGCGGGCGCCTGGTGCTGGACGGCCAGCAGATCACGCTGAAGACCCCGACCGACGGCATTCGCCAGGGCATCGGCTATGTGCCGGAAGACCGCCTGAGCGAAGGCCTGTTCCTCGACAAGCCGATTCGCGACAACATCGTGACGGCCGTGCTCGACCGTTTGCGCGGGCGCTTCGGCGCGCTCGACGCCAAGCAGTGCCAGGCGCTGGCCGAGCGCACCGTGCGCGACCTGCAGATCGCCACGCCGGACGTCGACCGCCCGGTGCAGTCGCTGTCGGGCGGCAACCAGCAGCGCGTGCTGATCGGCCGCTGGCTGGCCATCGACCCGCGCGTGCTGATCCTGCATGGGCCCACGGTGGGCGTGGACGTGGGCTCGAAGGACACCATCTACCGCATCGTGCAGCGGCTGGCCGAGCAAGGGCTGGGCGTGATCCTGGTGAGCGACGACCTGCAGGAGCTGCTGCAGAACTGCGACCGCATCCTGCTGATGCGCAAGGGCCGCATTGCCAACGACTTCGACGCGCAGGGCCTGGCCGAGAGCGAGCTCTACCACGCGCTGGTTTCCGACACACCCTCCCCTGCATTCTCATGACGGCATCCACCATGCAAGCGCATTCCCCGACAGCGCCCTCTTCCACGGCAGCCGAGCCCCCAAGGGCACCGGCTCGCTGGCAGGTCTGGCGCCATTGGCTCGGGCAGCGTCCCTCGGTTTTCACGCTGGCGCTGATCGTGCTGGTGTGCCTGGTGGTCGGTGCGATCAACCCGAGCTTCTTTCAGTTGCCGGTGTTGTTCGACATCGTGCGTGCCTGCACGGTGCTGGGCCTGTTTGCGCTGGGCGTGCTGATCGTGCTGGCGGCGGGCGGCATCGACGTGTCGTTCGCGGCCATTGCGGCGTTGACGATGTACAGCATCACCAAGCTGGTGCTGACCTACTTTCCGGACACGCACATCGCGGTGTTGCTGGTGGCGGGCGCGGCCAGCGGTGCGGTGCTGGGGGTGTTCAACGGCTTGCTGGTGCACTGGCTGAAGGCGCCTTCGCTGATCGTGACCATCGGCACGCAGTACCTGTACCGCGGCATTCTGCTGACTTTTGTGGGCACGGTGTTCTTCATGAACGTGCCGGCGCCGATGGACGCCTTCGGCAAGCTGGCGCTGTGGCGTTTCGACACGCCGCAGGGTCTGCATGTGGTGTTGCCCGCCACGGTGCTGGTGTTGGCGGGCGCGGCGGTGCTGACGTGGTGGCTGCTGAACCGCACGCTCATCGGCCGGGCGGTGTATGCGATTGGCGGCAGCCTGACGATTGCGGAGCGGCTGGGCTACAACCTGCGAACGGTACACATCTTCGTGTTCGCGTATGCGGGGTTTCTGTCGGGGTTGGCGGGGATCGTGCATGTGTCGAGCACGCGTCTGGCGAACCCGTTCGACCTGGTGGGTAACGAGCTGGACGTGATTGCGGCCGTGATCCTGGGTGGTGCGCGCATCACTGGTGGCAGCGGGACCGTGGGCGGTACGCTGTTGGGCGTGGTGTTGGTCACGCTGATCAACAACGTGCTGATCCTGGCCGGTGTGCCCAGCACGTGGCAGAAAGTCATCATCGGGGCGTTCATTCTGGTGGCGGGGGCTTGTTTTGCGATGCGCAAGCAGGGCTGATTTTTTTCCTTTGTCTGTTTGACGGGACTTGTTCGGGGCGGCGCTCACGCCGACGGGGTGCTCCCCTCCGCGAATGTCCCCCGGCCTGCGGCCTCCTCCTTTATTTCGCTGCGGGGAGCACCCCATCGACGTGAGCGTCATCAGAGTTCTGGTTGATCGAGCGGATCGACTGCAGCGCTTCTTGTGCGAAGGGCATCGGGTGTCTCCCGCAGCGAAATAAAGGAGGAGGCCGCAGGCCGGGGGACATTCGCGGAGGGAGACACCCGGTGGCCTTCGCACGCACCCCCGAACAGGAATCCTCCCCGAGGCCAACGACCTACCCCGCCAAAGCAGCAACGGCAATCCGCACAGCCGAAGCAACCACGTCGTTCCGCGTCTTCGCATCCTTCTGCGGAAAGGTCAGGTACACCGACAGCACCAGCGGCGCACCGGCCGGCGGCCAGAGCACACCGACGTCGTTGTTGCTGCCGTATGAACCCGCTCCCGTCTTGTCGGCGACCTTCCAACCCGCAGGCACGCCCGCCAGGAAACGCTCCGCACTGGTCGTGTTGCCCAGCAGCCAGGTCTTCAACTGGTCACGCTGCGGGGCACCCAATGCGTCGCCCAACACCAAGCGCTGAATGCTGTCCGACATGGCAGCAGGGGTGGTGGCGTCACGCAGGTCACCAGGAATGCTGGTGTTGAGCTCGGGCTCCATGCGGTCGAGCCGAAAGGCCGGGTCGCCGATGCGGCGCGAAAACGCCGTCACCTCGGGCGGGCCGCCCAGCAACTTCAACAGCACATTGGCCGCGGTGTTGTCGCTGTACTGCAGCGTGGCCGCGCACAGGTCGGCCACCCGCATGCCCGTGTCCACATGCTTCTCGGTGACCGGCGAATAGGTGACGAGGTCGGCCTTGCCGTAACGCAGCTGCCGCGACAGCAGGCTCGCGTCCTTCGCGCTGTGCTCCAACACAGTGGCGGCCAGCATCAGCTTGAAAGTGCTGCACAACGGAAAGCGCTCCTGCGCGCGATGCTGAATGCGCGCGCCGCTGGCGGTGTGAAAACCCACCACACCGAGCCGGCCGCCCGAGGCGCGCTCGAGTTCGGCCAACTGCGCTTCCCCCGACGACTGCGCGCCGTTGCGGGACCACGCGGCGCACGCGCTGGCAAGTGGCAACACGGAAGCGGCGAGCAGCAAGGTGCGGCGCTGGACAGGAGATGTCATGAGGTTCTTCTCTCTTTCGGTAAGTGGCTGTGAGGGGTGAATCGTAGGTTCGCGCATCGCGGCGGGCCAGCGGCCCGGGCGCGCTCGGCGTCCCGGCTGTATCCGCTGTAACGCTTGCGTCGGCATACCGCCGCATGCCCGAACAACTTCGTGCGGCTTGTCAAACCGCTGTCACCTGAAGAACGCAGTATCTGAGGCATTAAGAGTATTTGTGCGTTTTGTTGCAAATGCAATTGGATGCAGAAGCGCCAGCGAATACCAACTCAACTTCTTCGGGAACAACCATGATCAGAGGAACGGCCGCGCGCAGCGGTCTGGCGGGTGGGAGCTTGTGCGCGGTGCTGCTGCTTGCAGCGTGTGGCGGCGGCGGCGGTGGCGGCACGCCGACCGGCTTCGTGCCCGTCGGCACACCGTCGACGGGTGGCGGTGACAGCAGCGGCAGCGGCGGGACCCCGGCACCCACAGTGAACCAAGGCAAGAGCGGCCCCAAGGCGCTGGTGGTGGAAGTCGACGGCCTCACGCATGCGGCGCTGCGCGACGCCATTGCACAGAAAAGGGCACCCGCACTCCAATCGTTGCAGCTGGCACCCGCGTGGACCGGCGGCGCCAACGGCACGCTGTCAGAACAGCGCCTCACCAACGCACCGGGTTGGGCCACGCTGTTGACCGGCACCTGGGCGCAGCGCCACGGCGTGCGATGGGACACGGCCGACCAGCGCATCGACGCCAAGCTCGCGCCGTCGATCTTCGCCATGGCCAAGCAGCAGAAGACCGCCGCCGACTACAAGACCGCTGCCGTCACCGCCAACGCGCTGTACCCCTGGCTGCTGGGCAATGAGCAGGGCAGCGTCGACACCGCGGTCGACTGCGCGGGCTCCGACGCCTGCGTGACCGAGCGCACCGCGCTACGCATCGACGCGGGCGACGACCTGGTGGTGGCGCAGTACGGGGCACCGGGCACTGCTGCAAGTGCCGGCTTTTCGAGCGGCGCCTACCAGCAGGCGGTGACCGCCACCTCCGCCGCCATCGGCCAATTGCTGGCCCGCATCGCGCATCGCACCGCCAACGACGCCAAGGAAGACTGGCTCGTGATCCTCACCACGGGCCACGGCCTGGATGCCTTCGGCACCACCACCGGGGCGCAGTCTGTCGACAACAAGACCGTCTTCATCGCAAGCAACAAGACGCTGGCGAGCCTGCCCGGCACGGGCGCGGCCGCACCCTCCGACGGCACGCTGCTGCAGCTTGCCGCCGCCACCGACATCGCGCCCACCGTGCTGCGCCACCTGGGCGTGAGCCCCGCGGCCGCCGACTACCGTTTCAACGGGCAAGCCCTGCAAGCCGCCACGTCGCTGCGCGGCCTGTCGGCCAGCACCGGCGCGGACAAGGCCAGCATCGAGCTCTCATGGACGCTCACCGGCGACACGACCGTGCCGGTGCAGGTGCTGCGCGACGGCAAGCCGGTGGCCACGCTGCCCGCTGCATCGACCACTTACACCGACCCCGTCGCCGCCGCCAGCGACGGCATCTACAGCTACCAGTACACCGTGGTGGCCGGCGAGGCCAGCGTGGCCATCGCCGCGCAGATCGCCTATGTGAAGCCGCCGCCGCCAGAACTGCCGGCCACGCTGACGCCCACGCTGGCGAACGGGCTGGTCACCTACTACCCGCTGAACGCACTGCCCGGCATCGATGCGAAGAACGCCTCCACGCTCGCACCGTGGGCGGCCGATGCCAACGGCGGCACCGTGGTCGACGACGGCTTCAAGGCGCCCTACAAGGCCAAGGCGCTGCGCGTGGACGCCACCGTGAAGAACGCCAGCGGCATGGCCGGCTACCGGCTCGTGCAGGGCACCGACGTCACCACCGCGCCGGCCGTCACGGCCTTCACCATCGGCTTCTGGGTGCGCACCGACAACACCTGCAGCCAGGGCGTGAGCAACGGCGGCACGGTGATCGGCAACAAGAACTACACCACCGGCAAGAACGCGGGCCTGGCCATCGGCCTGTTCGACAGCTGCGAGATCCGCTTCAACGTGGGCACCGGCGACGAGCGCGCCGACAGCAACGGCTACAGCCTGAGCGCGGGCCAGTGGGCCTACGTGGCGGTGGTGATCGACAAGACGGCGCTCACCATGAAGGGCTACGTGATGGACCCCGTCAGGGGCATCCAGGCCAACGGCAGCGCCATTACGAGCGCGCTGGTCGGCAAGCTGGGCGGCCTGGGCAACGGCATGGGCCTGAACGAGGACGGCACCGGCCTCTACTACCAGCGCGAATCCAGCTCGCCGCGCGGCGCGATGGACTTCAACGAATTCGCGATCTGGAACCGTGCGCTCACCAGCGACGAGCTCGCCAGCATCTTCAAGTCGGGCCAGCCGCTGTCGACGCTGACCCCGCCCTGATCACCTCCCCTGAGCTTTCCTTCGCTCCCCCACAACCGCACAACAACTCCTTCAGAGGTTTCGAACCATGCAGCTTCATCCCCTTCTCTGCGCGCGCCTCGCAAGCGCGCTTGTTCTGGCCTGCGCCCTGTCCGCCTGTGGCGGCGGCAGCGGTGGCGGTGGTGGCGTCGTGGGTGGCCTGCCCACCACGCCCACCACCCCGACGACGCCCACCACCCCCCCACAACCCGACACCGGCACCGCCCCGGTGAAGAGCTGCGCACCCTGAGGCCCATCCCATGACCGACAAGACACACCCCGTGAACTCGCGCCGCAAGTTCCTCACCGGCACCGCCACCACGGGCGCCGCCGCGCTCGCCATTTCCGCCTTTCCGCCGAGCATTCGCCGCGCGTTGGCCATTCCGGCCAACAACAAGACGGGCACGATCATGGACGTGGAACACGTCGTGATCCTGATGCAGGAGAACCGGTCGTTCGACCACTACTTCGGCATGCTCATGGGCGTGCGAGGCTTCGGCGACCGCTTCACCATTCCGCTGCCGCGCGGCCTCAACGTGTGGCAGCAAAGCGATGCCAACGGCAAGCCGGTACTGCCCTACCACCTCGACCAGAGCAAGGGCAACGCGCAGCGCGTGAACGGCACACCGCACAGCTGGGGCGACGCGCAGAACGCCTGGGACGGCGGGCGCATGTACCAGTGGCCGCGCTACAAGACCACCGCGTCGATGGGCTACTTCCAGGAAGCGGAGCTCCCGTTCCAGTACGCACTGGCCAACGCCTTCACGGTGTGCGACAGCTACCACTGCGGCATGCACACCGGCACCAACTCCAACCGGCTGTTCCACTGGACCGGCACCAACGGCCCGTCGGGCCAGACCGGCAGCGGCACGGCGGGCGTCGCGTCGATCGACAACACCTGGGAGAACCTGCGCGCGCCCTGGGATCCCATCAAAAACCCCAATGTCGATTCGACCCAGTACGGCTGCAACTGGAAGACCTACCCCGAGCGGCTGGAAGAAGCCAAGATCAGCTGGATCGTCTACCAGAACCTGCCGGACAACTACACCGACAACCCTCTGCACGGCTTCAAGCAGTACCGCGTGGCGAACAAGCTTTCGGGCAAGAACGACATGCGCTACGACGGCGACGCCAGCCCGCCCGCAGGCGTGACGGTGCCGGCCTACGACCCCGCCAGCGACGACGCAGGCAACCCGCTGTACAAGGGCGTCGCCAACACCATGCCCGACGGCGGCTTCCTCGGCACCTTCAAGCAGGACGTGCTCAACGGCAAGCTGCGCCAGGTGTCGTGGATCGTGGCGCCGGCCGAATACTCCGAGCACCCCGGCCCGTCGAGCCCGGTGCAGGGCGGCTGGTACATCCAGGAGGTGCTGAACGCGCTCACCGCCTCGCCAGAGGTGTGGAGCAAGACGGTGCTCATCGTGAACTTCGACGAGAACGACGGCTTCTTCGACCACGTGCCCTCGCCTTCGGCGCCCTCCCCCCTGAACCCCACCGACCCGAACAGCGCCATGGCGGGCAAGACCACGCTGTCGGACGCGGACGTGGCCTTCGAACGCCACAACTACCCGCTGGTGGGCAGCACCACGCCGCCGGTCGATGGGCGTGTGTACGGGCCCGGCCCGCGCGTGCCGATGTACGTCATCTCGCCGTGGAGCCGCGGCGGCTGGGTCAACTCGCAGGTGTTCGACCACACCTCGGTGCTGCGCTTTCTGGAGGCGCGCTTCGGTGTCAGGGAGCTGAACATCTCGCCGTTCCGCCGCGCGGTGAGCGGCGACCTGACAAGTGCCTTCAACTTTGCAACGCCCAACACCGAAGTGCTGCCCACGCTCGCCGGCACGCGAACCAAGACCGATGCCATCAACCTGCGCGCCGCACAGGAAGCGTTGCCGCAGATCGTGCCGCCGGCCAATGCCACGCTGCCCAAGCAGGCCACCGGCACGCGGCCTTCGCGCGCGCTGCCCTACGAGTTGCACGTGAGCGCACGCGCAGACGCCGTCAACGGCGCCATGCGGCTCATCTTCTCGAACACCGGCAAGGCCGCCGCGGTGTTCCATGTGTACGACAAGCTGCACTTGGACCAACTGCCGCGCCGCTACATGGTGGAGCCCGGCAAGATGCTCGACGACGTGTGGAGCGGCACCGCCGACACCGCGGGCAATTCGTACGACCTGTGGGTGCTGGGCCCCAACGGTTTTCACCGCCACTTCAAGGGCAACCTGGACACGCTGCGCGCCAGCAACGCGGCCAACCCCGAAGTGCGCGTGTGCTACGACATCGCCAACGGCAACGTCTACCTGGAGATGCTCAACGGCGGCTCCAGTGCGTGCAGCTTCACGGTGCGCGCCAAGGCCTACCGCAACGACGGCCCATGGGGTGCCACCGTCAACGGCGGCGCCAAGGCAGAGCAGCTGTGGACCCTCGCGGACAGCGGCCAGTGGTACGACTTTGCAGTGACCTGCGATGCCGACCCGGCCTACTACCGCCGCTTTGCCGGCCGCGTGGAAACCGGCAAGCACTCGGTGAGCGACCCGGCGATGGGCCGCGCCGACCTTTGAACGCGGACCTTTGAACGCGGACCCCTGAGCGCCGGGCCATCGGCCATCGGCCATCGGCACAATGGCGCGGTCTTCGCGCCTGTTCATCTGCAGACCCGGGGGCGGCCGTCGCACTGACGCCGCCTCTTTTTCTTTTTCCCAAGCCAGCATCCTTCATGCTCCAAGAAGAACGATTCCTGCGCATCCGCAGCCTGCTCGCCACCTTCTCGCGCCTGAGCGTCGAGCGCATCGTGCAAGACCTCGAGGTGTCGCGCGAGACCGTGCGGCGTGACCTGCTCGAGCTGGAAGGCCTGGGCGAGCTGCGCCGCGTGCACGGCGGTGCCGTTGCCACCAGTGCCGAGCCCGAGCCGCCGCTGGCCGTGCGCCTGGTGGCGCGCCAGCGCGAGAAGCGCGCCATTGCCAAGGCCGCCGTGGCGCTGCTGCGGCCCGGGCAGACCATCTTCATGGACGCGGGCAGCACCATGTCGATCTGCGCGGAAGAAATTGCCACGCTCAGCGGCATGACGGTGATCACCAACTCGCTGAACATCGCGCTCAAGCTCGCCGGCGCGGGCGAGGGCCGGCTCACCGGCAACCAGACCATCCTGCTGGGCGGCCAGATCGATGTGAAGGCGCAAGCCACCATCGGCGACACCGCCATCGAGGCCATTCACCGCTACCGCGCCGACGTGGCGCTGCTGTCCCCCGTGGGGCTGCATGCGAAGCACGGCGCCATGAGCTTCGAGCACCACGAGGCCACGGTGGCGCGCGCCATGGCCGAGCAGGCGCAGCAAGTGGTGCTGCTGGCCGACCACGCGAAGATCGGCCAGGCCAGCCGCGTGACCTATGCGCGCATGGCCGACATCGACGTGGTGGTCACCGACGCCAAGGCGCGCGACCTGCCGGGGCTGCCCGCGCTGCGCAAGGCGTGCGAGCGGCTGATACTGGCCTGAGGCGGCGGTTTCTCGGGCCGCTTTCAGGGGCCGGGCAGGCGTGTTGGTCGTGCGCGCCATGGCGACGACAATCGACCGCGCCCCCATTCGAAACCCCACCAAGACCATGCCCCGCCTCGACGACCCCCTCCACGACGCCGAAATCGGCTCCCGCGACAGCACGCTCGACACCACCCGCATCGACGACGTGCGCATCGGCGCGGTTCGCCCGCTCATGACGCCTGCGCTGCTGCAGGAACGCGTGCCCGTGCGCGACAACACGCTGGCGCTGGTCGAGGGCGCCCGCGCGGCCATTGCCGATGTGCTGCACGGCCGCGACGACCGGCTGGTGGTGGTGGTGGGGCCGTGCTCCATCCACGACCACGACCAGGCCATCGAATACGCGCAACGCTTGAAGAAGGTGGCCGACTCGCTGCAGGACGACCTGGTCATCGTGATGCGCGCCTACTTCGAAAAGCCGCGCACCACCGTCGGCTGGAAGGGCTACATCAACGACCCGCACCTGGACGGCAGCTTTGCGATCAACGAAGGGCTGGAGCGCGCGCGGCGCCTGCTGCTGGAGCTGACCACGCTGGGCCTGCCGACCGGCACCGAGTTTCTCGACCTGCTGAGCCCGCAGTTCATTGCCGACCTGATCGCCTGGGGCGCCATTGGCGCGCGCACCACCGAGAGCCAGAGCCATCGGCAACTGGCGTCGGGGCTGAGCTGCCCGGTGGGCTTCAAGAACGGCACGGACGGCAGCGTGAAGGTGGCGGCCGACGCCATCCTCGCGGCGCGCGCGCCGCATGCCTTCATGGGCATGACCAAGATGGGCATGGCCGCGATCTTCGAGACGCGCGGCAACGACGACTGCCACGTGATCCTGCGCGGCGGCAAGGCGCCCAACTATTCCGCTGCCGACGTGGAGGCCAGCTGCCAGGCGCTGCTGGCGAACGGGCTGCGCCCGCAGGTGATGGTGGATGTGTCGCACGGCAACAGCAGCAAGCAGCACCAGCGCCAGATCGTGGTCGCGCAGGACGTGGCGGCGCAGATTGCGGCGGGCGAGCGGCGCATCACCGGCCTCATGATCGAGAGCCACCTCGAGGAAGGGCGGCAAGACCTGGCGCCTGGCGTGGCGCTGAAGCACGGTGTGTCTATCACCGATGCGTGCATCAGCTTTGCGCAGACGGTGCCGGTGCTGGAAGGGCTGGCTTCGGCGGTGAAGGCGCGCAGGCGCTTGACGAAGGGCTGACCCGGTAACTGACGCCGGCGGTTGGGCCCCGCGGCTCAGCGCGCCAGGCCATCGCGCTCGATGTCCGCGGCAAATTTCTGCATGAGGCGCACCAGGTCGTCGACATCCTTTTGCTCCCATGTGTCGAAGATGGCACGCCCGATTCGGTCGCGCGCGATGTCCACCGCATCGGTCATGGCCTTGCCCTTGGGCGTGACCACCGCCTCCCGCACGCGCCGGTCCCTGGCGCCTTCCTGGCGCGTCACCAGCTCCAGCGCTTCGAGCTTGGCCACCTGACGGCTCACGGTGGTGTAGTCGCGCCCCACGCGATCGGCCAGTTCCACCACGCCGATCGGCCCCACGCGCTCGATGCCCACGAGCAGTGGAAACAGCGCCCGGTCGAGCGAAATACCGGCTTCGCGGACCATCGCCTCGTCGCGCTGCGGCCGGTTCATGGCGCTCACGATGCTGAGCATTGCACCGTGCAAGGCGCGCAACTGCTCCGAGGTTTGCGATGACGCTTTCGGCGTCCCTTTCGGCATCCCTTTTCGCGTCTCTTTTGACGACTTTTTTGCCGAGATATGTGTATCTTGCACTTTTTTATTCGATGGCATAGCATCCGCTCCTGTTATGTGCATATTACACACAAGGAGCACGCAATGTCACAGAGTTTCTCCACCGACGTCTTGATCTGCGGGGCTGGCGCGGCGGGTCTCACGCTTGCCATCGAGCTGGCGCGGCGCGGTGTCTCGTTTCGCCTGGTCGAAAAAATGGCTGGCCCGTTCAGCGGCTCGCGCGGCAAGGGCATTCAGCCGCGCACGCAGGAAGTTTTCGAGGACCTGGGCGTGCTCGACCGCATGGTCGCGGCCGGCGGCATGTACCCGCCCTCGTGGGAGCACCGCGCCGATGGCACGCATGTCGTGTCGGAGGTGGTCGAACATCAGGCGCCGACGCCGGCCGAGCCCTACCACCTCGCGCTGATGGTGCCGCAGTTTCTGACCGAGGGCGTGCTGCGAGAGCGCCTGGTCGAACTGGGGCACGAGCCTGACTTCGGGCGCGAGCTGGTCGGGTTCGAACAGGACGGTGACGGCGTGAGCGCGCGGCTGGTCGGCCCGACCGGTGAGCAAACCCTGCGCGTGCGCTACCTGGTCGGCGCCGACGGTGGCCGCAGCTTCGTGCGGCATGCGCTGGACATCGGCTTTCCGGGCAAGACGCTGGGCGTGCGTGCGGTGGTGGCCGACGTGGTGTTGACGGGCCTGGGCCGCGAGGCATGGCACCGTTTCAACGAAGGCCAGATGAGCGCACAAATTTCGCTGTGCCCGCTTGCGGGAACCGACATGTTCCAGCTGCAGGCACCTGTACCGCCGGAGGGCGACATCGACCTGTCCGCCGAGGGGCTGAGCGCCATGGTGGCAGAGCGCACCGGGCGCACGGACATTCGCATTGCATCGGTGTCGTGGGCTTCGGCTTTTCACATGAATGCGAGGCTGGCGGACCGCTACAAGGTGGGCCGCGTTCTGCTGGTGGGCGACGCGGCGCATGTGCATCCGCCGACCGGTGGCCAGGGGCTGAACACGAGTGTTCAAGACGCCTACAACCTGGGCTGGAAGCTGGCGGCGGTGGCCCATGGTTGCGCCCCCGAGGCATTGCTGGACAGTTACGAAGAAGAGCGTCGGCCCATCGCGGCGAACATGCTGGGCCTGGCCACGAAGTTGCTCGACGCGGCGAAGCGGGGCGACATGCGGCGGGGTCGCGAAGTGCATCAGCTGGACCTGGGTTACCCCGGGTCTTCGCTCGCGTTGATGCAGCCGCAACGTGCTGACGGCTTGCTGGCGGGCGACCGGGCGCCCGATGCGCCGGTGCGTGGCGCGTCGGGCCAGGGCACGCGGCTTTTCGAGCTTTTCAAGGGCACGCATTGGACGCTGCTGGGTTACGAAGCCGAGCGCCACGGTTTGACGGCACGCGCGGGGCTGCACATCCACACGGTGGGTCCGCGCGGCGACCTGCAGGACGACGGCGGCCACTTCAAGGACGCCTATGCACTGTCACCCGGCGACTGGGTGCTGGTGCGGCCGGATGGGTACGTTGGGGCGATCGTCGCGTCCTCCGAAATCGAGGCGCTTTTGCACTACTTGCGGGAGGTTGGCCTCTAGTTGGGGTTCGGGGCGCGTGCGGTTCGGGGCGCGTGCAAAGGCCGTCGGGTACTCCCCTCCGCGAATGTCCCCCGGGCTTCGCCCTCCTCCTTTATTTCGCTGCGGGGAGTACCCGACGCCCTTTGCCCGAGAGACGCGGCGTTTGATCCGTGCGATCAACCCCGGCTCTGAACTTGCTCACGTCGATGGGGTGCCTTGCGCAGCGAAATAAAGGAGGAGGCCGCAGGCCGGGGGACATTCGCGGAGCAAGGCACCCCGTCGGCTTGAGCGCACCCCCGCCGCTCATCACACACTCATCCATCACAAAGCCGCTGCAGAGGATGGACGCACGAGCGTGCCAAGGTGCCGACCCAGCGCCTCGCGCGCCCTGCCCGCAGTGTCCGCATCCACGCGGTCCGCGAGCACCTGGGCGAGCTGCTCGAGCTGGCTCGCGGTGATGCCCACGTTCATGCTGATGCGCACATGCGACTGCAGCTGCGACTCGGCACCCGGCAGCGCGGACAGCATGCCGACAGTTGCAAGCTCGCGGCTGCGCCAGTCGAGGTTGTCGCGCTCGAACACATCGCCGAACAGGTGCGTCTTGAGGTACGCGTCGATGCCCGGCGCGAAATCGAACAACGGGCCCGTAACCGGCCCGCCCGAGAGCTTCGTCTGGTTGGCCGTGCCGGCCGCCAGCAGCGCGTCGCCCTTCGGGATGGGGCGCGAGGGCATGCGCCCCTCTTCGTCATGAACGCCGCGCTGTTTGCGCGCATCCACCACCTTCATGAGTTCCGCCAGCGCATTGAGGCTGCGCGGAAAGCCCGCGTAGGCATACACCTGCATCAGAATTTCTTTCGCGTCGTTGACCGTCAACCCCGCGTCCAGTCCTTGGTGGAGCGCCGCGTTGAGACGGACGATGTCGCCTGCGGCAGCGAATGCCGCCACGGGAACGATGGCCTGTTGGCGGGCCGACAGGGCTTCGGTTTGTGCGTGCGTGGTGGTCATTCGATTGGCTTCCTGGTTGCTTTCAGCGGCTTGGCAGGCGGCAGCGGCAAGGCACAAGGCCATGGCCAGTGCGCCCGTGGTGCGGCTCCTAGCGTGGGTTGTATTGCGCATCGGTGACTTTCTCCATCCACTCGACGTTCTTGCCGTCCACCGTGCCCGTGACGGCAAGGTGAACCAGCGCCGTGAAGGGCGCCGCACCGTGCCAATGCTTGATGCCGGGCGGGCACCAGACGACATCGCCCGGGCGAATTTCCTGCACGGGCTTGCCCCACTCCTGCGTCAGGCCGACGCCCGACTGAACCACCAGCCGTTGCCCCGCCGGATGCGTGTGCCACGCGGAGCGCGCGCCGGGCTCGAAGGTCACCAGGCCGCCGGAGGCGTTGAGGGTGTCGGTGGCAGGCCAGACCGGGTCCACGCGAACGCGGCCCGTGAAGTACTCCGCAGGCCCCGCCGCGGAGTGCTGGCTGCCCGCCTTCGCAATCTGTTGCGTCGCTGCAGGGGCTGGCGCGGGTTCGGCGCCGGCACTCACGGCGTTCAGCGCGGCAAGGTAGAGCGCGGCTTTCAAAGGTCGGATGCACATGGTGAATCAACTCCGGTTCGTAGATGCGAGCAATGCAGAAAAGTCGCCTGCGTACAAGGTGGCGACAGCGTGTGCATGAACTTTATGGACACCTCGATTGGTTGAGAAGAGTGCAAAATCGGCATGCTCATGTGAACCCTGCTCACCAATGGCCAAAGAAAACTTGAATGACTTGCACGCGTTCGTGGTCGTTGCCCGCGAACGCAGCTTCACCCGCGCCGCGGCGCAGATGGGCGTGTCGCGTTCAGCGCTGAGTCACTCAATGCTGGCGCTGGAGGCCCGTTTGGGTGTGCGCCTGCTCACGCGCACCACGCGCAGCGTGTCCTTGACGGATGCGGGCGCCCGGCTGCTGAACACGCTGGCGCCCCGGTTGCAGGAGATCGAGCGCGAGCTCGAATCGCTCAGCGCCATGCGCGACAAACCGGCCGGCACGGTGCGCATCACCGCGCATGACCACGCCATTGCCACCATCCTGTGGCCCAGGCTCTTGCCCGTGCTCCAGACGTACCCGGACATCGGCGTCGAGTTCAGCGTGGACTACGCCTTCACCGACATCGCGGCCGAGCGCTTCGATGCAGGCGTGCGGGTGGGCAACCGCGTGGACAAGGACATGGTGGCGGTGCCCATCGCGCCGCCGCTGCGCATGGCGGTCGCGGCCTCGCCGGGGTACCTGGCGGGCAGGCCGTTGCCGGTGAAGCCCGAAGACCTCACGGCGCACCGTTGCATCAACTTGCGGCTGCCGACGCACGGCGGCTTGTACGCATGGGACTTCGAGAAGGGAAACAAGGAGGTCAGCGTGCGGGTGCAGGGCCAGACGGTGTTCAACAACACCTTCCTGATGCTCAGGGCGGCCCTGGACGGCATGGGCCTGGCCTATGTGCCCTACGACATCGTGGAACAGCACATCGACGAAGGACGGCTGGTTCCCGTTCTGCAGGACTGGTGGCCCACGTACCCGGGCTACCACCTCTACTACGCCCATCGCCGCCAGCTTGCGCCAGCGCTGGCCCTGGTCATCGAAGCCCTGAGGTACCGGGCGCCGCCGCCGAAGCGCCCCAAGTAGCTGGGTAGCTGCGCAGTTGCGCAGTTGCCAGCGCGCAGCGGCAGGCGCCGGGCGCAATACGCGCGCCCTACCCGCCGATCATCACGCTCGGCAAGCCCATGACGATGGCGCCGCCATGCGCGGTGGCATCGCCCACGCGCGCGGCCGGCCTCCCGCCGATGAGCACTGTTGCCGAGCCGCTGACGAGGGTGTCGGGCGGCCCCACGCAGAGCGCGTGGTCGCCCACCACCGCGGCCGGCAGGCCGCCGATGAGAACGGTGGGCACACCGGGGCCCATCACCGGCCCGCCGACGTGGGGAACGGGCGCGGGCACGCCCGGCGTCACCATCGGGCAGGCGTGCATGTCGGTCAGGCGGGCGGCGATTGGCATCTGGCGGAGCCCTTCAATTGATCAGCACCATCGCGCCCTTGACAGTGGTCTGCCCGCTTGCCGACAGCTCCGCGGTGGCCGCGCCCTTGGCCACCATGGCCACCTGTGCGCTGCAGTGGACGTTCAGGCCTTCGAGCTTCACGTCGGCCCCGGCACCGATCGACACCGCGCCGCCCGCTTCCAGCGCAATGGAGCCCCTGGTGCTGAGCCTGATGCCCTTGGGGCTGTCCAGGGTGATGCCTTCGGCACCGAGTTCGACCCTGTTGCCGTACAGGTCGGTCAACGCAACGGGCTTGCCGGCACCGAACTCGACGGTGGTGATCCAGTTGCCGTCCTGAATTTCGTGCGTGAGGCCCGATACCCACAAGGCGCCGCTGAAGCGCGCTCCCACGCCCTGGAGCGCCACCAGCCCACCTATTCGCGCCAGCGCGCTGCCCTGGAAGCGCATCTGACCGCGCAGGCTGGGCTGCGGTTGCGTGTCGGCATCGGAATGGCGGGTGTCCAGGTCGGCGCTGAAATCGATCAGGCTGTCGCCGTAGACCACGCGCAGGTCGGCCTGCTCCTGTGCGTCCGGCACAAGAACGGGCATCGCGCCGTCGGGGAGCTGGACGACGGCGGTCACTTCAAGGACGCCTATGCACTGTCACCCGGCGACTGGGTGCTGGTGCGGCCGGATGGGTACGTTGGGGCGATCGTTGCGTCCTCCGAAGTCGAGGCGCTTTTGCACTACTTGCACCAGGTTGGCCTGTAGTTGTGGGTTATTTCGGTTGCGGTTCGGGGCGCGTGCGGTTCGGGGCGCGTGCACAGGCCGCCGGGTACTCCCCTCCGCGAATGTCCCCCGGGCTTCGCCCTCCTCCTTTATTTCGCTGCGGGGAGTACCCGACGCCCTGTGCCCGAGAGACGCGGCGTTTGATCCGTGCGATCAACCCCGGCTCTGAACTCGCTCACGTCGATGGGGTGCCTTGCGCAGCGAAATAAAGGAGGAGGCCGCAGGCCGGGGGACATTCGCGGAGCAAGGCACCCCGTCGGCGTGAGCGTCGCTCACCGCCGCCAGTCAAACGTGTCCGCATCCACCCAGGCCTGGAGGTTGCTCCACATGCTGCTTGCACTCACATCGCCGGCATGCGGTCGAACTTCGGCAATGCCGGGTCCAGCACGTCCCAGGCGTGGCCTCGCACGCCGTAGGTGATCAGTTGCGGGCTGAACCGGCCCGGGTCGTCCAGGCTCGCGGCATGCACGGTGAAGATGTCGGGCATGGCCGCGAAGGTCATGTACACGGGCGAGCCGCAAACCGGGCAGAACGCGCGCGTCTTGAGGTTGCCACTGTCGCCCGCGTGGGCCCACAGCGTGGCCTGGCCGCTGTGCTGCACGCCGCCGCGCGCAAAGGTGAGGTAGGTGCCGTGGCCGGTGCCGCTCATGTGCTGGCAGTCGCGGCACTGGCAGTGGTTCTGCACGATCGGCTCGCCGGCAATCTCGTAACGGATGGCGCCGCAGGCGCAGCCGCCGGTGTAGGTCGGGTTCATGTTTCTCGCCCTTTCGATGTGATGCACGCGCAATGCAGCGCGTGGGGCCAATCTATGCGCGCAGAGGCCGCAGCAGGGAGTAACAAGATCGTCGTGAATCGCGCCAACGCGGCGGCCAGGCCACAGGCCTAAGTCAACATCGCCAGCAGGCTCGCGACACCCAACCCCACCGCCGCCAGCGCATCGCCAGCAATCAGCCCCCCGCCGAACAACGAGGCGCTGCTCATGTCCTGCGGCGCGTCGTGCCCTGCCGGCGCACGCGCGCCCCACAGGCTGCCCGCGACGCCACCCGCACCGAGCCACAACGACGTCGACAGGCTCACGAAGCCGCCGAAGGCCAGCGCATACGGCGACGGCAGCACGATGGCATCGAGCACGAAGCTGCGCGGGCGCAGCCACTTGCGCAGCACCTCGATGAACAGCCCCACCGCCAAACCCACGCCGATGGCAGTGCGCTGGAACGGCAGGTCAGTGGTCAGGCTGCGCAGCACGCCCACGAACTTGTAGGTCATGGCCGAGCTCCATTCCGCCGGCTGCTGGTCGGCCTTGAGCACCGTCTGGTCTTGCAGCAGCACCGGGTATGCCGCCATGAAGAGCCGCGCGAACACCACTGCCAGCACGGCGCCCACCACCACGCCCAGCACCTGGTAACGGAACTGCAGCGCGCGCGAGGTGCCGAGCCGCCAGCCGGTGGAACGGTCTTGCTGCATGTCGCAGGCCACGCCGGTCGCCACCAGCAGCACCGCACCGGCCATCAGGCCCACGCCGGGGTCGCGCAAGCCCAGCGCCGCGAGGATGACGATGGTCACGACGAAGGCCGAAGAAATCGGGTTGGCGTCGCTCACGCCCACCGAGATGCCGTTGACCAGCGCGAACACGAAGACAAGCGCCACCGCGATCACGAGATAGAAGACAGGCTGCCCCAGCAGCCAGTGCCCGCAGGCCACGGTGGCGCCCGCCCAGAAGGCCACCCACAGCACGAGGCGCAGGCTGTCGATGCGCAGCCATGCATTGGCCGGGTCGACTGGGTCGGCCCCGTTGGCCACGGGCTGCGCCGCCGCGTTCTCGGCCCACCCCCGACCGCGTGGCAGGGCCCGCGCGAAGATCATCGCCATGTCCACCAGGGCCGCGCCCATGATCGCGCCCAGGGCAATCAGAAACATGATCTTGCGCGGCGGGTCGCCGGCCTGGAGCCAGCCGATCGATACGAAGTACGGCTGCAGCACCACACCGATCAGCCCGCCGGTCACCGCGGGAATGCCGACGCGCGCGCCGATGACCAGCCCCGCGCCAAAGGTCGATGCAGACAGCCCGATGCCGCCCAGCACCGGCAGGCGCGCCGCTGCCAACCCCGTGGCCAACCCCAGCGTCATGCCGCCACCAAGCTGGCGCACCGAGCGCCGCAGCAGCACCGGGTCGGTCAGCGCCCGCAAGATGTTGGCCACCGCCAGCCCCGACGGAAAGGCCAGGCGCATGCGGTCCACCAGCACCGGCGTGTAGAGCATGCCCACACCCACGCCGAACATGCCCACGCAGCCCAGGTACAGCACCATCTGCCACGCCGGCGGTTGAGGCAGCCCCATCCACGCCATGGCCTGCAGCAGCACGCCCAGGCCGCTCATGCTGGCCACCGAGGCGGCCGCCGTCTGGATGTAGTTGGCGCCATGCCGCCCGCCCGCGCCGTAGCCCGCGGTCACGGCCGAACCGAGCAGGCCCGCCAGCACCTGGCCGCCGACGAAGACACCGAGCGAGAGGTTCATGTACGCCGCGGTCACGCCCGCCAACGGCCCCAGCACGAAGATGCCCAGGCTGGCCAGCAGCAGGTGGTAGCGCCAGCTGCCCTCGGCGGGCAACCAGCGCCAGCGGGGGGCTGGAGGTGAGTTCATGGGTCGGATGATCGCGCACTGGCGGGGGTTGTCGGTGCTGGGCGGCTGCTATATTGCCCCGGTCGAAAAAGGCAGACTTGGTTTGGTAAGCCCAAGTCCTTTCGGTAACGAAAGCTCTGTCCCTGCCTCGTGCATGCGTCCCCTCGACGAACACCGGATGCTGTTGAAGCGTTCATTGTTCGTCCGTGTGGTTCTCGAAACGACGAACTGCTCCGGTCGAACAACCCCAAAGGAGCAGTTCATGCGCGATACCTCGATTCACGACGTCGTCATTGCCGGTGCAGGCCCGGTCGGCTTGTTTCTGGCCTGCGAGTTGCGCCTGGCCGGTCTGTCGGTGCTGGTGCTGGAGCAGGCCGAAGACCCGCACTCGGCCTTCAAGCAGCTCCCGTTCGGCATGCGCGGGCTGTCCGTTCCCAGCACCGAGGCCTTCTACCGACGCGGGCTGCTGAACCAGCTTGCGCCGCCGCAAGGCTCGAAAGATGCATCGGTGGGCCGCGGCGTTTCGGCCGCCGCGCACTGGATGCAGCAGGCGCGCCGCCCGGGCGGTCATTTCGCGGGCATCCAGTTCTTCCACGACACCATCGACACCACCCAGTGGCCCTACCGCCTGCCCAGCCCGGCCGGCGGCAACGTGGCAACCACCATGGCGCACATCGAATCCGTGCTGGCCGCTCGCGCCAGCGCAATGGGTGTGGAGGTTAGACGCGGCCTTGGCGTGGAAGGCTTCGAGCAGTCGGACGATGGCGTGACGCTGCGCGCCGGTGGCCAGCTCTTTCGCGCACGCTGGCTCGTCGGATGCGACGGCGGCCGCAGCACCGTGCGCAAGCGCGGCGGCTTTGAGTTTGTCGGCACCGAGCCCGAGTTCACCGGCTATTCAGTCGAAGTGGAGCTGGCCGATCCGCACACGCTCGCGCCGGGCCGCCACTACACGCCCACGGGCATGTACACCTACCAGCCGCCCGGGACCGTTGCGATGGTCGATTTCGACGGGGGTGCGTTCCACCGAACGCAGCCGGTTGCGCTCGACCATGTGCAGTCGGTGCTCCGGCGAATTTCCGGCACCGACGTCACGGTGACGGCACTGCGGCTTGCCACCACCTGGACGGACCGCGCTTTTCACGCCACGACCTATCGCAACGGGCGCGTGCTGCTTGCCGGCGACGCCGCCCACATCCATTCGCCATTGGGCGGCCAGGGGCTCAACCTCGGGCTCGGCGACGCGATGAACCTCGGGTGGAAGCTGGCGGCCACGGTCCGCGGCGATGCGCCGCACGGCCTGCTCGACAGCTACACCCGAGAAAGGCATCCGGTGGGCGCGCAGACACTGGACTGGTCGCGCGCGCAGGTCGCGCTCATGCGGCCGAGCCGGAGTTCGCGAGCGCTCGAAGCCATCGTGCGCGACCTCATCGAGACACGCGACGGCGCCACGTACTTCGCGCAGCGCGTGTGGGGCGTGTTGCTTCGCTACGACCTGGGCTGCAGCCACCCGCTGGTCGGCCGCAGCGCGCCCGACTTCGAACTGGCCGACGGCACGAAGCTCGGCGACCACCTGCGAAGCGGCAACGGCCTCTTGCTGGACTTCGACGCGGGCGCACCGCTGCAGGCGCTGGCAAGCCGGTGGCGCGGTCGAATGACGTACATAGCAGGTGCAGTCAAGGACGGGCTCGGGTTGAAGGCGGTGCTGGTGCGCCCTGACGGCATCGTGGCGTGGGCCGGTGAGGGTGCGCCAGACGCGCCAGATCAAGAACCGCTTGCACAGGCCGCATCGCGGTGGTTCGGCGACGCTTGAGAGCCCAGCCATAAGCCGATGGCCGGATACGAGCCCGTCCCTTCGGGCCAGGCCGTGAGCACCTCGAAGCCCGTGGCGGTCACGGCCACCATGTGCTCCCACTGGGCCGAGAGCGAATGGTCGCGCGTGACCACGGTCCAGCCGTCAGGCAACTCCCGGGTTTCGCGCTTGCCGGCGTTGAGCATCGGCTCGATGGTGAAGACCATGCCCTCCTGCAGCCGCAGACCCTGGCCCCGCTGGCCGTAGTGCAGCACCTGCAGGTCTTCGTGATAGACCTGCCCGATGCCGTGGCCGCAGTACTCGCGCACCACGCTGAAGCGCTCGCGGTGAGCCACGCTCTGGATGGCATGGCCCACGTCGCCCAGGGTGGCGCCGGGGCGCACCTCTCGGATGCCCGCGCACATGGCTTCGTAGGTGGTCTCCACCAAGCGCCGCGCCAGGCGGCTGGGCTCGCCCACGCAGTACATGCGGCTGGTGTCGCCAAACCAGCCGTCCTTGATTACGGCGACGTCGATGTTGACGATGTCGCCCTTCTTCAGCACCTTGTCACTCGCGGGAATGCCGTGGCAGACGACGTGGTTGACGGAGGTGAGCACCGTCTTGGGAAAGCCGTTGTAGCCGATGTTGGCCGGCGTGGCCTTCAACTCGTGGACGATGAACTCACGGCAGCGGTCGTCCAGCGCTTGCGTGGTGACGCCGGGCTGCACATACGGGCCGATCATGCGCAGCACCTCGGCGGCCAGCCCGGCGGCAATGCGCGAATGCGCGATTTCGGCAGGGGTCTTGATGATCACCGGGGAGGCCTGCGCCCCCATCAGTGAGCCCGTCGCACGGACATGCAGGCGCTGCTGACAGTGCGCAGGCGCTCACGCGGCTGGCTGTGAATCTTGAATGTGTGCATGACTGGAATTATACGAAACATACATGTTTCGTATAGTCCACCGTCGCTGTGCAGGCTGTTCAGGCGACCCCCACGCCTTGATCGCGCCCTACGCCTTGTTCGCAAAATAGGAATGAACGAGCAGCACAACGCCACCGGCAACGATCATGAACACGCAGAACCCCAGCGATCCCCACGTGGTCATCAGCTGGTCGCTGTATTTGTGCGCCGGCAGCCTCCTGCCCAGAACCACCAGGCGCAGCAGCATCGAGATGCCGAAAAGGACAAAGCTCCACCCGGCTGCCTTCACTGCAGCAGGGTTGCTTTTTCCCGGCCACCCCGTCAGCCACCAGGCCAGGACGAAGGGCGCCATCACGAATATGAAATCCAACACGCCAACGCCTCCTTCTGCATCAAAGATCAACGCACTGGGCTGCTGCATCGACGCCCGTCAGGGCTGAACAGCACAGTTCATTCGAAAGGAATCCTGCTCACCTGAAAGCCGCGTTCGATGAGCAACGAGGGCAGCCCTTTGTCCCCCACCATGTGCATTGCCCCCACCGCCGCGAACACGCGCCTGCCTTGCGCATGCATGTGCTCGATTCTCGTGGCCATCGTCGGTTGACGACCGACGGTCAGACGCCAGTGAAGCGCCTTTTCTTCCGCAGTGTCGAGGCAATCGCACCAATCCCCGTAGCGCTCCAATTTTTCCAGATCACCACGCGCCCATGCATCAGCGGTGGCCGTAGTGATCTTTCGCCCCTTCCCAGATTCAAGCTGACTCAACGCGCCGTCGATTCGTGCGGACTCGCTCTTTTCGCTGCCATCACGCGGTCCTGCGAAGTGCGTTGCCTGCTCGATCACGGTTTCCAAACCCTTGAGCGGCTTTTTTGCATCCTGCGCGTAGGCGATGAGGTATTGCTCGGAACCGAATTCGGCATACAAGCCATCGATCTGCTGAAAAAGAAAAGCGAGCAATGTGACCTGGCGAGCCGGCGGCATTTTTTCGATCTCTCGTGCGAAGTCAGCAGAAATGCACGCGGCACTCGACAACCGTATCAATCGCTCGCGTTGAGTCGCATCGAGGGAAAAACTGGCGACGTCGGCTTTCGAAGAAGCACTGACAAGACTCTTCACTTGTGCATGAGCTTCCTGAGGATTGGTCTCCAACGCAACGACATCGCTTTGTGCCAGGGCCTCTCGCGTCCTGGGGCCTGGGCGCATCCATTCAGGTTTGCCGATATGCGCAGTGCCATAGAGCCATGACGAGTGACCATCCTTTTCGATACGCCAGAGAAAACCATGATCTTCTGTTTGCGGTGGCGCCGAAGTCCACCCACCCTTCGGAACAAGCGACGCGGCGGACGGCGGACACTGGCCCTTGATCTTGCTTTCACGTTCATCTTGAGTGCAGCCAGCTGTGGCGCTGATTGCCAGGATGCTCGCCAGGATGGCAATCCATCTTGGCCAACGGAGCAAAGGCTCGATGGCCAGGTGAACAGAGCAGGAATTTCGTCTTTTCAGGCGTTGTCTCATGGGCGGCGCACCTTTTGAATCGGGTGATCATCAAGCCGCCAGGGCGGCGTCTGCGGTTTGAATCGGCTGCGATTTCGGTTTGCCAATCAGCGGGATGTATTACAGGGGCCGTCACCAGCAACACGGATCATCGGTTAATTTGAGGCTGAATCATAAAAACCAGAATCGGCACTCAAAAATTGACAACCCAATAACCCAAAAGACCAATAGAGTCCACTCCAATGAAAGCCGGCATTTAATTTCCATTCATTCACCGCCATCCTGCATCTTTTTAACAAAGATTGAACGGAATTGCGAGCGCTTTGTCCGAAAAATAATAAACCGCTTTAATAATTGTCATTTAATTTTATTAAATAACACTTGAAGACAGGTCAGGCGCGGCATTGATCTTCCAGGATTGCACAGGGGCTGCGCCGCTCAGCCTATTTCGGCGCAAAGCCAGAAATCACCGCTGCTATTTACGCTGTGCTGCCACACCTCCCCCTCAAACCACCACCCCGCCGTCCAGCTCCCCCTCGTACACATCCAGCGCCCGCGGCAGCCCGAACAAGTACCCCTGGCACATCAGGCACCCGTGGCGCTCCAGAAAGTCGCGCTGCGCCTGCGTCTCGACGCCTTCGGCCACGATCTCCAGCTCCAGGTTGCGCGCCATGCCGATGATGGTCTGGATGATCAGCTCCACCTTCTGGTTCAGCCCGATGCTGTGCACGAAGAACTTGTCGATCTTGATCTGGCTGAGCGGCAGTTGCGTCATGTACGACAGCGACGAATAGCCCGTGCCGAAGTCGTCCATCGAAAACTGAATGCCCACCCCGGCCAGCGCCTCCATCTTGCCGATGGTGTCGATCACCTTTTCGTGCAGCAGGCTCTCGGTGAGTTCGAGCTTGAGCTTGCCCGGGTCGGCGCCGGTGCGCTTGAGCACCAGGCACACCTGCTCGACGAAGTCGTCCTCGCGGAACTGCCGCGCGCTCACGTTCACCGACAGCTGCAGGTGGCTGCGGCGCGGGTGGTCGCGCCACGCGGTCAGTTGCTCGCAGGCCGCCTCCAGCACCCACAGGCCCAGCGGAATGATGAGCCCGGTGTCTTCCGCCACGTCGATGAATTCGCGCGGCAGCAGCAAGCCGCGCACCGGGTGGCGCCAGCGCACCAGCACCTCGGCGCCGATGACCTCGTTCAGGCTCGTGACCTGGCTCTGGTAGTACAGCTCGAACTGCTGCGCCGCAATGGCCGCGTGCAGTTCGCTCTCCAGCGTGGCGCGCGCGGTGATGGTGGTCTGCATGCCCGCCTCGAAGAAGCGCAGCGCATTGCCGCCGCTGGTCTTGGCGTAGTACATCGCAATGTCGGCCTGCTTGAGCACCTCTTCCATCGACGCCTGCCTCGCATCGAACAGCGCGGCGCCGATGCTGCAGGTGCTGTGGTGCTGCTGCGATCCCAGCTGGTAAGGCTGGTTGAGTCGCGCCAGAATGGCCGCGCCCATGGTCTCGGTCTGCGAGGTGGCGATGACGGGCTGCGCGCTCAGGTCTTCCAGCATCACCACGAACTCGTCGCCGCCCAGTCGCGCCACGATGTCGCCTTCGCGCAGGCAGTCTTTCAGGCGCTGCGCCACCTGCTTGAGCATGACGTCGCCGATGTCGTGGCCCAGCGCGTCGTTGAGCGTCTTGAAGTTGTCCAGGTCGAGGAACAGCAGCGCGCACAGGCGCGAGCGCTGCACCGCCGAGCCGATGGCCTGGTGCAGGCGGTCCAGCAGCAGGCGGCGGTTGGGCAGGCCGGTGAGGGTGTCGTAGAAGGCCAGGTGCTCGATCTCGCGCGCCGCGAGCTTGCTCTCGGTGATGTTGCGCAGGATGACGATGAAGCGCGCGTCCTGAGCTTCCAGCAGCGGCTCTCCCGCCGATTTGCGCGAGACCGAGATCTCGAACCAGGCCTTGTCGTTCCCCATGCGCCGCTCGAACTGGCGCCCGGTGGAAGCACCGGTGGCGTTGGCCTCGTGCAGCGCGCTCATGACCTCGGCCGCGGCCTCGGCGGGCAGCAGCTCGGGCAGCACGTGGCCGACGGGGTTCTCGATGTCGGTGGCCGGCAGCGGGCCTCTGGCGCCGCCCTGTCCGCGCGGCGAGTGGTAGCCGTGGCAGCGGCCGTCCAGGCTCACTTCGAGCAGCAGGTCGGGCAGCGCGTCGAGCGTGGCCTGCAACTGCGCCTTGCTCTCGATGATGGCGGCGGTGTGACGGCGCTTTTCGGTGATGTCCTGGTAGACGCAGACGATGCCGCCGTCGGGCGTGCGGCTGCGCGTCGCGCGAATCACCTGGCCGCCCCGCAGCAGCGCCTCCTGCTCGGAGTGCGATTGGTTCATCTGCTGCATGTTCACGGCCGTCCAGTCGGCCGGGCCGCGCTCGTGCACCACGTGCTTGGCGGTCTCGTCCACGATGCGCCTGAAGGGCAACTGCGGCGCGATCATGTCCGCCACCCACGGAAACATCGCCACGAAGCCGCGGTTCCAGGTGAGCACGCGGCTCTCGGCGTCCAGCAGGATGAAGCCGTCGATCATCGACTCCAGCGCCTGGTCCAGCGTGGCCTTGGAGCGCAGCAGCTCCACGCTCGCACGCCACTGGCGGTGCAGCTGGTAGTGCGTGAAAGACGCCACCAACAGAATCATCAGGCCGATGGCCACGGAGGTCCACGCGATCAGGTTGCGCTCGCGGCGCCAGTCCTGCAGCGCCGCGGTCAGCGGAATGCTCGCAACGATGAGCAGGTTGCGGTGCAGCGTGGGCCGCGCCACCACGATGGCGGGCAGGCCGCTCAGGCGCGCGGCCATGCGCGAGGGCTTGCCGTCGCTGGTCTGCTCCTGCAGGGCCGGATGCAGTTGCTGGCCGCTGAGGTCGTCGCGCGGCGGCAGGCTCGCCAGCAGCGGGCCGGCGTTGCGCTCCAGCGTGACTTCCAGCCCGCGAATGCCCGCGCCCTGCGTCATGATGGTCGTCAGCAGCGACAGCTGCACCTCGGCCACCGCCAGCACGCGCGAGCCGTCCGCCAGCGTCAGGGCGCGTGCGAAGAACAGCACCTTCTGCGACGTGACAAGGCTCAACGCGGGCACGCTGATGGCCAGCGTGGACACCGGGTTGGCCAGCACGCCGCCCACGAAGCCGGGCGGCAGCGCCAGCGGCAGCCCGGCACCGCGCCGGTCCGACGACGCCACCACCGCGCCGCTGGCGTCGACAAAGGCAATGTGGCGCACCAGCAGGTTCTGGCGCACCACGTCGTCCAGCAGCCGGTGGGCCGGGGCGAGGCTGGCGTCGGCACCCATGCTCTGCGCGCTCGATTTGCGCAGCAGCTCGTTGGCGCCGGCCAGCAGCATGTCGATGCTCAGCAGCGCGCGGTTGAGCGCCGCCTCGGAGCCGCCGACGAAGCGCACCGCCTGGCTCTCGTGGTCGCTGATCGCCTTCTGGCGCGCCTCCCAGATGATCGCGGTGGCCACGGCCGCCACCGTGCAGAGAAAGAGAACCGCCAGGCCGTAGACGATGGCGGTGACGCGGCGGGGAAAGTGCGGCTTCACTGGGTGGTTTGCGCCCGCAGACCCACCACCGGGGCGAGCGTCTCGTTCCAGACGGTGGCGCACACCGGGCCGCAGCGGCGCACCCAGGACGGCAGCACGCGGTCGGCAAGAATTTCGCGGCGGCGTGCTTCGTCCTGCGGCGAAGGCCTGACGGCCACCATGCGCCCCTTCACGGGCTTGCTGCAGCTTGCGGCGCCCGTGTTGCAGGCGATGCCCTCGTCGGTTTCGCGCTCGGACTGTGCCCACACCGCGGCCTCCAGCCGTGGCAGCTCCTTGCGCAGCAGGGCCTGCAGGTCGGGCGGCAGTGCGTTGAAGCTTTCTCGGTTGGCCGCGAACACGGCCACGCCCCAGCTCAGGGGCATGGTGTAGAGGGTGCCGGTGAACGCATGCAGGCCCAGCGTGTGGCCCGACATGGTTCCGGTGATGGCGCAGTCGGTGTTGCCCGACTTCATGTTCTCGATGATCTGGGCGAACTCGGTGTACACCGGCGTGCCGCCCAGCGCCGCGATGAAGTCGGCCTGCGTGGCGCTCGACACCCGGGTGCGCCGGCCCGCCAGGTCGCTCAGTTGCTGCATGGGCTTGTTGCAGAACACGGCCTGCGCCGGGTAGATGTACATCGCCAGCAGTTCCACGCCGTAGCGTTCGCGCAAGGCGTTGCTCAGATAGGGGCGAAACGCGCTCACCACGCGGCGCAGCGTGGGAATGTCGGGGTTCAGGGCCGCCATGTCGGGCGCGCCCAATTCCGGGAACTGCGCTGACATCTGGCTCATCAGCGCGGTGCCGAAGGGCACGACACCCAGCTGCATGAGGTTGAGCATTTCCTGCCCCGGCACGCCCGCGCGGTCGAAGGGCACGATGCTGGCGGTGTAGCGGCCGCCGGACAGGGCGGCGAGATCGCGCGTCCAGAACTGCTCTTCATGCCCCGTGTACTGCGTGACCCCGCCCAGCCCACCGACGATGCGCAAACGCTGGACAGGCGAGGTCTGCGCATGGCAAAGCGAGGCAAAAAACATCAGGAGAGCGACGAGGTAAGCCACGGTAGTGACGTTCCGGTAATGCGCCAAAGAAGCAAAAAATTACAGAATTTCATCATTACACAGGATCGTTGGCGCGGACCGAGCGAAAGCCCGCGAGCGCGGCTTGGCAGCCACAACAGAAAGGGTTTGAGGCCTTGAAAGGCCCGAAAAAGCGAATTTCCCGGAACGTCAACAATTGAACAGGTGCTCGGATGCCAAGCCGGCCACGACGTCAGCCCCGCCGAGCGCAGCGCGGCTTTTCCGTGCGGCTATGCTCGCGCCCCATGCCGCCACCCGACACGTTTTCCCGCGCGCAGTGCCGGCCTGGGGCCCTTCTGGTCAGCGCGCTGTGCCTGGTTTTGTCGGCGCCCGCCCTGGCCATGCCGGGCTGCCTCGGCACCGCCCTTCAAACCCCCCCGCCCGCCCGCGCGCTCGCCATGGCCGGCTTCGCCGTGCAAGAGCACGAAGCCTTCGGCGGCCAGGCGATGGACGCCGAGGGCCGCATGACCGAAGCCGGTGATTCCGAAGCCGAAGACACGCGCCGCACCGTGCCCGGCCTGGCGCCGTGGCAGCGGGTGCTGGGCTACTGGCAGGCGGTCGATCCGCGCCTGCCTTCGCGGGTGCGCTTCGGCGCGCTGCGCGCCGCCGACCGCCACCTGCTGATGCAGGCCTTGAACGAGGCCACGGCCGGGCGCCTGCAGGGCCTGGGTGTCGGCCCCGACGAAGGGCTGGATTCAGTCGAACTGCGCGCCGTGCAGGCCGCGCTGAGCCGCGTGGCTGTGATCGACACGCCCTGGTCCGCCGCCTTCATCAGCTGGCTGGCGCGCCAGGCCGGGCTGACGGAGAGCGAGTTCGTGTTCTCGGAGGCGCATGTCGACTACGCAGGAGCCGCATGGCAGGCCGGCACAGACGAGGCGGCGGGCCGCCCCACGCGCTACGCCATGCGCGCCTGCGACCTCACGCGCACGCCGCCGCGCGTGGGCGACCTGGTCTGCCAGGCGCGCGGCGCGGGCGCGGAGCTGGACACCTTCGACAAGATCGGCGAGGTGCTGGCCACGCGCGACACCGGCGGCGAGGCGCTGCCGATGCATTGCGATGTGGTGGTGAGCGTGGGGGCCACGGGCTTCGACACCGTGGGCGGCAACGTGCTGCAGTCGGTCACGCGCCGGCGGCTCGACTTTGCGCCGGGCACCCGGTGGCTGGACCCGAGCTACCTGCCGCAGGGATGCACGCCGGGCGCGGCCGGCTGCATCGATCGCCACATGAGCCGACAGCCCTGGTCGCTGTTGCTGCAGTGGCGCTGAAACGGCTTGGTTACTTGTAGAACGCCTCGACGGTGCCCTTGAGCTTGAGCAGCAGCGGCTTGCCCTTGCGGTCCAGCGTCTTGCCGGCGGGGACCTTGACCCAGCCTTCGCTGATGCAGTATTCCTCGACGTCGAGGCGGTCCTTGCCGTTGAAGCGAATGCCGATGTCGTGCTCGAAAGCGGCGGCCACATGGTGCGGGCTGCGCGGATCGATGGAGAGGTGGTCGGGGAGTGGTGGGCGGGAAGTGGCTTCTGTCATGGCGCGTGATGATAGGGGCTCCCGGGCGCCCTGCCCTGTGTCTGGGCTGCCCGGGCCGGGCCGGCCATGGCTACCGGCGCTTCTTGCCGTGCCGGGAAGGCGGCTTGGGTCCAAAGCCCAGCGCGGCACGCGCCAGTGCGTCGGCTTCGCCGTTGCGGTGGCGCGGAATCCACTGCAGGCGCGCGTCGTCGAAGCTGCCGAGCAAGTTGCGCGCATCGTCGAACAAACCGGCCAGCCGTGCGATGGGGCGGGCCTCGGCCGCGCCCAGTTGTTCGACCAGGATGCTGTTGTCGCTGTACGCCCGCACTGCTCTCACGCCGCGCGCGCGCAGGTCGTGCAGCGCCAGCGTCAGGGCCAGCAACTCGGCCTCGTTGTTGCAGCCCGTGGTGTGCGTGGCCTGCGACAGCGTGTGGCGCGTGCCGTCGGGCGCGGTGAGGACGGCGCCCACACCCATGCGGCCGGGGTTGGGCATGGCGCTGCCATCGCAGTAGACGGTCCAGGGCGCAGGTTCCGACACGGGTTCGTGCGCCGGCTCGGCAGCGGTTTCTTCCAGGCTCATTCGCGCGTTCAGCAGTTGTTGCGCTTGATGCCCGCCAGGTTCTGGCAGGGCCGCTGACCGGGCGGGGGGCCGGGGTCGCGCACCGGGCGGGGCGGCCGGCGTACGTGGCGTGGGCCGTCGTAGTAAGGGTCTTCGGGGCCCAGGATGTAGACCGGCGGGTCCGCCGCGGGCTGCGACGGGGTGTCGGCCGGGTAGCGCGGAATGATCGCCGGGCCTGATGGTGAGCTGGGTGGCGAGTTCGACGGCGGGTTGGCAGCCAGCCGACCGGGCGCCGGCTGCGCGGGTGCCGCGCTCGCCGGCGGCGTGGGCTCGCGCCGCTCTTCAGCCGGCGGCGCCTGCAGGATCTGCACCGGCCGCGCCTGCTTGCTGCTCGGCGGGCAGGCGACGTTGGTGTACGACACGGCACCGCTGGCGTCCGTGCAGCGAACCACGTCCGCATGCGCGCCCAGCGACACGGCAAAGATCGACATGAAAAGGGCCAGGGAGCGCATGGGTGTGGGGGCTTGCGGAAGTTGCATCGACTGTAGCCGCAGCGCGCAGCGCAGGCGAGCCCGCCGCGCCTGCCCCCCAATCACCGCACCGGCGGGAAGCCGCCCGCTGAGCCGTGCTTTCGGGCCGAGGAACGGGCCGCCAAAGTAGCTGCGGCATGATCGCGGCCATGCAAAAACCGCCCCCGCGTCCGCTCGTCATCGTCAAAGTCGGAGGCACCTTCGAAGCCCTGCGCGCCCAGCGCGGCGACTTCGAGCACTGGATCGCGGACGGGCTGGGCACGCAGTTGCTGCCCATCGTGGTGATCGACCCGCGCCGCGGCGACACGCTGCCCGACGCGGACGCGGTGTCGGGCGTGGTGGTGACGGGCTCGCACGCCATGGTGTCGCACCGCGAACCCTGGAGCGAAACAACCGCCGTCTGGCTCGCGCAGCTGGTGGCGCGCGACACGCCGGTGCTCGGCATCTGCTACGGCCACCAGTTGCTGGCGCACGCGCTGGGCGGCGAGGCGGGCAACCACCCGCGGGGCGCGGAAGTGGGCAGCGTGACGGTGGTGCTCGACGAGGCCGCCGCCACCGACCCCCTGCTGCGCGACTTGCCCGCGCGCTTTGCGGCCAACGTGGTGCACTGGCAAAGCGCACTGCGCCTGCCCGAAGGCGTGGTGCGCCTGGCCGGCAGCGACCACGAGCCGGTGCAGGCCTTTCGCGCGGGGCGCAACGCCTGGGGCGTGCAGTTTCACCCCGAGTTCGATGCCGACACCATGCGCGGCTACATCGACATGCTGGCCGACGGCCTGCGCACCGAAGGCGCCGACCCGGTGGCGCTGCGCGAGCATGTGGTCGACACCGGCGCGGCGGCCGGGCTGCTGGGGCGCTTCGCCCGGATCGTCGAAGCGAACGAAGCGAACAAGGCAGGCGACAAGGCAGACGCACCGCGCAAGGTGCAACCGGGCGCTTGAGCCCATGGCAGCCCACACCGGCCCGCAGGGCGCGCCTTTTCGTCAGACCGCGACTACAAAAAGCCCGCCGCGCTTCGGTTAAGGTGCAAAGAATTCGCCGTTTCCGAACGAACGTTTCCGAAACGCCCCCCGTTCTCCCCGTCCCCCCGCTTCTTCATGACCACTCCCTCTCCCGCGCCCGCCCGCAAGCATTTCTCGATGATTCGGGAGTTCCACCTCGCCGACGTCTTCACGCTCGGCAACGCGGCCTGCGGGGTGGGCGGCGTGTTCCTGGCGATGGCCTTCACGGCGAGCCAGTCGCTCACGCAGTTTCTCTGGGCCGCGGCGCTGGCACCGGCGGCGTTCATCTTCGACGTGTTCGACGGGCGCATCGCGCGCTGGCGCCAGACGCAGTCGGCGCTCGGGCGCGAGCTCGACTCGCTGGCCGACATCATCTCCTTCGGCGTGGCGCCCGCCGCGCTGGGCTTTGCGGCCGGCCTGAACGGCGGCTGGGATTGCGTGCTGCTGGTGTACTTCGTGTGCTGCGGCGTGAGCCGGCTGGCGCGCTACAACGTGACGGCCGAGTCGCTGTCCGAAGGCGCCAACAAGGTCAAGTATTTCGAGGGCACGCCCATTCCCACCAGCGTGGTGCTGGTCGGTGTGCTGGCGTATGCGGCCTCGCAGGGCCATATCGGCAATGCGCTGTGGGGCGGCGCCTGGGTCATCGGGCCGTGGCAGTTGCATCCGCTCACGCTGATGTTCGCGCTGTCGGGCACGCTGATGATCAGCAAGACGCTGCGCATCCCCAAGTTCTGAGCGCAATGTGGCGCGGCGTGCCGCGTGGGTGACAACGCGCGGCGGGGGCACGGCCTTTAATCGGATCCTGGTCTTATTCAAGAACGACACGCCCGCACCATGACACCCAAGAAGACAAGCCCCGCTTCGTTTCGCTTCTTTCGCCTCTCGCCGACGGCGCTCGCCCTCGGCACTGCGGCCTTGCTCGCCGCCTGCGCCAGCGCACCGCCGCCCGGCGGGCGCAGCGTGACCATCGAGCGCACCACCTTCGGCATCGCGCACATCACCGCGCCCGACTACGAAGGCCTGGCCTACGGCAGCGCCTACGCGCATGCCCAAGACAACATTTGCCAGACCGCCGAGCACCTGCTCACGCTGCGCGGCGAGCGCGCGCAGTTCCTGGGCGAGCAGAACACCGGCGACCTGGGCCTGGGCCGCATGCCCAACGCGCAGATCGACCTGTTCATCCGCTACCACATGGACGACGCCGCGCTGGCGCGCGCCGGCGCCACCACCAGCCCCGACGTGCAGGCCGCCCTGCGCGGCTACGTGGCGGGCTACAACCGCTACCTGCAGGACGCCGGCCCCAACGGCCTGCCCGCCGCCTGCCGCGGCAAGCCCTGGGTGCGGCCGATGACCACGGCCGACCTGGCCCGCGCCACCGAGCAATCGATGATCCAGGGCGGCCTGGGCGCGCTGGCCGGCGCGGTACTGGCCGCCGTGCCGCCGGCCCCCGGCGCAAAAACCGGCGCGGCTCAGGTCGACCTGAAAGAAGCCGTCGCAGAGATCGGCCGCCACAGCTTCAACGCCAACCCCGAAGGCGGCGAGCTGGGCTCCAACGGCTGGGCCTTCGGGCGCAACGCCACGCCCGACGGCCGCGGCCTGCTGCTGGGCAACCCGCACTTTCCGTGGAACGGCACCAACCGCTTCTGGCAGATGCACCTGACCATTCCCGGCCAGCTCGACGTGATGGGCGCCACCGGCGGCCTGAGCCCGGTGGTGTCGATCGGGTTCAACAAGGACGTGGCCTGGACGCACACCGTGTCCACCGGCAAGCGCTTCACGCTCTACGAGCTCAAGCTCGACCCCAGCGACCCGACCGTGTACTTCGTAGACGGCCAGCCCAAGAAGATGGTCGCGCGCACCGTCGTGCTGCCTGCCGCCGGCGGCAACACGCCACCCGTGCAGCACACCTTCTACGCGACCGACTGGGGCCCGGTCATTTCCCTGCCGCGCGCCGGCCTGGGCTGGACCGCGCAGAAGGCCTATGCCCTGCGCGACGCCAACACCCTCAACGTGCGCTCCGCCGAGAGCTGGATGAAGATGGCGCGGGCGCGCAACGTGGCCGAGCTGCGCGCCGCCATGGGCAACCAGGGCATGCCGTGGATCAACACCATCGCGGCCGACCGCGACGGCAATGCGATGTACGCCGACCTGTCGGTGGTGCCCGACGTGTCGGCCGACATGCTGCGCGCCTGCGCGCCCTCGCCCGCCGCCGCCGCGCTGCTCAACGCGGCCGGCCTGCCGGTGCTCGACGGCTCGCGCAGCGCCTGTGCCTGGAACCGCGACGCCACCGCCGCCGCGCCCGGCATCATCGCGCCGGCTCGCATGCCGGTGCTGGTGACGCCCGACTACGTGCAGAACAGCAACGACAGCTTCTGGCTCAGCAACCCGCGCGTGGCGCCGATGGCGGGCGTTTCGCCCCTGGTCGGCCCCATCGGCGTGCCGCAGCGGCTGCGCACGCGCAGCGCCGTCATGGAAATCGAAGGCCGCCTGGCCGGCACCGACGGCCTGCCGGGCAACCGCATGGGCGCCACCGAGTTGCGCAGCGTGATCTTCCGCGACAAGAACCTGGCCGGCATGCTGGTGATGGACGACCTGCGTGCCGCCTGTGCCAGCACCGGCACCGGGGTGTCGCTCACCGTGGAGCAGGCGCAGGGCTGCCGCGTGCTGAGCGCCTGGGACCGCACCAGCAACGCCGACTCGAAGGGCGCACCGCTGTTCCGCGAGTTCTGGCGCAAGGCCAAGGACATTCCGAAGGTATGGCGCCAACCCTTCGACCCCGCACAGCCCGTGACCACCCCGGCCGGTCTGGACATGGCCACGCCCGCCACGCGCGAGGCCGTCTTCAAGGCCGTGGGCGACGCGGTCACCACGCTGCGCACCGCCGGCTTCGCGGCCGACGTGGCACTGGGCGTGCCGCAGTCGCGCCTGGTGCGCGGCCAGCAGATCGCGCTGCACGGCGGGGACGAATTCGAAGGCGTGCTCAACAAGCTCGAGTCGCAGGGCCAGTCGCTGATCGACCCGAAAGGCTACAACGTCAACTACGGCAGCAGCTACATGCAGGTGGTGACCTTCGACGCGAACGGCCCGGTGGCGCAGGGCCTGCTCACCTACGGCCAGAGCAGCGACCCGGCCTCGCCGCGCGCCTACGACCAGTTGCCGCTGTTCGCGGCCAAGCAGTGGCATCCGCTGCCGTTCCACCCCGCCGACGTGCAGGCGCAGCGCGAAGGCAAGCCGCTGCAGCTCGCCTACTGACCGACCCCTGAAACCACATGGCATCCACAACCCCCACTGTTCACACACCTGCCGGCGGCCTCGAGCAACTGGTGCGGCTCGCGCAGGCGAAGCCGCTCGCGCCGGCCTGCGACCACTTCTACTTTCTGCGCCACGGCCAGACCGGCCGCAATGCGCTGCGGGTGTTCCAGGCGCCCGACGAGCCGCTGAGCGAGCTGGGCCTGCAGCAGGCCGCGCACGCCGCCGAGCTGCTGGCCGGCGAGCCGATCCGCACCATCGTGTGCAGCGATGCGCGGCGCGCCTTCGACACCGCCCACACCGTGGCCGCCGCGCTGGGCCTGGCGCCCACGGCGCACGAAACGCTGCGCGAGCGCAACTTCGGCGCGCTCATCGGCACGTCGTCGGCCGACATCGACTGGGCCTGCGAGCCTGAGGGCGGTGAAACGCTCACGCAGTTCGTCGAGCGCAAGCGCGCCGCGCTCGACGCCGCGCTGCGACAGCCCGCGCCGGTGCTGGTGGTAGCCCACGGCGGCACGCTCTATGTGCTGGCCGCGCTGCTGGGCGTGCCGGTCGACGCAGCCATCATGGGCAACGCGCAGCCATTGCGTTTCGAGCGCGTCGGCCCCACATGGGCCGTAACGCCGCTGCTGCGGCATGCAGGCGGCGAAGGGGCGTCCCTGGCCTAGCGCCAAGCAGGCGCCCGGACCCCGCCAAGCCGTCCACCCAACGAACTGCCACACACCATGGATTTCAAGGACTACTACAGCGCCCTGGGCATCGAACGCACCGCGTCCGACGACGAAGTGCGCAAGGCCTACCGCAAGCTCGCACGCAAGTACCACCCCGACGTCAGCAAGGAGCCCGACGCCGAGAAGCGCATGCGCGACATCAACGAGGCCAAGGACGTATTGGGCGACAAGGAAAAGCGCGCTGCCTACGACGCGCTGGCCGAGCGTGTCGCGCGCGGCGGCCACCCCGAGGGGGGCTTTCAGCCGCCGCCGGGCTGGGACGAAGGCTTCGAGTTTCACCGCGGCCCGCGCCAGGGCCCGGCCGACCATGCCGACTTCAGCGAGTTCTTCTCGTCGCTGTTCGGCGAGGCCGAGCGCCGCGACGCCAAGCGGCAGAACTTTCGCGCGCGCGGCGAAGACCACCATGCTGCCATCGAGATCGCGCTGGAAGACGCGCTCAACGGCGTGGAGCGCGAGATCACGCTGCGCGCGCAGACCGTCGACGCGCAAGGCCACCCGCAATGGGAAAACCGCACGCTCAGCGTGAAGATTCCGCCGGGCGTGCACCCCGGCCAGTTCATCCGCCTCGCGGGGCAAGGCATGCCCGGCCACGGCGGCGAAGGCGCGGGCGACCTCTACCTCGAAGTGCGCATTGCGCCGCACAAGCTGTACCGCGTGGAAGAACGCGACCTGTACATGACGCTGCCGGTCACGCCCGCCGAGGCGGCGCTGGGCGCGCAAGTGCAGGTGCCCACGCCCACCGGCGGCGTGGTCGAAGTCACCGTCCCGCGCAACGCACGCAACGGCCTCAAGCTGCGGCTGAAGGGCCGCGGGCTTGCGGGCAAGACACCCGGCGACCTGTACCTGCTGATCGACATCGCCCTGCCGCCCGCCGACAGCGACGAGGCCCGCCAGGCCTACGAGCAGTTGGCGCAAGCCACCGCATCGTTCCACCCACGCCAGCATTTGGGAGTCTGAGCATGGTGAATTTCACCCTCACAACCGCCACCGCCATCAGCGCATCGCAGCCGCTGGCGGCCACCGAGCTCGCGCACGCCGTCGGCGCCGACACCGCCTGGGTGATTCAGCTGGTCGAGGTCGGCATCCTGCACATCGAAACGCGCGAGACACCGCCCGAGCGCTGGCAGTTCACAAGCGCCGACCTGCAGCACGCGCTGGAGGCGCGCCGGCTGGAGCGCGACTTCGGCGTGGGGCTCGACGCCGCCGCGCTGATCATCGACCTGCAGCACGAGGTGCGCCGGCTCAAGGCCGCGCTGCACGCGCACAGGCTGGGTTGAGCGGGCCGCGCGCTACTGCATCTGCTTCAGGTTGCCGATGCGCACCAGCACCTCGGTGAACATCTGCATGTCGGCGTCAAGGGCGGGCACTTCCTTGTATTCCTTGGCGTTGTGCGCTGTGTACTTCTTGCTCAGCGCGGCGAAGGAGCCCTTGTCGTCGATGGTGCCGCGGCCGTAGAGAAAGTCGCCCACGCGCTGCATCTTGAAGGGGTCGAGCCGCGTGCCGTCGTCGAGCACCCATTCGGACAGCACCGCGGGCACCACGTCGGCATGCGTGAGGATGCCGAACTCCTCCGTGTCCTTGCCCTTCAGGCTCACTTCGAAGATGCGCTTGTCGACGTTGCGGTATGCCAAGCCGAAGTCGCCCGCCAACGGCTTCCTGGCGCGGTACGCGTCCACGCTCGGATTCAGCGCGGGGTCGGCCTTGGCCGCCTGCGCGAGGAAGGCGCTGAAATTTTCAGGGGGTTTGGTCCTGGCCTTCGTTGTGCCTTCTTGCCAGGCGGCAGCGAGCCGGTCGAGCTGCGGTTTCTTGGGCATGCCGACGTGCACGGATGCACCAAGGCCAAGCACGGCCGTCGTCGCGAGGCCCATCGACAGGGCGGACAATGGAAATTGAACACGCGGCATGGGCCTGCCTTCCTCATGTTGACCAGACACCCGACGCTAGCCGAGCAATAAACAGAACCCTCATGAGTCAAAGCACCGACAAGATCCGCTGCGCCTGGGCCCGGACCGACCCGCTCCTGGCGGCCTACCACGACGCCGAATGGGGCGTGCCCGAGCACGACAGCCGCGCGCTGTGGGAAAAGCTCATGCTCGACGGCTTCCAGGCGGGGCTGTCGTGGCTCACCATCCTGCGCAAGCGCGACGCCTTCCGAAAGGCGTTCGAGGGCTTCGTGCCCGAGAAGATCGTGCAGTTCACCGAGGCCGACATCGAGCGGCTGCTGCAAGACGCGGGCATCGTGCGCTCGCGCTCGAAGATCCAGGCGACCATCGGCAACGCGCGGGCCTACCTGGCGATGCAGACGGCGGGCGAGGACTTCTCGGAATTCATCTGGGGCATGGCCGGCGGCAAGCCCATCGTCAACCGCAGCGGCAGCGTGCCGGTGAAGACGCCGCTGTCGGAAGACATTTCGGCCGCGCTGAAGCAGCGCGGCTTCAAGTTCGTGGGGCCGGTGATCGTGTACGCGTGGATGCAGGCCACGGGCATCGTGGACGACCATGCGCATGACTGCCATCGGCATGGGGCCAAGCCGAAGCAACACCCCCAATGAAAAAACCGGACGCTGCTTTCGCAGGGTCCGGTTCTCTTGGCGGGTGACCGAAGCGGCTTGCGCCGCCGTCGATTACAGGCCGGCTTGGCGCGTGAAGGTGCGGGCCTTGGCTTGCGCGGGCACCACGCTGTCGGCGAACGATTCACGGCGCAGGTTCTGGCCGGGTGCGTGGGCAGCAGCCACGGCTTCGGTGCGGATGGTGGCGCGGTCGGCCGATGCGGTCAGGGCGGGTGCCACGGTCGACGAAACGCCGTCACCGTAGGTGTTGCCAGCGCGGGCGGCAGCCACTGCTTGCGGTGCCACGTCGGCACGGCTGTAGCCGGAGGTCACGGCTTGCACGCCTTCGTACGTTTCTGCATGGGCGCCAGCGGCGGCGAGCAGGGACAGGGACAGAGCGGCGGCGGCGAGGATCTTCGAGGTCTTCATTTCAATTCCTTCTTTACTGGGCTTTTTGTGTGCCGCAAGTGTGCACCTCGATTGCTAGGGAAAACCCTATTCAATCGAATCGCAGTGTTCATGAAATTGAAACAATGACGAGGAACTTTCTGACGTCGCTAACTCAACTGCCCTTTCGTGTGCCAAAACCGGCATTTTGTGCAAATCGTTGAAGCACGTTGCATGCCAGTCGCCGCACCCTCAAGACTTAGGCCAGCCGCGCACCAGCGTGCGCAGCGCCACCCCGCCGCTGCCCTTGACCTCGGCCCGGTAGGTGCCCACCAGGGCCTCGCGCTCGGCCGCGGCCTGCGGCTCGTTGCGCCAGGCCAGCAGCACGGCGACGTCGGCATCGGGCAAGGCCGCAATCAGCGCCTGGGTGATCTGCTTCTCGAACTCGCGCGCCACGATCATCAGATTGCGCGGGCGCGTGGAGGTCACGCCGCGCGACCACAGGGTGTCCAGCGCCATGTCCAGCGTGCTGTCGGGCAGCCCGCTGAGCTGGGCGCCGTTGCCGCGCGCCAGTTGCTTGACCACCGCGCTCATCAGCAGCTGGCTGGAGAAGTCGATGTCGCGCACGTCGCCCACGGCCATGCGCTCGAGCAGCTCGGTGCGCGCGGGGTCTGCGGGGCGGGCGCGCTCGCGGTTGAAGAATTCGGCCCGGCCGGCCTCGCTCATGGCGAGGTAGTCGGTGCGCAGCTTCGCGAAGCGGGCCACGGCGGCCCGCAGTTCCGGGCTGGGGGCAGGGGCGCCGTTGCCGGCCGATGCCACTTCCTGCTGGATGGCCGCGACCGACGCCTTGGCGTTGAAGGCACGCGTTGCGGCCGCATCGAGCGCCTTCAGCGCCTTGCCGGCGATGGCCGCGTCGTCAGGCTCCAGCAGCTCTTTCGCACCGCGCGCCACGGCGCCCGGCGCATACGACGCCTGGTAGCGCGCCGGCACGCCCTCGAACTGCAGCAGTGCCTCCGCGCGGCTTTGCGCCCAGCCCACCAACGGGGCCGCGAGCAATGCCGGCAGCAGCAGAAGTACGGAGAAACGGGCGCGAGAAAGGACAGAGAGGCGGTTCAGGGCAAGCATGGCGCCATTATTGGCGCGCGGGCATGACCCCGCCCTGCCCCGTCTCTCTGCTTGCCGCTCAGGCCGCCGCGAGTTCCGCGCGCAGCAGCCGGGCCGCGGTGACCATGTTCGACAGCGCCGCCTCGGTCTCGGGCCAGCCGCGGGTCTTCAGGCCGCAGTCGGGGTTGATCCACAGGTTCTGGTGCGGCACCACGGCCGCGGCCTTGCGCATGAGGCGCACGATCTCCTCGACCGAGGGCACGCGCGGCGAATGGATGTCGTACACGCCCGGGCCGATCTCGTTCGGGTAGCGAAAGCCCCCCGCATTGTTTTCACCGCCAAAGCCGCGCAGCAGTTCCATGTCGGAGCGGCTCGTTTCGATGGTGATCACGTCGGCGTCCATCGCGGCAATGTCCGGCAGGATGTCGTTGAACTCCGAATAGCACATGTGCGTGTGAATCTGCGTGTGGTCGCGCACGCCAGAGGCGCTGATGCGAAACGCGCGCGTGGCCGACTTCAGATACGCCGGCCAGCCCGCGCGGCGCAGCGGCAGGCCTTCGCGGATGGCGGGCTCGTCGATCTGAATGATGCCGATGCCCGCGCCTTCCAGGTCGACCACCTCGTCGCGAATGGCCCAGGCGATCTGCTCGCAGGTGGTGGCACGCGGCTGGTCGTCGCGCACGAAGGACCATTGCAGGATGGTCACGGGGCCGGTCAGCATGCCTTTCATCGGCAGCCGGGTGAGGCTCTGCGCGTAGGCGGTCCATTCGACCGTCATGGCCGCGGGGCGTGCCACGTCGCCGAAGATCACCGGCGGCTTCACGCAGCGCGAACCGTACGACTGCACCCAGCCGTTGGCGGTGAAGGCGAAGCCGTCGAGCTGTTCGCCGAAGTACTCGACCATGTCGTTGCGCTCGGCCTCGCCATGCACCAGCACGTCGATGCCCAGCGCTTCCTGCTTGCGCACGGCCAGCGCGATTTCGGCGCGCATCTTCTCGCGGTAGCCGGCCGCGTCGAGCTCGCCGCGCTTGAACGCGGCGCGCGCGGAGCGAATGTCCGCCGTCTGCGGGAACGAGCCGATGGTGGTGGTCGGCAGCGCGGGCAACGCGAAGCGGGTGCGCTGCACAGACTGGCGCACCACGAAGGCTGACACGCGGCTGTCGTCGCCGGCCACGCTGCGCGCCAGGCGCAGCGACACGTCGGCGCGGTGCACGCGCGGGCTGGCGCGGCGAGCGGCCCCGGCGGCGCGGGCGTCCTGCAGCTCTGCGGCCACCGAGGCTTCGTTGCCGTCGACCACCGCGCGCAGCACGCGCAACTCGTCGAGCTTCTCGATGGCAAAGGCGAGCCACGACTTCAGTTCGGCGTCGAGCTTGCTCTCGGCTGCCAGGCTGAACGGCACGTGCAGCAGCGAGCACGACGGCGCGATCCAGAGCTCGCCCTTGTGCTTTTCGGCCACGGGCTTCAACTTGGCCAGGGCCGCATCAACATCGGTGCGCCAGATGTTGCGGCCATCGACCACGCCCACCGACAGCACCTTGTGCGCCGGCAGCCAGTCGGCCACGCCGGTCAGTTCCTGCGGCGAACGCACCGCGTCCACATGCAGGCCGGCCACCGGCAGCTGGCAGGCCAGCCGCAGGTTGTCCGACAGCGGCGAAAAATACGTCGCCAGCAACAGCTTGGGCGCGCTGCGGGCCAGTTGCCAGTAGGCGCGCTCGAAGGCGTTGCGCCAGGCTTCGGCCAGGTCAAGGCCCAGGATGGGTTCATCGATTTGCACCCACTCCACGCCCTGCTGTTTCAGGCGCGCGAGCACCTGTTCGTACACGGGCAGCAGCTGGTCGAGCAGCGAGAAGCGGTCGAAGCCGGCTTCCTTTTCCTTGCCCAGGTACAAAAAGCTCAGCGGCCCCAGCAGCACGGCCTTGACCGGATGGCCGGCCTGCTGCGCCTGCGCCACTTCGTCGAACAGGCGCGAAGAAGCCAGCTTGAACTGCGTGGCCGCGTTGAACTCCGGCACCAGGTAGTGGTAATTGGTGTCGAACCACTTCGTCATTTCGAGCGCGAAGGTGGCTTCGGCGCCGTGGTTGCAGCTGTCGTCGTGCACATGGCCGGCTTCGCTCCCCACGCCGCGCGCCATCTTGAAGTAGCGCGACAGTTCGGGCTCATTGCCCTGAAAGTCGAAGCGCGCCGGCTCGCAGCCGAGCAGCTGGATGTGGTTGGCCACATGGTCGTAGTACGCAAAGTCGCCCACGGTCACAAAGTCGAGCCCCGCGTCGCGCTGGGCCTGCCAGTGGCGCGCGCGCAATGTTTCGCCCACCGCTTCGAGCGCGGCACGGTCGATGTCGCCGCGCCAGTGTTTTTCGAGGGCGAACTTCAGTTCGCGTTGGGCGCCCATGCGGGGAAAGCCGAGGGTGTGGATGCGGGTGGTCATTGCAGGCAATTCGGTCGCTGATCTTGGAAAGCCACGATGGTCCGTGTTTGGCGCATATGATTCAAACGAAACCTTTTGCCCATTCGCTTGAATCATTTTCATGTTGCAGTCGATCCTTGAAATTCGCCACCTGCGCACGCTGGTTGCGCTGCGCGACACCGGCAGCCTGGTGCGCGCAGCGCAGTTGCTCAACCTCACGCAGTCGGCGCTGTCCCACCAGATCAAGCTGCTCGAAGAGCGCTACGGCGCGCAGCTGTTCGAACGCAAGTCGGTGCCGCCGCAGTTCAGCACCACCGGGCTGCGCCTGCTGCAGCTGGCCGACACCGCGCTGCCGCAGATCGAGGAGGCCGAGCGCGACGTGGCGCGGCTCGCGCTGGGCCGCAGCGGGCAACTGCGCATCGTGGTGGAGTGCCACACCTGCTTCGACTGGCTGATGCCGGCGATGGACGCGTTTCGCCAGCGCTGGCCGGAGATCGAGCTGGACATCGTCTCGGGCTTTCACCCCGACCCGATTGCGCTGGTGATGCAGAACCGCGCCGAGGTGGCCATCGTGTCCGAAGAAGACCCGGACGAAACGGTCGACTACCACGCGCTGTTCCGCTTCGAAATCGTCGCGCTGCTGGCCAACGACCATGCGCTCACGGCCAAGCCGCACCTCACGGCACGGCACTTTGCCAACCAGACACTCATCACCTACCCGGTGCCCGACGACATGCTCGACATCGTGCGGCAGGTGCTGGCCCCCGCGGGCGTGGAGCCCGCGCACCGGCGCACCACCGAACTGACGGTGGCCATGCTGCAACTGGTGGCCAGCGGCCGCGGCGTGGCGACCTTGCCGCTGTGGGCGGTGCAGAACTACCTGGACCGCGGCTATGTCACCGCGCGGCGCGTGGGGAGCAAGGGCCTCACGGGGCGGCTTTACATGGCGTGCACGCAGGGCACGTCAGGGCAGCCGTGGCTGGCGGACTTCGTGCTCATCACGCGGGAGAGCTGCTTCAAGAGCCTGCCGGGAATCGAGCTGCTTTAGGGCTGCCTTGCTCCTTCCCCCTTTGGGGGAAGGCTGGGATGGGGGCGCGCCTCGCACAAGCGCCATGCCTCGTTCAACGCCGTCGTSACCTCACACCCCCCCATCACCCCCATACGCGGGGGGGGAGGCGAGAACCGGAACGCGACGGAGAACACGTCCCAGGCCCGCACGCGGACGCAGCGCG